>Ga0114918_10000927_pt1 | contig 25844 bp, 15 predicted proteins | sample LantaG_FD_87015 | JGI IMG/M metagenome (GOLD analysis project Ga0114918, IMG submission 87015) | Deep subsurface microbial communities from Baltic Sea to uncover new lineages of life (NeLLi) - Landsort_02402 metaG | ecosystem: Environmental > Aquatic > Marine > Oceanic > Sediment | place...
CCCGTCGTGTGAGGGGGTGGGGGGTGCTTTTTTTCTTTTTTTTTCTGTTCTTCCTTTTCTTTTTTCGCGTGGGGGGGGGGGGGGGGGGGGGGGGGGTTGGGGGGGGGGGGGGGGGGGGGGGGGGGGGGACGAGAGGAAAAGGAGGCTGCTGCTGCTGCTGCTGCCGGCGTTTGGAAGAGTGTGAGAACGACCGCTGCCGTCCGTCACGGCCCTTTGCTGCTTCCTAATGAAATATAAAAAAAGCGCCTTCCCTCTCTCTCTCTCTCTCTCTCTCTCTCTCTCTCTCTCTCTCTCTTATTCCTTTATTTGCAGCTAGTAAGAACAGAAAACGAAACGAAATCCTCGTTACTTATTTGGGGGGAAAGGGGCAGAAAAGGAAAGGAAGAAGAAGAAGAAGAAGAAGAAGAAACTCGAGGGACGAAAAAAAAAAGAAACACGAAAAGAAAACTCTTCTAAGTGTTGCCGCCGTATCCACCTCCACCTCCGCCACTAGCACCGACAGCAGCAGCGCCGGCGGCGGCCTTGCGAGCCCGGAGCAGGGCAGGGATCGGGAGGAGGTGGTGCGGCGGTCGTTGCTGCTGCTGCTGCTGCTACTGCTGCTGCTGCTGCTGCTGCTGCGACAAAGGCGGCGCCTTTTCGTCGCCCTCTGCCGAGGCCGCGGCGGTCTCGCCGTCCCCTCCAAGGAGGAGCTCCTTGACGCGGCGGAGCAAAGGAACAGCAGGAGTAGCAGGAGCAGGAGCAGAGGCAGAGGCAGGGGAGGAGGCGCTCTCTTCTTTTTCCTGTTCGTAGTCGTCGTCGTCGTCTTCTGCTCCCTCTGCCCCTCCGGCGCTCAACAAGCTTCGGCGACGGAGCGCCGGCGCTTCTTCTTCCGTCGCTCCCGCGGGCAAAAAAATAAAGTCCCCCGGCGGAGGCGAAAGTGACGTCGTTCCTTGTTTTTCATCGTCGTCGTCAGCGTCGTCGGCGTCGTCAGGCGCGCCGTAGCTGCCGTAGCTGCCGTAACTGCCGTAGGAGCCGGTGTCGTCGTCGTCAGAGGACGGAGAGGGAGCGGCGGCGGCGGCGTTTGCAGCGGCGGCGGCGTTTGCGTCGTCGAGCTCCGAAACGTCTTGCCCTCTCTCTTCGCCGACGCCCGGAGCAGCGGGGGCAGCAGCCGGGGCCACGGCCTGGCCTTGGTCGCCGTCGTCCTTGCTGCTGCTCGTGTTGCTGCCTCTTTCGTCGCCGTAGCCACCGCTCGCGGGCGTCGTCGTCTCCGCTCCGAGCTCCTGCAAAAATGGCTCCGCGAGGAGGCCGCGCGGCTTTTGCGCCGGAGACGGAGCCGGAGCGAGAGGAGGAGGAGGAGGAGGAGGAGAAGAAGGACCTGCTGCTGCTTCAACGCCAGATGCGGCAGCAGCAGCATCATCGCCTCTGAGCGTAGGATATCCCTCCATCAGAGGCTGTTGCTGCTGCTGCGTTTGCTCAGCGGCGGGGGGGGTTTGGACGGTTCCGTCGCCGCTCTCGGCGAGCAAACGCGCCGTGGCGGCGGAGGCGGCAAAGAGAGGACTGCTGCTGCTGCTGCTGCTGCTCCTTTCGTTCATTTTTAGAGCCCATTCGCGACGACCCGGGTACGATGAAGACGAAGACGATGAAGAAGCAGAGCTCTGCGTGGGAGCGTTGTCATTTTCGCTGCTCGATCGGAACAGGGCCTGAGGGAGGGGGGGAAGAGGTGGGCGTTTTTTTTTTTTTTCCGGTCAACGAGAGGAAAGCGAAAAGGTTTTTTTTTCTCTCTCTCTTTCCCTCTCGGTGCGGGCGTTTTTTCTCTCTCCCTCTTTTCCTTTCGCGCTGGTGCTTCATGGCCGCCGACGATGTCTTTGTCGTCTCCTACGACAGCTAGCTCACCTGCTCTGCGGGCTCGGAAGAAGCAGAAGGAGCGGAGGCCAGAAGAAGAGAGAGGAGGAGGAGGAGAGAGAAGAGGGAGAGCGAGAGGCGGGCGCGGCCGGGCGCGGTAACGGCAGCGGCGAAACGCCGCGACGGAGAAAAAAGAGGCCCGCGCTTTGCCTTTGTGGCAACGGCGACGCGGGGCATGGCTCGCTGTTCTCTGGGTCGACGGTGAGAGGCTAAGAAGGAAGTGAAGAAAGGTGTGTGTTGGGGGGTGGGGGAGGGGGCTCGAGGAGGCGAAGAAAGAAGAAAGAAAGAGAGAAAGAAAAAGATTAAGAAAAAAAAAGGAAAAGAGTTGATAATGAATCGCAACCCTTTGGGGTTGCCGACGCGTCAAAATATTTGTCATTTCTAAAAATGTTTTTACGTCCGAACTCCGCCGTGCTCTCTGCTGTGCTGGCCTCGCTCTCGAGCCTCTGGCGGGTCTCTCTCTTCGACCAAAAAAACATCGGAAAGCTTTCAGCGTGGCTTCAAAAGATAGCGAGAGTGGAAAAGGGAAAAAGAAGGAAGAAAGAGGACGAGGGTCGAGGACGTGCGCGCCGAGAGACAGAGAAGAGAGCCCAAGGAGAGGGAGAGAGAGAGTTGTCCCATCTTTTGCTTTCATCTCTTCCCCCACCTCTCATACTCTCAAATCACACGTTCGAGTCGCTTGCCTGTTGACTTTGAAGAAAAAACGGAAAGGAACCCCTTCCCCGTCGCGAGGCGAGAGAGACGAGTCTCTTTCTCTCTCATTTTTTCTTTCTCTCGTCGACACTTCTCTCCCATTTTTTCTTTCGATCCTTTGTCGCCCTCTCTTGTCTCTCTCTCCATCAAAAAAATGCTCCTTGCCGCGTCCTCCTGCTCTGCACTCCTCCGCCGCGGCGCCCAGCGCGCGTCGCCTTTGGCGGCGGCCGCCGCAGCGACGGCAGCAGGAACGCGCAGCCTCCAGACACAGGCCCTGCCCGACCTGCCTTACGATTTCAAGTGAGTGATCGTAGAAAAAGGTCGCTGCTCTTTTTCGACGACGACGACGACGACGACGACGACGACGACGACGACAACGACGACGCTGCTCTCTTTCTTCCTCCTCTCTCTTCTTCTCCTTTCACCCCCCACCCGATCAAAACACCATCACCACCACTACCACCAAAACGCCACCAAAAAACCACCACCACCACCACCAGCGCCCTCGAGCCCGTGATCCCGGCGGAGATCATGCAGCTCCACCACTCCAAGCACCACCAGGCCTACGTCTCCAACCTCAACGCCGCGGCCGAGAAGCACGCCGCGGCCGAGGCGAGGGGCGACGTCGCGGCGATGGTCTCGCTGCAGCCGGCCCTGAGGTTCAACGGCGGAGGCCACGTCAACCACTCGCTGCTGTGGCAGACGCTGTGCCCCGTGGCCGACTTCGAGCCCCCGCGCGGGGCCCTGGAGAGGGCGATCGAGGAGAGCTTTGGCGGCGGCGGCGGCGGCGGAAGAGGAGGACAAGGAAGCGGCGGGAGCGGCAGCGCGAAGCAGCCTGCTGCGCTCGACAGGCTCCAGCAGGAGATGGCCGCCGCGGCGGTCGGCGTCCAGGGCTCGGGCTGGGCCTGGCTCGGCTTCGACCCGTCGGCCGCCGCCGCCGGGAGGAAGGGGCAGCAGCAGCTTGTCGTGCGCGCGACGGCCAACCAGGACCCGCTCGGCACGGCGTTCCCGGGGCTCGTGCCGCTCTACGGCATCGACGTCTGGGAGCACGCCTACTACCTCCGGTACAAGAACGCGAGGCCGGACTACGTGCGGGAGATCTGGAAGGTGACCGACTGGCGCAGGGTGGCGGCGCTGTTCGAGGAGGCGGCGGCGAAAGGGAAGTAAAAGATGGGAGTTTTTTTTTTCCTCTTCTTTTTCTCTTATTTTCTTCCCCCCACCCTCCCCCCACACATGATAGAGAGAGGAGCTATTGGTGAGAAGGGGAAGGGGCGTTTTTCGTTGTTTACAGAGATTTTGGGAGAAGAAGAGAGACAAGGGCAAAGAGAGAGAAGAGCGTTGTGTTGTGTAAAAAAAAAAGGAAAAAAAAGGAAAAAAATAAAAGGAACAAAAAGAGAGTGAGAAACTTCAGGTGCTCTTTCGCTCCCTGTCCGTCTCTTTCTCTCCTGTTTCTCTCCTGTGACCTTGACTCCACCCTGACTCGAAGAAAAAAGAAAAAGACCTCGGTCGAGAGCACACTTCCCTTCCCCCACCAACATCTCTCCCTCAGGGGAAAAAAAAATGCTTCTCTCCGCGCCGCGCCTTTGGGGCGCAGTGAACGTAAGTTTTTTGTTTCAACTGGACGATGGCTCTGTTTAGCAAACATCCGCGGGAGAGAAAGGGCCGGAGAGAGTGCGCGACGTGCTCGCGAGGAGATGACGAGATGAGGAGCAATTGCTGATTGGCTTGTGGAGCGAGATCGCTCGAGAGAGATATCTTTCGTCACGGCGCTTTCCTCGCTAATTGCCCGCCGCGCTCTTTTTGGCCCAGCGAATTGGCGCGATGCGAGATACTCCGCGGTTTGGCACGAATGGATGCGCGTTTGACGGGGCTCATCACCGCGTGATTGGCATCGTTTTCTCCCATCATGTCGCGCGGCTTGATGACGAGGGGCGCAAACGCCGTTTTTTTTCCGTTCGTTCGTGAAGCACGCATTTTCTCTCCCTGCTGCCCCCCTTCGTTCGCGCTGGTCGGCCTCAATTGCGATGCGGGAGTGTTTGCACCCGTGCTTGGGGAAGGAGAAGGGAAGGACGAGGTGTGGACCAGATCGATGACGGGAGAGGAAATAAAAGCGACAAAACTTGTTGGCCGCCTCCGGTGGGTTGGTTCTCGCTCGCTTTCTCTCTCTACCCCCCGCTCTCTCTTTCGAGTTTTTTCATTTTCCCGCCTCTTTTTCTTCTTTCTTGCTTTTCTTTCGTCCTCCAAAAAAAAACAAAAAACTCACCTCTTATTCTCCTTCTTCTTCTTCTTCTTCTCCTGCTTCTTCTTCAACAATATCAAAAAAAAAACCTAGCTCGACAAGCTCATGCCAGTGTCCCCTTGCTCGGCTTCTGATGTCCTGTCCGAAGACGACAGCGCCTGCGAGGCGAACGAGGAGGACTCGCTGTCGCTGTCGCAGCAGCAGCAGCAGCAGCAGCAGCAGCAGCAGCAGCAGCAGCAGCAGCAGCAGCAGCAGCAGCAGCGCGGAGGAGGCCAAGCAAACGGCGTCGAGGTGTCGCCGGCGGCGGCGGCGGTCCCCCCGGCGTCTTCCCTCTTCCCGATGGTCGACGGCGTCGCGCTGGCGCCCTCTTCCCTGGGCGGCGCGGCTGGTGACGACCTGGCTTTCGCTGGGGCCTCTGCCCCTGCTGCCCCTGCTGCTGCCCCCGCTGCCTGCTTCTCCGACGCCTCGGAGGCCTCGGCCCTGGAGACGTCTGTCGGCGACGGCCAGCGCCCCTCTGCCGTCCCGCAGCAGCAGCAGCAGCGCTCGTCGATGTCCACAGTGGTGACCAACTTGTGGTCTCCATCAGCCTCTCTGCCTAATTCTTCTTCGTCTTCTTCTTCTCCGTCTTCTTTCCCTTCTCCTTCTTCTCCTTCGTCCTTGGCGGCGGCGGCGACGGCGGCGGCGACGGTGACGACGGTTCTTCTTCCGTCTTCTTCTCCGTGTCGTCCCCCCCTTCCCTGCCCTTGCCCTAGCACCCCTGCTGCCGCTGCTGCCGCTGCTGCCGCTGCCGCTGCTGCCGCTGATGCCGCTGCTGCCGCTGATGCCGCTGCTGCCGCTGCTGCTGCTGCTGCTGCTGCTGCCGCCACTGGCGGGGGGGAGGAAGTCTTGCCCGAGGTCCTTGCGGGCCGGAGGCTCGACGATGAAAACGGCATCTTGCTCGTGGCCGCCGCGGCGGCGCCGCCGGAGATGCCCGAGGCGCTGCTTGCGTCGTCGCAGGCGAGCGCGCCCGTCGCCGCCCCGTCTGACCTGCACTTCGACCGCTGCAAGGGGGTGTTCCCGGACCTTTTCGGCGGGGAAGGAACCCGAGGAGTTTTCTCCTCCTTGTCCTCCTTGTCCTCCTTGTCCTCCTTCTCCTCCTCCTCTCCGTCCTCCGCCTCCGCGCGCGCCGCAGCCGCAGCAGCCGCATCCTCAGCCGCAGCCGCCGCGGCCTCGCACCGCTCCCTTGGCAGGGGCCCGGCCGAGCCGCTGCGCCCGCTGGCCCCCGAGCCCCCGCTGCCGCTCGAGCTCGCGTTCGTGCACAACTGCAGGGCCCTCGGCTGCCACTCGAGGGCCTGCGACGTGTGCCGCTGCAACCCGCGCAAGGCGTGCGTGCGCTCGGTGCCGCGCAGGTTCCTGGCCGGGGACGTGCTCGCGTCGGGCTGCGCGTCTACGCTCTCGGTCGAGGCCGTCGTGCACCCGCGCGCGTCGCCCGCCGAGGCGGCGGCGGCGGCCGCGGCGCTCCACGGCGCGTACGTCGAGCTGACGGTGATCGACTCGGCGGCGTTCCTCGAGGCCCCCGACCTGCTCGAGCACAGGCGCCAGTCGCTGCTGAGGAGGAGGAGGAGCTTGCCCGGCGGCGAGAGCTGGTTCCACGCGAGCAACGACGACGGTCTGTTCTTCGACGACGACCTCTTTGTCGCTGCTGGCACCTCGCACGACGACGAGGAAGAGGACGAAGAGGAAGAAGAGGAAGAGGAAGAGGGCCTTCCTTTGATGTCGATGGCCGAGGCCGCCGCCGCCGCCTTTGCCGCTGCCGATGCCGATTCGGACGACTCCGACTCCGACGACGACGACGACGACGACGACGACGACGACGAGAGCTCTGGCTCCTACGAAAACGACGCCGCGGTCGAGAACCACTCTGCTCGCAGCGTCATGAGGGAAGACTTCTTCTCCGCGACGACAACGACAACGACGACGACGACGGCGACGGCGGCGACCACGGAGCCTTCGTCGCCGTTCCCGGCGCTCGGCGTGCTCTCGGTCGCCGCGGCGGCCCCGACGACCTCGGCCTCGTCGATGGCTGTCCTGGCCGCGGCGATGGCCTCGGAAGGCAAGAGCGCCCCGATCGCGAGCCTGCCGGTCCTCGGCGTGTCGCTCCCCGTGTCCCCAGCGATCGAGAAGCTGGCCAGGTCGAGGAGGCAGGAGAGGATGGCGGCGGCGGCGGCGGCGGCGGAGGAGGAAGCGGCAAAGGCGGCAGCGGCGCACGCCGGCGACGGCGGCGCAAGAGGGGGAGGTCGCGGCCGCGGCCGCGGCCGAGGCCAAGGCCAAGCCCAAAGGGGCTCGGCCGCCGCCGCCGCCGCAGATGACGAGGACAAGTTCACGGTGACGCTGCGCCTCGTCGCGAGGGTCGTCACCTCCGCGGGCGCGCGCGTCCCGGGAACGTGCCCGGCCGTCTCGGAGCCCTTTGCCGTCGTCTCGAGGAGGGGGGCCAAGGCCCTTGGCCTCCTGCACAAGCTCGAGTTCCCTTCTCCTGACGACCCGGTGACGGCGATCGAGCACATCGGCCGCGAGACCTCGCTTAAGCTCTCGGCGCTGGCCGCGGCGGTGCGCGCCAGGAGGCATCAGCAGCATCAGCAGCAGCAGCAGCAGCATCCGCAGCCGCAGCAGCAGCAGCAGCAGCAGCAGCAGCAGCATCCGCAGCAGCAGCAGCAGCAGCAGCCGCCGCCGCAGCTCGCCGTCGCGTCGCCCCAGGCGGCGACGGCCCTGGCCGAGCTGCTCCCGGCCGACCTCGACAGCCTCGAGACCGTGCGCGACCTGCTCCGCCTCGCCAGCGCCGCGAGCCGCAGCCCCGAGCTCTGCTCGACGCTCCCGCGCTTCCTGGGCCTCTCGGACGCGAGGCTGGTCTCGGCGATGCGCCACGCCGGCAGGGCCGTCGGCAGGGACGACAGGCTCCGCGCGTGGTTCTCGCCCAACCTCACCGAGGCGCTGCTCTTTTCGTGCCGCGACGGCAGCGTCCGGCCCGACCTCCCCGTCGCGGCGCTGCGGCTGCGCCCCGACGCCGCGTCCCCGGGGGCCCTGCGCTCCGCGGCGAGGGTCGAGCGGGGCCTGCTCCCGCGCGTCCCGCCGGCCGACGAGGCGCTGAGCCCGGCGCACTGCTGGAGGCACGCCGCGGCCAGTGAGGGCGGCGGCGGCCTGCGCCTGGTGGTCGACGGCGGCCGCCGCGTGCGGTTCCCGGGCCTGGCTGTCTCGGCGCTCTACCTCGTCCAGGACCTGAGCGAGGCGCAGCGCCTCGACGTCGAGCGCGCGTGCAACCTCGCGGTCGACTCATGGTGGTCGGTGGGCCACCCGGGGTGGAAGGTGTTTTCGATGGGAGGGGCACACGTGAGTAGTAGTAGTAGGAGGAGGAGTTTGTTCTTCTCTTTCTTCTTCTTTTCTTCTTCTTCATTCTTCTTCTTTTCTTCTTCCTCGAGAGACCTTCCCTCACCCTTCAAAACTCACACCTCTCCTTTCTCTCTCTCTCTCTCTCTCTCTCTCTCTCTCTCTCTCTCTCTCTCTCTCTCTCTCTCTCTCTTTCCCCCCTCTCCATAACTCTCACGACCCTCCCTTCCCCCCCGACCTTCTTCCAGTTCACGAGCGTCGCGACCGTCCAGTGCTACCTCGACTCGATCGGCGCCGGCGTCCCGCTCCCGGGGCCAGAGCGCTTCGGGCCCTTGCTCCCCGAGGAGCGAGGATTGGCCTCTCAGCCCTCCCCCACGACCGAGCCCAACGGCGCCGGCGGTGGCGGCAGTGGTGGCGGCGGTGGTGGTGGTGGTGGTGGTGGCGGCGGTGGTGGTGGTGGTGGTGGCGGCGGCGAGCCCAACGGCAGTGATGGCGGCGGCGGCGGCGGCGGCGGCGACAAAGACGACGAGCCCGAGCCTGGTTCCGGCGGCGGGGACGACTCCGTCGAGGACAGCATCGACAAAGAAGGAGAGGAAGACGAAGGAGGAGAAGGAGGAGAAGGAGAAGCAGCAGCAGGAGGAGGAATCGGCGGCGTTTCCGCTGCCCGATCCCGCCACCTGTTTCCGTCGCCCTCCGTGATCTTCCGAGACAGCGCCACCCGCTCTGCGGACATCGCCCAGCTGGCGTCGTACGCCGGCTTCGTCGACGTCCCTGCCAACCTGCGGAGCGCCGTCGCGGCGATGAACGCGAGGAGGGCGCAGCAAGAGGCGGGCTCGGCCGAAGGGCCCGACGGCGACAACAACGGCGACAACAACGATGACGACGACTCGGACGACGACTTTGCCGATGATGACGACATCGGCATCGATAGCGACGAAAGCGACGAAAGCGACGACGACGACGACGGCGACGACGACGCGGAGCGGCGGCGAGGCCGCATCGTCCGCGTCTCGGTCGAGACGCTCGAGTCCCTCGCGGGGCTCGCGGCCCTGGGCATGCAGCTCCGCGGCGCCCCCTCCGCGGGGCTCCGGGCCGAGGCCCTGGCGCGGTTCAACGCCGGGATCAGGCCCGAGGCGGTGTCGGCCGCGGCCGCGACTGCCAAGGAGCACCACGACCGCCTCTTCGAGTCGCTTCGTGTCCTCGTCTGCTCGATGGCCGACACGTCGCCCTCGCCGGCGCAGTGCGCGCGCGTCGCCGAGTGCCTCGGCCACCTCGCGACGCTCGACGTGTCGAGCCCGCGTTCCCTTGTCGCTGCCGCCGCCCCCGCTGCGCCTCCCACCCCTGGCAACAGGGCTCCGGCAGTGGCTGCCTTCAAGGCGAGCGACAGCGACAGTGACGAGGCCGCTCCTGTCTCCACGCCCAACAGGAGCGGCGCGCAGCACCTCGCCTCCCTCGGCACCGCCCCCTCTTCTTCGGTGCCAACAGCGGCGGCGGCGGCGACGGAGGAAGGTAGGGGCGACGACGACAAAGGTGCCGCTGCTCCTCCCGCCGCTCTCGCGCCGGTCTTCTACGACGCTGCTCGCGCCTTCTTCGATCGCGAGGACAGTCCGGCCTCAAGCGACATCGCGCACCTGCTCGCCGACGGCAGGCCGCCGGTGTTCGTCGTTGCCGGCGCGGCCGCGGCAGGGGACAACATTTCGTGCGCCGCTGGGGCCGCCCGGCGCGTCGCCGGGGCTGCCGGCGTCGAGGTCGACGACGACTGCGCGTCTTCTTGAAACTATTGAGAGAGAGAGAGAGAAAGAGATAAGAAGATTAAAAGATATGGCTAGAGAAAGAGAAAGAGATATGGCGCGCGCGCGAGAGAGAGAGAGAGAGAGGGAGGGATAGAACGAGAAATAGAAGAGAACTCGCGCGGGTTCCAAAAAACAAAAACAAAAAAAACCTGAGAATGGGGAGGAGCGAGCGAGCGAGAGTTTGTCGTCCCGAGAGGTTGCAACAGAGGAAGGGCGCTTCTGCGTCCCTTTCCTATCTCCTCCTCCTCCCCCTTCTTCCCTAGAAAGCAAGTAGCTATAGCGGAATCGCGAGCTGGCCCCTCCTGGGCGGAGGCCCTCGCTGACGTTCCCCTTCTAGATCATTTTTTAAAAAAACTAAAAAAATAACATAATGGATTCCATTTCTTTTTTCCTCCACTTCCAAATCACATCCATAATCAATCTACCCATGTTTTGCCTTTCATTGATTCGGACTTTTTTGCCATCTGCAGCGAGGGAAACACAGGCTACGCCCTCCTTCTTTCTTTTTTTTCCCTGAGTGCGGAGCGAGAAAAAAAATAAAAAAGGACGAGTTTGGTTTGTGGAAAAGAAGAAAACCCGCGGTGTAAGAAAGAGAGAGAGAAAGAGGAAGAGAAAGAGTTCTGGTTTTTGTTTTCTTCTTCTTCTTCTTCCTTTCCGACTCCGCCCCTCCCCACCAGGAACGACGGGATTGAACAAGCCCGTCTCGATCGCTGTCGAGAGCTGAGCGAGCGAGCGTGACAGAAACAGAGGGGAAAAAAGGAGAGAGAAGAGAGAGAAAAGGAGAGAAAAGAGGGAACTCCTGGGAGGTCGAGAGGTTGACGAGAAAGAAGGAAAAAAAAGACGTCTCACTCCCTCCTCTCCTTGCCCCTCTCCCAAGGAACGACCTTTTCCCCCCTCTTGGCTCCGTGCTTCTCTCTGCTGCTGCTGCAGTTGAGAGAGAAAGGGAAAGAGAGCCAAGAGAAGTGAAGGAGGGTCAAAGGTCGAGGGAGGAGAGCTTGAGAGAGAAAAAACAAGAGACCTGGTTGGCTGGCCAAGTACTCTTTCTTCTTGCTGTCTTTCAATCCTCCTCCTCCTCCTCCTCCTTCTTCTCTCTCCTCCGGTCGATTTTCAGCAACCATGTCTTCCCTCGCCGCTTTCAAGCCCGTCGTGATCCGCAGCGTCCGTGGTCGCGCGTCTGCCGTCGTCCCCGTGGCCGCCTTCCCCACCAAGTACGTCTCGCAGCGGGGAGAGAAGGGGGATGGAGTTTTTTGTTTTGTTTTTTCTTTCTTCTTGCTTCTGCTTGATCAAAGAGTTCGACCCCACCCCTTCCCCGCGCCCTCCTGAGCCCAGACGCCTGCCCCTTTGCCCTCGGTGGATCATATTTGAGCCTCTCCCGCGCGAAGAAAGGCATCAGATCCACTCGGGCGAGCCCGCGCGGGGCGTGCAAGAGAAGTCGAATTCCAGCAAAAAAAAGTTGGCTTGCTTCCAAGACATGCGACCTCTCTTCTCTCTCTCTTGTCCCCCCCCCCCCCCCCCCCCACCCCTTTTCCTTCTCCATTCTTCACACTCTCACCATATATCTCAACAAAAAAACTTGCCTCCTTCCCATACAACGGGCCCCGTCTTCTTCCTTCTTGTCCCCCCCCCCCCCCCCGCCGAGCCCTTTTTGGCTTCATTATCATCCGTTCTCGCTTCGATGATCTAGACGACGAAGCGATGCAAGCCTAAGAGCGTGTGCAGGAGAGCGCGGCGGTTGGGAGGGGTGAAAGGACGGACAGCAAAGTTCGGATCGACCTTTATTTTGACTTCTTTTTTTTTGGCTTTTTTTTCGGCCCAGTCGCTCCCTCGTCCTCGTCGTCGGCGGCTCTTATCTTTGCCTCTTTCCCTCTTTTCCCTCTCCCCCACCCCCCCACGAAAGCACCGCCTCTCACCTCTCCAAATCAACCACAACAATCAAACAATGAACCACCGCCACCATTCACCACCACCATTCACCCCACCATTCACCACCACCCACCACCACCGCCCAGGCTCATCAAGGGCGCCGCCACCGCCGTCGCGGGCCTCGCGCTTACGCTCGCCGCCAACGCCGATGCCACCGTGAAGCTTGGCGCCGACTCGGGCGCGCTCGTTTTCGACCCTGCCTCGGTGACCATCAAGGCCGGCGACACGCTCACCTTCAAGAACAACGCCGGCTTCCCTCACAACATCGTGTTCGACGAGGACGCGGTGCCGTCGGGCGTCAACGCCGAGGCGCTCTCGCATGAGGAATATCTGAACGCTCCTGGAGAGACGTATTCTTTGAAGCTTGCTCAGCCCGGGCGATACCTGTATTACTGCGAACCCCACCAGGGTGCGGGGATGGCGGGGACGATCATCGTCGAGTAGAGAGAGGAAGAGGGAGCGCGGTGAATCCAGAACAAAAAAAAAAAAAGACAAAAAATAAAAGTAAAAAGAGGACTTTTTGGGGGAGGGCTGGAGGTCGGTGGGCGGGCGTCAAGCCCCTGTTTCCTGACCTCTTTCCTCCCGCTGTTTCCTCCTGTTTTCTTCTTCTCTCTTCTTCTCTGTAAGTAGCACCGTCTCACCCAGAGGAGGGAGCGTCGGAAGAAAAAAGGAAGAAAGAAAGAAGAAACACCGAAGAAGAAGTTTTCCCGCGTCGTCGGAAAGAGACGAAGAGGTTCTTCTCTCTCTCTCTCTCTCTCTCTCTTGGAGGGGTAACGACACTCGTATTCTCGATTTCTTCGTCTCTCTCTTTGTCTTGTTCACATCAAAAAAAGGGGGTAGCGGCGGGATAAACACGCACGCGGCAAAAACACACTCGAAAACAAAAGAAAGCAAAGAAAAAACGTTTTTTTTTTTTAAAATCTCCCTATCTCATCTCTTTTTCTCTTTCCCGTTTCTCTCTCTCTCTCTCTCTTTCATCCCCCCTTCCTTTCCCTCCACGAGCACTCTCCTCTTGTTCTCTTGCTCTTCGCTCTCTGCTCTCTCCAGCTCTCTGTCTCTCCCTCTCTCTTTCTCTCTCTCTCTCTCCATCTTCTCCTCCAACTCCTCTTCACCCGCTGATGTACCGGAGCAGGATCCCGTCGTTGCCGAGGATGAACCCGGACCCGTTGGGGTTGAACTCGACCGCGTACAGGTTGCCGGCCACCGAGTCCGCCGACCGGTCGCGCTTCCAGGACTCGCCGCCGTCGTCGGTGCGGAACAGCGAGCCGGAGCCCCCGCAGGCGAAGCCGACGCCGGATCCGTCCCCCTTGAACCCGACGTCGAGGATCCCGAACCCGCGAGACCCCAGCTTGGCCTGGTCGAACTTGTCCTCTGCGGGCTGCCCGAAGTAGACGTCGCCCCCGCGGGTCGACAGCCACAGCTTCCTCCCGTCGGGTGCCCAGCCCATGTTCTGGATGCGCCTGGCCGTGGGCCTGTTGTGGGGCTGCCAGTAGGTCTGCCCTGGGGCCCAGGTCATGTAGAAGTTGCCCCTCGACGAGACCGCGACGTACTCTCCCGTGACCTCGGAGCGGGCCACGTTCGAGAACGACCCCTCGTAGTAGGACGCGCCGCTGATCCCGGAAGACACCGTCCTGTTGAGGGTCGCGTCGACCGTCTCCTGCACGGCCGCGGTCCAGGTGTAGGCCGCGTTGTCGGTCACGTAGACCGCGCCCTGGTCGGTCGTCATCTCGGCCTGGCCAGGCTTGCTCCCCGGCAGGGCCTTGATCAGCACGGGCGTGCCCGGGAGCTTGGCAGAGAGAGGGACGCGCTCCCAGTTGGCGCCGCCGTCGGTGGTGTGCAGCAGGATCGCGGGCTTCCCAACGATCCAGCCCTCGTCGCCGTTGAACGAGATCGAGTTGAAGCGGTAGTTGAAGCCCTCGTCCGCCGCGGCGCCCACGGTGCGCGCGGCCCAGGTGCGGCCCCCGTCCTTGGTCTCGAGCAGCGTCTCGCGGGAGCCGAGCAGGAAGCCGTGGTCAGGGTCGGTCCCGGTGAAGCCGATGTCGAGGAGCACGACTCCGGGGTCGAGAGGCAGCGGCACCTGCTCCCAGTCCGGCGCGATGACGGTCCCCGCCGAGGCCCGCGGGGCCGCCGCGGAGAGCTGGACGAGCGAGGAGGCGGCGACCGCCGCGGAGAGCACGCCCGAGCTGGCGAGCACGCCTCGGCGCGAGGAGGAGGAGGAGGAGGAGGAGGAGGAGGGAGGAGAAGGGGAGGCGGGAGAAGGGGAAGGAGACGACGGCGACGGCGGCGACGACGGTGACGCGTCTGCATCCGCGGCGCGGCGGGGCAGGGCGGCAGCAGCAGGCGGAGCTACGACGACGGCACGGCGCGCGGAAGACGCAGTGGCGAGGCCTGTGTGTTGATGCGTTTTGTTTTTGAGCGTTTTGAGTTTTTTTTTGAAAGTGTGAGAAAGCGTGTGTGACAGAAGGAAAAAGAAGGAAGAAGGAAGAGAAAGAGAAGAGGAAAAAAAAAAAAAATCGACCAAGCTCCTTTCGTCGAGATCGTCGTCGTCGTCGTTGTCGACGCTGCTGCTGCTGCTGCTTGCTCTTTTTTTTTGGTTTTCCTCCGACTTTTCTCGCTCCAATTCTATAAGCGTTTCGACGCGCATTCCCTCGCTTCAACCGCGTGGTTTGCTCCAGATCGAATAATTCTGCCCGCTCCTGCATCCGGCGCGGAGAAAGAAGAAGAGAAAAGCGCCCAGGCGCGACCGGAGAAAAGAAAACAGCAAGCAAAAAAAGGAAGCAAAGCAGCGCCTTGCTCGGCCTCTCTTGCTTCGATCGTCCCCCTCGCTCAATCTCTCTCCCAATTTCGATAGTTTGCCGCCTTGCCTCTCTGTATCTCTCCTCTCTCTCTCTCTTTCTCCCGAGCATGATGCACCTTTGTTGGCGGCTGTGACGCCGCGAGCGGAGGCGTTGAGAGCAGAAGAGACCATGGCGCGTGAGTTTTTTCTTTTCTTTCTTTTTCGCAAACTTCTTGACGGAAGAAGAGAAAAAAAGAAAAAAAAGTGGAAGGAAGAGGGGCCTCGTGCCACGTCGCTTCGTTTTCTTTTCTTCCTCCTCCTCCTTGCTCCTCCTCCTCTTCTCTCTTTCGCCCTTTTTCGAGGAGGAAGCGAAGAGGTAGAACGAAACAGAGCACGCGTTGCGCCTTCGTGGTTTTTTCTTTTTCTGTCTTTCTATCCTTTTCCTTTCTCAAAAATACAAATACTTTCGAAAATAAATACTTTCTCTCTTTCAACCCCCCCTCATCCTGGAAGCAGCAGCAGTAGCAGCAGCAGCAGCAGCAGTAGCAGCAGCAGCCGCCTCGGCTTCCTGCTGCGCTCGAGCCGCGGCGATAGCAGCAGCAACAGCGGCGTTGGCCAGCGTCGGGCGTTGCTGCTGCCGCTGCTGCTGTTGATGCGTTGCCGTCGCCGCCGCCCTCTGCTGCCTGGTCGTCGTCGTCGTCGTCGGCCCGTCGCTCCGGCTGTACCGGAATTCGCGCTCGAACAGCTCGGAGTAGTCTCGCCCGGGCTTGCAGACGACAAAGTCCGCGAGGTCGGACCAGTCCCCGTCGTCGCCAAAGGAGGAAGCGGAGGAGTCGCTCCCGGTCTCGCTCTCGTTCTCGGAGCAGTTGTCCTCGTCATCGTCGTCGTCGTTGTTGGTGTTTTCGTTTCCGTTGTCGTCGGCGGCGGCGGTGCTGGGGTTGCTCGGACCCGCCGCCGCTCCACTTCCACCTCCTCCTCCTCCACCCGCGGTGTTTTTCTTCTTCTTGTTCTTCCCCTTCCTCTTCTTCTTGCTGCCGTCGATGACGTCCTCCAGCCCGACTTTTCCCCGGCGGCGGCGCCTCCTGCGCCTGCGGGAGGCGACCTCGGCGAGCGCAGCGGAGACGAAAGGGTTGGCGTCGGCCCTGTCGCGGCGCTTGCGCGTCGCGAGCCGGCGCGCAATCGTCGGCGACGAGGGAGGCAGCGCCGGGAGAGGAGGGGCGGCACCAGTTCGGGCGCCAGCATTGGCATCAAGGGAAGCAGCAGCAGCAGCTGCAGAAGAAGGAGGTCGGTTCTCCTCGGGGACAAGAGAAGCGGCGGCGGATTCTTCTTCGTCCTCTTCGTCTCCGTCGTCATTGTGGGAATTCTCCTCTCCTTCGTCTTCTTCTTCTTCCTCCTCCTCCTCGGGGGGAGGAGGGGCCATCTCCCCGCGCGTCGTCGCGCCGATAGCCGACGCAAGCTCCGCTGCCACGGCAGCGCTCGCGGCGCTCGGGGGGAGCACGGCCCTGGCGTCGGCGAGCGCCCCGGCGGCGGCGCGGAAGCCCCCGGCCGACGCGTCGAGCCGCGCGGCGGCCTCTGGGGCGAGCGCCGGGGCCTCGGCCTGCAGCCACCACGCTAGGCGGTGGGCCGCCGCGGCGAGAGGGGCCGCCGCGGCCGTGGAGCGCGCCGCGGCGCGGAGGGCTGCGCGGGTCGGGGGCTGCGGCTGCGGGGGAGGAGGAGCGGTGGTGATGGTGGCGGCAGTCGAAGCAGCAGCAGCAGGGTTTTCTCGTTGCTGCTCGCTTGCCGCCTCCCCTTTCTCCTTCTCCCTCTGCGCTTCCGCCGCCGAAGCGGCAACGGCGTCCGCCGCGGCCGCCGCGTGGATCCCGGCCACCAGCGCCCCCGCCGCGGTGGCCCCGACGTCCAGCGCGCTCGCCGCGGCGCCCGCGACGGCGCCCAGCGCGCGCTCGACGTTGAGACTCGCCCCGGCCCCCGGCGCGTCGCCGTCAAAGGCCGTCGCGGCGTCGAGCGCCGCGGCGAGCGCCGAGCAGAGCGGGACGTGCTGCCTGCTCAGCGACGCGACGGCGGTGAGCAGCAGGATGTCGGGGCACGACGGGGAGGGGGCGAGAGGGAGGGTGGGAGGAACGGGAACAGGAGGAGGAAGCGGGGGAACAGGAACAGGAGGAGGGGCAGCGGCGGCCTGAGCGTCGTCGGCGGCCTCTGCCTCGGCTTCCGTCGTCGTTGTCGCCGTCATCGCTGCTGCTCCTGCTGCTGCTTCTCCCGCTGGTCCTGCTGCTGCTGCTTCTTCAACAGTGCCGCGGAAAGCAGCAGCGGAGGCCTCGGAGGCCGCCCTGGCCACGCCCGAAGCCTCCGCGGCGACGGCCCTGCAGACGGCCGCCGTCGCCGCCCGGCGCGCCGCGGCCCCTGGCGCGTGCGTCAGCCACGCAACGGCGCGGCGCAGCCTGCGGGGCACCCAGTCGGGGCACTCGGCGAACGGCGGGTCCAGCGCCAGCGGAGAGGGGCACCCTGCCGCGAGCGCCCAGAGGTGGGCCGCGGAAGCCAGCGAGGAGGTCGAGGAGGTGGAAGAGAAGAAGAACAAGGGCGCCGACGCCGACGATGATGACGACAGAGCACTCGCAGCAGCAGCAGCGGCGACGTCGCCTCGCGCCAGCACGCGCAGGGCCGCCGGGACCGCCGAGGCCGGAAGGCGAGGGAGAGGAAGGGCGCCGCTCGTCAGCAGGTCCTGGAGGATCGAGGAGGCCTTCGCGAGAGGGTGCTGCTGGTTGCTGTCTCCTCCTCCTCCTCCTCCGCCGCCGCCGCCACCGCCACCGTTCTCCTCGTTCGTCTTCCCCTCGCCGCTGCCGCCACGACTCGCTCCCCGCGCTCCGTCGCAGCCACGGCCCCGAGGACGTCCAGAACCCGCACTCCAGCTGCCGCGAGAGACGAGCGAAGCCTGGACGGCGATCGAGAGGGAGGGAGGGCGGCAGAGGCCGTTGTTGTTGCTGCTGCTGCTGCTGTTGCTGGTGGTGCTTCTCCATTTCCTCCTCCTCCGCTGCTCGCCGAAACGGCACGAGCAAAGCGCTCGGCGAGCACGAGCACGCGCGCGCCGAGGGGCCACCTCTCCCACTGCTCTTGCCGTTCTTGCCGCTCTTGTTGTTCCGCGCTACCCCGGAAGGCCTCGAGCAGCAGGCAAGCTTCGGAAGCTCCTCCCTTGCCCTCCTCTCTCTTCTCCTCCTCGTCCTCCACCAGGCTCCCGATGGCCCTCGCGAGCAGGCGCAGCGCCGCAGCGAGCACCTCCTGCTGCACCAAAGAGGGGGAAAACCAGGGAGAAGGAGGAGAAGAAGAAGAAAAAGGAGGGGACGAGGAGGAGAACGCCCCGTTCGCGTCCGCCGCTCTCCTCCTCGTCCTCTTTCCCCCTCCGCCTCCTCCGACGACCACGGAGAGGTATTGCTGCCAGCAGGCCTCCGCGTCCGGGTCCGGGGCGCGCTCCGGGAAGAACAGGTCGCAGGCTTCTTCTTCTTCTTCGTCGTCGTTCTTGTTGCTGTTTTCAACTTCACCTCTTCCACCTCCACCTCCACCACCCGTCGTTGCCGTCGTCGCTGCAGCCCTGAGCCGCGCCGAGACGGCGAGCACCGAAGCGGCAGCGTCGTGCGCCGGCCGGCGCCGTCCACGAGGAAGAGGAGGAGCAGGAGCAGGAGGAGGGGGAGCAGGCTGAGCGTCACGGGCGCGCAAACTGGCGGCGACGAGGGCGCGGTCTGCCGCGGAAGACACGGCGAGCGCTGTCGCAAGCGCCGAGCGCGCCGCGGCTCTTGCCGCGGCAGCTCCTCCGCGCTCTCGCTCTCGCCCTTCGCCGCCGCCGACGCCGACGCCGCCAACCTTGAGGAAGGCACAGATCAGGTCGAGGAGGTGGGCCACGGCGATCGGGGAGACGGCCGCTGCGGCGGAGGCGCCGCTGCCATCGTCGTCGTCTTCATCATCATCGTCGTCGTCGTTACCGTTCGCGGCAGCGGCGACGAGCGCGGCTGCGAGAGGCAGCGCGGCGGACATCGGCGCCGCGTTGTCCGCCGAGGCCGGGATTTCCAGCGCACGCACGAGCGCCGAGCGGACCACCAGCAGGTCGGAGGCGATGGTGAGAGCAGCGGCGGACAACGAAGAAGAAGACGGAGGAGAAGAGGGAGCGACGGGCGCCGCTGCTCCTGCTGTCGTCGCCGCCGCCGTCGCCACGGGCTTCCCTTGCTGCCCCGGGAGGCGCAGGGACCAGAGCAGCGCGTCCGTCGTTCTCAGCGCGTCTTTGAGGGCAGCAGCAGCAGCAGCAGCAGAAGAAGAAGCATCTGTTGTTGCCGCGGCTGCCTCTTCTGCGCGCTGGTGAGACGACGACGACGACCGCTGCTGCTGCTGCTCGCCCTCGTCGCGAGCCGGGACCAGTGCCGCGGAGAGAGCCCTGGCGTCGCCCGTGAGCTGGCGAGCAGCCTCCGCCGCCGCGGCAGCGACCATCTTTTCAAACTCTTCCCCGTCGTCGCCGCTGTCGTCTCTGGCGGTGGCTGCTGCTCCTGCTGCTGCCGATGCTCCTGCTGCTGCCGCCTTTGCTCGTGCTCGCTCCTTCAGCTCTCCCTCCGCTTCCTCGTCGTCCTCTTTTCCCTCCTTCTCTTTCTCTTGCTGCCCGCGCTGTCGTCGTCGCCGTCGTTGTGGTCCCACCTCCCAGCCTCCGGCGAGCGCCAGGCACAGCCGCAGCAGCTCGGGCTCGGCGCCCCTGCCGACCCACCTCTCCGCTCGCGCCACCTTCCCTCGGAGGGCACGGGACGCGTGCGCTTGCACGGCAGCGGCGGCCGAGGCGTGCCAGGAACGGGGATGATGATGATAATGATGATGATGATCAGAAAAAGGAGCAGGAGCTGGAGACGGAAGAGACGAAAAAGACGAGAACGAAGCAGTCGCCTCGGCGGCCGCTGCCAGGGCGCCGTGGGCCACCCGCCTGCAGGCTCCCCGGGGCGGGAGCGCCCTCAGCACGATCGCCGCGGCTCCAGGGGGCGCCGACGTCGACAGCGCGCCCGCCGGAGGGGCGAGGAGCGCCGCGGCGAGAGCCGGCCTTGCGGCGAGCGCCGACGCGAGCGCGGCGACGGCGGCCTTGATTTTTTTTTTGTGTGTGGTGTGCGTTTGGTGAAAAAGAGAGAGAGAGAAAGAGAGAAAGTGAGTGAGTGTCTTGTGTTGTGAGTGATTTTCTTCTTCTTCTTCTTCTTCTTCTCCCAGTTCTCCCAGCAGCACGCTTGACGTCGTTCTCGATAGGTAAAAAAAAAAAGAAGAAGTGGAAACAAAAGAAGGAGATATGCTCACGTCGACGGGCCTCCCTCCGTCGGCCGTGGTCTGCTGCGCCGCCGTCGCGTCGGCGGCGTCGGCGAGAGCGCGGACGCATCGAGCCACAGCCGAGCCGACCGCGTCGCCGCCCTCCGCCCCGCCTCCGCTGGCCCTTCGAGTCCCGCCAGAGAGGGCAGCCTCCCACTCCTCCTGCATCGCCGCGGTGAGCTCGGCCAGCGACGCCGCCACGGAGGCGTGAGGAGGGGGAGGAGGAAGAGGAGGAAGAGGCATGGTAGATTGAAAAGAAAGAGAAAAACAAATGCTCGTGTTTCTCTTTCTTCTCTTTCTCTTTCTCCTGTGCTTCAGAGACAGCGCTTGGTCTTCGTCTCCGTCTCCGTCGTCTTTGTCGTCGTCGTCGTCGAGCGTGGCGTCGTCGACATCAGGGAACGCCGCCCCTCTTCTTGAGAGTGGGCGGAGAAGCGACGAAGAAAAGAGATGGAGAAAGAGAGAGAGAACGAGAAAGAGAGAGTGAGTTTTTTTCCTCGTTTTTTTTTTTGCTTTCTCTTTTTTCTCTTTCTCTTCTCCCTCTCAACCTCCTCCCACCTATTTTCTTTTATCATTTTCATTTTGGGGGAAATTCTTTTGCAATAGTAAGAAAAAAACTACAATCAAAGCAAGGTGTGGCGGGGGCGGGAGGGCGAGGCGCGCGCGCATCATGAAGATTTGCTTCCGACGACGACGGGCGGCGCCGAGAGGCAAGAAACGCGCGCCAACCCCCCCCCCTCTCAAAAAAAAACCCGAAAAGAGCAAACAACAATTTTTTTAGGTATTTAATCGAAACTCTCTTTCTCCCTCTCTCCCTCCTCTCTGCTCCGATCTCTCTTTCTCTCTCTGTGTTGTCGAACAACAACCTTTCTGCGGCGCAGCGCAGTAGAAAAAAGGACAACCGAAATCAAGAAAAACACACACACACACACACACAATTCGCAAGTCCTCGGCAGAAAAAATAATAATAATCAAAACTCTCTCTCTCAATTTCTCTCTCAGAACTCTCTCTCTCTCTCTTTCCGTTTCTCTCTGTCTCACTCTCTCTCTTTTCTCTTCTCTCGACTCTCTCGTTTAAAAACAGCAGATACGAAGTAGTTATAATAGTAGGGGGTAAGAAAAAGGAAAAAAAGAGAGAGCAGAAGCCTCAACCTCCTCTATTTTTTGTTTGTTTTTTTATATAAAAAAACAAACTCGCTCTCTCTCCCTCTCTCTTTTCTCAATCTCTCAAAATCAAGCCCGCGGCGTGCCCGACGCGGCGTACGAGTCGCGCCACTCGGCCAGCAGGCTGCGCGCCGCCGTCGCCAGCTGCGAGTCCCACAGGGACCAGTACGGGTTGGCTCCGGCCCTCGTGGCGTGCAGGGCGTCCTCGAAGACCGCGCGGGCGGCCCCGCGCGGGGTCGGCCCCGAAAACTCCTCGTAGCCGAGCGCGGCCATGAACCCTCCGACGTCGGTCGAGGGCCCGTAGATCTCGTAGGCCGTCGCGACCTGCTTGGCGACGAAGCCGGGCACCATGGCGTTGACGTCGTCAAAGGCCGGGCGGGCCGGGGGCGCCTTTCCCCTCTTGGATGACAGGCCGGCGGCGGTCCACTTTTTGGGCTTTTTCGACGACGACGAGGACACGGCGTCGTTGTCGCCGCCGTCGGTCTTTTTCGTCGTCGCCAGCGAGCGGAGCGCAGCGCGGCCGCGCGAAAGCAGGCCCGCCGAGGTGCTGCTCTTCTTGTCGTCGTCGACGTCGCCGCCGCGGCCGCCTCTCTTGTTCCGGTTGTTGTCTCCCTCGTTGACGCCACCGTCGTCGTCGTCGTCGTCGCTGGACCCGGCGGCGAACGAGTCGGCGGCGGCAGCAGCAGCAGCCCCGGAAGAAGCAGAAGAGCCCTCGCCGTCGCTCACGTCGACGGCCGCGGCGCGCAGGCCCGAGCGCGCCGACTCGGCGGCCCTCTCGGAAGAGACCGTGCGCCCGCGGCCGGGGGCACTGGAGGAGGAGGAGGCCCTGGCGCCGGGCGTGGCGATCGAGATGGCGATCGCCGAGGCGTCGGCCTGCGCCTTGAGCTTGGCCCTGTCGGCCATCTCGGCCCTCTCGGTCGCCGCAGAGAGCTCGACGCGGAGCCTGGCCGCGGCCGAGCGCTCGGCGTCGAGCGCGGCCTCGAGCTCGGCCTTGGCCGCGGCGAGCGAGCCGACGTCGCCGCGCAGGCCCGAGACCAGCGCCTCGGCGGCGCCGTCCTCGCCGGCGCGCCCGAGCTTTCCCCGGAGCTGCTCGACCTCGGCGCGCAGCGCCGCGGCCTCGGCCTCGGCCTCGGCGGCGCGAGCCGACTCGCGCTTGGACGCCGCGGCGGCGCTGGCCGCGGCGGCGCCGGCGAGCGGGCCCGACGCGGCGGAGAGCGCCGCGGCGGCCTCGGCCCTGCGCTTGGCCTCGGAGAGCGCCGAGCGCAGCGAGCCGACCTCCTCGGCGTGCGCCGCGGCCTGGGCGCGCAGCGCGTCGAGCTCTTCTTTGGCGGCGGCGCCTCCGGTCGTCGCGGCCAGGCGCGACGCCGCGGCGAGCTCCCCGGCCAGGGCCTCTTTTTCGCGCATCAGCGTCTCGGCGCGGAGCTGAGCCGTCGCGGCCTCGGCGCGCGCGGCGTCGAGGAGCTCGGCGGCGGCGGCGGAGGCGCCACCTCCCTGTCCCTCCTCCTTCTCCTCCTCCTCGCGGTCTGCGCGCAGCCCGGCGAGCTCGGCGGCAGCGGCGGCCGCGGCCTCGCCCAGGCGCTTGTTCTCGGCGTGGAGCTCGTCGACGCGGGCGCGGGCCGAGCGAGCCTCGGCGCGGGCGGCCTCGGCGGCCTCCGAGGCGCGCGCGGCCTCGGCCACGGCGGCCTCGGCGTCGGCGAGCTTGGCGCGGAGCTCTTCGGCATCGGCGCGGGCCGCGTCGGCGCGGGCGAGGCGGGCGCGCAGGGAGGCCGCCTCGGCCTCGGCGGCGCGGGCGCGCTCGGCGGCAGCGGCCGCCTCGCCGCGGGCCGAGCGGGCGTCGGCGTCGGCGCCGCGGGCCGCGACCGCCGACCCCTCGGCCTCAGCGAGCCTCTTGCGGAGCTCGTCGAGCTCCAAGCGCAGCGACGCCGCGGCGCTGGCGCGGGCCGCCAGCGCGGCGTGCTCGGCGCGCAGCTCGCGGAGCTGCGTGTCGCGCATCGTCGACTCGCCCTTGAGCTGCGCGACGGAAGAGATCTGGTCGCGGAGGGCGTCGCGCTCTGCGCGGAGCGCCTCGCCCGTGGCGGCCGCGGCCAGCGCCGCGCGCGTCTCGTCGCGTGAGGCCGCCAGCGCGGCGTCCGCCTCTGCGAGCTTGGCGCGGTAGCCCGCGGCCTCGGCGCGCGCGGCGTCGAGCGCCGGGCAGAGCGCCGCGGCGTCGGCCGCGGCGGCCGCGGCCGCGGCGGCCTTGGCGCCCTTGGCGTCGCTCTCGGCGGCGAGCCTGTCGGCCTCGGCCTCGGCGTCGTCGAGGTCGGCCTCGAGGTCGGCGACGCGCCTCCTCGAGGCCTCGAGCTCGTCCTCGAGGCGCGACGACTCGTCGCGGAGCTCGCGGGCCAGCACGGCCTCGCGGCGGAGCGTGACGACCGACTCGCGCAGCGCCGCGAGCTCCTCGCTGGCGTCGGCGTGGTCGGCGCGGAGCGCCTCGAGCTCGGCCCTGGTCCCCGAGAGCGTCTCCTCGACCTCGGCGGCCGCGGCGACGCGCGAGGCCGAGGCCGCCGTGGCCGCGGCGTGCGCTGCCTCGGCGCGCTCGAGCTCGGCGGCGAGGCGCTCGTTCTCGCCGGCCAGCTGCGCCGCGGCGGCCTCGGCCTCCTCGGCGGCGGCGGCCGCGGCCGCGGCCTCGCTGTCGGCAAACGTCGCGTCGGCGTGCGCGCGGCCCTTGGCCGCGAGCGACGAGAATATCGCCTCAGCGCCCGACAGGGCCTCGGCGCGCTCGCGCTCGCGGCGCTGCGTCGCCTCGTCCTTGGGGGCCAGAGGGGAGATGCCCGTCGTCGTCGAAGCGGCGGCGGCGGCGGCGGCGGCGGAAGAGTTCGAGCTCGCCGAGCCCGAGTCGCCGCCGTTGTTGTTCGAGCCCGAGCCCGACTCGCGCGAGGAACCTCCACCACCACCACCAAAGAGAGAGGCGATCCCACGCACGGCGCCGCCTCCAACGCCCCCGCCCTTCTTGTTGTTGTTGCCACTGTTGTTGCGGTTGGGCCCCGTCACGGCCGCGGCCTCGCCCACAGCAGCGGAGAGCGTCTGCAGGTTGAGCGCGTCGGCCGAGAGCGCGCTGATCTCGCGGGCTAGCGTCCGGTTCTGGTCCTCGAGGCGGCGCATCAGCTCCGAGCCGTCGTCGCGCAGCGCCGCGGCGGCCATCGCCTGGCCGCCGCCGCCAAGGCCACCCTCGACGCCCGTCCACCCGATCGCCAGGGGCTGGTCCCCTCCGCCGAGCAGCAGCGGGCCGCCGCCGCCTCCGCCGAGGAGGCCGCCGACGTCCTCGCGCGCCGCCTGCAGCCGGTCGATGACCGTGTACAGCCGCGCGTTCTCCGACTCAAGCTTGCGGTTCCAGCGCTTGAGCTCGGCGGCCACGGCGGCGTTGTACGCGTTCGACTTGCGCGCGCCGGCCAGGACCTTGGCGACGCGCGCACCGACGTAGGACGCCACCTGGTTGAGCTTGTCGACCTCGGCGCGCAGGCCGTGGTTCTCGCGGAAGAGGCCGCTGATCTCCTCGCGGACGCGGCGCAGCTCGCCCTCGAGCGCCGGGACGCGCGCCAGCTGCGAGGCCGCCGCGGCCTGCTGCGAGACCAGCGCGCGGTTCTCGTCGACCAGGCGTTCCGAGCGCGCGGTCAGCTCCTCGAGGTCGGCCGACTCGATCTCGACGCGGCCGCCGTCGCGCAGCGCCTTGGCCTCGACCGAGTCGAGCTGGTCCCGGAGCCTGGTGTTGGCGGCGTGCAGTGCCGCGTTGGCCGCGAGCAGGCGCTCCGGGTCGTCGAGGGCCAGCGCGCGCGCGTCCGTGGCCGTGGCCTCAGTGGCGTCGGTCCGGAGCTGCTGCTGGCGGCGCAGGCGGCGGTCGTAGGCGTTGCCCCCGGCGAGGGCGGCGTCGGCGGCCGAGACGAGCGTCTGGTCGTCGTCGTCGAGGTCGTCGTCGAGGGCGAGGGCGTAGTCGATCTCTTCCGCCTCAGCCTCGGCGTCCTCGGACGGCGGAGGGTGCGCCTCCGTCAGGGAGGCCGCGAGGGCCCTGAGGGCGCGGGGCTGCTCGGAGCTGGGGACCTCCTCGTCGTCGAAAGCGGCCGCGGCCGCCGCGACTGCCTTGGCGACGCCCTCGTCGACGACGATGGTCTCCTCTTCCTCCTCCTCCTGGTCGTCGCCACCGAGGTTTCCAGCAGCGGCAGGCACCTTCCCAGCAGAAAGCGACGCGACGCCGCTGCCGACGCCATCGACGGAGGGCGGTCGAGGGGAGAGCTGCGCGTCGGGCGTCCCGGGGGAAGACGCGTCGACCGCCGGAGCAGCAGCAGCGGCGGCAGCAGCAGCAGTTTCGTCGATGATCTCCTCGATCTCCGAGGCCCTGGCCGCGGCCGCCTTGAGGGCCTCGGCGTAAGGGGTCTGAGGGGCTGCTGCTCCTGCCGCGGCGGCGGTGCCTGCCTTGGTCGGGGTGGTCGCGGCGGCGTCGACGCCGGCGAGGCCCGGCGGGGTCGTCGGGGAAGCAGCGGCGGCGGCGGCGGCGGCCTTTTTCGCTTTGGTCGTCGAAGAAGACCACGGCGCCATTTTTGCTTTTTTTGTTGTTGTTTTTTCCTGGTTGAGAAGGGGGAAAACGGAACCTGTTTAGAGATTTTGCTGTGGTGGTGGGGAATAGGGGGAGGGGGGGCAAATCGTTCGTGAGTGTTGAGGAGGTGGAGAGAGG
>Ga0114918_10000928_pt1 | contig 25834 bp, 26 predicted proteins | sample LantaG_FD_87015 | JGI IMG/M metagenome (GOLD analysis project Ga0114918, IMG submission 87015) | Deep subsurface microbial communities from Baltic Sea to uncover new lineages of life (NeLLi) - Landsort_02402 metaG | ecosystem: Environmental > Aquatic > Marine > Oceanic > Sediment | place...
ACCGTCGCTGCGGCACTGGGCATCCGCGCCCGGACGGGGATGGAGTGGTTGAAGATGGCCTACGATGCCAACGGCGCGACCCTGCACGAGGCGATCCACAACCAACCCGGCTATCGTGGCATCAAGGCCCCGCCCACGCTGAACCACCGCTACATCACGGAAGATGTACCGATGAGCCTGGTGTCCATTGCCGCGCTGGGGCAGCGATACGGCGTGCGAGTGCGGGGGATGGACAGCATCATCCGGCTGGCATGTATCGTCCACCAGACCGATTACTGGCGGCGTGGGCGCACGCTGGACAAGTTGGGCATCGAGCAGTTGAGCGTGGATGAGGTGATGCGGTACGTGATGAAGGGGAGGAGCAATGAACAATGAGACAATGAAGCAATGAACAATGAGACAATGAAGCAATGAACAATGAAGCAATGAAGCAATGAACAATTGAACAAATAACATGGGGAGACGTATAGGTGATGACTGTGCACGTCAAGATATTCGCGACCCTTCGTCGCCACTACCCCAACCTAGGGATCGGCGAACCGATGCCGGTGGAACTGCCGGATGGTACAACCATGGGACAGTTAATCGAGCATCTGCACCTGCCCGCCGACGAGGTCAAGGTCGTCTTCGTCAACGGCATCGTGCGGGGAGAGGAATACGCGCTCAGCGACGGGGACGAGGTGGGCGTCTTCCCGCCGGTGGGCGGCGGATAGACGCGGGAGGAGTCTCTTATCTTACCACAGACTTCTCCATTCTTGGAACAGTCATCACTCTCGCTTGGTTGACAAACAGCGAAATATGTGGTATAATTTATATTATAGAATGAGATTCTGTAATATAGAATCCCCTAACAAAGAAGCCATTCCCTTTGCAACGTATGAAACCAAGGATCGCTCCTCTTTTTGTCGAGGCCTGTTTGCCTCATGAATGCACGTCTGCGCGGAAGCCAAACACTCCATCCAACCGCTCCCGCGTGTGGATCCGGGACTCCCGTTCTATGGCGAAAGCAGGCTGGAGCAAACCATCAAGCCGTCTCAGAGATAACCAATCCAAGCCACGGAGGATGTCAAATGCTCAACATCGCAGACTTGATCGTCTACATCAATGGCCAGTTCGTACCAGGGCCAGAAGCTAAGATATCCGTTTTCGACCGCGGGCTCCTGTACAGCGACGCCGTCTTCGAAGGGATACGCGAGTATTCGGGTAGGGTTTTCAAACTTGATGAGCACCTCGACCGGCTGTACGAGTCAGCCTATGTCGTATGCCTCAGGATCCCACTGAGCAAGGCCGAGATGAAGGAGGTCATCCTGGAGACCCTGCGCCGCAACAGGCTGCAGGATGCGCACATCCGACCCATCGTAACCCGTGGCGTCGGGGCCATGGGCGTCGATCCAAGCGATGACCTTTCCCCAACCGTGATTGTTTTCGCCCACCCCTGGGCGCCTTTCCTCGGCGAGGAAGGCATCACTATGAAAACGGTGGCGGTCCGCCGGGTGCCGCCTCAGAGTATCGACTCTCGCGTCAAGCACGTCGGCTATCTCAATAGCGTCCTGGCCAAACTGGAGGCCCGGGCAGCCAGCGCCGACGAAGCTTTGATTCTCGACATTTATGGCTTTGTGGCCGAAGGGCCGGGGGAGAATTTTCTGATCGTCAAGGACGGTGCACTCATCTCTCCGACCACGGTCAATATTCTCAACGGGATCACCCGTAGGACCGTACTGGCTTTAGCCCAACAGGCTGGGTTGAAGACGGAAGAGAAGAATCTGACGCTTGGCGATGTCTACACCGCGGACGAGGCTTTTGCGTGTGGCACAGGGGCAGAAATTGTCTCTGTCATAGAGGTGGACGGGCGACCTATTGGCACCGGTGTGCCTGGCCCCATCACTGGCCAACTGATCGCCGCTTTCAAGGAACTCGTGCAGAAGGAGGGCACGCCGGTTTATTGAACCCAGTTCCCCCACGTCTCCAACTGTCAGTGAAAGCCAAGACTCACACGATGTGGTAGGCCCAGTCACGCCCACGAATTGACGCTTCCATGGCCTACTGGCGCCAAAACGAGAGTAGGCCATCGCAGGTAGTCCAGATGGCACCAGACGGCATTGGATCGGTCGGAAGGAGGTGATGCCATGGAACCAGTGTCCCAGAATGCATTGCTTAGTATGCCTCAAGACGGAAACGAGAAGCGAATCCAAGTAAACTAATCCAGGAGGGATGACAGGATGCACAGAATTCCACGGGTTGTCTCAATTCCGGTGTTGATAGCCTTTCTAGCCTCCGCCTTCTTCACCAGCTGCGGGGGCCAGGAGGCCCAAGAGATCAAGATCGGCAGCGTTGCCCCTCTGACCGGCCCAATCTCCACCTACGGTCAGTCCCACAAGAACGCCGTAGATCTAGCCGTCGAGCAGGTCAACGAACAGGGTGGATTGCTCGGGAGAACCGTCGTGGTCATCCACGAGGACTCCCAGGGTGACCCCCTGATCGGAGCCAACGCTACCCAGAAGCTGATCGAGCAGGACCACGTCGTGGCGATCGTGGGACCTATCCCGAGCAAGGTCGGCATGGCTGCGGCTCCAATTGCCGAGGAAGCCGAAATCCCGATCGTGGTCACGGGCACGAACCCGGACATCACGCCCGGGAAGGATTTCGTGTTCCGCAGCTGCTGGACCGATGACTTCCAGGGTTTGGTGATGGCGAAGTTCGCGTACGAGGAACTGGGCGCCACCTCAGCAGCCATCCTCTACGATCTTGGAAATGACTACGCCAAGAGCGTCTCCGAGATATTCGCAGAGACCTTTGAGGAACTGGGTGGTATGATCACGACGATCGAAACCCACCCGACGGATGCGATCGACTTCCGCGCCCAGCTCACCAATATCAAAGCCACCTCGCCCGACGTTTTCTTCTTCCCTGATTTCTACAACGATGCCAATTTGATCGGCAGGCAGGCCCGGGAGGTTGGACTGGAAGCGCAGTTCCTCGGCGCCGATGGATGGGACTCCCCTGACCTTGACCTTGCTACCCTGGATGGGGCCTACTACACCAGTCACTTCTCCAAAGAGGACCCCCGCGCGGAGACAAGGGCCTTCGTCGAAGCCTATACCGAGAAGTACGGAGCGGAGCCCGACCTGCTGGCGATCATGGGCTACGACGCCGCTCTGACAGCCCTCGACGCCATCCGGAGAGCGGAGAGCACAGACGGAGAAGCCATTCGGGCAGCAATGGCGGCCACGAGCAACCTGGCTGCCGCGCAGGGCGACATCAGCTTCAATGAAAACGGTGACCCGACGACACTGCCGGCCGCCATTTGCAGATCGAGAATGGCACTACTGTCTACGTCATGAGCTTCCAGCCGTAACCGGCTTCTGCATCCAGGTGCGAGGGCGAGGTGGCTTGCCCTCGCACCCTCGGCTCTGACAAAGGGATCTGCCTCAACTATGGAGCAATTGCTGAGCCAGTTGATCAACGGTATCCAAGTTGGAACCATCTACGCCCTCATTGCCCTGGGCTACACCATGGTGTATGGCATCATTAAACTCATCAACTTTGCCCACGGCGATCTGATTATGATCGGCAGTTACGTCGCCTATCTCAGTATCGTCTACCTTGCCGTACCGTTCCCAGTTGCCTCTCTCCTGGCCATGCTCGTTTGTGGGCTGGGCGGCGTGCTGATGGACCGGATCGCGTACAAACCTCTGCGCAACCAGCCCCGCCTCTATGCGCTGGTCACCGCCATGGGAGTATCTCTATTCCTGGAAAACGGAGCGCGCACCTTGCCTTTCATCGGCCCCGGCTTCCGCCGCTTCCCCGACGTCATCACCACTCAAAACTACGCTGTCACCCCGAACGTTGTCGTGACCAACATCCAGGTATTCAATATCGTGGTTGCCGTCGTACTCATGGCGATTCTGCAATACGTCATTAAAAGGACTAAGATTGGTATGGCGATGCGGGCCGTCTCTCAAGATTCGGACGCCGCCCGTCTCATGGGTATAAACGTGGACTTCGTGATAGCCGTCACTTTCGCCATCGGCGGCATCCTGGCGGGTGCGGCAGGCATCCTGATGAGCGTGGCCTATCCCCGGTTGAGTCCCTACATGGGGATCGTGCCAGGCCTGAAGGCATTTGTGGCGGCCGTATTCGGGGGAATTGGGAATATCCCCGGAGCGATGGTGGGGGGACTGATCATGGGGATCGTAGAGACCTTCGCTACAGCAGCCTATTCCCAGGTGGCAGAAGGTATTTTCTTCGTCGTGTTGATCGCCGTCCTGCTATTCCGTCCCACGGGCCTGCTCGGCGAACCGACTGCAGAGAAAGTCTAGGTGCAATTCCTGACACGAAAGAACGGGATCTACACGATAGCGACCCTGCTCACCTACGCACTTCTGCAAGGCTTGAACTCGGCCGGGTTGCTATCCAACTATGTCCTATTCATTGTCATGGTAGGGCTGACCAACGCCATCCTGACCGTTAGCCTCAACGTGATCACCGGTTTCACCGGACAATTCTCCCTCGGCCATGCCGGATTCATGGCGATTGGGGCCTACGTTTCGGCGATGTTCAGCAAGCTGATCTTCGATATAGGGCCAGCCACTCCCTTCGCCATGCGGGAACCCACCTTCCTGGCCAGCCTCCTCGCCGGTGCACTCGCCGCCGCCCTGGCGGCCTACCTGATCGGCATCCCCACTCTGAGATTGAAGGGAGACTACCTTGCGATCGCGACGTTGGGATTCAACCAGGTGGTGATAGTGCTCTTCAACAACCTCGACTTCGTCGGTGGCCCGCGGGGATTCACGGCCATCCCGAAGTTGACCAACTTCACCTGGGTCACTCTGCTGACTGTGGGCAGTGTGCTTGTCATGCGAAACTTTGTCTGGTCCATCTACGGCAGCCAGTGTGTTGCCATCCGCGAGGACGAGGTTGCCGCAGAGTCCCTCGGGGTGAACACCGCCCGTTACAAGAATCTGGCCTTCACGCTGGCTTCTTTCTTTGCCGGCCTGGCCGGAGGACTCCTGGCCCACTTGTTGCAACTGGCCCACCCCAGCCAGTTCACCTTTCTCAAGTCCATCGACATCCTGTTGATGCTCGTCGTCGGCGGGATGGCCAGTATCCCTGGCTCGATTATCGCCGCCATCGCGCTGACGATCTTGCCGGAGGTGCTCCGTTTCTCACAGGACCTGCGCCTCGTTATCTATCCTGTCATTTTGATCATCTTCGTCCTTTACAATCCGCTTCCCCGCATCAAGCACATCACAGATCAGGTGTGGAGAAGGGCAAGAACCGCACTGGCGGATGGAAATGGGAGATAGCGCTATACCACTGTTGGAGATCCAGGAACTCAACAAGTCCTTTGGAGGTCTGCAGGCCGTCAAGGGGGCCAGCCTGGCGTTGCGCGAGGGGAACTTGGTGGGACTGATCGGGCCAAACGGTGCGGGAAAGACGACGGTTTTCAACCTCATCAGTGGCATCTACCGCCCCACCGAAGGCTCGATCCAGTTCTGCGGGGAGGAGATCACCGGGCTGAAGTCGCACCAGGTAGCAGCGCGGGGGATCGCCCGGACCTTTCAGAACATCCGTCTCTTCAAGGAACTCACCGTTCTGGAGAACGTCCGAATTGCTCACCATCCCTACGCCGGGTATAGCCTGCTCGACTCCGTTGTCCGGACCAGGAAGTTTCGATGGGGAGAGAAGAGGCTAGCCGAGGAAGCCCGGGAACTCCTCGCCACCTTCGGCCTCCAGGATCGGGCGGGAGAAGTCGCCAGGAACCTCCCGTATGGAGAGCAACGCAAGCTGGAGATCGCCCGCGCACTGGCCATGCAGCCTCGGTTGTTGCTGCTGGACGAGCCAGCAGCGGGTATGAACCCTCAGGAAATCGAGAGCCTGATGCAGCTAATCGAGCTCGTCAAAGAGCGGTTTCACCTCACGATCCTCCTTATCGAACATCAGATGAGGGTGGTGATGGGCATTTGCCAGAGCATCCTGGTGATGGACTTTGGCGAGATCATCGCCCGAGGGAGCCCCCACGAGATTCAGAGAGACCCACGGGTGATCGAAGCATATCTGGGCAGGCAAGCAGGTCAACATGCTGCTGCAAATTGACCGTCTGGACGTATTCTACGATTCCATTCACGCCTTGCAAGGCATCTCCCTCAATGTGCGGGAGGGAGAGATTGTCACGCTGATTGGAGCCAACGGAGCAGGAAAAAGCACCACCTTGCGCACCATCTCCGGACTGGTGCCTGCCCAATCCGGCGGCATCCTTTTTGAGGGAAGGGAGATCCTCCAAGAGAAGCCACACAACATCGTAGCGCTCGGCATCTCGCACGTGCCGGAGGGGCGCCGGGTCTTCGGTCAGATGACCATCCAAGAAAACCTGATCCTGGGGGCCTATGCCTGTTCCGATAAGTGCGAGGTCCAGCAGAGGCTGGAACGCGTCTACCATCGCTTCCCTCGGCTGAAAGAGCGACACAGACAACTGGCCGGCACGCTGTCCGGTGGCGAGCAACAGATGCTGGCCATTGGCCGCGGCCTGATGTCCCGCCCACGCTTGTTGTTGCTCGACGAGCCGTCCATGGGACTGGCTCCGATTCTGGTCGAAGAGATTTACGATATCATCGAGGATATCAACACCGGGGGTACCACCATTCTACTCGTGGAGCAGAACGCTCAGATGGCCCTTTCGGTAGCACAGCGAGGCTACGTGCTGGAGACGGGTAGGATCGTCCTGTCCGGATCTTCACAGGGACTGACAGATAACCGGGCCGTTCAAGAAGCTTACCTGGGCGGGGCAGTCGAGATCTGAGAAAGGACGGCGAAACTACATCACAAAGGAAGCCGTTCCTTCGCCAGCTTGAAATTCCAGAAAAAAGGCGTAGAATTCAATGGCAATGAATAGGATTACCATACCCGATTTGCAACAGATGAAAGAACAGGGCAAGAAAATCACTTTGCTGACCGCCTATGACTGCCTTTTCGCGAGCCTGATTGACGCAGCACTTATCGATACCATTTTGGTCGGCGACTCGCTGGGGATGGTGGTCATGGGCTATGAGAACACAGTGCCAGTGACCCTGGAACAAGTCATCCATCACACACAGGCTGCGGCCGCCACGACAAACCACGCTATGCTGATCGCAGACATGCCCTTTGGTTCCTACGAAGCCAGCGACGAGCAAGCGATCCGAAACGCCCAACGCCTGGTGAAGGAAGGCGGAGCGCAAGCAGTCAAAGTGGAGAGAGGCAACGAACTGATCCGACGGCGGGTAGGGGCTATCGTCCAGGCCGGCGTACCGGTCATGGGTCACCTGGGGCTTACTCCGCAGACCGCCGCGTTGATGGGTGGCTATCGGGTCCAAGGCAGGCAAGCCGACGCGGCCCGCCGGATTCTGGAACACGCTCGCGGTTTGGAGCAGGAGGGAATCTTTGCTCTGCTCTTGGAATGCGTGCCCTTGGAACTCGCCGGGCTGATCACAACCGAGGCGAGCATTCCTGTAATCGGAATCGGTGCGGGTGTGGAGTGCGATGGCCAAGCTCTGGTTACGCACGACATGCTGGGTCTGTACCCGTCTCCTGTCAGACATGCCCGGCAGTACTGCGATCTTCGAGCGGCCATTGGCGAAGCCCTAGCACGTTATCGAACCGAGGTGAAGGAAGGCCACTTCCCGGGCGAGGAGAACAGCTTCCACATGCGGGAAGAAGAGGCCAGGAAATTGGCGCGGTGACGACGAAGAAATCGAGACCGACTTACCCCGTTCGCTCGTTGGAAAAGACCATCAGCATTCTGGACGCCCTCAGAGACGCCAGCGAGCCGATGGGTGTAACAGAACTGAGCGTTGCATTGGGATTGACAGTAAACGCTGTCTACCGGCACCTAGACACCCTCCATTGGTACGACTTGGTGGAGCAGGATCCCAGGACGCTCAAATATATCTTGGGGACCCACCTGATCGAATATGGAGCACGGGCCATTCAGCGTCTGAGCTTCGGCGAGAAAGCGCGTCCTTATCTCGAGCAGCTGGCGTCGAAGACCGATGAGACAGTAAACCTGTGTATTTTACGTGGGGGAGAGGCACTCTTCATTGACAAGATTGAGAGCCAGGAGTTTCTGCGAATGGTGACCCACCTGGGCGCACGGGTGCCCTTGCACTGCACAAGCATAGGCAAGGCTATGCTGGCCTATCTTCCTGAGGAAGAGCAGAAAACAATCCTGGAGGCTCAACCTCTCACACGCTATACTCCGAACACGATCACCGATGTGGCAACGCTCAAGGCGCATCTACAGATGATCCGCTCTCAAGGCTACGCAGTTGATAACGAGGAGTACCTTCCCGGCGTGCGCTGCATAGCGGCACCGATTCTTGGACATGACCAGAGTGCTATGGCAGCAGTAAGTGTCTCAGGCCCTACGACCCGGTTGACCTCGGACCACGTCCAGGCCGTTGCTTCCTGTGTAAGAAAGGCCGCCAGAGAGATTTCGTCGAAAATCATAATGGAACACCTCGGCTGAGCCGGGGCAGGCACCGTGCATCCGATTCAGCTCACAATATCTTGCCAGAACACCAAGAGCACAGTCTGAGCTGAGTAGCTCCCTGTGCTCTTGGGTACCACCACTCCACTGGTCACCGGTTGCCCCCTTCCTTCGTGCCGACTTGCACGGATGGGACCGGCAGGGTAGAATCGAGCACCAAGCGGGCGGTCAGGATAAGCGGCGTTTGTTCATTGTGTCCATCAGTACAACTTCCGAGGCACGGGCCGCAGCGCGGGCTCCTTCGACGAGGGGCACGACGAGATGGACGACGTAGTCGGCGCATTGGATTTCCTGCGCACCCAGGCGGAAGTAGACCCGGACCGGCTGGCGGTGGTGGGCTACTCCTTCGGCGCGGGGGTGGGGTTGCGCCACGCCGTCCGTGACCTCCGTGTGGGCTGGCTGGCCGGCATCTCGCTGGTGCAGGAGTACTACACCGACCCCTTCCTCGACGCGGATCCGCGGCCCAAATTGTTCATCGCCGGCGAGCACGACCCCTGGGCATCTTCCGACGCGCTGCGCGAGTACGTGGCGCGGCTGCGCCCGCCCAAGACGCTGCGCCTCATTCCCCACACCGACCACTTCTTCGCCGGGCATGAGGACAAGGTGGCAGCATTGATAGCCGACTTCCTGATCGCTTCGTGAAAGGAGGGCACCAATGTCCGAGACCATTCGACGCTTGCCTTTTGCCTCCTGCATCTTGCATCTTGCATCTTGTCTCCTGCCCCTTGTCCTTTGCCTCCTGCTTCTCGCCGCATGCCTTCCTACCACCCCCTCCACACCATCCCATACACCCACACCCATCCCATCCCACACACCCACACCTATCCCCTCCCACACACCCACACCCCCCCGCGCCTCGCCTCCCCCCACCACCCCTCCCACACCCGACCACGCTCAGGCCCTGCGTCTCGAGTTCGTCACCGATCTGGACCTGTTCCCCGACGCCACGCGCTATGAGATCGAACTGACCATTGACCCCGACACGGCTACCATCACCGGCCACGAGCGCGTAGACTACACCAACACCGAGGACATCCTCCTCGACGCCCTCTACCTGCGGCTCTTTCCCAACACGCCCGGCTACGGCGGCGCGATGACGACGACGAACTCCTTGATTGACGGACAGCCGGCTGTACCCTCCACCAAACTGGACGGCTCTGCGCTGCGCCTCCCCCTCGACCTGCCGCTGGAGCCCGGCGCGAGTCTCGACCTGGAGATTGACTTCGCCCTCGCCGTCCCCACCGATGCCAGCCAGGGCTACCGGCAGTTGGGCTATTACGATGAAGTGCTCGCCCTGGCCAACGCCTACCCCCTCATCCCGGTCTACGACGACGAGGGCTGGAACATCGAACTACCGCCCACCTACGGCGATGCCGTCTACTCCGAGACATCGTTTTATACCGTGCGCATCACCGCTCCGGCAGACGTGATGCTCATTGCCTCCGGCACCTGCGCCGTGCCTGCCTCCAATCCCGACGGCAGCGCCACCTGGACTTGCGTCACTGGCCCGATGCGGGATTTCAACGCCGTCCTGGGACCGGATTACCAGGTGGAAAGCCGTGTCGTGGAAGGGATAACGGTCAACAGTGTCTTCTACGCCGACCACCAGGAGGGAGGTCAATGGGCACTGGATTGGGCGACTGAGGCGGTGCGCCTTTTCAGCACCCGCTTCGGCTCCTACCCCTTCACCGAGTTAGACGTGGTGGAGACCCCCACCCGTGCCGGCGGGATCGAGTACCCTGGCCTGGTGGTCATCAACAGTGCGTACTACGAGACTCCCAGCGGACGGATGGAGTGGGTCGTGGTGCACGAGGTAGCCCACCAGTGGTGGTACAGCCTGGTGGGGAACGATCAGGTGGACGAGCCCTGGCTCGATGAGGCATTGGTGCAGTACAGCACGCTGCTCTACTACGAGGATCGCTACGGGGTGGAGTTGGCGGCCGAACTGTTGGAGCAGGTCTTCCGGCAGCCTTACGAGGAACTGGTGGAGGCCGGGCGCGATGCACCGGCAGGATCGCCGGTTGCCGCCTACAGCCAAGAGGATTACGGGCCGGTGGTCTACCAGAAAGGCCCGCTCTACTTCCACGCGCTGCGCCACGAGGTGGGAGACGAGGCCTTCTGGGGGATTCTACAGACGTACTTCGCCCGCAACCGCTACGCTGTTGCCACGCCGGAGAAGTGGCTGGCGGCCGTGGAAGCGGTCACCGGCGACGAGCACCGCGCTCTCTACGAGCAGTGGATTACGGGGGCGACGGGGCAATAAATAGAGCAGCGGCCCATTGGTGCCAGGCCGCTGCTCTCAATCGCCCCGTGCCTTTCCCCAGCGCATTCGCCCACCTGGACGGTTGCTCCGTCTAACCCTCGCCCTCAATCAGAAGTAACTGAGGCACACTTTGGTGAAGCGACGCCGGGAGGTTCCGGGGCGGCTGCCCCAACTCTCGCTCTTCCGTCCTTTCATCTTCATTTTACGCCAGATTTCCTCCGTTGTCAATAGGCTTAACCTTAAAATTTGCCTTCCGGCAAGGATTGGCAGCGCGGGCAGAAGTGTGTGCCGCGCTGGCTCACCCTGATGCGCTCAATGGTTGCACCACAGCGCGGGCAGAGGTGTCCCTCCCGTCCATAGACCGCCAGCCGGTCGGCGAACTCACCCGACCGGCCGTCCGCCCGCTGGTAAGTCCCGTCCCGTAACGTCGTGCCGCTGCTGGCGATAGCCGCCCGAAGCACAGCCCGGATGGCTCGGTGCAGCCGTCGCACCTCGGTGGAAGTGAGACTGTCAGCCCGGCGCAGTGGATGGATACGCGCCCGCCACAGCGCCTCGTCGGTGTAGATATTACCCAGGCCAGCCAGGAAGCGTTGGTTGAGCAACAGCGGCTTGATGCGTCCGCGCCGACGCGCCAGCATCTCCTGTAGCCGTGCTGCCGTGAAATCATCCGCCAAAGGCTCGGGGCCCAACTCATCCAGCACGCCAGCCGGATCGTCCACCAGATGCAGCCGCCCAAACTTGCGTGCATCCGAGAAGCGCAGACACCGCCCGTCATCGAGGAAGAACAGCACGCGGACGTGCCGGTTGTGGAGGCATTTTTCCGGCCCCAGCACCAATTGTCCGGTCATGCGCAGGTGTACCAGCAGCGTGTCGCCGTCGCTTAGCGCGATCACTACCCATTTCCCACGCCGCCCCACACCGGTGACCGCCTGGCCTGTGAGACGACTGGCGAAAGCGGTCGGGTTGGGTGGAATGACGCTGCGCGCCCAGCGCACTTCCACCCCGACGATGGTGCGTCCAACCAGAGACGCTCGCAATCCCCGGACCACTGTCTCAACTTCGGGCAATTCAGGCATAGCGCAGCCATTATAAACGTGGCCGCTTCGCCTGTCAAAGCAATTCACTTGAAACCCCCGACTTCGTCAGGGGAGCAGTCACAGCGCCACCAGCCCTTGCTGGTTGACAGCCTTCCATCGGTGGATTTGACCTTGCTACGCCGTCCCTCTTCGAACTGGAGCAGGAGGTTAAACTGTGACTTGCATGAATCGCATGGCCGCATTATACTTGCAGTAACTACAGGTAGGAGGCAAGGGGTTGCCTGACTACGCCACGACAGACCAAGCCACCGAGATGCTGGGATAGCATGCTGTACTTTATGGACGGGTATATCCAAAATTGGTAGATATGGGCCAAAATATGAGTAGAATTGCCGCAAAAATCTTGACATTGGCACTGATTTCATATATAATTAAAAATGTAAATAGCCCGCGAACGTGTGCCGGTGAAAGAATTCGCCGGGGAAACACCGTTCGCAATCAATGCCCCAGGGAGCGCACCGCGTGTGCGCTCCCTGAATTGTTAGACATGGAGAAACGATTATGCGCACGCGGATCTTTGTTGACTTTTGGAACCTGCAGCTCAATATCTATGAACACGCAGGACGTGGCTACAAGCTTGACTGGCTCAAGTTATCACCACGCCTGATCGCCGAAGCAGAGGCTATCTTAGGTGCGCCATTACGATTTGAAGGAACCAATGTCTACCTCTCTTATAATCCGAGAGCAGCGACAGGCCGAGGTTTGCACAACTGGAGCCTCAATGTACTTGACCGCTTCCCTGGCATAAAAGTGATTGCAAAAGAACGAAAGACCAAACGTGCACCTGTCTGCCCACATTGCCACACACCGGTGGAGAATTGTCCTCACTGTGGTGACCGGATGACTGGCACAGTTGAAAAGGGCATTGATACGGCCATTGCCACTGACATGATCAGCCTGGCTTGGGAAGATGCCTGGGACATAGCTATCCTGGTTTCGTCCGACCGTGATTTTATTCCCGTCGTCGAGTTCCTGATCGCTAAAGGGCGGCGCGTGATCAACGCCTACTTCCCACCTAAAGGGATACATCTAGCCCGCACCTGTTGGTCTAGCATTGACCTCCGGCCTCTCCTCCCAGACCTGGCACGCTAGATAATCTTCTGTCCTGATGCTACAATCCCGCCCTACCACGACGAGCACGATGGTCGAAGATACACAGATTTCCCCACCGCCGCCCACCGACGAGACGGCCCCTATGCGCCGCCATTGGCACATCGAAGACACTCAGCCCGTGCCGCGCATCACTCCCCACCCTACAGCACCACCGCCACCTGCAACCCAGCGTCGCCGCCGCTCCTGCCTCTTCCCGCTGTTCCTGGCGCTCATCCTGCTCCTGTTCGTCGCCGGGACGCTGGCCGCGGGTGGGTACGCTCTCTGGCAATGGACTGCCACTCTGCCACGCACCAATATCCTCATCCTCGGCCTTGACCGCCGACCGGAGCAAGGATACGTCGTCCGCTCCGACGCGCTGATCCTGGCGACAGTTTATCCACCCGGCCCGCGCATCGCGCTGCTCTCTATCCCCCGTGATCTCTACGTCGAAATCCCCGACTATGGGACCAGTCGCATCAACAATGCCCATTTCTGGGGCGAAAACGAGGCGGAGGGAGGCGGGCCTGCACTGGCTATGCAAAGCGTGGCACAGAACTTCGGCGTGCCGGTACACCACTACGTGCGCGTGGACTTCGACGCCTTCCGCGCCATCGTGGACGGTGTTGGCGGCATAGACGTCGTCGTCGAAGAGCCCATCGTGGACGATGCCTACCCCACCGACGACTACGGCATCATCCGCATTGAGATCCCCGCCGGGCCGCAGCACATGGACGGCAAGACGGCCCTGCGTTACGCCCGCTCCCGTCACGGCTCCTCCGACTTCGACCGGGCCAGTCGCCAGCAGCAGATCCTCATCGCCCTGGCCCACCGCCTGCTCGAGCCCGAGGTATGGCCCGATCTGCCTGACATCTACCAGGTCGTGATGGACAACGTGGACAGCGACATGACGGCCTGGGAGCTGTTGCTGCTGGCCCCCACCCTCTACCGCGTCGGGCCGGATGGTATCGAGCACCGCGTCATTGGCCGCGAGATGGCCGAGCCCTGGACCACCCCCACCGGCGGGGCAGTACTGCTCCCACGCTGGGAGACGATCAACCCTCTGGTGCAGGAACTGTTCATGCCATAGACGCTTGACAAGAGTCGCGCCGAAAGGTATAGTGTAGCCACGGTTGTGGCCACAAAAACGTGATAAGGAGTGTCACAGTGCCCAAAGTAGGTATCCGGGAACTAAAGAACCACACCAGCGAAATTGTGCGGGAGGTACGCGAACACGGGGCTCAGTACATCGTCACACATCAAGGACAGCCGGTTGGCGTCCTATTGCCAGTTGACGAGACGAGTCTGGAAGCCGCCGAGCGCCACATCGTGACGGGAGGAGCGAATACACCGACAAAAGGCCCAGCCCCCCTCGCGCCAGGGGAAGTTCTGCGCCTTGCTCAGCGAGTCTACGCCGACCTGTCACCTGGGGAGATCAATGCTGTCGAGGCGATTGCGCTTGATCGCAGCCACTTTTCGCGATCGGAGCCCTGATTATGCTTCCCGCCATGCTCGACACCGACATCCTCTCCGAGGTAATGCGTGGTCGTAACCCCATTATGCAAGAGCGAGCCTTAGCGTATCTAACAGAATACCAACGTCTATCCCTGTCGCTCATTACCCGCTATGAGGTCTTGCGCGGCCTTAAGGCCAAACATGCGACGCGGCAAATCCTGGCCTTTGACGAACTCTGCTACGCCAGCAACGTGCTGCCCCTCACAGACCCCGCCATCGTCCGGGCGGCCGAGATCTATGCCAACCTCAGGCAACAGGGCCAACTTATATCGGATGCTGACATCTTGATTGCCGCCACTGCCCTCACCTACGGTCTCGCGCTCGTGACCGGCAACGCCGCCCACTTCGCTCGTGTCGGGGGGCTGCGCATTGAGAGTTGGAAAGAGCCACCTTGAAAACCTCCACGTCGCTCGCCATCCTGGCCCTCCTGGCCCTTTGCGCGGCGTGCACGGAGCCGACTGTGCCCCCGACCCCCATCCCATCCCCTACCCCATCTCCCACCCCTGAACCCAAAACTCTCCTCGTCTGCCTGCCCGACGAGCCCAACAGTCTCTACCTCTACAGCACCAATAGCCTCGCCGCCCAACACGTCTGGCAGGCCATCTACGACGGGCCGCTGGACAGCCGCACCTATGCCTACCAGCCGGTCATCCTCACCAGCCTTCCCAGCCTCGCCGACGGCAGCGCGGCCGTGGAGACAGTCACTGTTCAGACTGGTGACCGCGTGCTCGCCGCCAGCGGCGAGGCGGTCGAACTGGCTCCCGGCGCGACAGTAAAAGATGCCAGCGGGCAGCGCGTGACCTTCGACAGCACACCCATCCAGATGCAGCGGATGGTCGTCACCTTCACCCTCCACTCCGATCTCTATTGGTCCGACGGCGCACTCCTCACCGCCGACGATTCGGTGTTCTCCTTCGAACTCGCCGCCGACCCCGCCACCCCCACCGCCAAGCGCACCACTGAGCGCACCGCCGGTTACCGCGCCGCGGACGTGCACACGGTGGTCTGGAGCGGCATCCCCGGATTCATAGATCGCGCCTACTTCCTCAACTTCTGGCGTCCATTGCCTCGCCACGCCTGGGGATATCTTTCCGCCGCCGAGTTGCTCAGCGCCGACGTCGCGACGCGGCACCCCCTGGGGTGGGGCCCCTTCGTCATGCGCGAATGGGTGGACGGCGACCACATCACCGCCGTGCGCAACCCCATCTACTTCCGCGCCCCAGAGGGGCTGCCCCGCGTGGACGAGGTCACCTTCCGCTTCCTCTCCGACCCGACCACGCTGGCGGGGGAACTGCTGGCCGGACGCTGCGACGTGGTCACGTACGACGGTGCAGGTGCGGTGAGCGCCGTGCTCCCCCCACCTTCATCCCCCCCAATGGGGGGGAAAGAGGGGGGGATCACGGCGCTCTATGCCTACGACGCCCGCTGGGAACTCCTGGCCTTCGGCATCAGCCCGGCCGTCGGCTACGACCGGCCCGATTTCTTCGAGGACGTGCGGGTGCGGCAGGGGATCGCGCTGTGCATAGACCGGGAAGCACTGGAGCCAGCCGGTCGTGTGTCGCATAGTTACCTACCTCCCGAGCATCCCCTCTATGCTGGCGACGCGCTGACTACCTGGGAATATGACCCGGCGGCAGGACAGACGCTCCTGGCGACTGCTGGCTGGTACGACGAGGACGGTGACAGCATACGCGAGGCCCACGCTATCCCCGGCATCTCCGATGGCACACCGTTCCAGGTCACCTACTGCACGACCGATGACCCACTGCGCGTCCAGACGGCCCAACTTGTCCAGACCTATCTGGCCGCATGCGGCATCCAGGTCAGCGTAGAGACCATGCCCCCCGAGACGCTCTTCGCCCCCGGGCCAGAAGGGGTGCTTTTTGGCCGACGGTTCGACCTGGCGCAGTTCGCCTGGCGCGCCACGTCCGACCCCCTGTGCGGCCTGTTCCTGAGCAGCCAGATACCCGACGCGGGCCACTGGGACAGGCCCAACGTCGCTGGCTTCCTCGACGACGAATACGACACCGCCTGCCTGTCGGCGCTGGAGGCTCTCCCTGGCAGCAAGGAATACGCCGCCGGATACACCGAGGCCCAGCGCATCTTCTCCGAGCAATTGCCGGTCTTGCCGCTCTTTCAGCACCAGAAAGTCACCCTCGCCCGCACGTCGCTCATCGGCCTGGCTCCCGACCCCACCCAAGCCTCCGAACTCTGGAACATCGAGCAACTCGACCTGCGCCCCTGAGTGCACAATACATCGCCGCGCTGGAGGGGGAACTTGCCACCCGAGATTATCGTGGCAAAAAGCACAGGAGCCCGTCCACACCAGGGCAGGCTCCCGTCAGGCTGACAGTCGAGCGTTAGATGACTGAAATCACGTTGCTGAACACGTTGCCGATGGCCGGACCAAGCAGCACTAGAATGACGATCACGACCAAAGCAACTAAAACAAGGAGCAGAGCATACTCGACCAGCCCCTGCCCGCGTTGACGTGGCACGAAAAGCACTCCGATCACCTCCTTTCCCTCGCCCGCCCGGTCTGGATGTCTCTGTTGTACAGCATAACGAGACCAAGAATCCATAGCCCTTTGGTCACATAATTATACCAACGCGAGGTCAGATTTGGGGTGACGATACGATTAGAAATAGGTTAGAATCTTGAGGACAAGGTACTCTCTGAGGAAGTTTCGCAACCGGGCGGCGGACCGAGTCCCGACAACCGGTACGTCGGCGGAGTTGGCCTGCCTGAGCCCTCACCCCACAAGGCCTCACAACAAGTAATGCGCCAGAGCATGCATCATGACAGCCACCCCCAGCGGCAGCGCGCTCTCGTCGAAGTCGAAGCGTGGATTGTGATGGGGCGCGTCCAGTCCGCGCTCCACGTTGGCCGAGCCGAGGAAGAAGTAACACCCGGGCACATCCTGCACAAAAAGGGCCGCGTCCTCGCTACCCATCGTCCGCTCGCCGGAGGAGACATTTTCTGGCCCGACCACCGCCTCAGCCGCCGCGCGTACCACCTCGGCGACCCCGGCATCGTTGATCAGTGCTGGCGTCAGGGGGATGATCTCCAACTCGGCTGTCGCACCGCAGGCCGCCGCCACACCCTCGACCAACTCGCGCACACGGCGCAGGATCGTCTCGCGGGTCGCCGGGTCGTAGGTACGGATGGTGCCGGTCATCTCAACTTGAGCGGGGATGACGTTGAAGGCATCACCGCCGTGAACCGTGCCCACCGTCACCACCGCCGTCTCCAGCGGGCTGACGTTGCGGCTGATAACGGTCTGCAGAGCGGTCACGATCTGGGCCGTGGCGACAATGGGGTCCACCGTCTGATGGGGCAGCGCCCCGTGCCCTCCCTTGCCCCGCACGGTGCAGATCCACTTCTCGGCCGCCGCCATTATCGCGCCCGGCGAGACGTCTATCGTGCCCACCGGCTTTTCGTTCCAGACGTGGGTTGCCAGGACGACGTCGGGGCGGGGATTCTCCAGCACGCCCTCCTTCACCATCGCCTCGGCTCCATTGGCCCCTTCCTCGGCCGGCTGGAAAACCAGTTTGAGCGTGCCAGCCATCTCGTCCCGGCGCTTCGCCATCAGCGTAGCGATGGCCAGCCCTATCGCCATGTGAGCGTCGTGGCCGCAGGCGTGCATCACGCCGGGGTTCTGCGACACGTAGTCGATCTCGTTCTCCTCGGTGATGGGCAGTGCGTCCATGTCGAAGCGCAGCATCGCCACCGGGCCAGGCCGCTGCCCCTCCAGCAGCGCGACCACGCCGGTGGTCGCGACGCCCGTCTGAACCCGATAGCCCAGTTCGCGCAACCGCTCAGCGATGACACTAGCCGAGCGGTGTTCCTGGAAAGCCAGTTCCGGGTGCATGTGAAAGTCGCGCCGCCAGGCAACCAGTTGCTCGCGCAGCGGTTCTGCCTCGGCCTTGAAATCTACCTGGTTTGACATCACTCTCCTCTTGTTCGTTGAAGTATTGCCCTCATTTTACCCCATTGTCGTCGCAAGTGCAATCCCCCGCACACAAAAATCGGGGCGACGGGTGTACCGTCGCCCCCATAATCCGTTACTGTCCTGTAATCTGCCGTTCTACCCCGCTGCGGCACGTTCTGCCAGTACCTCCGCGATCACCGTTTCGGCCTCTTCCGGCAACGGTGGTGCCTCGTGCTCGGCCAGGATCTCCCGCGCGCGCTCGTTAGCCCGTGTGAACATGCCCTTGCCGCCCAACTTCACCCAGCGGTCGTAGCGGTTGCGGTCAATCAGCGCCGGCCGCCATTGCGCCCACTTCCAGTTGTCGAGGGTGTGATCGTCCGCCAGAAACCCCGCGCCCGGTCTGGCGCGGGCGATGGCGTCGAGGGCTAAGGTGGTGGGGTTGACGTCTACGCCGCCGACCAAGAAGCGGGCCTCACGGATGATCTCGTCGGCGATCACCAGCGCTTCCATTGAGGAGGTGGACCCATACTCGATGTAGCCCACATCGTGCACCAGCGTGGCCCGTGCCAGGAAGTTTGCCAGGATGGAAAAGGTCATCTCGATGCCCGCCTGTGCGTCCACCACTTTGCTGTCACTGGCGCCGCCGGCCGACCAGGCGGGGAGATCATAGTAGCGGGCCAGGTCCATCTGCGCCATCATGCCCAGCGGCCACTCCGGGCTGCCGTAACTGACGATGGTGCTCTTCATATCCAGCGCCGCCGTGTTCATCCCGTACAGGAACGGTGTGCCGGGACGAATTAGTTGGGAGATGATCAAGCCGACCAGACACTCGGCGTTTCCCAATGCCAACGCACCCGCCAGCGTGATCGGCCCACCGCCGCCGGTGTTGGGCGACGGGGGGTATGAAGCGGGGATGCCCTTCTCGGCGCAGAAGATCAGTTTCTGGAGCGATTCCTCGGGAAAGAGCAGCGGGGAGATGGGCTCGGCGTATGCTATCAGGAACGGCTTCTCGCGCAACGCCTGCTCACCACCGGCCACGGCTACCGCAATACGATAGATGTCCTCCGTATCGGCGCGATCCTTGGCGGTGTAGACGATGGGCTTGACCGAGCCGCGAATCATACTGATGAACTCGTGGATGTAGAGGTCATCGGGCGGCACGTCAGCGGGATTGCCCATGGACATGATGAAGTCCATGTTGTCCAACGCATCGCACAGGCGGGCAATGTCCTCAACGTCCTGCGCCGTCGTCCGGCGACGCTCACCTGTTCCTACATCCAACGTGAAGATGGTATCGGAGCCAGAACCGAAGAAGACCTTGCCCAGTTCCAGCGGCATCGTCAGGTTGCCCAACCTATCGTACATAGGGATACGCGAGGGCGCGCTGGCAACCGCGTCGGCGACCAGGTTTTCCGGCATCTTGATGCGGCTTTGTCCTGAGCCTGTCGAAGGGCCATTGGACTCCCAGGCACCGGCATCGAGCAACAGTTCGCGCCCCTGAGGGTCCTGCATCTCCACGCCGGTCTTGGCCAGAATCTCCAGCGTGGCATTATGGACCGCCCGCACCTGTTCGTCGGAAAGGGCGCGGACGAAGGGCTGCAATGTGGGGATTGGTAGTTGTTGAGTCACAGAGTGTTACCTCCAATCGTAAAACGTATTCCTACTCCCTACTCCCTACTCCATATTCCATACTTCCTCACAGTATCAACGTATCGGCGTACCGCCCCCGGACCCACTCGTCCACCTGCGGGTCCAGCGGCTCCGGCTGATGCTCCGCCAGGATACGGCGCGCGACCTCTCTGGCACGCGTCCAGGCGTCGGTGGCGCCGGCCTGCTCCCACATCTCCCGTCCCTGCCGGTCAAAGACGGCCGAAGGATAGTAGTACTCCGTACGCATGTAGCGCAGCGTGTGCTCGTCCATCAGGTAGTGGCCGCCCGGACCAACCCGGTCAATCGCGTCGAGCGCCAGCGTGCTGTCATTAACTTCGATGCCGCGCACGGCGCGCATCGCCATGCCCAGCATTTCGTTGTCAATCACGAACTGCTCGTAGGCGATGGTGGACATATCCTCCAGCATACCCGCCGCGTGGTGGATGAAGTTGGCCCCTGCCAGCGCGACCTGGATGACCGACTGCGCCTTCTCAATGCCGGCCTGCACGTCGGGAATCTTGGCATCGGTCATGCCGGCGCTGTTGTAGATGGGCACGTGGTAAAAGTGGGCCAGTTGGGTGATGGCGGCGTTGCACAGCCCCAACTCCACCGAGCCGGCCAGGTACTTACCGCTGCGCATGTCGGCCGTGGCGGGGATGGGCCCAAGGAGGACGGGACAGCCAGGCTGGACTAGTTGGGTCAACGTGAGCCCGGCCAATTGCTCGGCGTTCAACTGCGCCATCATCCCGGCCAGCGTGACCGGCGCGGTCGAGCCGGCCATCGGCGCGGCCGAAAGGATGACCGGAATGCGCTGCCGGCAGGTCTCAATCAGCAACGTCGTCACGTCAGTGGCAAACTTGAGCGGACTGACCATCCAGCAGGTGATGAAGGAGACGATGGGCCGCTCGCGCAACGGCTCGGCGCCACCTGAGATGCACTCACACATCTCCACCACGTCGCGGATGCCCTGCACCGTGTAGACGCCGGACTGGACATGCTTGGTGGTGTTCGCCAGGCCGGCGTAGTAACTATTGATGTCCACGTTCTCCCTGGACATGTCGGTGGGGTAGACAGGCAGGAGGTAGAAGTGAATGTTGTCCAGCGCGTCCACGATGCGAGCCATACGTGCCACGTCCCGGAGCACCGCCTTGCGAATCTTGCCCGTCTCCAGATCGAGGACGTTCAGCGCCGCGCCGCCGGTGCCGATGTGCACCCGCGCCCCCTCCAGAATCAGGTCGTTATCGGGGTCGCGGCCGGCCAGCACCACCCGCGAGGGCGCTTTGTCCACCGCGTCCTCGACGAGGGACTGTGACAGCCGTGCCCGATTGCCGTCTACGTTCGCCCCGGCCTCCGTGAACAGCCGCAGCGCCTCCGGCTCCTCCACCTGCACGCCGGTGCGCTCCAGAATCGCCAGCGACGCTTCGTGGATTCGTCTCACCTGATCATCGGTCAGCGGCTTGTACCGCCCGCCGACCAAGCCCTTGCCTGGTCCTCGGTGCTTCCCAGCCATACGTCATCCTTTCTGTCGCACAACGGTCGAGACCACTGCAACATCTGCGAAAGCGGCCTTCGCCGATTGCTCTGGTCGCCGAAGGGCGACCCTGCAACTGTCGCCGCGAACTTATTCGCCTAGCGGCCAACTACTCGATCTTGAAACTCTCCCGCGCCACAGCGACCACATCGGGCTCGCTTACCGGCCGGGGGTTCGACTTGACGTTGACGTTGACGATGGCGTTTTGTGCCAACAGGGCCACTTCCGCCTCCGGCATCGTCACCGGCTCAACGGCCAATGATCTTGCCAGTTCGTCCGCGTCCGCCAGGGTGCGCTCCAGCAGGGGGCGCAGCCGCTTCACCCGATCTGGGGCAGCCGGCGCGTTGAACTCCACCACCGGCCCCAGGCAGGCCACCAGCACGTGCCCGTGAGCCAGATGATGGTACAACCCACCCATAGGGTTGGCGATGGCGTGGGCCAACCCCAGCCCGGCCCAGAGCATAGCCGCGCCAGCCAGCAGACTGCCCTCCAGCATCGCCTGGCGTGCCGCGAGGTTCTCTCCATCCGTCACCACAGTGCGCAGGTTATCGGCCACCAGGCTGATGCCCTGCCAGGCCAGCGCGTCGGTGATCGGCGTGGCGGCGCTGGAAAGATAGGCCTCCACCCCGTGCGCCAGCGCGTCCACGCCCGTGAAGAGAGTAGCCCTGGGCGGCAGGCTCAGCGTCAGTCCCGGGTCGAGCAGCGCCAGGTCGGGCCATTTGGCAGTGACACTGTCTTTCATCCGCGTCTGCGTGTTGCTGATGACCGCCCAGGGGGAGATTTCGCCGCCGGTGCCAGCGGTGGTCGGCACAGTGCAGAGGAAAACAGCGCCGCACCGTTCAGCGATGACCTTGCCCGCGTCCATGCTGCTGCCGCCGCCGACGGCAAGCACCGCGCTCGCGCCAGCCGCCTTCCCCTGCTCTGCCCCTCGCGCCACCGTCTCCCACGAGGGATTGGGCTCCACCTCAGCGAACGTCTCCACCCGCTCCCAGCCCGTCTCGCGCAATTGCGCGGCGATGCGCTGCACCAGGGGCCGGACCCACGCCTCTTGTGGCGCTACCAGCAGCAGCCGCCCGGCAGTGGATGGCGGGGTGACATATCCGCCGACCTGCTCGATCAGCCCCGCGCCGACCAGCGTCCTGGTAGGCCAGCGAAACTCGTACATCTCATTCACCCAACTAGCAGGTCTTGTGCCTGCCCCAGAGGGCGACCACGAGGGTTCGCCCCTACATATTGAGATGATACCATCTATCCAACCAGCGAGCGCGCCAGTTCGACCGCCGAGGCCGCGTCGGGCGCATAGCCGTCGGCGCCAATCTCGTCGGCGAAGGCCCGGGTGACCGGTGCCCCACCGACCATCACTTTGACCTGCTCCCGCAGACCGGCCTCCACCAGTGCGTCAATCGTGCGCTTCATCGCTGGCATCGTGGTGGTCAGCAGCGCCGACAGGCCGATCAGTTGCGGCTGCTCCATCTTGACGGCCTCGATGAACTTATCGGGAGAGATATCGGCGCCCAGGTCAACGATCTCGAAGCCACCGCCCTCCAACATCATCGCCACCAGGTTCTTGCCGATGTCGTGCAAGTCGCCCTCGACGGTTCCCACCACGACCTTGCCAGCCAATGGCACGTCACCCTCGGCTAGCAACGGGCGTAGGACGTCCATGCCAGCATGCATGGCACGGGCGGCAACGAGCACCTCGGGCACAAACAACTCGCCATCCCGGAAGTCTACGCCGACCTGGTCCATCCCGGCGAGGAGCCCTCCCTTGAGCACCTGCTCTGGCGTCAGCCCTTCATCGAGCGCTTTCTGCGTCAGTTCGGCAACCGCGTCATCGTCACCGTCGTACAGTTTCTCCGTGATTTGCTTGAGTGTGTCTGTCATTGATTTTGTGTCCTTTCTCGGCAGGTAGGTACTGAGATTATGTTTCACGTTTCACGTCCCCTTCCGCCTCTTGCGGTAGTCCTTGATGTACCTCATCGCGAACTCGTCCCGCCCCAGGAGCACGTCCACCGCCAGGACGGCCTGTCTGACCCGGCCCGCGTTGACGATGGGGGCGTTGACGCCCTCCCGGATGGCCATAGCCAGGAAAGCCCAGTTCAGTACCTCGCGGTCCGGCAGGCCGAAGGAGACGTTGCTGGCCCCCAGCGTCATGTTGACTCCCAGTTCGGCCCTGACCAGGCGAATGGCTTCCAGTGTGACCAGCGCAGCCCTGGAGTCGGCGCCGACGGTCAGCGCCAGGCAGTCAATCAGGACATCCTCGCGGGGGATGCCCAACGTCTGGGCCCACTCGACGATCTTGCGAGCGATCTCCAAGCGCTTATGGGGGTCGTCAGGGATGCCTCCCTCGTCCATGCACAGGCCGATGACCGCCGCCCCGTGCTCGGCCACCAGCGGCAGCACACGGCTCAGGTTTTTCTCCTCGCCGTTGACCGAGTTGACCAGTGGCTTGCCCTGGTAGACTTTCAGCGCGGCCGCCAACGCTGCGTGGTCGGGCGTGTCAATGCTGAGGGGAACCCCCACCACCTCCTGGACCATCTCCACGGCACGGGGCAACAGCGCTACCTGGTCCACGCCGGCCGCGCCCACGTTCACGTCAATTACGTCGGCGCCAGCGGCGACCTGAGCCAGTGCCTCGCCCTTGAGAATCTCGACGTTGCCCGCCACCAACTCGGCCGCCAGTCGCTTGCGCCCGGTGGGGTTGATGCGCTCCCCGATGAGCACCGTAGGGCGGCCGGGAGCGATGCGGACGATGCCGCCTCTTCCTTTGAGAACTGTTTCCATACCACTTATCTCCTTAGCAGATCACGCGGCGTCGTCTCTCTTGCGATTCTGTCGCTCCGCCACCCAGGCCAGAAATACCCCCAGGAAGTACAGCAACAGCAACGGCAGCATCACCAACATCATGTTGAAGGGATCGGGTGTGGGCGTGATGCCCGCAGCCAGGATGGCGATGCCCACGACGGCGAACTTCCAGCCCTGGAGCAAGAGTTCGGCATTGACCAGGCCCAATCGAGCCAGGAAGTAGAGGAGCAGCGGCATCTCAAAACTGGCACCCACCCAGAAGACCAACGAGGTGATAAAGGGGATGTACTCGTCTACCATCCAGGTTGGCTGGATCACGTCGGAAAGAAACCCCAGCAGGAAAGGAATCGCCGCCGGCACCATCACGAAGTAGGCGAAGGCCGCGCCCCCCAGGAAAGAGATCGTCACGCCGGGGATGATCCAGTAGAGCGAGCGGCGTTCCCTGGACGTGAGCCCGGGCGTGACGAAACACAACAACTGGTAGACGATGAACGGCGTCGCCAGAATCGCACCCGACACCAGCGATATCTTCATAAAGATGCTGACGGTGGTCGTCGGACGCGGCGCTATGACCGGATGGTCGCCCATCGGGGCCAGCAGGAAGAGCAGGATAGGCTTCGAGACGAAGAAGCAGATTGCACTGCAGACGAGGAGCGCAATGGCCGATTTCGCCAGCCGCTCGCGCAACTCCGCCAGGTGCCCAAGAATAGACAGCAGTTTCTGGCGCTCCGGGGAAACCTCTTCTGCCATCGGCTTACCCGCTCAGCGCCGCGATACGTTCCGCCTCCAGGCGCGCCAAGGCCGCTTGCAGTTCGCGCACCTGCTTCTCCAGTTCTGTCACACGCTCGACCAACGCTTGCCTCTGCAGGGCGGGCTCCGTTTCCCCTGAAGCCTGTGGCAACGGCTCGTAGCCGGTGTCCCCGCCGGCCGATGCCGGGGCCTGCACCCCAGGCACGGCTGCAGCCGCCGCCGCCTCTTCGATTGGCCGGACCGCGCTCCTCACCTCTGCAACGGCCTCGCGCACAGTGGTCACGACGTCTGTGCCCTCGCGAGCGACGTCGGCGACCCCGGCCTCCTCCCACCACTGAGCCAGGAACTGGCCAGATAGGCCCTGCAGTGCGCGGGCGTAGGACCCCAGTTTGGCGCCGATCGCCGGCAGCCTGTCCGGCCCGAACACGAGTATCCCCAGGACGAGGATGAACAGCAGTTCGACCCAGTTGAAGTTCTTCAGAACATCCATGCCCGCCTACGTGTCTTTTTCTTCCGGTTCGCTGGCGGATTCGTCTTGCTCCTCCTGCACAGCCTTCTTGAACTCGCTGATGGCTCCGCCCAGGCCCTTGCCGATGTCCGTCAGCCGGCTCGCGCCGAAGATCACCAGCACGATGACCAGGATGACCACCCACTCCCACACACCAAAACTCGGCATCT
>Ga0114918_10000930_pt1 | contig 25825 bp, 25 predicted proteins | sample LantaG_FD_87015 | JGI IMG/M metagenome (GOLD analysis project Ga0114918, IMG submission 87015) | Deep subsurface microbial communities from Baltic Sea to uncover new lineages of life (NeLLi) - Landsort_02402 metaG | ecosystem: Environmental > Aquatic > Marine > Oceanic > Sediment | place...
ACCTTCTATGGTATTCCCTTCCAGGAAATTTCCCCTAACTATTTTGTCTAAATTTTCTCCCTCGGAAACCAAATATATAAATACATTTAGCTCCGACGTTATCTTCTTACAACCCCACATAAAATACAAAAAGTATTTTCTATGGTTTAGGCTCTTCCCTTTTCGCTCGCCACTACTAAGGGAATGTTATTAGTGCAAGCACTAATATTATTTTCTTTTCCTCTGGGTACTGAGATGTTTCACTTCCCCAGGTTCGCTACTCGCTTTACAGCGAGTCGTCTGTTTCATCAACAGACAGGTTGCCCTATTCGGAAATCCCCGGATCAAAGATTGCTAAACATCTCCCCGAGGCTTATCGCAGTCACACCACGTCCTTCATCGCCTCCCACTCCCAAGGCATCCACCATTTGCCTTTAAAATTATCTTTAGATAATTCCTTTGGCTAGTAATTAGTAATTACAAATTACAATTAACTATATTCAATTGGAAAGAGCATCTTTCTGTCAAAATAAAAAACCGCACATAAGCGGCTATAATAATTCTAAACCAATAACAGTTTAGCCACTTTTTTTTGTTTGATTTTTTGTGAATCTCTTTCTCATAACTGAATTAAAATTAACAAATTAGGAATCCTTTGTCAAGTCCCAATTAAAAATTGCTTAAGTTAATTAAGCAATTTTTAATCTCTAGAGTAAAATATTTATTTCCTTAATTTACCTCTCAGACCCTCTAAAACATCTTGGGCTAAATCTTTCCCGCCTAAACCAAAAGCAATACTGCAACTAATTACTATCAAAGCAACAATTCCTGTAAACAAAATTTGAAGCAATTCTTTGGCAATTCCCAGTTGAATTAAAATAGCAAAAACAGCAAAAACCCAAATTGAACCCTGAACAATTGAACCTATAAATTTAGCATGAGATACTCTGGCTTTTTCTACAAGAGCTTGAACTATTTTTTTGGCAAATTCAGCAATAATTACTGTAACCACAAAAATAGATACTGCTACTACTAAATTGGGCAACCAATTAATTATTTTATTCAAGAAAATAGCTAATTGATAACTACCTAAAATCTCAACAGATGCTAATAAAAAGACAATCATTAATATCCATTGGGTAAGTTCTCCTATAAAATAAGAAACGGAAACTTTAAAATCTGCTTTTTCTAGAGCATCTTGCCATTGGGTTCGTTCAAAAATTTTATCAAATTTCAATTTCTTTAAAATCTCTGTTATTAATTTCCCAATCCAATCAGCTATAAACCAACCAATCAAAAGAATAATTATGGCTCCCAGAAGATTAGGCATAAAACTTAAAAATCCCTGCCAAAAATCTTGTAAAGACAATAGTGTAATACCTGACCAATCTTCAATCATATAATTTTGATTTATATTATTATTTATAAAAATCGACCTTTAATAACTAAAAACTAAAATATTGTGGACCCAGGGAGAATCGAACTCCCACCTTTGGTATGCAAAACCAATACTCTACCATTAAGCCATGGGCCCTTGTTTTAATTACCAATAAGGAGAGTATGGAGTGCAAAGACAATAAAAATTATTATTACCTTGAAAACACCACTCTGCCCCAGCGAGAAAAGGCCTACATGTACCTTCCAGACCAGTGCCTTCATAACCTTGTAATCTCATCCCTAATAATGTTCCGGCACCATCTGCATCATCCTCGCCATAATCATAATAACAATAGCTTGATCCATCTGTGCTTTTTGGATTATAGGGGAAAAAATTTCCGTCCACTAATTCTTGTAAAAAATCTGGATTATCATCACAATAAGGAACTCCTGATGCTCCCTTATTCTCGGGCATCTCATGGTTAACATCATAATACACTCGTAAGGCCATTTGAATTTGCTTTAGTTCTTGCATTCTACCTGAGTCTCTTGATTTAGCAGTTGAAGAAGAAAAAGAAACTAAGACTACAGAAGCTAAAAGTGCGATAATAGCGATTACAATTAATAATTCAATTAAAGTAAATCCTTTTCCTGCCAAAGAAATATTTTTTTTCATATTTGATTTATCAATTTTCATTTTAAAAAATAAGGTATAATAATTTTTTATTATACTTAATACTCATTATATTTATTATAACTAATTTAAAAAGAATAACCAACTCAATTTTCAAATACTCCCGGTAACCCAATCAAATTCGGTCTGCCAATCCCTACCCGAACAACTCCAACCCGGACTGTCTGAGTGAGGTCTTCCACTAGTTTCCATATTTATATTAATTTTGATTATAAGGGTTAATTTTATCCAGCCAGTGAAGCATAAAGTGAATTTTGGACCACTCTAAGATTTGATTTAATCATATAAGACGTTAAAATAATTATAATTAAAAAGATGATTATTAAAAAAACTATTATTTCTATTTTTGTCTTTTTATCTGATCCAATCCAAAAATTTTTAAGGTTAATTAAAAAAGATTTCTTTTTTTCTAGGGAAGTTGTTGCTTCTGTTTCTAGCTTTTCTTCTTCAAAAAATTTACTGTAATCAATCGGTCCATTTTTTTGTTTTCTTCGTTTTGCATATTTCTGGTGGGCGATCGAGGATTCGAACCTCGGACCTTGCCCTTATCAGAGGCACGCTCTAACCAACTGAGCTAATCGCCCTAAAATTTAAATATATTATTATATAATACCTTTTTCAGTCCACAAGTCAACAACTAAAAACGGAGATCTAGTCTCCGTTTGGTCTGACAACTGTTTTTTCTAATATATATTTTATCTAATAAAATAATCGGACGAGTTTATGAGTTGACAGTCAATTTTTAAAGATGATTTGACTAACATCAAAAAGTTAAAGAAAGAATTCTCATCCTTCAACCTTTACCGACCTGTTTGTCTACCCTACTAGGTAGAGTAATATGACAAACAAATATAAAAAAGAAATGATCCACGACCAGGTTCCCCTAGCCGTGCCTTGTTCATGTTACCCCTATATCGCTATAAGGCATGGACTATATCACCATCCTTTTTTTAAGAATTCTTATTTTTCTTGGATGCCACGATCCTATTTTCTTGATAAATAGTTTCTGGGAATTCGCTAAAATATAGATTCTCCAATAATTTGGATCTACTTTATAGCTAGGATTATGAATTTTCCCAGTTTCTATATTAATGTCTTTCAGAATTTTCTTGATTTGCTTCAATTTTTCCTTATCCTTTTGTACCAATTGAATATAGAATCTAGCATTGTTATCTTTTGGAATACCTCCTTCTGAATCAAAAAATCCTCTGATATAAGATATTTTTTCTTCTATTCTTTTGAATTTTTCAGGATTAAATTTAAAATCTAAAAAATTCGCTAAAGTTTCCAAAACATATACATCTCTATTTTTCCCTTCTTTATAAATCCAAGAATTATAACCTATTTTTCGTAAAATTTCTTTTAAAAATTCTAACCATTCAGTGCCTTTTTGTGAAATTCTAAATCTTTTATTAAGACTAAAAGTTCCATCATGTAAGGCGCCTAAAAAATAAGCTTTTATAATTTCCTTAAAAAAAGGAGCTCGGCGTGTAGTCTCTGAGGGGTCATCCGCTAACTGGCGGAGACTTCCCTGCTGATTGTCTGCACTAGAAACATTATCACTCATGTATTCTATTCTAACATGAGTAGTTCTAGATTCACAGGTTTTCCAGCATATAGCCAAGTTTGTCTCTAAGAGTTACCTCTTAAAGGTCGCAACGTGCAGTTTGCACCAACGACTTCATTCTGGTCACTGATTTTAGCTTAGGTCCGCTTGCACGGAACTTCGGCTACCACCAACTTCCCTAATGTGACGGGCGGTGAGTACAAGGTCCAGGGACATATTCATCGCGACATAGCTGATACGCGATTACTAGCGATTCCAACTTCACGAGGTCGAGTTTCAGACCTCGATCCGAACTGAGACCGGCTTTGATGAGATTGGCTCCAGCTTACGCTTTGGCAACTCTCTGTACCGGCCATTGTACCACGTGTGCAGCCCAGGACATAAAGGCCATGCTGATTTGGCGTCATCCTCGCCTTCCTCCTTATAAAATAAGGCAGTCCTCTATGACAAATAAAACATAGAGTAAGGGTTGCGCAGGTTTCCTCATTTAAGAGAGCACCTCACGGCACCTGCTGACGACAACCATGCAGCACCTGTATTAAGTGCCTTGCGGAGTTCACCTTTCGGTGAATTTTCACTTAACATGTCAAGCCCTGGTAAGGTTTTCGCTTATCGTCGAATTAAGCCACGTGGTCCACCGCTTGTGTAGACCCCCGTCTATTCCTTTGAGTTTCAACCTTGCGGTCGTACTTCCCAGGCGGGATACTTAACGCGTTAGCTTCGCCAGTGAAAGGGTCGACACTCCCACCAGCTAGTATCCATCGTTTACAGTGTGGACTACGAGGGTATCTAATCCTCTTCGCTACCCACACTTTCGTCCCTCAACGTCAGGGTCGTCCCAGTTAGCTGCCTTCGCTTTTGGTGTTCCATACGATATCAACGGATATCACCCCTACACCGTATGTTCCGCTAACCTCTAACGCCCTCTACCTCATTAGTTTTTCTCACAGCTTCAAAGTTAAGCTCTGAAGATTTAACAAGAAACTTGATGAGGCGTCTACGGACCCTTTACGCCCAATAAATCCGGATAACGCTCGGGGGCTCTGTATTACCGCTGCTGCTGGCACAGAGTTAGCACCCCCTTATTCTAAGAATAACGTCATCTACTAAAAGTAGATTCTTCTTCCTTTAAAGCAGTTTACAACCCGAAGGTCTTATTCCTGCACGCGGCGTCGCTCGATCAGGCTTTCGCCCATTGTCGAAGATTCTCGACTGCTGCCTCCCTTAGGAGTGAGGCCCGTGTCTCAGTGCCTCTGTTGGGGGCCGTGCTCTCACACCCCCTACCCGTCATTGCCTTGGTGAGCCATTACCTCACCAACAAGCTGATAGGCCGCAGACCATTCCCAAAGCGAAAATACAAAGTATCACTTTACTAATAATTTTAATAAAACTATTAGACTATCTCGAATTAACTCGTCTTTCAACGAGTTATGCGGGACTTTGGGGTATGTTATCTACGTGTTACTAACCCGTTTGCCACTATCCATCCGAAGATGGATCGTTTGACTTGCATGCCTTATCCACGCCGCCAGCGTTCATCCTGAGCTAGGATCAAACTCTCAAAGAAACTCGTCCGATTATTTCGTCGGACAAAAATAAATTAGAAAAAACAATATTTACCACATTAGATATAATCTAAACCTAATGAAGTTCAAATAATTAGATAAAATCAATTATCTAAAAAAATGAAATTGGAAAGAACTTTTTATTCTCGTATCCCTATTCTACTTATTTCATCTCTTATGTCAAGTCAAATATAATATGAGCCGAGAAGAGGATTCGAACCCCCAACCTACGCTTTACAAAAGCGTTGCTCTACCGTTGAGCTATCTCGGCCTAGATAATAGATATGATTATATCTCGTATCTGGCAAATCTTTTAAGGGTAATATTTTCTCCTAACTTAGAACTATATCCAACAATTAAATCTCTAATTGTTTTGGTAGTATCTTTAACCCAAAGTTGATCCAAAAGAGAAACCTCTTTTTTATATTTTGATAATTTACCATCAATAATTTGGTCAATTATTTCTGGCGGTTTTCCAGAACCTGCAAATTGTTTTTGATAGATTTTCTTCTCCCCATCTAAAAATTCTTCTGAGATTTCATCGGCTTTTAAAAATAAAGGTTTCATAGCTGTAATCTGCAAACAAATTTCATGAGCTAATTTTTTAAAATCTGGAGACTTGGCCACAAAATCTGATTCACAACAAATTTCTATGAGCACTCCAATTTTACCTCCCGGATGTAAATAACTTTCAATAATCCCCTGCTTTGTTTCTCTTAAAAGTTTACTTTCGGCTATTTCTTTTCCTTTTTCCCTTAAAATACTTTTAGCTTTCTGAACATCTTCATTAGTTTCCTCTAATGCTTTTTGACATTCTGAAAAACCAATACCTGTTTCCTGGCGAAGTTGTTTAATTTTATCAATATTCACCATATTTTTAATTTTTAGATTTAGAATTTAAAATTGTTTCTTTAACTTTTCCCAAAATATATCTAACTGATGTTATAGCATCATCATTAGCCGGAATAGCATAATCAACTAAATTAGGGTCAACATTTGTATCCACAATGGCCACAATTTTTACTCCTTTTGCTCTAGCTTCTTTCACAGCTAAAATATCTTTTTTAACATCACACACAAAAATTGCTTCGGGAATTTTATCTAAATTTTTTATTCCGCCAAACTTTAGTTCTAATTTTTTTAATTCTTTATCAAAATCAACTCTTTCTTTTTTGGTATATTTATCCAATTCTCCTTCTTTTTTCTTTCTTTCCAATTCTCTGAAATATTCAATTCTTTTCAAAATAATTTTGAAATTTGTAAATGTTCCGCCCAACCATCTTTCGCTAACATAAGGAATATCACATTCAATCGCTGTTTTTTTAACTAAACTTTTTAAAGGAGTTTTTGCTCCCACTAAAAGAATCGTTCCTTGTTTCTCAACAAGTTCTTTTATGAAATTCAATGCTTTCTCAAATTCAATAACTGTTTTTTCTAAATCAATGATATGTATTGTATTCCTAACTCCAAAAATATAATCCTTCATTTTGGGATGAAGCCTAGAAACTCTATGCCCGAGATGAACTCCAGCTTCCATCATCTCGTCACTATTAATGTCAATTTTATTTTTCTTTATAATTCCCATATATTAATTAATTATAATAGTATCTTACAATATTACTCTTGATTTTTCAAGTACTTTGGGTTAAAATAATATCATTAAAAGATTATAATAATTATTTAGATGAAAAAAGACTTACATCCAAAATATTTTGATAAAGCAAAAGTCCATTGCGCTTGTGGCAATACTTTTGAAATTGGTTCAACAAAAGAAACAATTGAAACTGAAATTTGTTCAAAATGTCATCCCTTTTATGTGGGAGGAGAAAGAATAATTGATACTGCTGGGCAAGTTCAAAAGTTTAAACAAAGATTAGCCAAAAAGAAAAAAAAGTAATATGTCTTCGATTATTATAGAGATAAGAGCTGGCGCTGGCGGTGAAGAAGCCGCCCTTTTTGCGCAAGATCTCTTCAAAATGTATTCCAGATATGCGGAAATACAAAATTGGAAAACAAGAATTTTAGACTCTAATCAATCAGAAATTGGTGGCATCAAACAAATTATTTTTGAAATAAAAGGTAATAATGCTTTCTCCGAAATGAAGTTTGAAGGAGGAGTTCACCGTGTTCAAAGAATTCCTAAAACTGAAAAAGCAGATCGGATACATACTTCAACTGTTTCAGTTGCTGTTTTAGAAAAACCAGAAACAACTCAAATAGATATAAATCCGTCGGATATTAAAATGGATTTTTTTAGATCTTCTGGACCAGGAGGACAAAATGTTAATAAGCGTCAAACTGCTATTCGCCTTACCCATGGACCAAGTGGAATAGTTGTCACTTCTCAAACTACCAGAAACCTGGAAGAAAATAGAAAAGCGGCTATGGAAATCTTGAAAGCAAGACTTTTTGAAAGAGAAAGAAAAGAAATAGAAAATAAAATATCCGGGGAAAGAAAAGAACAAATTGGCCATGCTGATAGGTCAGAAAAAATTAGAACTTATAATTTTCCTCAAGATAGAATTACGGACCATAGAATTAATAAAAAATTTCACAATATAGAAAAAATAATGTCTGGAAACTTAAAACCAATTATTAAAGCTCTTACCTCAAATTAAACTAATTAAAAAATGACCATATCTAATCCGGTCATTTTTTTATTTTACTTTATTATCTGGCTGATTCAATTATATCAATATCCTTTTGAAACTGTGTTGCTATAGACATTACACTATCTCCATAAAAACCATAATAATTATATGATTTTCTTTCAGATGTCCCTGAAAAATATATCATAGCCGCTTTCCACTCCCCATCATATGTCTGCTTCTGGGCTCCATAATCAGATACATATAATCCCGTAGCTATAAAAGCATCTCTAATATTCCAAGGATCTGCTGGTTTACCAGTAATCGCCTTTACTCTGTCTCTATAAATAACCCAGGTGGAAGGAATAAACTGACCTGGCCCCATGGCCCCTCCATAACCAATACTCATTGGGCAAGAAACTCTTGTATTCCAAGGATCTCGGCCTAATTCTTTAGTTATAGACAAAAAGGGCTGGACATCTCTGGTGGGTTTCATTATTTTATCTATCGTTCTTCCAGTATTTACACCCACCCCTGATCCAGTTTCAGGATCTCTTAAATAACATTGTCCTACATTTTTGCCGATATTCGACTCTTGCTTGAATATAGCTAATAAAAAAGCAGGTCTAATATTTAAAATACTTTCTACATATTTAGCCAATTCTAATGCTTCACCAAAAGTTGGAGCTTCTGAAATGCCAGCTAAGTTAAAAATCCTAGTTGTTATTTCGGCAACTTTTCTCTCTGTCTCCTCTTTGTCTCTGAGTTGCTTTTGATACTCGGCTTCTGTCATTTTCAAAACACTTTCTTGTTCTGTTTTCGTTTGGGTATTCTCTTGTTTTTTAATCGTTTGGATGGTAACTACATTTTTTAAATCATCCCTTTCTCCATCCATAGTATTTTTCTGATTCTCTAAACTAATCTTTAAATTTTTAATATTTTCTAAAAGTTCTCTCGTTTTTAGACTTAATCTTTCAAGTTCCATTAATTCATTCAAAAAATCAGTTAAAGTTTCATTTTTTAATAGGATTACTGTGGGACTTTGCTGATCGTTTTCATATTGCATTTGTAAAATATTGGACAGATTGTCTTTAATCTCATTTATTTGCAAATTTGTTTGATCAATTGAAACTTGCGTACTATAAATCTGGTTGCCGAGATCTTTAATCATTATATTTCCTTCATATATCTCTGAATCTAAATTCTTTATTGTATTTTTTAGAATATAAATTTTATTTTGCAAAGTATCTTTTTCTCCTTTGGTCTTATTAATATCTTTTTCTATCTCATTGCTAATGTTTTGATAGTATTCTTGGCATTTTTTTAACAAGCCCTCATATTCTTGGTCGGAAAGATTACTCGGCTTATTTTCAATTTTTCCCCATTCACAAATTTGCTCCAGATTTTCCTGAGCTAAAATATTAAAACTAATTAATAAAAACACTGCTGTTAGAATAGAGTAGAAAATTGTTTTCGAAAAACGAGAAAACATTTTGATGAGATTATTTTTTAGATTCTTCCTTTGGTTTTTGAGTTTCTTCTGGCTTCTCTTCTCCTTCTTGACCTTCTTCCTTACTTTCTCCTTCAGTTTCTTCTGGCTTCTCCTCTTCGGCAAGTTCTTTCTCTACATCTCTGGGCTGGGCTATGTGAGCAACAATTTCTTTACCATCTTTTAAAATTATTACTCCTTCGGGAATTTTTAAATCTTTGATTAAAATTTTATCTTCAAAGGTTTTTAATCCTTCAAGATTAACAACAATTTCTCTAGGAAGATCTTTGGCTAATCCTTTAACTTCCAACTCGTAAAATTGCTTTTCTAAAATACCACTTAATTCTTTAATAGCCGGTGCTTCTCCTTTAAAAATTAAAGGAATATTGGCTTCAACTTTTTTCTTAGTAGAAGGATGATAAAAATCAATATGTAAAAATTCTCCATCTATAGGGCCACGAGCTATTTGGTGAATCAAGACAAAAAAATTTTTATCATCTACTTCCAGTATAATTAATGAACTTTCTCCTACCTCTTTATAGGCCTCTTCAAAATCTTTAATATTGATTTTCAAGGAGATATTTTTTAGACCTTCACCATATAAAACAGCAGGAATAAAATCATTTTTTCTAAGAAAATTATTTTTTTCTGATTTATTTCTAATTTTTGCTTTGATTATTGTCATAAATTTTTATACATTCTACTGGACAAATATCTATTGTTTCTTCTACGCATTCCGGTTTTGAAATTTCTAATGTTTCTTTATTTGTTTTATTATCTAACTTACTTTTTTTCAAATGGGATTTGGCTTCTTCATCTAATTCAAAAAATTTTGGGCATAAGGCCACACAAGATCCACAACCAATACATTTTGTTCTATCTAATACAACCTTCATAATAATTTTTTGTTAATTTTTACCTTGGACCAAGAGCCCCATTTATTTTCTTCTAATAATCCATTTTTCGCCCCAATCTTTTGAGTACAACTTGTAGAATTGGCAGTTGCTAATTCAATAGCATATTCTATACTATTTTTTTTCAAAAGTCCACTTAAAAAACCGCTTCCGTAAGCATCTCCAGCTCCCGTAGCTTCTTTGGCCAATACTGGAGGTATGCCTGCTTCAAAGATATATTTGCCATCAGAAACTATTGAACCCTGTTTTCCTTTTGTTATAACAATAATTCCTTTGCAGAGTAGAGATAATTTTTTCATTATCTTTCTCTCGTTTTTATCAGAAGTCTTGGCCAGTAGGCTGGCCTCTTCTTTATTCAAGATGAGAACATCAATCTTAGAAAGAATTGGATTTAAAACTTTTCGGTCTAAATTTATTTGACTATTTCCCAAATTAGCAGCAACTTTTATATTGTTTTTTTGGGCAAAATCAACTAATAGTTTAAAAAGCTTAGATGTCTCTCCAGTTAAAGGACCTAAATAAAACCATTTTGTTTTTTTTATCTTGCTCCAAGAAACATCATTCTTTTTCATGAAGTGGCAAGCCCCTCTATAAACTAAAACTGTTCTTTCTCCTATCAGCGTAGACAAAATGATAGAAAAAGCCGTAACTTTTTTTTGGTCTTTTTTTATAAATTCTGTCCCCACTTTAAATTGTTTAAGTTCGGCAATTAAATGCTCTCCGTTTTTATCATCGCCAACTTTCCCCACATAACCAACTTTAAATCCTTGTTTGGAAAAAGTACAAGCCGTATTTGTACCACCGCCACCGCTAAAGATTTTTGAATCATTAATTAAAAGTTTTGTACCTAGAGGTATACAAAAAGCTTTCTCTGTTGTAAATTTACTTTTTCTCAAAACCTGATAATCTTTATCTTCCAACTTTAAAAAAGTGTCTATTGTTGCTGAACCGAATGTAATTATATTAAACATATTATTTTTTCTTTTTGGCTAAAGATAAAATTGTTTTTATTACTGTGTCCGGGTTTATAGACATACTATGAATCCCTTGTTTCATTAAAAACTCAGCAAATTCTGGATAGTCGCTGGGCGCCTGGCCACAAATTCCGCAATATTTCTTTTTCTTGTTGCAAAGCTCAATAACTTGTTTAATCATTTCTTTCACTGCCGGATTTCTTTCATCGCTAATTTTCTGAAGCGAAGCATTGTCTCTATCAATCCCCAAGGTTAATTGAGTGAGATCATTACTTCCTATTGAATAACCATCAAATATTTTCAAAAATTCCTCTGCCAAGATAACATTTGAAGGAATCTCGCACATTACATAAATCTTTAATCCGTCTTGGCCTTTTTTAAGTCCCGCTTTTTCCATTAAATTCAAAACTTTTTTTCCTTCTTCAACTGTTCTACAAAAAGGGATCATTAGCTCAACATTTTTTAATCCAAAAACATTACGAACTCTTTTTATGGCCTCACATTCCATTAAAAAAGCCGGTTTGAATCTCTTGTCATAATATCTGGAAGCTCCCCGCCATCCTAACATTGGATTGGCTTCATTTTCCGGTTCAAATATTTTCCCCCCAATTAATTGGGCATATTCATTAGTTTTAAAATCAGAAAATCTGACAATTACTGGCTTAGGCCAAAAAGCAGATGCAATTTGAGCAATTCCTTCAGCTAATTCTTTAACAAAATATTCTCTTTTATCTTTATGTTCAATTGTAATCTCGTCAATCCTCTTAATAATTTTTAAAGTTTCTTTATCTTTTAACTTTTTTAATTTTTTATAATGATAAAGAGCAAGAGGATGAACTTTTATTTTCTCCGCAATAATAAATTCCTCTCTGGCCAGCCCAACTCCATCATTCGGTAAAAATGATGTCTTAAAAGCAATTTCTGGTGCTCCGATATTAATCATTATTTTTGTTTTTAATTTGGGAACTTTTTCTAAATTATATTTTTTAATTTCAAAAGGTACTTTTCCAGAATAAATCCTCCCCTCCAGTCCTTGGGTACAATCTATTGTAATCTCTTGTCCGTTTTTAAAAGTTTTAGTTGCCTTTTCTGTGCCCACAATACAAGGCACTCCTAATTCTCTGGAAACAATAGCCGCATGACAAACCTTAGAACCTTCGTCCGTTACAATTGCTGAAGCCAAGTACATAATGCTAATCCAATCCGGGTCAGTCATTTTAGTTACTAATACTTCTCCTTTTTTAAATTCCGATATCTTAGAAACATCAGAAATAATATGAACTTTTCCAGTTCCAATTTTATTGCCAATAGCCGTGCCAATGAGAGTAGGTTTTTTCTTTGTTTTTATTTTATACTCTTTATAAATAAGAGATTTTTTAAAAGAATAAACTGTTTCGGGTCTTGATTGCACAATAAAAAGTTGTCCTGTTTTTCCGTCTTTTGCCCATTCTAAATCCTGAGGAAGACCATAGTGCTTTTCAATCAAACATCCCCATCTGGCCAATATCAGAATTTCCTTATCCGACAAAGAAAACTTTAATTGTTTTTCTTTATTAACAGAGATTTCTTTTAATCCTCCTTTTTGATTATAAATATATTCTTTATTTTTTCTACCTAAATTTTTAAGAATAATTGGCATATATTTTTTATCTTTAAGCATTGGCTTAAAAACAAAAAATTCATCAGGTGTAATTAATCCTTTAACAATCATCTCTCCTATCCCGTAAATTGAATTTATGACAACTACATTTCTAAATCCCGTTTCCGTATCCAGCGTAAACATTATGCCCGATGATGCTAAATCACTTCTGATCATTTTTTGAACCCCCACAGAAAGAGCAATTTTTAAGTGATCAAATCCTTTTTCTTCCCGATAAGCAATAGCCCGAGCATTAAACAAAGACGCTAAACATTTCTTAACTGCTTTAAATAATTCCTCTCCTCCTCTAACGTTTAAATATGTCTCGTGCGCCCCTGCAAAACTCGCCGTTGGCAAATCTTCAGCTGTTGCTGATGAACGTACTGCAACATCGGTATTTTTTTCGCCATAATTTTCGGATAAAGTTTTATATTTTTTAAAAATATCTTGTTTTAAATTTTCCGGAATATCTCCCTGAAGAATAATTTTTCTGGCCTCTTTACTTGTTTCTTCCAAACTTTTTATACTTTTAGGATTAAACTTTTTAAATAGTCTTTTTATTTTTTCATCAATTTTATTGGCTTTTAAATAATACCAATAGGCTTTCGAAGTTAAGGCAAAACCATTCGGGACATTAATTCCTTTTTCCACAAGTTTGGAATACATTTCTCCTAAAGACGCATTTTTCCCTCCCACAATAGGAGTATCATTTTTGGTAATTTCTTTAAACCACAGAATATTTTTTTGTTCTTTTTTCATTTTTTTATTTATTAATTTCCATAGCTATTTCTAATTCTTCATTTGCTTTTATAGTTAGAACTTTTGTATTTTTTAAAATTCCTAAATCTTTACAAATCATATTCCTGATTTTTGATGAACCATATCCGATTGTTCCTGTAAAAACCAATAAATCACATCCATTCAAAATCGCATAATAACTTCCAATATACTTTTTAATTTTATAAACAAAAACATCTAAAGCAAGTTTTGCTTTTTTATCTTTTCTTTTTAAAACCTTAAGCATTTTATCTTCGTTGCAAAGCCCTTTAATCCCTGACTCATGATTTAAAATTTCATTTACTTTTTTAACAGAAAATTTGCTAACTAATTCTAAAACAATCCCCGCATCAATATCACCTGCCCGAGTCATCATCATAACTCCTTCCATTGGCGTAAAGCCCATTGAGGTATCAATCACTTTCCCATTTTTTATAGCTGTAATGCTTGAACCACCTCCTAAATGACAGGTAATAATTTTTAATTTTTTAAACGATTTTTTTATTTGTTTGCTGGCTTGTTCGGCTGCAAATTTATGAGATATCCCCTGAAAACCAAATTTTTTAAATCCAAATTTATCTCTGATATTTTTAGGTAAGGGATAAACAGAACTTTGTTCTGGCAAATTTTTATAAAAACCAGTATCAAAAACAGCAATCTGTTTTGAGTTTGGAAAAATCTTTTGACTTATTTCTATTCCCAAGATATTAAAAGGATTATGTAAGGGAGCAAATTTATCAAATTTTTTTAATTCTTTTAAATTCTTTTTTGTAATTAAAGTTGGGTTCCTGAATCTATCACCTCCATGAACGACTCTATGACCTATTATTTTTATATCTTTTTTGTATCCAGCTATTTTTTTAAGTTCTTTTATTAAAATATTCTTATAATTTTTAATATCAAAAACATTTGTTTGGCCTTGTTTTTTTAATTCCCAAACAGATTTTTTCTCAAACAACTTCCATTTTATTGATTGACTTCCACAATTTAAAACTAAAATCATACAATTTTCCCTTTACCTTTTTTTAATATTCCGGCCGAGTTACCTTCATCCGTATCAAGATGCAAAGAAAGATTATAGCCTTGTTCAACTCTAACCTTTATATTATGAAATGTTATTCCCCTTTTTCCTTTAACTTTTATAGAAATAAGACTTTTATTTTTAAGTTTTAATAATTCTGCTTGCTCTGGATTACAATGCAGATGTCTTTGAGCAATAATTACTCCCTGTTTAATTTTTATTTTTTTCTGGCCTTTAATCAAGACTGCACCAGGTGTCCCCTTTAGATCACCTGACAATCTTAATACTGGCTTAACCCCCGTATTAAAAGCATCTGTCAAAGATATTTCAATTTGAGTTTGCTGGCGAACCGGTCCAACTATCCTAACCCCCTTAAGAATGCCTTCTCCAAGTTTAATATCTATCTTTTCTTGGGCAGCAAAGTCATCGGCTTGGCTTAATTTCTTAAGTTTTTTTAATTTATAATTCTGGCCAAAAAGCGTTTCTAAATCTTTTTGAGATAAATGAATATGTCTGGCTGAAATTTCAATTAAAACTTTTTTATCCATTTTATTTTTTATTTATTAGTTTATTATAACTTAAATATTATATAAATAAAACGAAAAAGCAGAGGTATCTCCTCTACTTTAATAAAACGTTATTCATCCTTCCAAATGCTACATACTTATGTATCTTGCCATTTCAGCTAAACGACAGGAATATCCGTACTCATTATCATACCAAGCCAAAACTTTTATTAAATTCCCTCCTATTACTTTTGTGGATAAAGCATCAACAATACAAGAATCAGGATTGCCTTTATAGTCTGAAGAAACTAAGGGGGCTTTTTCAAATCCAAATATATTTTTTATTTCTCCTACCTCAGAAACTTTTTCCAAAAGATTATTTATTTCTTCTACGGAAGTTTCTTTTTCTACCTCACAAACAAAATCAACAATTGAGACAACAGGAGTAGGGACTCTTAATGCTAATCCATCTAATTTTCCTTTCAACTCTGGTAAGCATTTTTCAACTGCTTTTGTTGCGCCAGTCGTTGTAGGAATAATATTAACACCTGCTGTTCTTGCTCTTCTTAAATCTTCATGCGCTAAATCCAGAATTTTTTGGTCGTTAGTATAGCTATGGACAGTTGTCATAAATCCTCTAATAATTTTAAATTCTTCATTTAAAACCTTTGCTAAAGGAGCCAAACAATTTGTGGTGCAAGAACCCATTGATATAATGTTATTCTTTCTGGAATCATATTTTTCGGCATTCGCCCCAAAAACATAAGTAGGAATTTCTTCAGATTTAGCGGGAGCTGAAATAATTACTTTTTGGGCCCCGGCTTCTAAATGTTTTTTTGCTCCTACAAAACTTCTAAAATGTCCTGTACATTCTAAAACAACATCGACGCTAAGTTCTTTCCAAGGTAATCTTTCTGGATTAGGCTCCGAAAAAATTCTTATTTTTTTACCATTAATTAATATTTCTCCATCCCCAACTTCAATCTGTTTTTCATAAATTCCATATGATGAATCATATTTCAAAAGATGAGCCAACACTTTTGGTTCAGTTAGATCATTAATAGCTACAACTTCTAATTCGGGATGTTTATCTAAAATTATACGAAGAGTTGGTCTGCCTATTCGACCAAAACCATTTATAGCAACTTTAATCATATTATTTAATGTTTAATAATTCTATAATTTTTTGGCGATCAAAGCCAATAACTAATTCGCCATCGATATCAACAACTGGCACCCCCATTTGGCCTGTTTTTTCAACAATCATTTTCATAGATTCTTCATCTTGAGAAATATTAATATCTTCAAACTCAACTTTATTTTCCTTTAAAAATTCCTTGACCGCTACGCAATAAGGACAGGTAGGCGTTGAATATACTTTAACTTTCATATCTTTATTATTAATTGATCGTTTTATTTAACCAGATTAAGAAATTTTAGTTGCAAGAACCACCATCTGAAGTTCCAGAACCATATGTCTCAGAAAAACCAGTACTAGCTTCTTCTTCCGTCAGAATATTTTCACAAAATTGAGATTGGTTTTCAAACCCACAACAAATTAAACTTTTTACTGCTTCCGCTGTCCTACCTCCAAAATTAAATTCAATTGGTTTTTGTGGCGTATTTAAATCCTGTCCATTTATAATTAAAGTTGGAGAACCAGTAATTTGATATGTTGCGTTTAAATCAAAGTCTTCTTGAGCATAAGCAATTCCTTTTGATTCTTCTTTTTTACAAGATTCTAACTTATCTGTATCAACCATTGCTTCTGTTAAACATTTTGCCCCTTCTCCTGCTTTTAGAAAACAAGAAAGATAAGGATAAAATTTATCTTCTTGCTCTTCTCTCAGGCATATTTGAGTAAGATTTTCTTGGGCTTCTTCTTCCCCATGCATGGAAGTTATTTTACCATCCTGAATTTGACCAATATATCTGATTTTTATATTATTTTTCAGCTCCGAAATGTTTTCTACAATGTTATTTATAATCCTTTGCATTTGTGTACCATAAGGACAATAACTCACCACAAATGCATCAAGAATAGGTTTTTCTACTTTCTGAATACTTTCACATGCCACCTCTCCCTTTTCTTCTATTTTTGTTCCTTCCGGAAAGAAAAGAGTACCATCTTTTGTAGTATAAACAGGAGGAATTTCTGTGTCTTGTATTTTAAAATTCAATCTATATACTCCATTTTGAAAAGTTGTAGACGTAGCTAAAGAAATTTCTGGGATATCAAATTCTTCTTTTATATAGTTCATTATTTTTTCTTCAACTTGTTTTACTGTCAGAGAATCTTTTATGGCAACTTCGCCTTCGACAGTTTTTACTAAAAAGGAAAGTTGTTTTGAGAAAACACCTTGACAACCTATTACCAAACCTCCTAAAAGTCCGCATATTAGAGTTATGATAATTATTAAACCGATTTTTATATTTACTTTTTTATCCATATTTTTGTTAATAATTTATTAGTTATTTAATATAATTTGATGTTAACAAATTATCTTAAAATTGACAAGTTAATAATTTATTCATTAGATCTATACTTTTTATTTTACCAATTTTTCCATTCTTACATTCCTTTTCAGAAAACTTTTTCACATTATCTTTCCCGTCTCCAAAAACCAAAATTGGTACAGGGTCTGAACTATGCTGCTTCAATTCACAAGGTGTACAATGATCTCCCGTAACAACAATCAAGGTATTTTTTAAAGATAATAAAGGAGTAATAGATTTATCAATTTTTTCAATAAATTCTTTTTTCCCTAAGAAATCTCCGTCATGGCTAAAATCATCTGTTGCTTTAATGTGTAAAAAACAAAAATCATATTTATTAGCCAGAGCATTTTTACCTGTTTTTATTTTTTCAGGAATATCAGTATTGAGATCACCAGTTGCTCCTTTTGACTCAACCGAATCCATTCCTAAAACTTTCCCTATTCCTTTATATAGTCCTCCTCCAGTAATACAGCAAGATTTTAATCCCCACTTTTTAAAAAATAAAGGAACCGGTTTAACTTTTCCAGCAGTTCTCAATAAAATATAATTTGCCGGTACTTTCCCCTGTTTAACTCTTTCTTTATTCAATTCATCTTGTTTTAAAATTTCGTGGGTTCTTTTTAAAAATTTATTTAAAATGTCAGCCGTAAATTTTGCTTCTTGAGAATTATCAAGCGCTTTTACTGTTTGAGGTAAAATACCAGTTTTATGCAAATCATTATCCGAAATGTTTTCGGAAAGGCCTTTGCCTCTCATAATCACGCATAATCTATGTCCAACACTAGATTTAACTATAAATTTTATTCCCTCAATTTCTATGTTCTGAATTTTCTTTACAAAAGGTACACAATTTTTAATCCTGCCCGAACGCCTATCAATAATAATCATATTTTCATCAACACTTGCTAAGTCCCCCCTTAAGGCCACATCGCCTTGTTGTATTTCCATACCAATTCCTACTGCTTCAAAAACACCTCTCTTCATTTTCCATTTATTTAAATCATAACCAAATAAAGACATATGAGCATCTTTGGATGTAGGAATGTTTCCATGATAAACTGGCTCCACTAAACCACAAATTCCTTGATCTGCTAAAAAATCAAAATTAGGTGTCTGGGCCGCCTCTAATGGAGTTTTATCTCCTAATTCTTTAATCGGCCTATCTCCCAGCCCATCAAGAATCATAAAGAGAATTTTCATAATATTTCTTCGATTCTTAACAAACGATTGTATTTTGCAATACGTTCACCTCTGGCTGGTGCCCCTGATTTTATAAAATCTGCTGAAATGCCAACCGCTAAGTCAGTAATAAAATCATCACAAGTATCACCAGAACGATGAGAGACAATAATTTTCCATCCAAATTTTTTGGCTAACTTCCCGGCTTCAATTGCTTCACTAATAGTTCCAATCTGATTTGGTTTTAAAATCATTCCATTACATAATTTCTGGTCTTGGGCTATTTTCATCTTCTCTGGATTAGTGACAGTCAAATCATCAGCAATAATATTTTTAATTGGCTCCCCGACTTTCATTATCTCTGCAAAACCCTGCAGGTCATCTTCGGCAAAAGGATCCTCCAGAAATAAAATAGGATATTTATTGGCTATATCCTTATAAAATTCTAAAAGTTCTTTTCTGGTCTTTTTATTTCCTTCAATTTCATAACCACTATTTTTATGAAATTGAGTAGCAGCACAATCTAAGCCAATCTTTATTTTTTCAGAATATCCTCCTAATTCAGACGCTTGTATTATTAAGTCTAATGCTTCTTCTGTTTTTTTTATATTAGGAGCAAAACCGCCTTCATCACCAAGATTAATTGCTGATTTCCCAAATTCTTTCTTTAAAATTTGTTTTAAAACCTGATAAATTTTAACTCCTTTTTCAACATTTTCTTTAAAAGTTTTTTCTTGGGGCACAATCATAAATTCTTGAATGTCCAAATCATTCCCCGCATGAGCTCCACCATTCAAAATATTGAAACAAGGCCAGGGCATTAGTTTATGGGCAGTAGACAAATTTTCAATCTCTTTGATATGCTGGAATAAAAAAAGTCCTTTGGAACTTGCGCCCGCACGACAACAAGCCATGGAAACAGCTAAAATGGCATTCGCTCCAAGATTTGACTTGTCCTTTGTCCCATCAAGTTTAATTAAAATTTCATCAAGTCTCTTCTGATCTGTTGAATCCTGGCCAATTAATTTAGGGGCCACAATTTTTTCAATATTTTCTACTGCTTTTAATGACTCTATAGCTTTGGCTTCATATTTTCCTTTTGATGCGCCAGCTGGCACAGAAGCAGTAAAAACTCCTTTTTCTGTTTCCACTTCTGCTTCTACTGTAAATTCACCTCTGGAACTTAAAATTTCTCTGGCCCTTATTGATTTTATTCCCCTGTTTTCCATATTATTTTATCCCTTGAAGATATTTATGAGCAGATAATGCCGCCCGTGCTCCTTCTCCGGCAGCAATGATTATCTGCTTCCATCTGCCATTGTTAACATCTCCCGCCGCAAAAATTCCGGAACAAGAAGTTTCACAACTTTCAAAATCAACTTTTAATTCATCTCTCTTATTAAATTTACAAAGCCCCTTTAAAAAGCCCGTTGCCGGAACTGAACCAATTTGGATAAAAATTCCATGAGCTGGTACCTGAAATGTTTTCCCAGTTTTTAAATCTTTATAAATAGCCGAATGAACTGTTTTATTGCCTTCAATCTTTTCCATTTCTTTATTCAAATGAACTTGAATCCTACTCTCTTTTTTGACCTGCTTCTGTAAAACTTCATCCGCAATTATTTTATTTGATTTTTCAAAAATAAAAACTCTCTTAGCATATTTTGCTAAATCCAAAGCCGCCTCAAAACCAGAGTTACCTCCACCCACAACAATAACACCCTTGTCCTTATAAAAAGGAGCGTCGCATATTGAACAATATGAAACTCCTTTCCCGATAAATTTTTTTTCGCCCGGAATCTCTAAGGGACGAGGATCTCCACCAGTAGCAACAATTATTGTTCTAGCTAAAAATTCATTTTTGTTTTCCGTCCTCACTAAAAAGTTTTTACCTTGTTTTTTTACCTTGGTTATTTTTTCTCCCTGTTTAATATCAATTTCAAACTTTTTCAAATGTTGTTCAAACTTTTTGGCTAAATCTATCCCCAGAATTTGAGGAAAACCTGAATAGTTATCAATCTCCTTGGTTTTTCCAATTTGTCCCAAAAAATCTTTGGTGATTAATAGGGTTTTTAGTTTTTTCCGAGCCGCATAAATACCAGCCGTAATCCCAGCCGGTCCCCCACCAATTATAATTAGATCGTATAACATAATTTAATATTTATAATATTTTTTTTAAATAATCTTTGAGCATCGGGCCAAATTCTGGATGTTGGAGGCAAATTCTTAAATTTGATTTTAACCAATTTGCTTTGTTCCCACATTCTAACCATTCCCCTTCAATCTCATATCCATAAACAATTTTTCCATCTTTTAACATATCTTTAAATGCTTGGGCTAAAATTATTTCTCCTTTATGATTGGAATCAACTTTTTTAAGATATTCAAAAACCAAGGGCGTAATAATATATCTTCCCACAATTGCTAAATCCGAAGGTGTGTCTTCTTCTTTCTTCGGTTTTTCAATTATATCTTTAATTTTATAAAGACGATTGGCAATTTTATCTACCTTAACTACTCCATAAGAAGAAAGCATATTTTGGGGAACTTTTTTTAAGCAAACAATTGGTTTCTGACATGTTTTAAAAATATTACCTAATTGTTCCAATGCCGGAACTTTGGATAGAATAATATCATCGCCGAAAAGAACTCCGCAAGCATCTTTCCCCATAATCTTCTGAGCCTTTAAAATAGCATCACCATCTCCTTTAGGGATAGATTGAATAACACTAGAAAAAGAAATATTTTCAATTTCTGTATCCAGTTCTTTTAATGATTTCAATATATCTTTTTGGTTTCGTTTCTCTAAAATATTTTCTAATTTTGAATTCTTTTTAAAATAATCTAAAATATTATTTTTGTCATTAGATAAAACAAAAACTATCCGTTCTATGCCGGATTTTTTTGCTTCCTCAACTATGTAATCTATCATTGGTCTATCTGCTAATGGTAAAATTGGTTTGGGGATTGCCTTTGTTAAGGGTAAAAATCTTGTACCTAAACCAGCAACTGGAATAATAGCTTTTTTTATATCCATAAATTTTTATTCTTCTTTGTTTTTTCTAAGAAAAGTAGGAACTTGCCAATCCGAATCATCTGTCCATTCCTCTTCCTCTTCTTTCTTTTTTTCCTTTATAAGTTCCAACCCTGTTTTTCTGTTAATTTTCTTCTTCTTTTTTTTATTTTCAACTTTGATTACAATTGATGATTTCTCTTTTTTCTGGGGAATTTTTTCTTTTTTTACCTCTGGGGTTTTATTATCAGGTAATGATTTTTTTTCTCGTTTCCCTTCGCCAACTTGGATTAAGGTTAATTTGATTCTATTATTGTTTTTTAAATCTTGCGAAATTCCAAAAATTATTTTGGCTGTTTTATTAAGCCCGCAAACTCCCAAACTTATTCTTTCAACTTCTTTTAAAGTTAAATCTTTCCCCCCTCTAATATTAAATAAAATCTTTTTACATTTTCCTAAATCCCCTACACTTAACGGATTTTCAAAAACCTTTTTCACAATTTCTTCGGCCCGATTAGGCCCCTGGGCAATAGCACTCCCAAAATGGATAGCCCTGCCTCGGCCGCTTAACACTGTCTTTAAATCAGCAAAATCAATATTGATTAAACCTGGTTTGGAAATTACCTCTATTAAATCTTCTAACATTAAAATTAAAGATTTATTCAAACTGGAGAGCGCTTTTTTGAGAGGAGTTTTTTTATCAATAATTTCAAATATTTTCTCATTGGAAATAATAAATTGTCCGGATAAGTTTTCTTTAATTTTTGCTAATGATTCTTCAGCGATTCTCATCTTTTTCTCTCCCTCAAAACAAAATGGCAAAGTAAAAATTCCCAAACTGATATTTTTAAGTTCTTTGGTGAGTTCGGCAAAAACAGGCAATGCTCCCGATGCAAAACCTCCACCCAAAGAACCGACTAAAATAATTAAATCCTGATCTTTTAATATCTTGGTAATTTTTCCTTTTTCTTTTTCGGCTATTTTCTGTCCAAGACTAACATCCATCCCAGTCCCTAACCCATTTGTTAACTCCTCTCCTAATTGCATAACTTTTACCCCTCGGCTGGCTTTTTTTATAACTCTATGATCGCTATCAACCACAACAAAACTAGCCTGGCTTATACTTTTAGCAATTTCAGAAATAATAGAACTGCCTCCTCCGCCAACGCCGATAACTTTAATTTTAATCCGATGAGGCCTAAACGAGACTTTTTTTGTCTTTGTCTTTGGTTCAAATTTATCAGATTTAATTTTTGGTTTTATTTTCTTTTTTAAAACCATTTTATTTTACTAATTAAAATAATTCTGTTTTTATTCTTCTGTCCCCGTTTCTTCTTCTGTTTCCGATTCTGGTTCAGATACACTTGAAATTTCATCAATTTTATCTTGAATTTCTTTGTTTCCTGGATTAAGCTCTAAAACTTTTTCAAACATTTCTAATGCTTTGACCTTATCCCCTTTTTTCTGATAAGCCAGTCCTAAAGAATAAATTGAGTTTGAATGATTTGGAAAAAGTTGCACTGCTACTTCAAATTGTTTAATCGCTTTGTCATATTGCTCCTGATTATAATATAATCGTCCAAATTGGAAACGAGCATCAACTGAAGACGGAACTTTGCTCACTAAATCTTCCATAAGTTTCATGGCCTCCTCTGTATTTCCTTCATTCTCTTTCAAAATACTTAAGGAGACAGCGGCATTAACATAATCACTTTTTATTTCCAATGCTTTGGTAAACAACTCTTTGGCTTTTTCTAAGTCTTCATTGTTCATATAAAACTTTGCCAACTCACTGATTAAAATAGGATTTTTTGGTTCTAATTCAATAGCTTGCTCCAGAACTTTAATTCCCCATTTAGATGCTCCTTCTGCTAGGCCACGAATATCACGATAAACAAATCCCAATGTTTCCTGCGCAGTTACTCTGTTGGGACTAAGTTCTACGGCCCTTTTCCCTTCGGCAACTGCCAAAGCTACTATGTCTGCCAAGCGCTGATTATCAGGTTTGGGCTTCTGCATCTCTTCCACAAGTTCACTTAAATAAGCTCTGGCCAAAATAATATGATAAACAGTTCGGGAATCGGCAATTTGTCCTGCTTTTTGCAGAGAATTTGCTTCTTCCAATGTCAATTTCATTTCGGTTGGATTTGTTAAGTAGTCGCGGTAATAAACATCAGCTACATAAAGTTTACCCATGGTAAAGTAAAAGAATAAAAATCCAAATAAAATTGTCCAGAAAATAACTGTACATATTAATCCAATTTCTGGAAAATCTTTAAAACTGAATGTTGTTTCTTTGACCACTTTTTTCCAACTTATTACTCCAAATGCCAAAAAGAACCAAAATGTAAAAGTCAGGGTCGTGTCTTGATAATAAAAGAATTGACCAATTAATAAGGCCATAAATCCTAATAATATAGAAAGAGTAAATAAAGAATTATAAGATGAGGCATCTTCTCCATTAACAATCATAAACGACACCAGCAAAAACATTCCTATCAATAACAAATAACTTACAATTCCTAAAATACCAGTTGTTCCTAATAATTCAGCAATGTGGGTTACTGGCTTATCAAACCTTATCTGCCAAACAACAGAATCTAAAAAGCTCGCTGGTTTAAACTTATTAAACAAATAACTGTAATTGCCAAGCCCAGAACCAATAATAGGACTTTCTTTTATCCCTTGAAAAGCAATGCTCCAACTAATTTTTTGAGAAGGTAAAATTTCGGAAGGGAGATTATTCACTATACTGTTGGCCGGAAAAAGACTTTGCAAAGGGCTAAAGAAAATATAAATAATAGCAATCAAAAGAAATAAAATCGGCAAACTTAAATGGCTGACATCTTCTTTAAATAATCTTTTTCGAAAAGAAAAAATTAAAAACGTCAGCAAAGATAAGCACATAATCAACCAGGCTGGCCAGAAATTAATAATTAATAATAAACCTAAAATACTGAGAATTAGAATATAATTAAAAATCGTTTGCCTTTTGGCTTTTTTCTTTTCTACTACTCCTGGAGCCCCATCTCTCATAGAAGATAATCCTTTGAAGGCTAAATAAACTAATAAGAATACCGTTACAATACTTAAGAAAATTCCTAAAATTTCAGTTGAACTGCTGATTGGATTAAACCCCCGAAAAACCATAATTTTTGGCAAGGCTAAACTCCCATTAATTGAGACCAAATAATTATTTATTTTCGTCCACAGTCCAAACAATGAAAAATAAGTTATGAAAACTACAAAAGATGTAGACCAGATAAATGCTTTAATCAAAGATGAATGTCCAATCTGATCATCTGATTTTTTATCATTCGTTTGAGTTTCAGATCTCATTTTGACATTATTTGTAATTAAAAAATAAAATCCACCTAATGATAAAATACCAATCAAGCTTGGCCAAAATCTGCCATAATATCCATATAAACTTGTAATTTTATCTTGCGAGAAAACAGTCGCCAAAATCATTACACCTAAGTAGACCAAAACAAATAAATCCAGAGGAGTTCTACGAAAAACTATTTTCTTGTCTTTAAACACCATTTTTCCCAGCCAGGCTAAAAGGCCAACACTAACTAAGAAAAATAATAAATAACCTTTATTAAATTCAAAAGCTTCAACGCTTAAAGGCAGAAAAAATAAAGGGATTAAAAAAACGAGGGCGCATAAACAAAACTTAACAATTTTATTGAACATATTTTTTTGTTCTTTTTTCATTTTATTATTTATTTGATTAATTATAATTGATTATTAAAAAATTATCAATGATTTATACATCTTTTAATTTAAATTTCATATATCTTATTCTACTAAAAAAAACCGCCTACATAAAAAGGCGATTTAATTTGTTATCTGTTTTGAATAAAATCCGAACTTTTTTCCGAGAAAATCCAGACACCAACTTTTGAGAATTTTCCTTATTTCGAATAGTTAAAATTTCTATTAAAAGAAGACAAATTATAACTAGTATCGAAAAAAAAATGGGGAGGTTTTGAAAAATGAAAATCTTCATACCGCTTTTTCTAACTCAAAGTCCTTTTG
>Ga0114918_10000931_pt1 | contig 25817 bp, 27 predicted proteins | sample LantaG_FD_87015 | JGI IMG/M metagenome (GOLD analysis project Ga0114918, IMG submission 87015) | Deep subsurface microbial communities from Baltic Sea to uncover new lineages of life (NeLLi) - Landsort_02402 metaG | ecosystem: Environmental > Aquatic > Marine > Oceanic > Sediment | place...
GCTGCTGCTGCTGCTGCTGCTGCTGCTGCTGCTGCTGCTTCGTCGGACCGGCCGACGCACTACCGCAAGTTCGTCGCCGCCTCGTACCCGGCCTTCCTACGTCGTTACCTGTCCTCGATCGCCGCCGCGACCGGAGGGCGCCACGTCTACGAGGTCCTGCGGGAGTCCAGGCCCTGCCACGCCTACTTCGACGTGGAGTTTGCGAAAGCGGCCAACCCGGACCTGGACGGCGACGCCGCAGTCGAGGCGCTCGTCGCCGCTCTCAGGGCCGAGCTCGCGCCGCTGGTCGGAGAAAACGCCGCCAGGGCGACGCTCGTGCTCGAGTCGGACTCCTCGACCTCGATCAAGTTCTCCAGGCACCTGCTGCTCCGTCTTCCGGGGAAACTGGCGTTCAGGGACAACGCAGCCGTCGGGAAGCTGCTCGGGGAGGCGCTCTCGAGGGACAGCGCCGTCGCTCGGCTGCGCGTCGCAAAGGCGGAAAGGGCAGAAAGTGGAGCAGCAGCAAGTGCTTCTTCTTCTCCTTTCAAACTCGGCGAACAGCGACTGGCCCCTGTTGCCGCCCGACCCCAGGCTTTTACTTGGGTGGCCGACACGGCGGTCTACACGAAAAACAGGCACTTTCGCGTGCTGCTCTCGAGCAAAGGCGGCAAGAACGTCGACCTCGAGCCGACGGCCCGCTTCGCGCACGCTCCCGGGGCGCCCCTGGACGCCGCCAAGACCACGCGCAGGGACCTGGTGCTGCTGAGCCTGGTGGCCAACATCGAGCCGGGGACGAGGCTGATCGACGTCGCGCCCGGAGGAGGAGGAGGAGGAGGCCGCGTCGCCATCGCCGGCGTCGTCTTTGGGAACGGTTTCGGAGTCGGCGGAGCTGGGAACAAAGCTCCGCGCCTCGTCAGCAGGGAGACGACGCTCCACCGCTCCGGCGGGAGGGCGATCAAGTTCGAGTGGAAGCACCACGCCGGGGACATTTCCCAGCAACAAGCAGGAGGAGGAGAAGAAGAAGAAGAAGAAGGCGTTTACCCTTTTCCTTCTTCTTCTTCTTCTTCTTCTTCTTCTTCTTTGCAGCAACAGCCCGACCCTCGGCTCGTCGAAGCCGCGCTCGCGGCGGTGCCCTTTGTCGAGGCCCTGGCGGTCAAGAGGGCCGGGTCCACCGCTCCGGGAGCCGCGACAGGGGACGCCTACGTGCGCTCTGCCGCCGTGATCGGGGCCACGGGGGGCCAAGGAGGAGCAGGAGCAGCAACAGGAACAACAAAAGAGCCCCTCCCGCCGCTCCGGTCCGCGGTCGTCGCCTTCTCGCTGCTGGGCCCGGCCTCGCACTGGTGCGAGTTCATCAACCGCCGCCACGGCAGCAACCACGTCTTCTTCGTGCTGGACTTCGGGGCCGGGACCTGGGTGCAGAAGTGCTACGACCCGGAGTGCGCGGCGAAGAAGGGCGACGCGGGGGTGCTGCCGCAGGAGCTGAGGCTGCAGGTGGAGAAGGAGTGAGGAGAAGAAGAAGAGGGAGGAGGAGAAGAGGTCGAAAAATTTGCAAAAGAATGAAATGAAATCACTAGCGAAAGGGGAAAAAACTAAAAAAGCGCGCCCTGCGCGCTCGCGCGTCTCTCTCCCTTTTTGCTTTCTCTTGAGCTCTCATGCAGGGAGACGAGAATGACGACCAGCAAGCGGAGTTCTCGCTCGCCGCGGCCTGGGAGGTGAGGGGGAGAGAGAAAGCGCGAATCGAAAACTAGATCGACGACGACGACGACGTCTCTCTAGCCAATGCCCCCCAACGCTTTCTCCGCTTCTCTCTCCTTCCTTCTTCTCACCTTTTCTCCTCTCAACTCCAATCCACACGACTCGCAGGACGTCAAGCGCACGCGGATCAGCGGGTTGGCTGCTCTGGAAGACGCGCAAGCCGCTCTCGCGGGGCTCCATGCGCTCGTCGTCTATGACGACAACAACGACGGCGAAAACGGAAACGACCACCGCAGGCACCCGGCCGTGCTGCGCCTGCTCTCGCAGTGCCCGTTCCCGCAGCTCGCCAGCTACGTCGCGACCGGAGCGGCGGGGAGGATCAAGTCGTCATCGAAGAGCAAGAGCAGCAGAAGCAGCGAAAACTCGAGCTTCTGCTTCCCTCCCGCCGGGGGGAAGAGCGCCCGAGCGGCGGCCTCGGCAGACCGGAGGCTGAGCGACGCCTCTCTGCGTCTGGAGCTGGGCGCCGAGGCAGCGGAGAGGGCGGCGAGCGCAGCTGGAGCTCTCGCTTCTCTTCCAGAGGAGGAGGTGGAGAGCTTGCTGGTTGAGGAGGCCGGGTGGCGCGTGGAGGAGGAGGAGGAAGCTGTGAAGGTAGATGGAGAAGGGAAAGACGACGAAGGAACCGAAAGCCCCGACGCCGACGCCGGCGCCCACGCTGCTCGCCTCCGGGGCCTCTCCCTGGCCTCTGCGGCGCCCGTCGCCCTCGCCGCCGTGGCGGACGCGCTCGAGCTGCTCGCGAAGATGCGCAGGGCGGTCGCCTCCGGGGAAGAGAAGAAGGAGAAGAAGAAGAAGAAGAAGAAGAAGAAGAAGAAGAAGAACGAGGAAGAGGAAGAGGGCGCTGCTGCTGCTGCTGCTCTTTCCTCTTCTTCGTCTCCTTCTCAACCTCCTCTCCCCCCGGCGGCCTGCCCCTGGTCCTCTCCCGACCACCTAAGCAGCTACGCGCTGTTCTGGGAGCTGGCGCCGTTTCTGGACGAGAGGGACGTCGAGGTGGCGCTGGCCGTGGAGAGGGCGGCGTGGAGGAGGAGGAGGAGGAAGCGGAAGAAGGAGAAGGAAGGAGAGTGAAAAAATGAAAAAAGAAAACAAACAAACAAAAAGCAAACTTGAATCACTTTCTTTCTCTCTTTTCTTTGCCCTCTCTTGCCTTTTCTGGCGCTTCGTCTCTTCTCTCCAATTTTACGCGATGGCGGCTGACCGCGCCGCGGCGTTCAAGGCCGCGCTCGGGCAGCTCAACTCCCAGTTTGCGAGGTAAAGAAAGAAGACGAGAGTGATTTATTGTTTCAAGAGTCGATTGACCAATCGATGTTGATGCCATCAAAAAACTCATCTCTTCTTCCATCCCAATTCCTCCATCCCAATACATCCATCAAACTGACAGCTGGGTCGCGCAGCAGCAGAAGGAAGCCCCTAACGCGCTCTGGGCTTCGGGCGCGCGCTCCTACTGCGAGCATGCCGCGGAGCTCGCGAAGGAATTCGGTGACGTCCTTTCTTCTTCGGCAAACGGCGGCGGCGAAGGAGGAGACAAAGAGCAGCAGCCCTCGGCCAAGAAGGCCAAGCCCGCCGCGCCCGCAGGTGCTGCGGCAGCTGTTCCTGCAGCTTCCGAAGGTCTGTTTGGCGGTCTCGGAGGAACAGCAGCAGCGGGAGCAGGGAAGACGACCACCTTCAACTTTGGCTCTGCGACCGCTCCTGCCGCCGCTCCTTCGACCTCGCTCTTCGGCGCGCCTCCTCCTCCTGCCGCCGCAGGGACGACGGGCCTCTTCGGCGCGCCCCCCACGGGCACCTTCAACTTCGGCGGTGGAGCGCCAGCAGCAGCAGGCGGAGGAGGCTTCGGCTTCGGCGGGCCCGGCGGAGCAGCAGCGGCGGCGGCAGCAGCGGACGACGAAGAAGAAGAAGAAGCAGGAGCCGAGGAGGAGGGAACCGAGACCGTCCTCGACGGCGGCGCCACGATCCTCTTCAAGGAGAAAGCCAAGCTCCACACCCAGGGCCCCGACAAGAAGTGGGTCGACCGCGGAGCCGGGGTCCTGACGGTCCGGGCGCCAAGCGGCAACGGAGGCGCCGAAGGAGCTGCTGCTCCCCAGAAGCGGCCTCACCTTGTCTTCACCACCGATTCCGGCAGGGTGCTGCTGAACGCCGGCTGCTACCGAGGGCTCGCGGCGATGGTGGCGAGGAAGCCGCACATGGTGACGGCCTCGCTGGCCAACGCCGCGGAGAAGAGCGGGGAAGGAGGGGGGGCTCCGAAGATTTCGCCGACGCTCTTCAACCTCTTTGCCAAGGGCGCCGCGGACAAGTTTGTCGCTGTCTTGAAAGAGGCCGCGTCCAAGTGAGAACGACGTTCTTTCTCGGTCTCTCTTTCTTTCTTTTCTTTATTGTAAATCGGGAAATCGTTTGGTGGGGGAGCAATCAGATGAAAAGAGCAGCGGCGGGCGGGCGGTCGGGGTTGAAAAGAAGAGAAGAGAAGAAAAACTCGACACTTTCATCTCGTTCACAAGCGCTGCAACGCAGGAAGGAAGAAAAAAAAACGGCGAAGCGAGAGAGGGCACCGACCTCTCTTCGCCCTTTTTCTCCTCCCTTGTTCTTCTTCTTTCTTTCTTCCTTCGCTGGGAGTGGTCTCACGATGGCGGCTGCAGCCCTGCCGCGGCGCATCATCAAGGAGACGCAGCGCTTCCTAACGGACAAGGGTGAGGGAATGGACGTTTTTTCTTCTTCTTCTTCTTCTTCGCGATGCCATTTCGCCCCTTGCTCTTTTTTCCTCACCGCTCTTTCTCTCCCTCTCTCTCCCTCCACTCCGTCTCTCTCACACCCTCTCTCTCTCTCCAGTCCCCGGGATCAACGCCGAGCCCGACGAACAGAACCTGCGCTACTTCAAGGTGGAGATCGACGGCCCTGCCAACACGCCGTACGAAGGTAAAGATTTTGGCCGCAGAGTTTTGGGCCATCGACGACGACGACAACGACGATGTTGAAAGAAGAAGAAAATGATGGCTCTCATCATCAACAACCTCTCTTTCTCTCCCTCTTCCACAACAACACTCTTCAGGCGGCGTCTTCAAGCTCGAGCTCTTCCTCCCGGAAGACTACCCGATGGCGGCACCAAAGGTAAAAAAAGAGAGAGAAAAGAGCAGGAAGAACGCAAGCAGAGAAAACGAAGCATGATTTTTCTTCTTTTTTCTCGTTGCTGTCGTCGCCGCTCACCGCTCGCGTCTTCCTTCCCTCTCAACCTCAACCTCAACCGCTCTTCTTCCACTCTCTTTCTTCTCAACAGGTCCGCTTCCTCACCAAGATCTACCACCCCAACATCGACAAGCTCGGCCGCATCTGCCTCGACATCCTGAAAGACAAGTGGTCCCCGGCCCTGCAGATCAGGACCGTGCTGATCTCGGTGCAGGCTTTGTTGAGCGCGCCGAACCCGGACGACCCGCTCGACGAAGGGGTAGTGAGGCAGTGGCGCGAGGACGAGGAGGGGGCCGTCGCGTGCGCCAGGGACTGGACGCGGCGGTTCGCCGGCAACAACGGCAGCGACGGAGGGGCCGGTGCTTGATGATGGTTTAAATTAGTTACTTAGTTCAACGCGCGCGCTTGCTTCTTTGATTCTTTTTTCTTTTCTTCTTCCACCCCGATTTTTAAAAAAATCCATTCAAACACTGACTCAAATCGCTTTTTTTCGGTTTTTTCGTTTTGTTTTTTTTCTGCTTTTTACAAACGTCTCTCTTTCTCGTCTCTCTTTCTATCTAATCGTCGTCGTCGAGCACGCTCTTCCTCCTCGCGATCGTGATCTTGGGGCCGTTGCCCGCTGCTCCACCTCGATAACCGCCGCTTCCGCCTCCGCCTCCGCCGAATCCACCGCCTCCTCCGCCGCCGCCGGCTCCTCTCTCCAGGAGCTCCATCACCCCGTTTTCGTCCACGACGCCCCCCAGGGCCCCGCGCTGCGCGGCGCTCAGCACGGCGTCCTCCACGCCACGCGCCCTCTCGGGCTTGACCAGCGCCACGCGCGCGAGCCGGGCTCTGGCCTCGGGCGAGAGGACCGCCGCGAGCAGCGCGGAGCGGCGCTCGTCGGCCGCCGCGGCCGCCTCGGCCTGCTGCTGAGCCTGTTCCTGGGTCAAGCCTCCTCCTCCGGGGAAGCCTCCTCCGCGTCCGCGGTCTCCTCCTCCTGCTGCGAGATGCGCCATGCGCTGCTGGCGGATGGCCTCGAGCTCGGGGTCGTCCTGTTGTGTTTTTGAGTCGAGGTTTTTTGAGTTTTTTTTTTTTGGAAAACGGGAAGAGGAAGAGGTTGAGAAGAAGAGATCGACGAAGAAGCGATTCTTCGTTCGAAGCTCCGCGGGCTTGTTTCGAGCTCTTGCTCGCTCTCTCTCTCTCTCTCTCTTTTACTGCGCGAGGGGAGAAGCCTCGATCGTGCTGCTTCGATCGGTGAGACAAAAGAGAACGGAAGCAGAGACACACCATGCTTAAGGGAGAGGAGAAGAAGAAGAAAGAAAGAAATCGATGGGGAAAAAAAAAGTGTGATCGAACCGGCAAAGCACAGAACCGAAAAATCACTCTTCTCTTCGCTTTCTCTCTCTTTTCAACCCCAGGAAACGAGGCCGTTACTTTCAAATCACGCCAGCCGCCAACTCCCTCTTGCTCTTTACAGCCAGCGAGAGCCCCTCAATCCGAGGCAGCAGCAAACAATAGAAAGAGAGAGGGAAGAGAACGATGCCGCGGCAGAGAGCAAGGCGAAGAAGAAATTTCCTCCTCCTCTTCTCGCTGCCGGCGCCGCCGCCGCTCTTTTTTGTTGCAACCGCCGTTCTCGCAGCTTCGTTTTCCTTCTCGGCGGCGGCGGCGCACCTGCTCGACCTCCCGCCGCTGCCGCAGAGTACGGCCCACCGCGAACAACCCGCCGAGGTCTGCTTCGTTGTGCGAACCTACAGAAAGCACGGCGAAGGAGGAGGAAAAGGAGAAGCGCGAGAAAAATCGCTTCCTCCTCTCGCCCGCCTGCTGCGCTCCCTGAAAGCGCAGACCAACCCCAACTGGCGCGCGCTGCTGCTGGTCGCCGACGAGGACCCCTTTTTAGAACTCGAGGGGGTCGTGGAGCGGGTTCTGGGTACAAAAGACGAGAGGGCGTGGGTCTGGGCCCGCTCTTCGGGGGTCGAGCACCGGGCGAGGGAAAGTTCGTCGATCTCTTCTTCTTCGATTCCGTCAATGTCTTTTTCTTCTCAACCTCAACCTCGCCGCCGCTGGCTCCCCGGCTTCCACCGCGCGCTCTTCGCGCTGACCGACGACGCCGTGCACCTCGGCTGCCCTGCCTCGGCCGAGCTCGTCGTCGTCACCAACGGGGACAACGCGTATGCCCCGAGGTTCGTCGAGAGGGCGCTAAGGGAGGCGCGGGGAGGGGGATGGGGAGTCGAAAAAGAAGAAGAGGAGCGTTCTCGTCGGCGAGGAGTCGAGGGAGGCGTCGAAGGAAGGAAGAAGAAGAGTTCTCGTCCTCCTTCTCCGCCTCGTCCCCTCCTCAAAGCCGACCTCGTGCTCTTCGACTACGCCTCGCGCTACGCCAGGCCCACGAGCGTGCCGTGCGAGCGGTTCGCGGCTGTCGAGGTCGCGGAGGCGGGGGAGGGAGGAGGAGAAGGGAGAGGCGGCGGCGGCAGCAGCAGCAGCAGCAGCAACGCTTCTTCTTCTCCCTCTCTCCACCTCCTCCCTTACTGCAAGCGCAACCTCGGCAGGTGGTGCCAGACCGACCTGGGGGCTGTCGCGTTCAGGCTCTCGCGCCTGCGAGGGGAGGAGGAGGAGGACGAGGCGGCGCATTCCGCCCAGGGGCTTCGCCGCTGCCGCCAAGGCCGAGGCCGCCGCTTCACCGACGAAGTGAGCCTGGCGCTCGCGGCGCGCAAGGGCCTCTCGGCGGACTCTCTCGACGGCGTCTTCGTCGAGTCGCTGGTCCAGGGCGGGGGCTGGGTCGTGGCGAGGGTGAGGAGCGGCGCTAGGGGCTCCCGAGACGACCCCTGGCGAGTTGGAGGAGGAACAGGAGGAGGAGAAGAAAAAGAGGAAGATGAAGATGGGAGCAGAAAACCCTCTCTCCGTGTCCCTTTCCCTTCCCCTTCCCGTTCCCACGAGTGCTTCTTCGACCACTCCCCTTCGCCGCACGCCTGCGCTCTCTCGCGGGGAGTCTGGGACGACTCCGAGGCGGCGACCGCCGAGGGGGCCGGAGGGGAGTGCCTGGGGGAGGCGGAGGCGGAGGAGAGGCTGCTGAGGCTCTCGGGAAAAAGCCCGGTTTCGTCGAAATCGCCGTCGCTCGAGCTCGTCGAGGTGAAGGTTCTTCCCGGAGAAAACGCGCCGCCGCTGCGCTGCCTGCGGTGGCGGGACTCGGAGGGGCAGCACGCCGCGATGCGGGCGTTCTACGGCGGGCGGTGCGAGGAAGCGGCGGAGGGCTGAGAGAGGGAAAGAGAGGCGAGGAGAAAAACTTTGGAGAAGAAAGAGGGTTGAGTTTCACAAAGTGTTGGGGTTGAGAGAAGAATTAAAAAAAAAACTTCGTAAAAAATATATTTTAAAGAAAACACTCAGAAGAGAGCCAGCAAAGACGCGTCCTCAGTTACAGGCTCCGCGCCGCTCGGACACTCCCGTTCTCTCTCTCTCTCAACGGAAAACAACAAAATAACAAAATCAGAAGGGGAAGAGAAGAAAAGGAAAAAAAGAGAAGAAGTCGTGTTTCAGTATTTTTGGTTTTTAAGCCCGCCGCCGCCGCTCTCCCGCTCTCCACTCTCTCTCTCCACCAATCCACGCCACGCCACACGCACACACCGCTCTCTCTCTCCTTTTGATTCACGCTCGGACACCAAAGGGGGGGGGGGCAATTCTTCTCCACTCCACTCCTGTACTCCTCTCGCGCTCTCTCTCTCCCTCTTTACTCTTCTCTTTCTCTCTCTCTCTCTCTCTCTCTCTCTCTCTCTCTCTCTCTCTCTCTCTCTCTCTTCAACCCCACCATAAAATCTCTCTCTCTCTCTCCCTCTCTCTTGAATGGTTTAATCTAGTCGTGTAGGCAAAAAAAAGACGGACGACTGCTAAAAAGGGGGGAAACCGTTATGGATGAAAATCAATGAAAAAAACAACAACGACGAATAACAACAAAGGAAAAAGGGGAAGGGCATCATCGGAAGGAAGCCTCTTCCGCTTTTCTGCAATTTCAACGGCGCCACACCAACGGCGAGGCGCAAGGATCTACGACGAGGAGAAGGAGACGGCAAATAAGCAGCAACAGAAGCGATCGAAATCAACGAACTCACTGCATCGGCGGAGCAGCAGCAGACGGAGAAGCTCCCCCGGCGGTCGGCGCGACGCCTCCGGGCCCCCCGACCTCGGGCCCCTTGGCCGCGCCGCAGCGGAAGCACGCCGCCCTGCTCGCGAAGTTGTGCGTGTTGCACGACCCGCACATCCAGTCCCCGGGCTTCCAGTTGAGAGGAGGCGGGCCCCCCGAAGAGTGCGAGCCGCCGCCGCCGCCGCCCCAGGGGCCTCCCCCGCCGATGCCTCCGGGGGGGCCCGGAGGGCCGCCGCCCGCGCCCCCCTGGGGTCCGGCGCCGGCGGGCCTGTCGCACCCGCACTGGTAGCAGCGGTGCCTCGAGGCGAAGTTGTGCCCGCGGCACTGCGGGCACTCCCAGTCTCCGGGCCTCCAGCCGTGGTGGCCCGCGCCGCGCCCCTGGTGGTGGCCGCCGCCGTAGCCTCCTCCCGAGTAGCCGCCGCCGCCGCCGTAGCCGCCGCCGCCGCCTCCGCCGGGGGGCCCGCCGGGAGGGCCGTACGAAGACCCGCCGAAGCCCCCGGGGCCGCCGCCGCCGCCGGGGGGGCCCTGGCCCGGGCCGCCGAGCGGGTCGCCGCCGCCGCCGCCGCCGCCGCCGCGGCCTCCGGGCGGGCCGTACTGGCCTCCGGGGGGTCCGTAGCCTGGTGTGTATTGATATTGGGAGTTGGAAGGAGGAAGAAGGAGGGGAAGAAGTGAGTTGAAGCAATTCGGAGAAGAAGAAGAAGAAGAAGAAGAGGACGGAGACGAGAAAAAAAAACCTGTTTTTTTTGAAAAAAAAAAACTCACCTCCGGGCGGGCCGTAGTTGCCGCCACCACCGCCGCTCGACCCGAAGCCGCCGCCGCCCCCACCGGGACCACCGTAGGGCGCCGGGGGGCCGCCGTAGGGCGCGTAGCCTCCCGGGGGGCCGTACTGCTGGAACTGCTGCTGGTGGTGGCCGTGAGCGCCGCCGCCGCCCTGGCCGCCGCCGCCGCCGCCCTGCTGCTGCTGGGCTGCGCCGCCGGCCTGCGCCGAGGGGGCGCCGCCCTCGGCGGCGCCTCCCTGGGCGAAGGACTCGGGCTGCTGGCCTGTTTTGGCGGTGTGTGTGGAGAGAGGAGACCGATAGGGGGGAAGAAAGAGAGAGGGGGATGAGAGGTCGACGTTTTTTTTCTTTTTGGGTTGGGCGGCGTCAATTTTCTCGCGCGCGAGAGAGAACCAAAAAAAATAATCGATCCCGAAACGGCCAAGCATCGGTGCAGCGGAAACTCGATCTTCCACTCGGGGTAAAAAGCGCCCGAAGGATCGTCGAGCTGCTGAGGACGGCGAGTGCAGAGAGGCAGAGAGAGAGAGTCCTGGCAATCGCGCACGAAAGAGCCCCCCGCCCGTCGATTGATCTGAGCCGCCGCCGCTGCCCAATGCTCTCTCCGACGATTGCCTTGTCGCGTGGGGCGTCTCGGAGCGACTCTCTGGATCCCCACTCGATACCACGGGATCGAGACGGGACTCGACACGAGCCTGGTGGAGGCGGCAGGGGCATCTGATGGGAGGCGAGCGCGCTGGAAGGGAGCTGCAAAGGGGTGGGGGAGGAGTAGCCGCCGCCCGGTCGCCTCTGGCGACGTCGTCGCCGTCGTCGTTCATTGATGGCTTTGGGCTTATCGCTGGCCTCGGCCAGCAGGCGCTTGCCTCTCTGCGCGCGAGAGGAACGTACCGTCAACCATGGTGGAGCGTCGAAAGGAGGGAGGGAAGAGAGAAGCTGGTTGTTGTTTGGAAGGAGAAGGAGAGGAAGAAGAAGGGGAAGAGAAAAAGATTACTCGAAAAGTCTGAGAAGAGCGAGCTCGAGAGAAAAAAACTTGCCTTCATTTTTCGGCTCGCGCTCGGAGAGTCTCCCTCCAAGAACGAGCGAGCCAGGGCTTTCTCTCCGGCAGCCTCTGTCGCGCCCTTCTCCTTTCTCTCTCTCTCTCTCCCGCGCGCTCGTGTAGACTCGAGGCCGGTTCCCCCTTCGAGGCGCGAGCGAGAGCAGCCGAGGGGCGTCAGGCGTTCCGAAAGAGAGAGAGAGAAAAAAATCAGAAAGCATGTTCGCCATCGTGCCCGCTTGTTCTCCTCGCTCTTCCTCTTCTTCTTCTCCGTCGCCCTCCCGCGCCCGCACGCCTCCTCTGACCACTGCTGCCACCAGCATAAGTGCCTCTGAAGACGTGTTCTCTCTCGAGCTCGGGGAAGAGGGAGCCGAGGACGCGGTCGACAAGGCCGCGGCGGCGCGAAAGGGAAAGGGTCGCTCGGCCATGACGACGGACGACGGTGACGCCGGCATCGATGGTGTTTCGCCGGCTGCTGCTGCTGCTGCTCCGCCCTCTTCCGCGCCTCGACAGGCCCTCTCTCCCTCGCAGGAGAAGCTCCTCAATGTTGGCAGCTCCACGGGCGCGGGTTCGGAGGAAGGGGGGGCGCAGAGGGCACGGGAGGAGGAGAGCGCCCTTTCACCGACATCGGCGACGACGCGAACGTCCGACGACGCTTCTTCTTCTTCTTCTTCGTCGTCGTCATCTTCTTCTTCTCCGCTGCCTCTTCCCTGCGAAGACCTCGAGTGCTGCGTCTGCCTCGACGAGTTCGACGCCGAGGCCAACCCGGCGGCGCTCACCAAGTGCGGCCACCGCTTCCACCTCCAGTGCTGCCTGAGCTGGGCGCAGAGGTCCCGCTCCTGCCCGCTGTGCGGCGCGCGGCTCGAGCTGGAGAAGGCGGAGCTCGACGACTTGCTGCCGGACCTTCTTTCGGCCGAGCTCCGGATTTCTTCCTCTTCTTCGGTTTCTTGTTCTGTTCCCACATCAGCTGCTGTTTTCCGCAGAGGCCCTTCGCCTCTGGTGCTCCCTCCTTCCTCGTGGGATCCAGCACGGAGAAACAGCAGGTTTGGGGGCAGAGGCGCGGCGGCGGCGGCGGCGGCGGCGACGGTGAGCAACAGCAGCAGCAGCGGCGGCAGCAGCAGCAACGGCAGCGGCGCTCCCTCTCTCTCGTCTCCGCTCTACCCCACCACCAACGCCTCTTCGCCTTCGCCCTCCCCTTCCTCTCCTTCTCTTTCCCCTTCGCCCTCGTCTTTCAGGGCCCGGTGGGCGGCGCTCGGGGCGAAGGTGGCCTCGGCGGTGATTGGAGGAGGAGGAGGAGGAGGAACGGCGGCGGCGGCAGCAGCAAAGGCGCCTCTCGCGGCCTCGTCGCTCGAGCAGCAGCAGCAGCAGCGGGGGCAGCAGCGGCGGCATCACTAGCTCGACCGCTTCTCCTTTCCGATCAATTGTACCAAAAATAACAACTCATTCGAAGGGGAAAGGCGCCGCTGCGTTTTTGTTTGTTTTTTTGTTTTCGTTAAAAGAAAACGTCCCTTGTCGTCGTAGTCATTCATTCATCATTTTTACCCCCCCTCTTCCTCCCGCCGCACCTTTTTTTAGAGCGCTGCGCCGCTGCAGCAGTGGTGCGGCTTAGGTCCTTAGATAACAGCAGTACAACAACAATAATAACAACAAAATAAGAGAGAGCAAACGAAAGAGAGAGAGATCGGAGAGCTGCTGCCGTTCCTCCTCTTCCTTTGAAAATAAAAAAACCCGCCTTTCATCTTTTTTGCTTGTAAAAACCGAAAAAAGAACTACCAAGAAACAGAAAAAACATTCGTTTCCGTTTTCGTGCTTGTTTACACAGAGCCACCGCCTCCTCCGTCCCTCCTCCGCCGCCTCCTCTCGGAAGCCGCCCCCCCCACCGCCGCGACGGCCGCCGCCACTTGCTTCCTTGAGGCAGGCAAAGGGTGTTCCCGGAACCAGAGGTGCGCCAGCGCCTCTTCCGCGGTGCCCCTCTTGCTGGGATCATAGGACAGGAGCGTAGAGAGGAGATCGAGGGCGGAGTCCGGGGCGTCGGGGAGGTAGCGAGCGAACCTGTTTCTCGAAGAAGAAGACGGAGAAGAGCTCGACGACGACAGCGCTCTTTCTCTCTCTTCTCCACTTTCTCCTCCCCCGCTCCCCCTTTGACAAAAGCTCCCCTCCACCGCCGCCAGCGCCGCAAAGTCCGGCAGCTCCACCACCCCGGGCCACTCCTCAGGGTCGGGAGCGCCCCCCAGCACCTCAGCGACCCTCGTGACCTGATCGAGATCCGTCTCCCCTGCCGCCAGCGGAGCAGAGAGGCCGAGGGCTTCTGCCAAAATGCACCCGGCTCCCCACAGGTCCGCTCCCGGTCCGTCGTCGGCGCTCCCGCCGTAGAGGGCTTCCGGGGGACGGTACCAGCGGGTTCCGGCGGGGGGTAAGGGGCGGTGCGAGAGGGGACAAGGAGGAGAAGAAGAAGTTGAGGTTGAGGTTTCGTTTTCGTTTTCGTTTTCGTTTTCGTTTTCGTTTTCGTTTTCGTTTTCGTTTTCGTTTTCGTTTTCGTTTTGTCTTTCTCTTCCTTCCCTCTCTTCTTCTCTCTTGTCTTCTTCTTCTTCTTCTTCTCCTCTCCACCTCGCCGCCAGCCCCAGGTCGGCCAGCGCCACCCTCCCGTCCCGCATCAGCAGCACGTTGCCCGGCTTGACGTCCCTGTGCGCGATCCTCCTGCGCGACAGCGCGCCCACCGCAGAGAGGACGCCGCGGATCAAAGCCTTCGTGAGACTCAGGTCGAGCGCGCCGCCGCCGACAACGAAAGAGGTTTGGTTTTCTTCTTCGCTTTGTTCTCCACCACTTCCGCCTCCGATTCCGATTCCGCCGACGCTGGGGGCGTACCGCAGCAGAGTGACGGTATCGATGAGCGCCCGCTCGAGGACGAGCGCCGTGGAGGTCGGTGGGTAGTGGTCGTCGGGCTGAAGTGGAGTTTTTTTTTTTTTTTTTTTTTCGAGTTTTTTTTCCGATTTTGAGCAAGAGAGAAGAGGTCGAAGGAGGGAGGCGCTGAGATTGATGCCCCTCATGCTTATTCCTCTCCCTCTCTCTCTCTCCCTCTCTTTCTCTCATCTTTCTCACCAGCTCGACCTCTTCCAGCAGCCTGACGATGTTCGGGTGGCCTCTCAGCTCACGCAGGGCCGCGGCCTCCCTGGCTCCGGGGGCCGGAGGAGGGAGAAGAGCCGAAGGTGGCGGGAGAGGAGGCGAAAGACCGCCATCGATCGGCAGCGGCGGTCGCACCGTCGATCGCCGCTTTGCCGCCGCGAACGCCGCGGCGTCCGCCCCGCCGCCCGTAACCCTCTTGATCGCCACCTGCTGACCCGAGGAGGTCTGCGTCGCGCAGATGACCTGTACGCGGGGATTGGGATTTCGTGCAAAGATGGAATGGAAATGGAGCAGGAAGAGAAGCGGGGCGTTAGAGAGTTGAGCAATTCTCGCTTAACCGACGGCAAAACGAGGGGGAAAAAACTCGACGACCTCCTCTTCTTCTCTTCTCTTGGTTACCTCACTGAACGCGCCGCTGCCCAGGAAGCCCCCGAGCTCGTAGCCTCTCTGCCGCAGGGGCTCGAGCGTGGCGTCCTCGATCATCCTTGAAGAAAATGAGTTGGAAAAGAGAGAAGAGAGAAAGAGAAGAGAGCAAGGGGGCGTTGCGGCCCCTTCTTCTCTCTCTCTTTTCTTCGAGTTGTGTGATTTTTTTTTTCGATTTCTTTTTTCTTGGCCAGCCTTCTTTTTTCATTTTCTTCCGCTTTGGTCGGCGAAAGAGGGGGAAAAAAATCAAAAGAGAAAAAAAAGAGCAACTCCCATCAATGTTCAAGACCAGGGCCAAGGCCAAGCGCCCATCGAGAGCTCCCGCTTCGGCGCCGCTCTCGAGCAAGCGCGCGCGAGGCCCCGAGGGCGGCGGCGGATCGGGACAGGGAGCGAGCGCAGAGAAGAGGAAGAAAGCGACGGCGGCGTCGACGACGGATGCGATGCTACCTCGGAAACCGGCCGTGGCGGCAAACAACAACAACGCCAGCGCCGTCGCTCCAACCTCGAACAAGAAACAGCAGCGCTCGCCCTCTCCCGCTGCCGCTGCCGCTGCCGTCGCCCCCAAAAGCAGCAAACCCCAGAAAGTCTCCGATTCATCAGCTATCGTCACGGAAAAACAGCAGCAGCAACTCGTCCGCGAAGCAGCGCTCCGCAAGAAGAAGAAGGAGAAGGAGAAGGAGGAACAGGAGAAGAAGGCCGCCGCGGAAAAGGAGAAGGAGAAGGAGGCCGGAGGCGGGCGGGCGTCGCTCGAGAAATTCGTGGGCCTGCGTATCCGCAAGTACTTTCCAGGTTACGGCTGGTACTGCGGCACCGTCGATTACGTGACGACCAACCCTAGGGCGCCGTGGAGGATTATGTGAGTGACATTTTTTTTTGTTTTTTTTCCCCCGTTTTTTTTTCTTCTTCGAGACTTTTTCCGTTCGAAGAAGATTGCTCCGTTTTCTCAAAAACTCTTTTTCTTTTCTTCTCCTAATATCGAATTCAACTAGCTACGACGACGGCGACTCCGAGGACATGAGCCGGAGCGAGCTCGACCTCGGGATCGAGGCGTGGGAGGCGAAGTACAAGAAGGAGGCCGCGGCGCTGCGGCTGCAGCGGGAGAGGGAGGCCGCGGCCGAGGCGGCGGGCGTGAAGACGACGGCGACGGAGCAAGTTGGAGGAGAGCAAGAGGAAGACGACGACGAAGACGAAGAGGACGAAGACGAAGAAGTCGACAATGGCAAGAAAGACCCCTCCGACAGCGGCGACGGCAACGACAGCAGCGACGACTCGGACGAGCGGCGGCGGAAGAAGCTGTCCCCCTTCCCGCGGCGCAACTCGGTTCCCGTCTCGAGGAGGGAGAGAGAGGAGGAGAAGGAGAGGGAGCTGCGGCGGAAGCAGAAGCAGAAGCAGAAGGAGGAGAAGAGGGAGGAGAGGAGGAGGAAGCGGGAGGAGCGGGAGGAGAAGGAGAGGAGGGAAAAGGAGGAGGAGAGGAGGGAAAAGGAGGAGGAGAGGCGTTCGAAGCTGCTCAAGCTCAATACCAAGAGCAAGAGCAAGAGCAACGGCAGCAACAGCGGCGGGGGCGTTGGCTCCAGGCAGCAGCTGGTGGTCGCGAGGGCGACCCCCGTGGCCTTTGACGCCGAGGCCAACTGGGGTGACGACGACGAGGAGGAAGAGGGAGACGAGGACGAAGAGGAAGAGGAGGAAGAGAAGAGCGGCAGCGACGGCGGCGGCGACAGAGGAAGAGGAAAAAGCAACGGCGGCTTTGGCGCCGCCGCCGCTTCCTCCAGGGGCCACGCGACTGCTGCTGCTGCTGCTGCTGCTGCTGCTGCTCCCTTCGGAGAGCAGACGCTCTTCGCTTCCTTCTACGCGAAACAGGCCGACGCCGATGGCGGCGGCGGCGGCGGCGGCAACGCTGCGGGAAGGCCCTCCTCCTCGCGGGCGGCGAGGGCGCGCAAGGGCGGGCCCGCGGCACGCACGGCGGCGGGCGGGGAGGAAGGAGCAGCAGCAGCTGCTGCGAAGAGCATGCCTCCTCCGCGGTTTGCTGCTCCTTCGAACGGGAACGCGAGAACGACGACAAACGGTGCCGCCGCCGCTGCGCCGCCGCCGCCGCCTCGGCCTTTCGACCTCAACGGCAACGGCAACGGAGACGACCCCGGCATTTCGAGAGCGCTCGTCGTCCCTTCCACCCTGGGCCTGGATCTGGCGCAGCTGATCGCTGAGGACCCCGTGGCGCACCACCGCTCTGCCGCGGCGCTCTTCAGCGACACCGACGACGAGAAGAGCGAGTGAAGGAGGAGAAGAAGAAGAGAGAAAACTCGCCCTTTTTGCAAAAAGAAAAACGAAACAAACGCAAGGAACGAAAAAAGAGAAAACCACTCTCTCGTTTTGAAGAAACTTCTGCTTCTTCCCTTTTTCTCTCCTCGAAATAAAAAAGCACCCTCTTCCAAACATGGCCGCCGAGCAGCTCGCCGAGGTCTCGACGGTCGACCTGATGACCGAGGTGGCGCGGAGGCTCGAGTGCGCGACCAAGCCCGAGAAGAGGCTGATTCTGGTTGGTGAGTGAAAGAAGAAAAGAAGAAAGATTGATTGAATTGAATCGACGGCTGGCCATCTTCTCTTTCTCTTTCTCTCTCTCTTGTCCTTCTTCATCTCGCTCGAGTGTTTTTCTGTTTGCTGGGGGGGGGAGCAAGAAGAAGAGGCTCGTCTCTCTATCCGTGTGCTAACCAAGAGAGAAGGACCAGCTGCGCTCTGACGCAGGGGAGAAGGAGACGAGATCGAAAACAAGAAAGGGGGAGGGGCGATCGATCGAGCAAGCGCTGACCCTCTTTTCTCAACCCCGACCTCTCTTCACTCACTCACTCACTTTTCTCTTTTCCCTTTACAACAAAAAACACCACCACCACCTCCACAGGCCTCCCCGGCTGCGGCAAGGGAACCCAGTCCCCTCGCATCAAGCGCGAGCACTGCCTCTGCCACCTCGCCACGGGAGACATGCTGCGCGCCGCCGTCGCGGCCAAGTCCCCGCTCGGGCTCGAGGCGAAAAAGGCCATGGACGCCGGCGCGCTCGTGTCGGACGACCTGATCGTGGGCCTGATCGGGGAGGCGATCTCGAAGCCCGAGTGCCGCGTCGGGTTCGTTCTCGACGGCTTTCCCCGGACGGCGGCACAAGCCGTGAAACTCGACGAGATGCTCGCCGCTCGCAACGTCGCGATCGACTCGGTCTTGAACTTTAAAGTGCCCGACGCCACGCTCGTCGAGCGCGTCGTCGGGCGTTTGGTCCACCCCGGCTCCGGCCGGTCCTACCACGAGCGCTTCGCGCCCCCCAAGGTCGCAGGCGTCGACGACCTCACGGGCGAGCCCTTGGTCAAGCGCGCCGACGACAACGCCGACACGCTCAAGGCGCGGCTCGCGGCCTTCCACGCGCAGACCGCTCCGGTAATCGACCACTACCGGTCGAAGGTGATTACGGTCAAGGCTGACAGGCCGCAGGCCGACGTGGCGGAGCAGATCAGGAGGGCGCTGGGGGGCTCCTCTTGAAGAAGTGGAAGTGAGGGAGATAGGGTGGGAGAGAGAGTGGGAGAGAGGGAAGTGCAAGCAAATAAGAAGAAGAAGAGGAAGAGTGGGTTGAAAACAAATTGAAGTCGTCTTTCGTTTCTCTCACTCTCTCAACTCAACTCCAAAACTTCTCTCCCTCTCTTTCTCTCTCTCCCACTCTACCTCTTTCCCTCTCTCTTCCCTCGATCGAGGGAGGGCGTGGACACGCGAAAGGGGCCACTCAGCGGGACACCAGCTCTCAAGAGCTCTCCCGCGGCTGAGAACAGAAGAAGAAGAGGAGCAAACGCAAACGTCGATTTTCTTTCGGAAAAAACGTCGATCGCGCAGAAGAAAGAAACCTCCTCTCTCACGTTTCCTTTTGAGCACGAAACCAACGCCAACACCAACGCCACGATGGACGACCGCTTCAAGTTCATGTGCACCTTGCTCGTCGGGCACACGGTCCGCGCAAAGGTGAGTTGGAAGAGGAAGAAGAAGAAGAAGGGGGAGAGAGAAAGGTCGACTTTTGATCATCGGCTCCGCCGCCGGCTTGACATGATGATGATGATGTTGCCCCATTCTTCTTTCTACCTCTTTCTCTCACGCCCCCTCCTCTTCTCTCCCCCCGATCTACCACCAACAGACCAAGGACGGCTCCGTCTATGAGGGCGTGCTCGAGAGCGTGAGCGCCGGAGCAGCTGCCAACGGCGACGCGAAGTCTTTTTCGTCTTCGTCGCCGCCGACGGCTTCTTCTTCGCTCGTCGCCCGCCTGCGCATCGTGAGCAAGCTCCCTCGTGCTTCCTCTTCTTCCGCCGACCAGCCCCCGGCGGAGAGGCCCATGGACTCGCTGGAGCTGGCCGCGGGCGACCTGGTCTCCCTGGACGCGCGCGACGTGCGCCTGGGGGCCGAGGGCGTCATGGCCGTCGGGGCCGGAGGTGCCTTTGGCGAGCTCGGCACCGACTCCGAAATCGGTGCCGGCAAGGGAGGGTGAGTTTTTTTTTTTTTTCCCTTCCAACTCTTCTTCTTTCTTTCTCAACCTCGACCTCGACCTCGTCTCTCACTCTTCTCTCTCTCTCTCTCTCTCTCTCTCTCTCTCTCTCTCTCTCTCTCTCTCTCTCTCTTTCTTCCTCAAACGATCAACTTCACTCTAAACAAAAACCACCCAGGCGCTCGGGACGCCAGCTCGAGAAGTGGGTCCCGGACGAGAACGTCGCCGACATCGGCTCGCTCGAAGCCCATGCCAATGCCGGTGCCGCAGCGGCGCGTTCTTCCTCCTCTTCCTCCTCAGCCACGGGCGGCTGGAACCAGTTCGCGGCCAACGAGGCCAAGTTCGGCGTCAAGACCAACTACTCCGAGGACGTCTACACGACCAAGATCGACGCCAAGAAGGCCGGTATCTCCGCCGCCGAGGCCGACCGCATCGCGCGCGAGATCGAGCGCGGCGTCGGCGGCGCCGCTTCCGCCGGGTTGATGGCCAACGCTCATCTGGCAGAGGAGCGCGGGATGGAGCTCGCCGATGACGTCGACGAGGAGGCGCTCTACTCTTCCGTGGGGCGAGCGCCTGCCGCTCCCGCTGCCCCCCCGAAGCCCGCGGCCTGGGGCTCTGCCGGCTCCGGGGTCGCCGCCGTCGCCGGCAAGGGCGGCAGCGGCGGAGCTGCCCTCGACCCCAAGAGGGAGCACGCGAAAGTCCGGGCTCAGCTCGACGGAAGCAGCGGCGACGGAGGAGCAGCAGCAGGAGGAGGCGCGCAGTCCTCTCCGCGCCTCGCTGCGAGCCCCCTGGTCGGCGACGCCGCCGCCGTCGCCGCCCTGGACCTGAACCCGGGCACCGCCAAGTTCGACGACGAGACCCGCAAGGCCTTCGCCGAGCACAAGGCCAAGATCAAGGCCGCGAACGCCGCCGCCGCTGCGTCTGCGGAAGGAGGGAAGGCCGCGGAGGGAGGGGCTGCGGCGACGGCGGCGGAAAAGCCGCGCCCGGCTTCTTCGGCGCTCAACCCCAACGCCAAGCCGTTCTCCTTCAACCCGGCAGCGGCGAGCTTCGCCCCTTCGTTCTCGATGCCGAGCTCGGCCGCCGCCGCCGCCGCCGCCCCGAGGCACATCCCCGTGCAGCAGCAGCAGGGAATGGTGATGGGAGGAGGGATGCAGCAGCAGCACCAGCAGCAGCAGCAGTTTGGAGGCTACCAAGGGCGCGGCGGCAGCGGAGGCCCCGGCGGGAGGGGAGGAGGAGGAGGCTGGCCTTCCTCCCCTGGCCGCGGCGGCGGCGGCATTCTCGGTGGAGGGAGGGGCCGCGGCCGCGGCGGAGGCGGAGGCATGCCCCTGATGGGCGTGCCCTTGGCCCACGGCGGCGCCGGGCCCGTCTCCGGAGGAAACAACAGCTGGAACGGCGGCGGCGGCGGAGGAAACAACAACTTCAACAACAATGGAATGCCCCCTCAGATGGCAACCTTCGGCAGCCCCAACCAGCAGCAGCATCAGCAGCAGATGATGATGCGTGGCGGAGGCGGAGGCGGCCCGCAGCAACAGCCTGGAGGAGGCCCCGGCGGAGGCGCCGTCGTGGTGCCGTTCCCGGGGATGGCGCTGGGTCCCAACGGCCAGCCGATTGGATACTTCGCCCCTCCCCCACCTCCGGGCGTGATGCCAGGGATGATGATGCTGATGCCCGGAGGGGGCGTGGTGGCCGCGCCTCCCCCACCTCCTCCTCCCCCGCAGCAGCAAGGGCAGCAGCAGCAGGGAGGAGGGCAATACTTCCAGCAGCAGCAGCATGGGTACGGAGGTCCCAACCAACAGCAGCACAACCAGCACTTTGCGGCGCAGGCAGCCGCGGCCGCCGCCTTTGCTCACCACCAGCAGCAGCAAGGGATGATGATGGCTCCTCCGCCGCACGCTTACCAGCAGCAGAGGGGCCCCCCGCCTCAGCAGCAGCAGCAGAGACAGCCGCCGCCGCAGCAGCAGCAGCAGCAGCAGCAGCAGCAGCAAGTTGCTCCAGCGCCGGTCGCTGCTCCCGCTGCTGCTCCCGCTGCCGCCGTTGCTCCCGCTGCTGCCCCCGCCGCTGCCCCCGCTGCGGCCGAAGCGCCGAAAAAGGAAGCCCCGGTGGCCGAATCGAGCAGCAGCAAGGAGGAGGCCGCTGCCGCGGACGCAGCAACGACGACGACGACGACGACGACCACGACAGTCGAGACCACAACAACAGAGACGACAGAAGAAGCACCGGCAGCAACGGCGAAGATAACAACGGACGGAGAGGCGAAAGAAGAGAAGCCCGCCAACGGCGACGGCGGCGGAGGAGAGAAGAAAGCTCCCGCAGAGGCAACGACAACAACACCAGCAGCGGCAGAAGCAGCAGAAGCAGCGACTGCGAGCTGATTGATTGGTTGCCTTTCTCTCTCTCTTTCTCGTTATCCACCCTCCTCCTCACTTGTATCACTGTGGCCGCAAGAAGAAAGAGCTCCTTCCAGAATCTCTGTAACAAAAAAAGGGAAAAAAGGCGTCTTGCGCACTTAGCAAAAAAAAAAAGAGAAAAGAAGAGAAAAAAGAGGAAGATGTCGAGAGAGAGAAGAGGTGTCTTATTTCTTTCTCTCGACTTCTGATTGCTTCTTCCCCTCTCGACCGCTGCTTCTGTTTTCCTTCTTTCTCCCTCCCTTCAGTCCGTCGCGTCGTTCTCAGCAGCTTCAAAAAAAAACAGCACCATGCTGGGCATCCTCGCGCGCCCTCTCCAGTGAGCGTGGGAGAGCGCGAGAGAGGAAGAAGAGGCGACGGAGAGAGAGAGAGCGAAGAATGAGAGAGAGAGAGAGAGAAACGAATGCCTCCAAAAAAAAAAAGGAAGAAGCAATCGCGACGCTTTCGACCTTGAATACAAAACTGACCTTTTCTCCCTCCCCTTCCCTTCCCTTTCCCCTCTAGAATCTCCCTCGCCTGGGTCATCCCGGCCTACGAGTGCGCCAAGCTCCTCCGCACCTTGCCCGCGCCGGCGCCGCTCCCTTCGTCTTCCTCCTCCTCTTCTCCGACGACGACGACTCCGGCGCTCCCGCCCAAGCACCCACACTTTTCTCCGGAGCAGTCCGCGGCCGTGCGCCGGTTCGCGACGCTGTTCGTGGCCGTGGCGGCGTTCTCGGCGCTGAGCCCGCTGGCCGACGCGATGCTGTTCTGGCTGCCGCTCTACGAGGTGAAAAGGAGGAGGCCGGTTGGGGGGTGTTTGGGAGGAGAGGAAGAGGAGGAGAAGAGGAGAAGAGAGAGGAGAGAGAAGGAACGAAAAAAAAAACTCAACCTCTTCAAAAAAAACCTTTAAAAAAAATCCCGACTCCAGGAGATCAAGGTCGCCTTCCTGGCCTGGCTCCTGCTCCCGGGGACCCGCGGCGCCGACGTGCTCTTTGACAGGTGCTTCGTGCCGCTCCTGGAGGAGCACGGGCCCGCAATGGACGCAGCAGTCTCCCGCGCGAGGGCGACCGTCTCGGCGCACGCTTCCGAAAAGGCTGGCTCGGCCCTGAGGTCGCTGAAGGGACGGGCCGTGGCCGCCGTGGCGCAGCTGCAGGCTGCGGCCGCCTCTGCCGGGGCTGCTTCCTCCCCCGCGAAGCAGAGGAAGGCGTGATTTGGGTTGGAAGAAGAATTTAGAAGAAAGAAACGAAACAAGAAAAAAAGAGTGAGAAAAACAGAAAAAAAAGAGTCTTTTTTTTAGCAAGCAAAACACTTTCACGCCTCTCTTTTCTCTTTTGATGTCGATTTCGATTTGATTTTGTCTTTTTGACTGTTGCACACGAGTTTTGGGAAATGGGGGACGTTTCTGGGGGAAGAGGGGGGATATACGAGGGAGGGAGCTATAGAGAAAAAGAACAAGGGAGTGAAGAAATGTTTTGAAAAAAACGAGAATGAAAATTTCGAACGAGAGAGAGAGAGGGAAAAAAAAAACCGAAAAAGGTTCAACTTTTTCTTTCTTCTCCTTTTCCTAAGGAACGTCGTCGAACGACGCGTTGACCGTGGTCCCGCCGTCGATGGTCCGCATCATCACGTCGTCCGGGAGGACCGGGGGGCTGCTGCTGCCGCTGGCCTTTGATGCTGTCGTCGTCGCAGTAGCAGCAGCAGCTGTTGTCGCCGCCGCGGCTTTCGAGGCAGCCGCTGCGGCGATGGGTTTTGACGAGCTCGCCGCCGTCGTCGTCGTCGCTGTTGTTGTACCCTTCGGGACGACGTTCGAGGCGACGTCGACCGCCAGCGCTCCTCCTCCTCCTCCAGACGAAGCCATCGGGGCCACAGGAGGAGGAGGAGGAGAAGAGGAGGAAGAAGAAGGCACCGCTGTTGTTGTTGTCGTTGTCTGCGTCGCAGCTTCTGTCGTCAGCGCCGAGATGACGGCAGAGGGCGTCGATATCTTCCCTCCACCTCCTCCTCCTCCTCCGCCCCCTCCACCGCCTCCGCTCGAAGGAGAAAACCCGAGCCCTCCCCTCGCCGCGGGCAGGGCCAGCGCCGCAGCCAGCGGAAGGCCCGTCGTGCCCCCCGCCGCCTCCACAGCCACCACCAGCCTGTTCCTCGCCAGGGCGGCGCCGTTCTGCTCCACGCAGTCCAGGAAGGCCAGCAACAGATCCTGCTTGATCGCCATGAACTGGTCCCGGTTGGCGGCCTCGACGTAGAACGAAACGTAGACCGTCGACTGGTCCTTGTCCACTCTCTCCAAAAACACGCGGCGGTGGAGCTTCTGGATGATGCGCGGGTCGGCCCTCAGCACCTTGCGCATGTCGGCCACGACCCCGGGGCACCGGACTGCATCCTCGACCCGCAGGTACAGCCGCTCGTAGAAGCGCCACTCGCGCGCCTTGCGCGTGACGTTGAGCACGACGTTTCGGCTGAAGACGGAGTTTGGGATGTTGAAGACCTCGCGCTCGAAGGACCTGATCGTGGTCCTGTACCATCCGACGTCGATGACGATCCCTTCGACGACCCCGCCCGAGGGAGGGGTGAATTGCACTTCGTCCCCGACCTCAAAGGGCGAGGAGGACAGGATGATCAGACCCGTGAAGAGATTCTCTAAGATTTCCCGACCCGCCAGACCGACGGCGAGACCGCCGACCCCACCGATCGCGAGCACCGAGTTGACGTCGAGCCCCACCGCCTGCAGGCCCAGCACGGAAGTCACGAGCAAGAAAAGCACGGACAGAAGCTTGTCCACGGCCTCGACGCGCCGCTGCTTGGTCAGATCGCCCGACAGCTCCAGCTTCCAGGCCGCCTCGCGCGTGACGCGCCCCTTGATGTTGAAGACCACACGCGCGGCGGCGAGCACAAAGGTTAAAGATAAGGTCGAGCGCACGACCGTCTGGACCATCGCCTTCGGCAGGGCGATCAGCTGCGGGAGGAAGTTCTCGGCGAGCGTCGTCACGGCCGCGATCGAGAAGAGGAACTCGAGCGGGCGGTAGACCTCGCGGAGGATGTAGTACTCGCTGGACTTTTCCTAAGAATGTTTTTTTGAAGAGGAGGTGAGAAAGAGATAGAGAGAAAGAAGGGGAAAGGGTGAGTTTGTTTTTTGAAGTTTTGACGACGACGACGGCGGCGTCGAAAGAACAAAAAAAACCGAAAAACAAATTCAAAAACTCACCCATGGCCCCTGGGCGTTGAAGGCCGTGCGCAGCGCCTTGCACAGGGGTTCGAGACCGAAGCGCACGAAGGACATCGCCGCGGCGATGGCGAGGACCTGGAGAGGGAAAAGGGAGGTTGGGAGGAAAAGCTGAGTTTTTTGTTCTTCTGTCGTTCTCTCTCTCCCTCTCGCTCCAAAAGAAAAAAGAAAAAAACCTCCTTCCTCCTCCTCTTCTTCCTTACCTGTCTCAGCGCCACCGTCTTCAGCAGCCTCTTGACCACCTTGTCTCTCGCCAGGTTGAACTGGATCCCAGCCGTGAAGTAGAGCAGCACCGCTAGGAAAGCCAGTCCCGCCCCGAGCACGGCGACGAACGCGGCGAGGTGGAAGGGCTTGAGGCCCGACGAGAGCTGCGGCGGCGGCGGAGGAGGTTGAGGTTGAGTTTTGGCGTCGCCCGTTGTCGTCGTTGGAGCGGATGACGATGGCGACGAAGGGGAAGGCGTTCCGTTCCCTCCTCCGCTCTCCGCTGCTGCCGAGGTCGCAGCGACGGAGACAACGCGGGTGAGAGGTCGCAGGCTGCCAGCGATGGCGGCGATGCGCGCGAAGGCAACGTGGCGAGGACGCGAGGAGAGGGATGGCGACGAAGAAGAAGTCTTCGCCCCTGCTGCTGCTGCGGCGGCAGAGGAGGGAGAAAGCGAAAACGAGATGCCGCTGCTGCTGCTCCCTGCTGCTCCCGCCGTTCCGCCTCTCCATCCGGCACACCGGCTCGCTCCCGCGAGCGAGCGCGGGGCGAGCATGGTTTTAGACGCGGAGTCGAGAAAGAGAGAGAGAGAGAGAGCGTAAGAAAAAGAAGAAGAACAAAGATTTTTCTGGCTTTGCTTCTCACTTTTTCCCCTTTTTTTTCGACCGACGACATCGAAAGAACCATCGAAGCAAAGAAGAAAAGTCAACCTTTTCGTTTCCTACCATCTCCCCGCGCTCTCTGCCTCCGCCACCCGTTCTCACGTGACCACGCGAGAGTCCTCTCCACGCCCGTGTGCATCTCTTTCGCTAGAAATCTTTCAAACGATGGATCCGTCGACGATGATGAGCCCGGAGGCCATGAGGGCCGCGCAGGCGGCCATGGCAAAGATGAGCCCGGCGCAACTCGCGGAGATGCAGCGCGCCGCGGCGAGCCTGCCGCCGTCGGTGCTGAAGGCGCAGGCCGAGGCCATGAAGAACATGACGCCCGAGCAGGTGAGGAGAGAGGGAGAGAGAGAGAGAGAGAGGAAGAGGAGGAGAGAAGAAAAAACTTTTTTCCGTTTTCCGACCATCGCACCGGCGAAACTGCTGTTGCTTTTTCCTCCTCCTCTCTCTCTCTCTCTCTCAACCCCAACTCCGTTCTTCCCTCCAAAC
>Ga0114918_10000933_pt1 | contig 25789 bp, 40 predicted proteins | sample LantaG_FD_87015 | JGI IMG/M metagenome (GOLD analysis project Ga0114918, IMG submission 87015) | Deep subsurface microbial communities from Baltic Sea to uncover new lineages of life (NeLLi) - Landsort_02402 metaG | ecosystem: Environmental > Aquatic > Marine > Oceanic > Sediment | place...
TCTCTCTCTCTCTCTCTCTCTCTCTCTCTCTCTCTCTCTCTCTCGCTCTCTCTCTCTCTCTCTCTCTCTCTCTCTCTCTCTCTTTCTCGCATCTTTTGATTTGGTAAGACCGTAAATAAAGCTAAAATAATTCGCTGTTCACAAGGACAAAACGAAGAAGAAGAAAAAGAGTTTTAATTCTCTCTCTGACGCTCAGCCCCTTCGTTTGCTTCCGTTTTTCGCTTCTCTCTCTCTCTCTCTCTTTTAATAAAAAACGCCAACTCTCTTTCTCTCTCTTTCTATGTTCCCTCTCGTTACCCTCAACGCGCGCCCCACGCAGGCGGCGGCGCGCCCTGACCCAGCGGGGGCTGTCCCAGGGGCCTCGAGGAAGAAGAGCCGCCAGAGTTCCCGCTCTCACCAATGCTGCCGCTGCCGCCGTTCCCGCCGCTCCCGCTGCCGCCGCTCGGCTTCGCGCCTCCTCCTGTTCCTCCGCTTGCACTTCCACCGCTGCCGCCGCCCCCTCCCTCGTCCTCCTCGTCGCTCCCCTCCCCGATCGTCTGCAGCTCCCTCTCCGCCACGTCGATAACGGAACACGCAGGGTACCTGATCGCGTAGTCGAGCACGAAGACGGTCAAGGGGACGGCGAGTAAAAGACCCCAGACCCCGAGCGAGTGCTCCGCGACGACGAGCACTGTTAAGACTAAAAGCGGGTGCAGCTTGAGGTGCGCGGAATAGATCGCCGGGTTCAGGCCGTAGGCCTCGATGACGTGGATGCAGGCGACCATGAGGATGACGAGGGCGAGCTGAATGGAGAGAGAGGTTTTGGGGAGTTTTGAGGGGTGTGATGAGCGAGCGAGAGAGAGAGCAACGGCGGCAAAGAAAAAAAAACGACTTCGAGATCAAAACCTGAACTTTGAAAAAGACCTCCTCTCCTTCTTACCTTCAGGAACCCGTACTCCGTCAGCGCCACGAACGCGATCGGCACCGTCGAGATGAAGCACCCCGCGATCGGGATGAACGAGCACAGGAAGACGAAGAGCGACAAAAGTCCCACCCCGGGGATCGCGAGCGCGACAAGTCCCGCCGCGGTGAGCCCCGTGTTGACCAGAGCGATCCTGGCCTGCGCCTGCAGCGCCTTGCCGAACAGCTGCCCGAAGACAGCCACCGAGGGGGCCACCTCCTTGTAGATCGGACTCAGCCTGCTCGTCTCCAGCGAGCGGAAGCCCGCCGCGATTGTGGGTAGGTCCCAGACCACGACGAACGAGAGCACGAGAGAGACCGCGACCTGCGCGGCGAAGCGGGAGACGGAGGAGACGATCGCCGAGGTGAGGGTGACGGCGGTGTCCTGGTTGTTGAGGAGGTGGAGAGATGGGAAGAGAGAAAAGAAAAAAGAAAAGTGAGTTTGAAAGTGGAAAGCACGCGCGAGAGAAGGGAAAAAGACCCCGCTTTTGTTTCTCTCTTTCGTCTTCTCTCTTTCTGTTCGCTCCCTCCCAACAAAAAAAAACAAAACGCACCGTGTACGACCGCAGCATCTTGGCCAGCACGTTCCCCAGCACTGCCGTGCGCTCCGCCGTCCATGCGGAACCGGAAGATTAGGACAACAAAGCGCTCGCCGCTTTCCCGCCGGCTTTGACGACCGCCTCGCTCTCCCCGGCAGCAACGAGCAGGAAGCGTTCCACCTGGTCCATCAGCCCGTCGCCGACGCCCGCGCGGACCTTTTCGAGCTGCAGGAAGGAAGGGTTTTTGATTTTGAAAGAAGAAAGAAAGGAAAGAAAGAAAAAGTGTGAGCGGCGTTTTTTTTCTTTTTGAGTTTTTTCTTTTTTTTTTTCCCACTCGAGAAAAAAACTTCCAAAAATCCAAAATCCAAAAACTCTCACCACCACGACCCAGATTGAGTCCGACTTCAGCCTCTGCACGAAGTCCGCCCCTTCCCTCACGAGGTCCGGGATCGTCATCACCCCGAACAGCGCGCACGCCGCCACGATCAAGGAGAAATACCCGGCGATCAAAACCCTGCGCCGCAGCCTCGAGCCTTTGACGAGTCGAGAGAAGAGGCGGGTCGACTGGGCAGAGCGGACTATGCCGTTGCCGATGAAGGAGACGACAAAAGTGCCCATGAAGATCTTTTTGATTTTGAGTCGGGGTTGACGAGAAGCGAGTGAAGGTGAGGTTGTGAGCGAAAAGAGAAAAGGGGTCGAGGTTAGAAGAAAAGGAAAAGAAAAAGAAAAACGCTGGCCGCCGCCGTGCCGACCTCTCCTTTCTCGATCGTTTTCCCATCTCTCTCTCTCTTCTCCCTTCTCTCTCTCTCTTCTCCCTTCTCTCTCATCCATTCCTCACCCCGAAAAAGTCCTTGAGCTGGTAGGCCGCCCAGGCCACGACGGCCCAGACCGCCACGCGCTGCCAGGGCAGGTCGGCGATGGCGTCGAGCAGCTCGCGGCCGCGCGAAGCGGATGTCAACGCCGACGACGAAGGCATGGAGGAAGAAGCGGACGACGCCGATGCCGACGCCGACGAGGCTCTCGTTGCCGTCGAGTTGTTCTTCCTCCCGCTCCTCGTCGCATTGGTGCTGTTCCCTCCCTGCCAGCTCGACGGGCCCGCGGCAGCAATCAGGGTCTCGTCTCGCCTCGCCTCTGAAGTGGCCAGCTCATTGCCCCGGCGCTGCTGCTTTAGCTGCTGCTGCAGGTTTGGCAGAATGCCAAATCTTCGATGAAGATGATGATTTTGATTCGCCGCCATCGGTCGCCTCTGCCTGAGCGCACTGCCGCCCGCCGCGGAGGGGAACGCGGGCATCGGATGCGCCGAGGCGGTCAGAGATGGTGCTATCATCCTCGTGCCGTACAGGGATCGGGGGTCGGAGGCGTGCGAGGTGCTCTCCGAGACGTCGGTTTCGGTCTTCTCCGACTTTGTGAAAGAGGAGGAGCGAGAGAGAGAGAGAAAAGAAAACACTTTTTTTCCTGAGGGAATTTCGTTTCTCTGAAAAAAAAACCTTCAAAAAAAAACGCACCGGCAGTGCTCAAGCCCTGGGCTTTGCTTCAGACGTTTTCTGTCTCACGGAGCGCCTTGTTATCTCCTGCATCTCAGGATCGCAGAGAGAGGCGCAGAGAGCGTCAGCCTTTAGGAAAAAGAAAGACAAACAGCGACAAACAACCGACGGCTTGATCGAACCTTTTGATCGAAACCACTTTTTCTTCTTCTTCTCAAAATGCTCCCGCGCCTCGCGGCGCTCGCGGCGCTGCGGCTGCGCTCCACAGCGACAGCGCTGGTGGACAAGGTACGCAGAAGGGAGAAGAGAGAGTGAATTTGAGCGAGAGACAAACGGGAGTTCTCTTTTTTTTCTTTCTTTGCACTTCGATGGAGATGGTTTCGTCGCTCACCCTTCCTTTTCGACCTCGACAACAACAACAAACAACAACTCCAACTCCTTCTCAGGCCCCGCCGCTGCGACCAGAGGCACTGCTCCTGAGCTCGAGCTTCTTCTCAACGATGACAAGAGAGACTGCAGCAAGGAACGCGGCGGCGGCTGTCAGCTTCGCCTCTTCCACCAGCAGCAGCAGCACCATTTCTTCTTCTTCGCAGCTCCTCCTCTTCTCCCGCGCCGCCTCCTCCAAGGCCGCCGCCTCCCGCGCCGCCGCGGCGGCCGGCCTCAAGGTCTACAAGCCCACCACCCCGGGCATGCGCGGGCGCGTCATCACCTCGAGGCAACAACTGTGGAAGGGATCGCCGCACAAGCAGCTCGTGAGCGGCGGCGGCAGATCGGGAGGACGGAACGCGACGGGGCAGGTGACGGTCAGGCACCGCGGGGGAGGGCACAGGGCAGTGCTGCGGGCTGTGGACTTCTGGAGGGTACCGAGTAGTAGTAAGAGTGGGAATGGGAAGGGGGGTTCCAACGGTGCCGCTCTGGAGAACAGCAGGTGAGTTTTTTTTTCATTTTTTTCCATTTTCGGTTTTTTTCCCAACGAGAGACTAATTTTTTTAAAACTCACCTCTTCTCCTCCTTAAAATCGAAAAAAAAACAGGGCGACCGTCGAGAGGATAGAGTACGACCCGGGCCGCTCCGCCCACATCGCGCTGGTGAAGGCGGTCGGGAGCGGAGGGAGCGGAGACGGAAGCAGTGAGGCCTTTGACGACGACGACGACGACGACGGAGAGTTTGACGACGACGGCGACCTTGACGACGAAGAGCGACGACAAGCGCGGCAGCACCTGCAGAAGCACCAGAACCGAACAAGAATACCCTCCTCCCTGCCCCTCTCCGGCAGATCGGGCTACGTCACGATCGAAGGGAGGTCCTACATCCTAGCACCCGCGGGCCTGAAACCAGGAGACGCGATTTCCTCTGGCCCCGGCTCCCCCGTCTCCCCCGGCTGCGCTCTACCTCTTTCGGAGATTCCAGTGGGGACTCCGGTACACAACGTAGAGATCCTTCCCGGAAAGGGGGGGCAGCTGGCTCGAGCTGCGGGAGCGGCGGCGGTGGTGGTGAGCAGGGGCGTGCCTCTGAGCCTGAGTTCGGAAGAAGAAGAAGGAGGAGAAGACTCGAGCTCGAGCTCGACCTCTTCTTCCTCTTCTTCTTCTTCCTCTTTCTCCTCCACTTCCACTTCCGCTCTCACCATCGACCCCAACTCCTACGCCATCGTCCGCCTCCCCTCGGGAGCGCAGCGCCGCATCCTCGCCCGCTGCTATGCCACCGTCGGCACCCTGTCGAACGCGGCGCACAAGAACCGCAAATTGGGCAAAGCAGGGGCTTCTCGCTGGTCGGGCAGGAGGCCGCACGTGCGGGGAGTCGCGATGAACTCCGTGGATCACCCCATGGGCGGCGGCCGCGGAAAGTCGAAGGGGCGGATCTCGCAGTCGCCGACGGGGGTTCCCGCGAAGGGGAAGAAGACGAGGGACAAGAAGTCGAGGACGGATGTCTTTGTTCACGTGGAGAGGCCGCGCGGGAAGAGGTAGAAGAAGAAAAAGTTTTTTTTTTTTTCATCCAAGAATTTGTTAAAAGAGAAAAAACAACTACAAAAACAAAAAAAGCTCCTCTCTCCTCTTCTTTCCTTCACACCGAAAACGGGTTCCTGTTGGTCCTCCTGGGAGCCTGCAGCGGCGGCACGACCTCTACGAAGCTCCCGCTCCCGCTGCTGCTGTCCCTCGCGGCTGCGGCAGCGGCGTTCGTTGCTGCCGCTGCCGCTCCTCCTCCTCTTTTTGGCGTCGAGAGCGGCGAGAGCCCCAAGCTGCCGACGCCGACGCCGATCCCGCTGGGGCTCCCGCTGCCGCTCGTCCAGCTCCCGCTGCCGAAGCTTCCCCAGCTGGAGCCACTGCCGCCATTCTCAGCGCCGGAGATGGAGGTGGCTGATGCCAGCAGCGAGCTCCCCAGAGCGGAGGCGGAAGAACCTCCGGAGGAAGCAAGAGCTGCTGCTGCTGCTGCTCCTGTTGAAGAAGAAGAAGAAGAAGCCCCTCCCGCTCCTGCTCCTGCTCCTGCTCTCCTCGCCCTCCTCTGCTCCCTCCTCTTTTTGGAGAACGGCACGTACCCCGCCACGGAGGCGCGCAGGGGAGGGTGAACGAGAAGGGCGAGCGCTGCGGCGGCGACAAAAAAGGCGAAGACCCCGGCGACGGCGGCGCCCGCGGCGACGGCTCTCTGTTTCCTCTTCGTTCTCGCTTGTCCCAGGAGATCCGAAGGCGGCGGAGGAGGAGAAGGGGTCACAAAGACGACGGTGGCCACCTGCGTGCCCGTGGCGGCCCCGCTGGCGCCGCCGAAGGAGGTGACGACAGCCCTGAGCGGGCCCGCGGAGGCCGGAGGCGTCGAGAGCGAGACCTGAAGCTCCGTCGCCGTCGCAGCGGTCACCGTGCCGGAGGCGCCGCTCGAGAGGGTCACGGAGTTTGCCTGCGGGGAGCTGGGGTCGAAGCCCGAACCCGAGACGATGACGAGAAGCGGCGAGGGGGAGCTGTTCGAGTTTGAGCTCGAGGGAACGGAAATTACGACGGCGCTCTCGGAGACGACCGGCGGGGCGACGACGGTTGCGACTTCCGTTGCCACTCCGCTGCTGCCCCCGAAAGAAGTCACGACAGCCGTCAGGGCACCCAAGCTAGTCGGCGGTCTCGTGAAAGAGACTGTGAGGGAAGTTTCAGTGGCGGAGAGCACGGCGGCCGAGGCACCGAGGTTGAGCGAAATCGAATTGCTGCTCCCGTCAAGGTCGAAGCCGGAACCGGAGAGCGTCAGCGAGGGTGAGTTGCTGGCGATTTTCAGCTCCTGGTTCGGAGAGACGGCAGGAGCCAGGACGACGGTGGCGACCTGCACCGGATTGGTTTCGCTGCTGGCGAGGCCGAAAGAGGTCACGGAGGCCACGGAGAGCGCGCCCAGAGGCAATGGAGAAGAAGAAGAAAAAGAAACCGTCAGCGAGGTCGGGGTCGCCGCAGAGACCGAGTTGGGCACCGGCGGCTCGAAGACGACAGAATTCCCGTTGCTGGCGTTAGCCGGGTCGAAGCCGGAACCCAAAAGCACGATCGAGGGAGCACTGCTGGCTACTTTCGTCTTCGTCGAGGTTTCCGGAATCACGCGAGGCCGGGCTCGCACGGTCGCGACCTGCACGGGCTCTCCGCTCGAGCCCCCGAACGACGACCCGAAGCTCGAGACGTTCGCACGCAGAGGTCCCAAGTCTGGTGCTTGCTGAAACAGCAGAGTGAGCTTGAAAGGGGAGGCGTAAAGAATGGAAGCGGAGCCGCTGCTGAGCTCGACGACGTTCGTTCCCGGGACGTTGGGGTCGAAGCCCGCGCCGGAGATATTGAGGAGCAGGGCCGGAAGCGGCGCCGGAGGGAGCGACGGCGGTTCCGTCGGCGGCTCCGCCGCCGCCGCGAGCGTCGTCGCCGCGCTTTCCTCGACCACGACCTGTCCGCTCCCGTCGAGCGGGATGATGCCGGGACAGACCAGGGGCTCCGCCCACGCCCCGGCGTCGCAGCGCTGTGGGTCCTGGAACGCGTCGCCGCGGTCGCAGCTCATGCATCCGCCTGGGAGGAAAAGTTTTGTTTTTTAGGGTCGATGGAAAAAAAGAGAAAAGAAAGGGTTGAGAAAGAGCAAAGTTGATATAGAAAAAGGGTTTGGAGTCGAGAAAAAAAAAGTAAGAAAAAAAAGAAAAAAACCTCGACTCACAGTAGCTCGTGTCCTGCGGGTGGCAGCACGGGTTGGCCTCTTCCAGGTCCTGCGCCGTGCAAGTTGGGGCCGAGCCGAGGGGCACGGCCGGCGCGAGCTGCTGGGAGAGGCTTCGGCGGGAGGAAGGGGAAGAAAGAGAGGAAGGGGAAGAAAGAGAGGAAGGGGAAGAAAGAGAGGAAGGAGAGGTTTTCGCCGCCGCCGCTCTGCGAGCCGGCTCCGAAGAGGAGGAAGCCAGCGCTTTTCCCTGCTCTGTCGACGATGCTGCTGCTGTCGAGAAGCTCTGCAGCAGCATCAGCAGCAGAGACGGCAAGAAAAACAGGAAAAGCATGCCGAAGCGGCGACGGGGAGGAGAAGGAGAAGAGGTCGTCATTTTTTTCTTCTTTTTTTCTCTCTTTCCGCGTTCCGAAGGGGCACCTTCTCTCTCTCTCTCGAAGGGAAAAAAAATGTGTGCTTTTTTCGTTTCTCTCTCTTTTTTTTTTTTACAACTCTCCCCCTCTCTTCTTCTCATTCCCAGCCCGCGGCAGCCTCCCCCTCGGCAGCAGCCACAGCCTCTGCCTCTACCTCGTTTCCTTCTCCGAGCTCCAACAGGCTCCTCCCCGGCACTAGCACGCCGCCGCCGCAGCCGAGGCAGACCTCTCCTCGGTAGAGCACCACCGCCTGCCCTGGGGTCACCGCCCTCGCGGGCAGGTCGAAGCGCGCGACGAGAGGGGCTGGAGTCGATGCTGTTGCTGATTGGGGGGGGGTTCGAGGGAGGAGGGGCGAGAACAGCTCGCTCGGCTCGAAGTTTGCCGCCGCGGAAGAAGAAGCAGGAGAAGCAGCAGGAGAAGCAGGAGAAGAAGCTCGCTGTCGCAGCCTTTCCACCGTCAGAGGTCGCGGAGGCTGCCTGTACCGAGCCTTGTACTCCAGTCTCATGCTGCTTTTACCCTCTCCAATCAACTCCCTCGGGGCCTTCCCGGAGACCCAGCTCTCCTCTCTCGGGTCCAACAGAACCTCGCGGCAGTAAAGAGCTCGATGGTGCCTTCCCCTCGCGACCAGCGCTCTCGAGTTCGCCATGTCCTTGGCGGCGACGTAGAGGGGCTTCTCGTGCCCCCCCAGGCGCGCGCGCTTGCCGTGCGTGAGGGCGAGGATGTCGCGGCAGGGGGCGAGGGGGCGGAGAGGAGGAAGCGGAGAGGAAGAAGAAAACGTTTTGTTTTCGTTGCCGTCGCCGTCGCCTCCGTTTTCGTCGTTTCCAACGCTGCCGGCGACGACGGAACTTTCGCTCCGTTTCTCTTCCAAACTCCGCACCCTCCGCCACGCCTCCTCGACATCGACGAACTCCCCGGGCAAGGGCTCCACGTACTGGCTCATAAAGTCCCCGAAGCTCCTGCGCCTCCCGACGAAGCAGATCCCGGCGGAGGACCTCCTGGCGCTCGCGGCGAGCAGCGGGGCGAGGAGAGAAGAAGAGGAGGAGGAAGAGGAAGAGGAAGAAGAAGCAGTCGAGGTTGAAGTCGAAGAACTTTTTCCGCGAGCGATCTCGCGCACCTTCTCCTTCGTCAGCCCCCCTATAGGAAAGGCGCACCTGGACAGGGCTGCTCCGCCGACGGAAGCGAGGAAGTAGGACTGGTCTCGGGCCCTGTCTTTGGCGCGGAGGAGCTGCGGGAAGCCGTTTTGGTGTTCGTCTCCATTGCATTCTTCGCCGCCTTCTCCTTCTTCTCCAAACTCCCAGCCGAGCGCCTTGGCCGCCGCCGAGGAGAAAAGCTCTTTCCTTCTCTCTCCGCCGCCGCCCCTCCGACTCCGCCACCGCAGCCTCGCGTAGTGCCCCGTCGCCAGCACGTCCCCCCCTGCAGCCTCCGCCGCCTCCAGCAGGGCCCCGAACTTGACAGAGACGTTGCACCCCAGGTCCGGGTTGGGCGTCAACCCTCGGGCATACTTCTCCAGAAAAGGTTCGAACACATCGAGCCAGTACCGAGAGACGGCGTCTTCCGTCTTCAGCATCTCCAGCCCCAGGCAGCGGGCTATGGCGGCGGCGCTCTCCGCGTCTGCCGTGGCGGAGCAGGAGGGCGAAGGATCGGAAGAGGAAGAAGTTGGAGAAAAAAAGCCTCGCTCCTCGTCGTCGCCGTCCCAGACCGAGGCGTGAACGCAGGCGACCGCGCTGAAGCTCCGGCTGTCCCGCAGCAGCAGGGCGGCCACTGCGGAGTCGACGCCGCCGGAGAGCGCGACGACGACGTGCGGCCTGGCCGGTTTGCGTTCCGGGAGGGGGCCCAGACCCGTTCGAGGTTTGGAGGAGGAGGATTTTTCGTCGTTTGCCGCTGCTGTCGTCGTCGTCGTCGTCGTCGTCGTCGTCGTCGTCGTCGTCGTCGTCGCTGTCGAGCTCAAGAAACGCTTGATCCCGCAACTGCCGCCCTCGCCGCTCCCAGCCCCCCTCCTCCTCGACGCAGCACGAGCCAGAAGCAGCAGGCGGGCCAGAGAAGAACCAGAAGAAGAAGCGCTCATTCGTCCTTCTTCGCTTCCTTCTCTCCTTCTTTGCCGAAAAGCGCCTCCTTCTGTCCCTCGACGCCGACGGCGCCCCCGGTCGCCGAAACCAGGAAATTGACAGCGGCCCCCAGCGCCACCGTCAGAGCGAGGGCGACGGCGGCGTGCGGCACGAGAACGGCTGCCTGAGCAGCCGCGACCGACCCCGGTGGCCTCTCGGCGAGGAGCAGCAGCAGCAGCAGGGCCGCGAGCGCGAGCGCCGCGGCGGCGAACGCTGCGTTGAGCGCGACGAGCGTCGCCGCGTTGACCCCTGGGGCCAGCGCCCCGATGGCAAGAGCCTCCGCGAAGCTAGTAGTAGTGGTACTAGTACTAGTAATAGTAGCAGTAGTAGATTTATCCGTTTCTGGTTCTTCTTTTGATGCCGCGTCTTCGGGCATGCAAAAAATAAATCAGCGGTGCCGGAGCAGGAGGAAGAGGCACAGCGCGGCGACGAGCGCGGCGAGCAGGGCAGAGGCCAGATCGACAATGCCTCCGATCTTGCTCTTCGATCGCTGCTGCCGCTGCTGTTGCTGCTGGACGAATCGCCTGGCGCGCTCTGTCGCTTTGCTTTCGTCTTCGTCGAGGAAGTTGGCGGCGTTGGTCGGCGGGGAGAGAAGGCCTGCGTGCGCGGCTTGGTTGATGCGGCGGCGGCGAGCAGAGGTCATTGATTGTTTTTTCTTTTTCTTTTCTCCTCGACGAAAAGTGAACATCACATCGATGGACTTCTCTTTTTTCGCTTTTCAATCTTTTTCGCTTTCCGGGCCGCTTCCTCCGCAGGTCGCCCGAGCTCTTTTTCGGCTTCTCCTGCTGCCCTCGTGCACCTGAGACGCGCCCTTTCGCGATCCAGGGAAACAGACGAGGCAGAAGAAAGCCCTGAAGAAAGAGAGAACGAGAGGAGAACGAGAGAGCGAAAGAAAGCAGAAGCAAGATGCCTCCTCCATCGACCTCGACCTCCTCCTCCGCGACCTCCTCTCCTCAACAACTGCTCCGCCCCCCTCGCAAGCTCGCAACGGCCGCCGCCGTCCTCTCCACCATGCAGATCGTCCTCGCCCTCACCGTCGCGGCCGTCGTCCAGCTCAGGCTGAGGACCTCCGGGACCTGCCTGCTGGGGGCCGGGGGAAACAGCGTCATCGTCGGCGGGAACGTCGTCGGCAACGGAAGCGACAACCCTTCTTCTGCTCCCATCTTCAGCTCGCGCTCCTCGAGCTGCTCCTTCGCCTACACCGCGGCAGCGGCCTCGATCTTCGCGTCGTTCGCGCTGTCGCTGGCGCGGTGCGCCGGCGTGAAAGCCGGTCTGTGGCTGGAGGGGTCGCTTTCGGCTGCGCTTGCCGGATGGTGGGTGGTTGCTGCGGTGGTCTTCTCGTTCGACGCGTCCAGGGCCAACGCGATAGGGTGGGTAGTTGGAGTTGAAAGAGTTGTTCGGGAAGTGGGAAAAGCGAGGAGGAAAGAAATCGAGAAGCAAGAAGAAAACAAAACTCACTTTTTTCGCTTTCAAAAAAAAAAAAAAAAAAACCGAAAGGCTCCCCGAGGGCGGGGCGCGAGGGGCGGTCGTCGCCCTCTCGTGGCTCGAGGCCTCGGTCTTCGTGGCGCTGGCCTTCCTGTACTTCAGGCTGAACAGGTGGATGGTCTCGGCGCTGGCGGCGGCGGCCGTGGCGACCGGCAACGGAGGCGGAGTCGGAGGCGTCGAAATGGGTTCGCAGCAGCAGCAGCCGTCGCCCTACTCTTACCAGTTCCACCCCGCTACTGCTGCTCCCGGCTCTTACCCGCCGCCGCCGCAGCAGCCATCGCAGCCTCCTCCCGTGGGATACAGCTTCGGGGGCTTCGCGGCGGCGCCCACGGGCTTTTCTCAGCAGCAGCAGCAGCAGCAGCAAGCTCAAGATCAAGCTCAACCTCACGCTCCGCCGCCGCCTGTCTCCGTCGCTATTCCTCCTCCTCCTCCCCCTGCCCCCGTGCAGCCGCCGCTCCCCCCGCCACCTTCTCCTCCAGCCGCCGGCGGCAACCCCTTTGCGCCAAAGTAGAAATACAGTTTATTGTTCTTTGTATAGCAAAAGTGTTCTTACAATTATTTTCCATCGTCATTTTTCCCCTTCTCTTCTTCTTCTTCTTCTTCTTCTTCTTCTCCTCTTCCTTTTTCTTCCTTTCTCACTCGCTCAGCGCCGGGCACGGCGAGCTCAGCGGCGCGTCCGCCCCGCGCCAGGCTCTCTCGAACGACCTCCTGGTCTCCCGGGCAGTCGCGGAGAGCCGTTCCCTTTCCGTTTCGTTCTTTCTGTCGCCGCTGCTTCGGTCTCTCAAAAGTCCTTCGAGCGCGAGGGCCAGCCCCAGGAGCCCTCGGCCGTTGGCCGGCCTCGCCCGCAGGTCCCGGCGGAACGCCTCCGCGGCTTGGTCGAAGTCGCCCGCACGCAGGTGGAGGTAGCCCAGACAGGGGGCCAGGGGCAGCTGCGAGCGCGGGGGCTCCATATAAGAAGTGCGAGACTGGGAGAGCTCGTGTTTCTCTAAAACTTTCGCTGCCGCTCTCGCCGCTGCCGCTTTTTCTCCGTCGTTCTCCTGCTCCTTCTCGTTCCCGCTTTTGCCTTCCGCCGCCGCTGATACAAGCAGCAGCCTCGCCTTCGCCAGCGCCGCGAACCCGCTCGCGACCTCCCTGTGCCCGCAGGCGTAGATCCCAGGCCCTCCCCCGGGGCGCGTCGGGGGTTCGGCGGCGAGCGCGGAGGCGAGCTCTTCCGCGTGCCTCACTGCCGCCTCGGCGAGGGAAGAGTCAACTTTCCCTCCTCCTCCTCCTCCGATTCCTCCTCCGATTTTCTCGGCCGCCGCGGCGAGCTCGAGCGCCGAGGCCGCGGCCTTCATCGCAGCGGCGAACTCGGCCCCGCCCGGGACGCACAGGCCGCGCTCCTTCGAGGTTGAGAGGGAAGAGGGAGAAGAGGAAGAACTAGAAGGAGACGAAGAAAAAGACCACCACTTCTTCTCCTTCTTCTCCTTCTCTTTCCTCTCAACCTCCTCCGCCTCTGCCTCAAGCGCCGCCTCCGCCTCCTGGAACCGCCGCCTCCGGATCGCGCCCCAGTCCGCAAACAGCACCTCCGTCGAGATGCCCAGCGTGACCTCGACGGTCCCCTCTGCGTAAGCCACCGCCGGGCCTAGTAACTCTTCGGACCGGCGCAGCCTGGAAATTTGATTTTCTGCGATTCTCCTTCGGCCGCACGACAACGCCGCGAAGACGAGGGCCGCGGCGTTGTGCTCCACGGCGTAGGACTCGAGGCACTGCCCGGCCATCGCGTCGTCGGCCTGCGAGGCCACGATGCCCGAGGAGACGGCGTCGGGGTAGAGGCCGGCGCGGGTGAAGAGGTGGACCTGTGATGTTTTTTTTTCCCGATTTTTTTTCATTTTGTTTTTTCAAAGTTTAAAGAAAAAAAGTGAGAGAGTTTTTTTCCTTTCCTTCTCATTCCCGCGGTCGTTCCTCTCTTCTTCCTCTCTCTTAAAAAAAAACAAGGCTCACCGGCATGTGGAGCAGGTGCGGGATCCCGGCCGAGATCCAAGGAGCAACAACAGGAGCAGCAGCGGCAGTCGCTTTCGGCGATAGGGGCGGAAGAAGAGCGGTCCCCTCTTTCGCCGCGGCCTCTGCCGCCTCGAGCGCCTGCTGCCTCGGCGAAGGCGATTCCTCCTCTTCTTCTCCTCCTCCTCGCCTTCTCACGACCCCGGCCAGCGCGTCCGCCGCCTCCAGACCCAGCGCCGCGGCCTGCTCCGGAGGGGCGGCCTCGGACAGGTGCACGGCCAGGTGGAGCGCCAGGGGCTCGCGGGGGTCGAGGGCCAAAGCTTCTCGGACGAGCGCCGCAGCTCTCTCGGCGTGCGGCTTCATCTTCAAAAAACCAGAAGAACCAGAAAGCGAAGGCCAGCCCGTCTCGTCGTCGAAAAGCACTTTCGAACCACCGTCGGCGTTCTCCTGGCCCTCGGGCAGCTCCCAATAGTCCCACTGCGCCTCATGGACCCTGAGCTCGGCCGCGAGCGAGAGCAGGGCCGGGTCCGCGGAAGGAGAAAAAGAAGACGACGACGACGACGACGAAGAGCTCGCAAAATAACTCAAACTTTTCAAGCTCCTCGCGGCTTCCTCCATCTCCGCCGCGGCCTCCGCCTCGGCCCTCTCGCGAGCTCTCCCCGAGGAGGTGCCGGGCCCGAAGCGAAGGGCCGCTATCCGGGCGAGGGAGAGGTCCCTCTGGACCAGGAAGCGGAGGCGCCTTTTCTTTTCATCTCTGTCGTCGTTTTCTTCTTTCTCGTCGTCGTTCTCTTTTTCTTTCTCTTCTTTCTCCTCCTCTTCCAACAACAACTTCCTCTCCGCCTCCTCCGCGAGCCGCAGCGCCCTCGCCGCGGCCTCGGCAGCCAGAGGGAAGTCCCTCCCGGCCTCGAAGGCCGGCCAAGGGACGGGATCGTCGACGGCCACGAGGTTCGCTCCGGGACCTAAGGACCACGCCAGACCCAGGGCTGCGCCGGAAGAAGGCGAAATCTCGAGCGCGGCGGTAAAAGCGGCGGCGGCCGCGGAGCGGTGGAAGCCTCGGTACAGAAGCCAGCCCTGGTCTATCAGCTCCTGAGCTTCGATTTCGCCACCTTTCCCTCCCTCTCCCGCTGCTGTGGGGAAGGAGAAGCCCTGGAGCCTTCCGCGGAAGAAGGCGAGGCGGGCTCGGGCGTCTGCGGGGGAGCACGAGGCGGAAGGAGGCGGAAGCGGGAGCTGAGTCGGCGGTGACAAGGCTCGTTGCTGCGACGACGAGAGAGGGGCAGCAGCTGCTGCTTGACGGCTGCTCAGTGTTGCCCCGGGGCGGGAGGGGATGAGTCTCCGCCGTGCTTCCTCTTCGCCGGTGCTTCGAAGGCTGTTGTGTCCGCGGCTGCGGCGGCTCGCGGCGAAAAGGGTCAGAAGGACGACGAGCGAGAAGAAAGCGGCGGCGACAAAAACCCGCCTCTGCCTCTGCCGCTGCTGCTGCTTCCTCTGCTGACTCCTGCGAGCCGCAGCGGCGGCCGCGGAGTCTTCGTTGTTCGAGAGCCCGAAGCCCGCGGCGCCCCTGTCCTCGGGGACCGAAGAGGAGGAGGAGGCTGCGGCGGCGTCGGAGGTGCTCGGCTGCTGTGGAGGAGGAAGAGAAAGAGAAAGGGGTGGTGAGTCGAGGAGGTCGAAGGGCATCGGAAGAAGAAACGCCTTTCCATTTTCTCCTTCTTTCTTTACCTTGAGGAGCCCGTCCCCGCTCCTGCGCCTCAGCTCGATCGAGTGCTGCATGTGTGGATTAGTGGAAAAAGTGGAACTGGCGGGGCATGGTAGGGAAAAAGAGGCAACGAAAGAGGGATTGAAAAAGAGCAATCGAGTGTCGAAGATTTTTAGTGATTTTTCTTCCTTCATTTTTTTCTTCTTCTTTGTTTTTTTTTACTTCATTCTCTCCGAACTTCTCAATCAAAGGGCGCGCAGCGCCACACCCTCGCCCCTCCCTCCAAACCCCAACATGGCGCACCCGGGAGCCGACTATGACCCGTATGACGGCATCGTGAGCAACCCGAACAAGAAGAAGAACCCGCTGGTGCTGGTCGGTGCGTTTGAAACGAATGGAGTCGATCGGCGAAAGGCGTGTCGCGACGAAAACCTCGACAACCTCGACCTCGATTGCTCACGCCTTTTTTCTTTTCTCTCTCTCCCTTCTTCTCTTCCACACAAAACGCAGGCACGGTCGCCACTGCCGGAGTCCTCGTCGCTGGGCTGATCGCTTTTCGACAGGTAAGAGAGAGAGAGAGAGATAGATAACTGGCGAGAGAAGCACAGAGCGGAAAGAAGAAGAAGAAGAAGAAGAAGAAGAGAGGGAGCGCAGTTTTTTTTCTCAGCCTCTCGACCTCGACCTCTTGAAAAAAAAAAAACCTCTTTCAAAAAAACAAACAACAGGGCAACCAGAAGGTTTCGCAGCGGATGATGCGGGCCCGCGTGGCTTTTCAGGGGCTCACTGTGGCGACCATGCTCGCGTCGTCGATGTTTGTGCTCAAGGAAAAGAGCGGCGGCGAAGAGGCGGCGGCGGCGGTGGCAGGAGCGAAAAAGTGAAAAAGAGTTTTTCGACCTTTTGTTTTCTTTCTTCTTGAACTGGCCTTTTTTTCTTTAGGTTTATCTCTTTTTCATAGGCGCAGAGTGCCACTGGCGCTCACATGTAACACTGCACTACTTTTGGATCGGTTCTTTTTTTGTGGAAAGAGCTGTGGGAAGAGAGAGGGAGGAGAGAGAGAGAAAAGAAAAAGCGAAAAAAGAGTTTGCTCATCATTTTTTCGCTGTCTTTTCGCTCGCTCGCTCGCTCCGACGGACAATTGATCGAATCGAAAAAAAAGCATCAATTGCAAACTCTTCAGGGCAACTATGCGGCTCCTCCTCTTGGTGGGTGCTTTGATCTTGTCGGCTCTGAGCGTAGCAGGTGAGAAGAATGGGAAAGACGGGCTCCAGCGATTCTGCGCAGACTCGAAAAAAAGAAAGAAAGAAAAGCCAATCGATCCCTCGCACGAGCGGGAGCGCGAGTGAGAGAGGAGAGAGGCGCGCGCCTAGCTTTCGTCTCTCTCTCTTGTCTCTTTCACCCGAACTCTCTCTCTCTTAAAAAAACAACAACAACGACAAACAACAACAAACAAACAACAACAAAAACAGAAGCGACTGCCCGCCACCTCCATCAGAATGGCCCGAACGACGACTGGCAAAAATTTTTGCCCGGAAATTGGCGATCCCTACCTCAGTTCAAAGAGTACAAAGGAGCGCCCTACTGCGGGCCCTGTCGCTACTGGCCGTCGGGCAGCAAGCCCGGCGATGAATCGGCATGCCGTTACTGGGAGAAATGTGATCCTGGGGCAAACGGCAAGGGCGGAAAGAATTGCGGTCCCGATGCGGCGTTCGTGAACGATAATTGGCTGGGGCACTGCGTCAACGTGTTCACGGGGAGATATCCGTGAAAAGAGAAAGGGAGTTTTTTTTTTTTTTTTCCGTTCGAGTGTTTTTTCTTCTTCATGCAACACAACTTCCTTTTTCGACTTCTCTCGCTGCTTCTTTTTCTTCTTCTTCTTCTTCTTCTCCAGGTGCGTTTGTTGTATGCCCTCTCAGTTCTGCGCTCTTTTCCCCTCCGTTCTGGGCGCATTCCTCTCTCTCTGGACCGCGTGGACCGCGTCTGCGAGGCAAGAGAGGCCAAGGACGGGAAGGCGACAAGAGAAGAGGGATGCTGCTGCTCGAAACCAATTCCAACCTCCGCGCTCTCTCGCTCTCTCTCTCTCTTGGGCAGCCACATGCCTCGCGCTTGGGCCCCACTTTCCTTCCTTGCATCCCGCCTTTTTTCTCTCTTTTTGGATATATTATGGTCCTTGCTTCCCCACGGGGTAAAAAGAGACCCCGAGAGAGCTCGAAACTCGCTGCGAAGAGGGTTTTTTTTTTTCGAGTTGGCAGCAGTTTCGCCGCTGCCGAGCCGAGTGAGAGAGAAGCTCTCCAATTGCTCCTTCTCTTCCCTCCCCCCTTCACGCTCCGCTCTTCCCTTTTTTGCCCCCGACGCCCAAGTGGTCCCGAGAACACCTTGTGAGAAACGTCTCGCGGGGAACTGGAAGGCATTTGGAGCACAGCAAGAGGGCCAGAGAGGGGTTCGAACCCTCCGAGAAAGAAAAAAGAGTCGAGCAATCTAGCCGCTCGCCCTTAGCTCTTGTTCCTTTGCTCTTCTCTCCTCTCTCTCTTCTTCCTTGTTCCTTCTTGTTCTTCTTCCTCCTCACCCTCACCGCCGCCGTCCCTTCTCCCACTTCCTCGCTCCAAAAAAAACACGCAAAACAACAACAGAACTCTACAAAACCTCAAAGATGGCCTTCAAGTACTTTGCTTTCGGCGTCCTCGCCCTGGCTTTCGGTAAGGAAGGAGATGACAAGAAGAAGAAGGAGAGCGGAACAACTCGCGCCGAGAGAGGTCCAATCGCGGGTTTCCCGATTCCGCCCTCCTCCCTCCCCTTTTCCCTCTTCTTTCGCGCGCACCCCGCGTTGCCCCCCCCTTCTGCTGCAACTGGCCCTTTTCTTTTCGCGAATTGGCTCTTGACGACGTTTTCTAGCGGCTTCTGCATAGAACGGGCGCCTTAGCTCCTGAAAAGCGCCCGCGGGAGCGTGCGCTAATTTCGTCCAACTGCCTTTTTTTTTCCCCCACCCCCTTCTTTCTTTCTCGCTCACCCTCTCACTTCTCCCTCCTCGTCCTCCTCTTCCCCCCTCTCTCTCTCTCTCTCCACTCCTCTTCCACCACTTCGCAGCCGGCTCCTCCGCCCTCGCCCAGCCCGGCTCGGGACGCCCGCCCCTGCCCCCGCCCCCCGGAGGGCCCGACTCCGAGCCCTCGCCCGAGGAGCTCGCCGCGGCCGAGGAGGTGAGAGGATGAAAAAAAGTTTTTTTCTGTTCTTTCTTCTTTCTTCGACCTCGACCTAAAAAAAAACTCAACCTCGACTTCGACCCTTTTTTCTCAAAAAAAAAAAACTAAAAAAAAACCCAGCTCGACCGCACCAACTGCGGCATCTGCCGCTTCTACTCCCCGGCCAACGACGTCTGCATCGACGTCCCCGACAAGTTCTCCTGCGAGGGCAACAAGGGCCACATGTCCACCGCCTGCGGGCCCTGCGCCTACCTCGAGTCGGAGGAAGGGGACGGGATCGGCCACTGCATCGACCTCGACCAGGAGACGTGCAACGCCCCGCTGCCCAAGGCCAAGGCCCTGGCCCCGGGCAAGGCGCCCCTGCCCGTCCCCGCCGCCGAGGGTACCAACGCCAACGCCGCCGCCGCCGCTGCCGCGGTCCAGTCTGCCGACGACGAGGAGAGCGAGGAGGCCGCCGAGGAGGAGACCGCCGTCGATGACGAGGACACGTACGAGACCGACGACGAGATCGTGCACATGCCCCCTCCCCCGCACCACCCGCCGCACGGACGCCACTAGAGAGAGTGGGCCCGAGAAGCACGGATTCTGGGCGACGCCGAGAGGAACGGAATGAGATGAGAAAGTGAGCACTTTCTTGTGGAGAACACAAGAAAAAAGAGAGAGAGATGATTTTCCCGAGAAAAAAACCCCCCCCAAAACCCCGAGACACTTTTTATTGTTTGCCCCTAAACGACACGCCCCTTCCAACTCTTTTGTTAACACACACACGTCCTTTGAAGGAAAATCACTCGCTCATGCAAATCTCTCTCGCTGGTCTCCCTTTCTCTCTCTTTTTAAATTAACCGGAATCTTTTTTTTTTAAAAAGAGTCGCTCGTCGCTCGTTATTGGAATTTTTTCTTCTCTTTTTGTTGTTGTTTTATTTTGTCTTTTTCTCTCTTCCTCAGCATTCCATCACGCCGGGACGTAAGAAGGCGCGGAAGAAGAGGCAGAAGAGACGGAAGAGGCGCCCCCCCCGCTGCTGCTGCCCCCCCGCACGTCGAGCCCGGACTTGGCCCCGAGCAGCGCAGCAGCCCTCTCAGCCACGACGACGACCGCCGCTCCCGTCTGGCCGCCAGGCAGCGCCGGCAGCACCGACGCGTCCGCGACCCGCAGCCCGCTCACGCCGTGGACCCTCAGCGTCGCGGAGTCGACGACCACGTCGTCGTTCCTCGAGCTGCCCATTTTCGCCGAACCGACGACGGCGTTTCCGGAATGGAGCGTCAGTCGGATATAAGCGTCGAGCTCTTCGTCGGAAGTCGCCGCGCTGCCTGGGTGGAGCTCCTCGTCGAGCAGCTTCTCCAGGGCCGGGGCCGAGGCCAGGTCCCGGGCCAGCCTGAGCCCGCTGCGCAGCGTGGCGGCGTCCGCTCCTGCCTCGTCGGACAGGAAGGCGGGGTCGAAGAGCGGCGCGTCCCAGGGGCTCGAAGACCGAAGCGCTATGCTCCCGCGCGACCGGGGCCTGACAGCGAGCAGCTGGAAAGTCAAGCCGGAGGGCCACTTCCGCCCTTGGGCGGCGAGCCTGCCGAACTCGACGTACGAGCCGATGCCGTCCGGGTTGAGCGCCAGACCCGGTGCCAAGCGGACCTGCAGGTCGGCGACGTCGTCGCCCAAATCAGAAGAGCGGGCCCCCGTCGAGACAAAGGCTCCGTGGTCGCAGCCAGTCGAAGTCAAGGGCCCTTTCCTCCGCAGGGCGTAGTTGAGCACGGCGCCGGCGCGCAGCCTCCCCGTCTTGGTCAGCAGGTGGTCGGTGATCGAGATGGCTCCGGCCGAGGGCTTGAGCGTGAAGGCGGAGAGGCAAGCAGGGTGGTCTTGTAAGTTTTTGCCCAACCCGGGCAGAGAGACCTCGCATTTCAGCCCGACCTCCCGCAAGGCGTTTGCGTCCCCGAGGCCCGAGAGCATGAGGACGTGCGGGGTATGGACCGCCCCGGCGGTCATGATGACCTCGGAGGAGCCTGCAAGGGGGAAGAAAAGGTTGGGGTTGGAAAATTGAGGAAGAAGAAGAGGAAGGAAAAAAAAAAGTGAGTTTTTTTTTCTTTCTGAAAGAAAAAGTTTCCGACCTCTTCTCGACCTCTCTCCCTTTCTCTCTCTCTCTCTCTCTCTCTCTCGAGAGAAGAAAAACTCTCTTACCTCCTTCCCCCGGGTCCCGCAGCAGCGCCTCCACGACCCTCGCGTCGGGCGTGTTCCCTTCCGCATAGATGACCCCCTTGGCCGCCTTGCCCCTCGCGCCAGAGAAGGGCCCACCGTTGCTCCTCGCGTCGTCGCCCACCTCCACTTTCAGAGCCCTCGCGTTCGGCACGATAGTGAGGTTGCCCCTCGCCCTGACCTCCTCCGTCAGGTACGCGCTGGCCGCGTCCGCCCTCTGGCCGCGCCTCTGCGAGACCTGGAACTCGCCGAAGCCCAGCTGCGTCCTCGACCAGTCGTTGAAGTCGTCGTTGGCTTTCAACCCACGCTGGGAAGCGGCCTCGAAAAAGGCGTCGTGGAGCTTTGACTGGTACCGAGGGTCCTCGACGCTCATCATTCCCCTGGTCGAGTGCAGGCCGGGGACGTCCCCCTTGCTGGAGTTGCACTCTGCCGCCTCGAACCAGGGCGCGAGCTCCGCCGAGGTCCACTGAGGGAGGTTCCAAGAGTCGTAGTCGCGCGCGGCCCCCCGGTGGTAGAGGGTCGCGTTGGTGCAGGAGCTGCCTCCCATCACGAACCCTCGCGCCATATAGATAGACCTCTCCTCGGCCCTCGGGTTGGGGGTTGCGTAGAGGTTCCAGTCGAACTTGGACTTGAAGAGGCGAGCGAGGCCCGAAGGGGTGGTGATGGTCCTGTCGCTCGACGAGTTGGGCCCGGCTTCCAACAGCAAGACCTTCTTGGAAGTGTCAGCCGAGAGCCTGTTGGCGAGCACGCAGCCGGCGGTCCCCCCGCCGACGATGATGAAGTCGAAGGCGTGGTTGGTGGGCGGGGAAAAGGGGTGGAGGGGCGTTCCTGCGGTCTCGGCGACCTTGGAGGCGGCGCGAGGAGGGGCGAGGGGGGAAGGGGCAGAGGCCGCAGCTAGAGGGAGAGGAGATTTTTTTTTTGAAGGTTGAGGTTTTTTGATTTCATCGTCGTGAGGAAAAGATTGGACCTTTTTTACTCGTTGCGTTCTTATTTTTCGTGCCTATTCGCGCGTGCGGGTTTTCGAGGAACGGGCACAGGTCGGGAAGAAAGACGAACGAGGAGAAAGAGGGAGGTGAAGCGCGACGAGGACCGTTGAGATCGTTTCTGCTTTCGAGGTGCGCTTTTTTTTTTTTCCTTCCGGCTCGAAGAATTCTTATCCCCATCGGAAATCCTCTTTCGACCGCTTTCCACGCGTTTCCTTGGATCTCCAGCGCGACCAGCCACGCAAGCAGAACGCGCTTCTTGCCCCGGGATGCAAATCGGGCAAGTTGAAGTGCGGGAAGCGAGGGAAGAAAGCGGGAATTGAATCCGGGGAGGTCCCTCTCTCTCTACTCACTGCTGCTGCTCCTCTTCGAGCCGACGATGCTGCTTCCACGAGCTCGCCTCCCGGCGACCGCGGCCGCTCGAGGGCACTCGGACCCGGCCCGCAAAGACAAGGCGGCTCCCGACGCGCGCGGGCGCAGGGCGGAGGTCCTCATCGTGTCTCTTCGCGAAGAGAGAGGGAGGGAATTGAAAAAGAACGAGAGGGAGGGGATCGCGAAGGGGTAGAAAAAAGTGAAGCTCGAGATTTTTTCGGCCCTTTGTTTCGTTTCGTTTTTTTTTTTTTTTACTCGACCCCTTCCCCCACCCTTTTCTCCTCAGCTCGCTTCCAGGAGAATGCTCTCCGACGCGGCGCCCTCGACCGCGGCAGCGACTTCCTCGGAGAGCCTCCGGATGACGGGGTGGAACTCTTTTTCTTTTCGAAAGCTCGCGACGACGACGAGAGTTTTTTCAACTCTTCCGTTGTCTTTTTCTTCTTCTGCCTCCTTCGTCTCTGCCTCCTTCACCTCCGTCGCCTTCTCCTCCTCCCGCAGCAGCTCCGCCACGGGGAGCGCCAGCCTGCTCGTCGAAAGCAGCAGGCACCCCACCCAGGCTTGAGAAGAAGCTTCCTCCACCGCCGGGCAGACGGAATTGCGGACTAGGAGCCCCGCCCGAGAGGCGACGTCGAGCAGCAAGCCTCGGACTGTCCCCGAGAGCACTCTGTCTCCTCCCGCTGTCTGCAGCTCGAACCCTTCCCCGTAACGGGTTTTGTCCTCTTCTTCTTTCTCGCTCTTCGCACCTCCTCGAGGGAGCACGGCAGCGAAGTTGGACGAGAGCCCCTCGAGGATCAGCAGCCTCTTCCTTTTCTTCTTTCCACCTCCTTTTTCTTTTTCTTCTTCTTCTTCGCTTTCTTCCTCTTCGACCAGCAACACCTCCTCTGCGCCAGCCCCCTTCCCTCTGGCCTCCAGCGCCGCGCGCTCGCTCACCCAGCTGGTGCTCTTGGCCGCGGCTCTGCTGCGACCTCCGTGGGATGACGAGGAAGAGGAAGAATTCGAGGAAGAAGAGCCGAGGATGAGAGCGGAGACGGGCTGGCGCGGCGGAGGCGGCAGCGGCGCGACGTGCAGCGACAGGGAGAAAAAGTCTTTTCCTTTTTCATTTTCTCCATTCCAAGTCGCCAGAATTGTCACTCTGAATTCCCCCTCGTGGCCTAGCGCGGGGTCCGGGGACTCCCCAGCGCTGTCTAAAAGGCCCAGGCGCAGCAGCGCGAGGACCCGGGGCCTGAGCAGGGAGGCGTCGCCGAGCGCCTTTGGCGGGGGAGGCAAGGAAGGAGGGGCTTTCTCTCCGCTTCCGCTTCCTCCTCCTCCGAGCAAGACGGCCGAGTTGGCCAGCCTCTCGATGTGGTGCGCCAGGTCGAAGACGCGCGTGCCGCGGGAGGAGGTCCTCGCGGTCGTGTAGGCTCCGGCCGGTCGGGACTTGAGGAAGGCCGAGGCGGTCAAGGTCGAGGAAATCATTGGTTTCGTCAACGTCGTCGTCTTCGTCATCGCATCAACTTCGACGCCTTTACTGCTCGCCTCCGCCGCCCCTGCTTCGCCTCTAGACCACACGATGCGATCGTCGACGACGACGCGGAGGCAGGATGGGGGCATCCCTGCCCGGTTGCGGCGCGCTACGCGGGGCGAGAAACGAAAAAAAAGTTTTTTTTTTTTTTTTTTTTTTCGATTTCTGAATCGAAAACACAATCACATTTTCGTTTTTTCTTCCCCTGTCAAAACCGATTGATGCTCCGCTCGCCCCGCCTTCCTCGCTCTTCTCTGGCCCCACGACGACCTCTGCACGTTCCTCTCGTCTCTTCTGAGATCTCCCCTCGCTCCCAGCGAAAAAGAAGCTCCAAAAGCAGCCTCTTCGTCAAGGCCGCGCCCGCGGAAGAATTGCTCTCGTCATCAGCATCGTCGTCATCGTTGTCGTCGCTGCTCCTCCTCCTCTCGACCCTCTCTCCTTCCGACGACTCAGCGGTCGCTATGCCGGTCTCCTCCCTGCTCCACCTCAGCGCCGGGGAGAAGCACGCCCTGACGCTTTCGACGCTCGCGGGGATGTCGACGACGCTCGGGGCGTTGATTGCAGTGAGTTTTATTTTCCGTTTTTCTTTCTTCATAGTCGTCGAAACTCGAGGTTTTTCCATTCTTTTTTTCCCTGCGTGTCTCTCATCTTTTTCCTTCCTTCTTCTTAAAAAAAAAATCAAAAACAGATCATCCGCCGCCCCAACGCTGCGGACCTCGCTTTCTTACTCGGCATAGCCCTCGGCGTCATGGGGGTGCTCTCGGTCTGCGAGATGTGGCTGCGCAACGCCGGCGACAATGGCTTCCTTCCGGTCACGCTCGCCTTTGCCGGCGGCGCCGCCATTTATTGCTTGTTGGCTCCTTTGCTCCCCGAAGTGAGCACCGGGGGAAGGTGGGGCATCGGGGAGAGCAGCAGCAACACTAGTAGTACCAGCAGCGAGGACGGAGAGGCGCTGGTTGACGCTTCGGAGAAGGAGAAGGCTGCCAAGGCGAGGAGAGCAGCAGCGGCAGCGGCGGCGGCAGCAGCAGCAGCGGGAACGGCGACGGCGACGGCGACTGCTAGCAAAGAGGGCTCTCCTCCCCAGTCCCCGCCGCCGCCGCTCAACCCGGCGCAGCTCCTCCGCCTGGGGCTGGTCGTCGCAGTCGCCATGACGGCGCACAACCTGCCGGAGGGCTTCGCGGTCGCTTTCTCGAGTTTCACTCCCTTGGGGCCAGGTAAGAGAGTTTTTCTTTTTCCCTTCTTTTTCTTTTCTCCTCCTTTTCTACTTCAATTTTCTCCAAGAAAAACTTCTCCCTGCTCCTCTCCCCGCGCTCTTGCTCGCTCTCACACTCTCTTTCTTCTTCTTTCTCTAAAAAAACCCTCCTTCTAACACAACAGTGATGGCCTCGGCGATAGCGCTGCACAACATCCCCGAGGGCGTCATCGTCGCCGCTCCGGTCTTCGCCGCGACCGGCTCCCGCCTCGCCGCGCTGGGCCTGGCCGCCGCCAGCGGGATGAGCGAGCCCGTGGGGGCCGCCGCGGCGCTCTTCCTGGCCAGGCCGTGGCTGCTGAGCGAGGCGGGAGCGGGAGCAGGGGCGGCGACCGCGGCGGCGACGGCGCTGGCTGAGGAGAGGCTCGCCCTCGTGCTCGCCGGCTCTGGGGGGGTCATGGCCGCCGTCTGCGCCGTCGATCTCTACCCTCAAGGGCTGAAGTGCGCCGCTCCCTCGAGGCTGGCTGTTGGGAGCGTGCTGGGGGCGCTGGCGATGGGGACGACGCTGGCGCTCGGGGTTTGAAGCTTGGGAGTTGGTTGTGTTGCGAGAAAAAAAAGAAAAAGAAACGGGAAAAAAATCGAAGTCGAAAAGGCAGTGCGAAGAAGTTTTCTCTGTTTTTTTTCCTCTCTCCCTCTTTTTTTTTCTCGTCTCTCTCTTCTCTCCGCCGCCTCTTCTCACTTTTTCTCTTTTTTCCCGGCGCCAACGAACTCCGTTAGCCCACCAGCCTTCTTCGTAGACTCTCTCCCCCAGTTTCCTTCCTTCATTCTTCTCCTTTCAAGGAACCACCCCCTCTCCAAACACCAAATCGGATCAATCATGTCGCTCTCGTCCAAGGAAGCCGACATCGCGATGCTGCTCGCGGCGCAGTGCCACCTCGGCACCAAGAACCTGCACCCGGCCTGCGAGCGCTACGTGCACTCGCGCCGCTCCGACGGCATCCACGTCATCAACGTGGCCAAGACCTGGGAGAAGCTGCAGCTCGCGGCGCGGATCATCGTCGCGATTGAGAACCCGGCCGACATCGCCGTGCTCTCGTCGAGGCCGTTCGGGCAGCGCGCCGCGCTCAAGTTCGCGCACTACACGGGCGCCAAGGCGCTGGCCGGGAGGCACACGCCCGGTACGTTGATAGAGTTGGTAGAGTTGTTTGTAGAGGGAGGGAGGAGCAGGCAGGGAGCGTGAGAGGGGCGCGACGAAAGAGCAAGAGGAGAGCGAAGGCGTCGTCGATCGAACGATCAGCCGTCGTCAAAGAGCTTTCGAGTCTCTCCGATTCGAGCTCTCTCAGGGCCTCTCTACTCTTCTTTCCCCCCTTGGGGCGGATGCTGACGATCGTCACGGATCGCAATTGAAGGGGAACGAGCGATTTCTTGCACCAGGCGGCGCTGGAGAGAGGAGGGCGAGAAAGGTTGAGAGGGGGGGGGGGGGGGGGGGCCCCCCCCCCCCCCCCCCCCCCCCCGCCGGGGGGGGTTTGTTTGCCCCCCCCCCTTTTCCCCCTTCTCGTTTTCCCCCCGTGGGGGACCCCTCCCCCCCGACGGGAA
>Ga0114918_10000934_pt1 | contig 25787 bp, 35 predicted proteins | sample LantaG_FD_87015 | JGI IMG/M metagenome (GOLD analysis project Ga0114918, IMG submission 87015) | Deep subsurface microbial communities from Baltic Sea to uncover new lineages of life (NeLLi) - Landsort_02402 metaG | ecosystem: Environmental > Aquatic > Marine > Oceanic > Sediment | place...
AAAGTAGAGAGAGTATTGATTGAGTATAAAGACAGACTTGCAAGATTCGGGTACGAATATCTTGATGCTGTTTTTAAGAACTTAGAAATAACTGTTGAGATCGTTGAGGCAAAAGAACAGAAGTATGAAGAAGAATTAGCAGAGGATATTATGAAGATTTTAACCTGTTATTCTGCAAGATATTATGGCAGACGGGGTGGGAGAAAGAAGAAAAATGCAGAGGAAAATCAGACTATTGAATCTAATGGAATTTAATAAGGAGGTCACAGACGAAGAGCTAAAAACAATCCAGAAAACGAAAAAAATATGGCTCGCTATTCATGCCTGCCCTGTCCCCCCGGTGGCATTGTTTACAGAACAGCCTAATTTTCTCGAAATTACAATAGCCCCCGAAGCAATGGAGCAGCTTAAAAAGAAAAAAGATTGACTTTGTACTATTAATATAATATTATATAATATATATATAAATAAGAGGACTATAAATGAGTAACAATAAAAGCCTTTCACCAAAACAGAAAGTATTTGTTAGAGAGTACCTCAAAGACCATAATGCTACCCAGTCTGCTATAAGGGCGGGGTATAGTGAAAGGAGCTCGACTGTTACCTCTTGCCGCCTGCTAGCAAATGCTAATGTTTCAGCAGCAATCAAGAAAGCAGAAGAGAAAGCATGGGATAAAGCAATTATGTCCAGGCGTGAAGCACTGAGCCGGCTTTCCGCAATGGGGCGTTCAAATATGGCCGATTATATTGATGAATCAGGCAAGCTTGATATAGATAAGATTCTTGAGGAAAAGCCCGTCCTGTCTGAGTTCCACACTAAAGAGTCAGATACACAATTTGGTTCAAGTGTCTCTAAGCGAGCCAAGCTTGTATGTCCAGATAGGGCTATTGCGGAGCTTTCCAAAATGCAGGGATTCTATGAGCCTGAGAAGCACGAGCATACCGTGACGCCAGAGGACGAGGCGCTAGAGCATGCTTTAGAGAAGAAGCTTGATAGCATGTCAGTGGACGAACTGAGCGCGCTATTGGAGAAGATGGAGAGTAAATAATTTACGGGGGTGGTGTCTGCTGGCTTAAATAGACCACCATATGGAATGTTTGCCACCCCCACCAACAGAGGTAAAACTATGAGTAAAACAAAAATCGAATGGGCTGACGAGACTTGGAATCCTGTAATCGGGTGTTCAAAGATCAGTGAGGGGTGTACAAACTGCTATGCTGAGAAGATGGCAGGCCGGCTGGCCAATATGGGAACTAAGGGATATACAGAAGTTGTAGGTGTAAATGGTCAAGGTAATTTTTCCAGAGGCTGGAACAGCAAAACTGCACTTGTCGAATCAGCACTGAAAAAGAAATTCACCGGCAAAGGGAAACGGATATTTGTTTGCAGTATGGGGGATATTTGGCATAAAACTGTAAAGGGGGCATGGAGAGCAAAGCTAGAGAAAACTATTATTTCACACCCTCAACATAATTTTTTGCTTTTAACTAAACGCCCTGAGAATATTTCTATTGATTATCTCCCTGATAATGTCTGGCTAGGTGTTACTGGTGAAAATCAGAAATGCTATGAAAAACGATGGGATATTTTGACTAATGCAACTCAAAATTTTCCCAAAAAACCAATTCTCTTCCTATCTGCTGAACCCATGCTAGGTCCGATAGAGCTGGAAGACCCTTTTCCTGACTGGGTAATATGCGGCGGCGAAAGCGGCCCGAATGCCCGGCCGGTGCATCCTGATTGGGTGCGCTCTCTTCGTGATCAATGCAAATCTGCTGGCGTTCCCTTCTTTTTCAAACAGTGGGGGGAATGGTTGCCTTATGAATGGGGTAACGGTGATTATATACAACCACATAGTGAAGCCAAACCGAAAGGCAAATTTAGGCAACATGTTTGGGATTATCTCTTGCCTGACAAGATAAGACCGAATAAACATTCCGTCTTTGTTGGTAAAAAATCAGCAGGGAAGCTGCTCGACGGTCAGCAACACACTGAGGTGCCAGAGTGAAAAACGACAAAATAAGCAAAGAGTATAAAGAGCGTAGAAATTATAAATATTTAGCTTTTTTGAATGGAAAACAATCTTTTGACTACTTCGTGCATGATGCGTTTAATGCAGGTTATGATTGTCAGGCAAAAGAAGTAGAGCGACTCCAAGCCAAAATAGACAAGCTCGAGAAATTACTAAAACAAAAACAAAAACAAATTTATTCACTTCAAGAGGACGTCAGAAGGATGTCAGGCGAAGTGGTTGCCGAGATAAAGGAGGAACTATGAATGAATTCACAGAGTTCATGGGAAAGCAAATAAAAAAGGTTCGCAAAGAACAGAAAGTGTTTATTGAAGATTTAGCGCATGGAATGAATTTAAGCCCTCAGACAATAAGAAACATCGAGCAAGGTAAAAGAAAGGTGACGGCAGATGAGTTAGTCCAGTTGATGGATTTCTTCGAAAAAGATTTAGATTATTTTACAGACCGATTCCAAACAGATGATATTGATTTGCATATTAGTAAGGAGAAAAATGGATATTAACGGATATAAATTGGTTTGCACGTGTGATTGTTGCCCTGAACAATATGACGTATTCAAAGACGGCGAACAGGTTGGGTATATACGGTACAGATGTGGATTTTTTCAGGTAGATACACCCTCCTGCATGAAAACAAACCTTATCGGCGAAGATAGGGGGGGAGAGTTTGAAAGCGCTATAGAGTCAGAATGGTTAATAGAAGCTATTGAGGCCATTGATAAGCACTTGCAAAAAAATTAGGCATAATGACACCAATAGCAAAAATTAGGCAAGCGCTTGCAAAAAAATCTCAGCTTGAATATATGAAATTCTGCTGGCAGAAGCCCAATGAGCCCTTAATCGTCGGGCAACACACAAAAATAGTGTGCGACGAGATTGACGATTCAGTAGAAAAATTCCAAAATGGAATATCTACATACAAAATCATTACAATTCCATTTAGACACGGCAAATCAGATATCTGCAGCCGCTATTTTCCCGCAAAGTTCCTCAGCCAATTCCCGGATTATGAAATGATAATGGCCACATACGGCGCCGATTTATCTTACAAAATGTCAAAAGATGCGAGAAATATTTTCAAATCCAAAGAGAATTTTGACTTGTTTAACGTCGAAATAGACCCTAGAAACTCAGGCGTGACCGGTTGGGGCGTTGCGGATAGAATGGGAACATTTACACCTATCGGTATTGACGGGGGGTCGACAGGGAAAGGGGCGCACTGCCTGGTTGTTGACGATCCGCTTAAAGGACGCAAGGCGGCAGAGTCTAAACTAATCCGCACTAATGTATGGGAGGCATTCAGGAATGATCTATTTACTCGCCTGGCACCTGTCCATATTGTTTTCATACTGGCCACTCGCTGGCATGTCGACGACCTCATAGGCCGTATTAAGGAAGAAATGGAAGACCCGGACAATGAGGGTTTTCCGAAATTTAAAATAACTTCCTTGCCGGCTAGGAGCGAAAAATACAAAACCGGTTATCTATTTCCTGAACGATTCAGCATAAAATACTATGAAAAAGCTTTTGCTATGCTTGGAGAATACAATTCTCAGGCTTTATTGCAGTGCGAACCGACAATAAAAGGAGGTAATTTATTTGATATGTCCAGTATCCAAATAGATACCGAATTCCCGCAAAATTTACGCTATGTTCGCTTCTGGGACTTAGCAAGTACGGAAAAGGAACGCGACAGCGACGACCCTGATTTCACAGCCGGCAGCAAGATTGCAGTAAAAATTATAGACAAGATTCATCATTTGTACATAACTGATAGCGTCTGGCTGCAGGAAGAAGCGCCAGCAAGAAATAAATTAATCGTAAAAACAGCCGAAAAGGACGGATTTGGAGTATGGCAGGGGGTTGAAAGCGTTGCGGGGTATAAAGACACATACACGACACTGAAAAGCATTTTAAAAGGCAAGGCAATAGTCAAAAAATGTAAAGTTTCAGGCGATAAACTTGTCAGAGCCGGGGATATTGAGCCTATATTTGAGGCGGGCAATGTTCATTTATTAAAAGCCCCCTGGAATGATTTTTGGATAGAGCAGCATACGGAATTCCCGGCGTCAAAGCACGACGACATTGTAGATACAACGAGCGGCGGTTATTATCTTGCCCTTAAACGAGCCGGGGCAAGTAAAATGGCAACAGCAGAACAATAAGGAGCAGTAAAATGGAACGTTTGGAGATCGTAAGAAGACTAAAACTTCTTTTGGAAAAATTGGAAGACCCAGAATTATCGAGACAGGGCTATATTGACGTCCTGGAGCGCATTGAATGCCTGTCACTTGATGCTCAGTCAGATTTAGCAGAATCTTATTAACAGGTCGTTTTTAAATTTGACAAATTCATAAGCGCGTGATATTATACGCAAAAGGAACGAATATGCCGGATACTGAAGCTAATTTAGTTTTTACACGAAGAAATCCCGAATATATAGCAAATGAAAGCTTATGGAAACGCTTGAATCTTGCTTACTCGGGGGGTGAAACTTATATCAAAAAGGCTTTAATCAGGCACCTTTCTGAATTGGTCTTAGAATTTGAAGAGCGACAAGATAGAGCTTACTATTTTAATTATGTACGGCGCATACCTACCAGAATAACAGAATTCATACTGGCACAGAACCCGGTAAGGGCGGTCGCTGATGAAGAGATAGTAGCCGATTTTGATAGATACGGAAACCGCGTAAACAGTGTTATGCGGCAATGGGAAATCTTAACCTTGCTTTACGGCAGTTCATGGATGCTTGTAGATAGCCCCCCTACTGAATTAGACGAAGACGGAGCGCCGCTCAAAAAGGATATTTCCCAAAAGAAAAGCGAAAAATTACGTCCTTACGGAATGGCTTTAAGCCCTTTATGCGTTACTGATTGGTCTTATGGCAAAGACGGGGAGCTTGATTGGGTTATTGTTGCATCCACTGAGCGCGTAGCATCTGACCCTTATACCGAGCCGGAATTAACTAATTTACGCACACTCTGGACCCGTGAGTATTGGCAGGTATTTAAGCAGTTAGATAAGCAGACGGCAATATCTGTAGGCGATCAAGTCCCTCATTCTCTTGGTGCAGTCCCATTAATACGCCGGCTGAAAGTCGAAACCACGGCAATGGACTCAAAGCATTGGATGGAGGATGTCCTAAGAATTTCTGACGCTATTCTAAACAATGAGTCTGAATGTCAGATAAATATTGTTAAGCAGGTTTTTGGCCTGCTTGTTATCCCGGAATCATTCACCCAGAAACAAGCAGATATACAGCCGCAAAGCGGTACAGACGTAATAAATAAAGGCGAAACCTGGGGGAAAGCACTTTCAAGGTCGTTTGCGGTAACTGAAGACGAGGCAGAAAATGGTATTACTCGCTATATTTCCCCTGACGGAATTATCACAGCGGCTATTGAGTCAAGCAACGACAGACTCAAGCGCGAGCTTTACGATATCATAGGACTTGCTGTAAGAGATCAAACAACGCAAAGGGAAAGCGCAGAATCCAAGGCGTGGGACAATCAGGCCGTAAGTGCATTCCTGCAGACCGAAGCCGACAGCCTAGAGGAAGCCGAAATTAAAACGTGGGAAATGTTCAATAAATGGGATAGTTCAATAGCGGTCCCTGAAGTTAATTACAATAGAGATTTTAATGTACAGGAATTTCAGGCGTCCATGTTAGCAATCACCGAAATCCTAGGTATGGGCGTTGGCGAAAAATTCCAAAAGAGAGCAATGCAAACCGCTTTAGGTCTTTTGGATCGCATTGAAAAGATAAGCCCGGAAGACAAAGCAGAAATTAAAAAAGAGATAGAAACGCTTACACTCGGCTCGACTATTCCAATGGAATAGATAAATAGAAAGTCTTAATTCAACATGACAAGTTGTAAAAACGGAAGGACTTAAAATGAATATCGCAGACATCTTGAAAAAGGTAGTAGCAGGAACAACGCTCAGCCAGGAAGAAAACGACTTCTTAAAATCGTACAAAGAGGGCGCCGGTATTCCGAAGGAAAGGCTGGACAGGGAAATTCAAGCGAAAAAAGACGCTGAAGCCGCGAAAGCTGAAGCAGAAAAGGCAAAAAAAGACGCTGAAGAAAGATTGAAAGCTCTTGAGGATTCAAAACTTTCCGACGCTGAAAAAGCTGAAAAAGAACGGAAGACGCGCGAGGAAACGAACAATCGCAGGATTGAAACACTCGAGCGCCAGAGAGACGAAGCCGAAGCTAAGGCTAAATCCCAGGACTTCCGTAATAACATTCAGGATTTAGGTAAAACACATAAAGTGGAAGATACCGAAACCTTGCAAATGTTTGCCGAAAAAGAAAAGCTTGATTTTTCTGATAAAGACAGTGTTAATGCTTTTATCGAATCTCAGAAGACGGCAAGGCCAAGTCTCTTTGGTGCCGAAGTTAAAGGTGGCAGCGGTGCGAAACCCGGAATAGGAACCGGGAGTGTCCCACTTAATAAGATGCCTACCACCGTTTCGGAAAAGGTGGCATATATTAAGGAACACGGTCAAGAAAAATATGTAGAACTGGCAGAAAAAGAATCTACTGACAAGGTTGCGGAATTTGAAGCCAGCAAAAATACCCCAACCACAAAATAAAAAGGTTATAAAATGGCTATCACATTAGTATCGGATTTTAAGATTTATCAGGAAGAGTTCAATAGCGGCATGTATGAAAAAGAAGCCCAAATGATTGACCTCTTCAATGCTGCAAGTGGGAATTCTCTCGTGTTGGCGACTTCCCGCAAACGCGGCGAATACGACAAAAATAGCTTTTTCAAAAAGCTGTCAGGGTCGATTACTCGTCGTGATCTGACCTCAACCGCCGCCGCTACAGCGCTCAAGCTCGTACAGGACGAAAAAGTTAACGTAAAACTTAACAAAAAATTCGGTCCAATCGATTCTACTTATGAGCCTTTCCGTATGCAGGGCAAGAATGCCGAGGCTGAATTTGCTTTCATCCTGGGACAGGAATTTGCAGGAGCCAAAATTGCGAATCAAGTCAATACTTTGATTGCCGCGCTCGTCGCAGGAGTCGGGAATGTTGCTGATCTGCTGCATGATGGCACAGCCGGAACGCCGACGCATGGTGGACTCGTGACAACTTTATCCAAACTGGGCGACCGCTCACAGGATATCGTTGCATTTATAATGCACTCAAAGAGTTACTTTGATTTGATGCAGCAGTCCATTACTGATAAAGTATTTGAGGTTGCCGGCGTTACTATCAATACCGGTACTGTTGCAACTTTGGGAAAACCAACCATCGTTACAGATAGCCCGGATTTGGTTACTTCAGGTTCACCAGACACATATCACGTTCTGGGATTGCAGACCAGCGCGGCCGTTGCTGAAGACCAAGACGACGGGCTCATGGCTCTTGATCTTGTTACAGGGCTTGAACAGCTTGTAATGAGAACTCAGGGCGAGTTCAATTACAATATCGGGCTGAAAGGGTTTACTTGGGATGTTTCAAACGGTGGAGCTAATCCAACAGACGCCTCCGTTGGAACTGGCACAAATTGGGATCAGGTTATGACAAGTATCAAAGACCTGCCTGGTGTTATGGGTAATTTCCAGTAAACAATACGGAATAAATATATATAGATATTGGGGTGGGTGGCCTCAATATCTTATAATTTTTAATCTATAGAGGGATAAAATGAGCAAAGTTATAAAAAAAACGACCTTTGTCTATTGTGAGAATAGCGATAGCGAAACTATCGAAAAGGCACTGGAAAGTGGTTTTAAGGTTCGCGCATTAAGCAAATTTGACGGGCAAATCGAACCTGGCAATATTGAAAAGGTTATTATCGTTGGCGTTGATCGTCGTGGTTGCGCTCAGAGATACGAAGCAGCGAAAATTAAGGTTGAGCTTGCTAAAGGTTCAAAAGTTAAAAAGATTGAACTCCCTGACGAACCAAAAGACCCGGCTGTGCAGACTGCTGGCTCAGTTGGAGAAGTTGAACAACTGATTGAACAAGGTAAAGAGTTGGGTCTCAAACTTACCAGAAGCATGAAGCCTGAAACAATGGTTGCTAAAATTCAGGAAGCCACAGACGCGCTGGATAAAGACGACGAAAACGAAGACAACGAATAACGTAGCCACATATCTGTAAAAAATATTGACTACTTAATAATGCGGTGTGGCAGGTGCTAACAGGTGGCTCATAACCACCCAGGCATGGTTCGAGTCCATGTTCCGCTACCATAGGAGAATTGCTATGATTGTTAAAATTAAATCTGTAAAACAGGCAGCCAAAAAGGGCAAAATTGTTGTTGTTTACAAAGTAAACGGTCAATTGACTCATAGGACTATTCCTACTTGCAAAGATGTCGAAAAGGCCATTATTGCACTTGAAGAACCTAAAAAATAAGGATTTTCAATTATGGCAATCGATCAAACAGGGGCAGACGTCTATTTTAAGACTCAGTTGACGAATGACAGGTGGAAAGCAAACACCAAGCAGGATAAGTCTATAGTTATGGCCATTACCGAGATTGCCACCGCTCTAGGTTACAACGACGACACAGACCTAGACGAAGATGACGAGAATGTACAAAAGGCTTGCTACGAACAAGCTTTATTTCTCTCTGAAAACCTTAGTGACCTTGACATAATGCACAAAGTAGAGCAAGGCAATCTTGCGAGTCAAATAGTTACTGGCTTAGGCGAGGAGTCGTACAAGTCAAACGGCAAGCTTCAGTCATTAAATGGTATTATTTTAGCCTCCCGCGCCAGCATTTATCTAAAGCGTGTAAGGGGACCATTCAGGATGGTAAGGTAATGAAATGGGACGTAGGGCATATTTTGTCAATCAAACAGGCGCCAGAAATGCGACTGTAGCAATGAGTGCTGAATTAGATAACATCTTTCAGCAAGCCAGATCGCAAGTATTGAGAACTATCCAGAGAATGTCCCAAAATGGTGAATTAACTTTTGCTGGCAAGCAGAAATTGTTTTTGTTGAGTGAGATTGATAAAGCTTATGCAAAGATGAACGGGAATATGCTTGAATGGGGAGATCGGAATATCCCGTATTCCGTAAATTTTTACTACAATATGGCCGTCAGGGATTTAGAAATAGATTCTGCTATTCTAGGCAATTTGAATGAACGCCGGATTGCCGTTGCTATGGGTAATTGGGCCGACGACATAGCGGCGAACACTACTTTTATGTCTCGTATCGAAAAACAACACTTACGAAAAATTTCTGCTGATATTTTCCGAAAAGCATCTTTAACCGGCCAGACCAGACGGCAAGTATCAAAAGAACTTGAAGCCCGCGCACTCGAATTGCCCTCATTTCAAGCAATAGACCGTGCCGGCAAACAGTGGAATACTAAAGCATATTTTAAAATGCTTGGCCGTACCGTTTTACATGGTCAAGGGCGGGAAGCCTATATAGATGTCATGCAGCACCAAAAGAAAGACCTTGCCAGAATAACCGTTAGCGGCAATTCCTGTCCGGCATGCAATGAATGGGAAAATCGAATCGTAAGCGTATCCGGGACCAATCCACAATACCCGGCTTTAGATAAGGCTGTAAGCCGTGGGCTTTTTCATCCTAATTGTGTGCATTCTCTTGTTTATTTACCTGATTCTGTGATAGAACAAAAATATTTTGAAGACGGCAGGGCAACGGATGGGATTAATTCCCCAGGCAATGCCAATACCCAGACCAAAGAAAAATGGAAACAATACCATCAAAACCATGCAGGAGTGAAAGGAAAATGGCGCAGAACGCCACTTGAAAGCAAACCCTGATGTGCTATATTGCTATTCACGTTTTACCTTCGCCCCCTTGTTGTTGTCCGCGACAGGGGGGCTCTTCTAAAGGAAAAAGCTATGTTAGAGCGCCTCTTTAAACAGAAATGCAAAATAAAACGGCCGGTAACTGTCGGAACTCTTCGCAATAAAAAAGGGAAATTCAATCTTGACGACGGCACAGACGCATTGATAAAATCGATTGCCATAACTCAGCAGGAAATGACTTTTTTTAGTCTTACAATTAACAATTCAGCGTTTTTAATAAAGGGAGTCGACAGCATCCCAGACGGTTCAGAATTGGTCTATGATGAGAAAACATACAGCCTGAGCAAAATTAAAGTACTGAGAAATATTCACGACAAGCTAGAGGGATTCAAGGTATTTGTATAATGGCAACAGGATTAAAATTTGATACCCGTCAGTTTCGTATAAAATCAGAGTTATTAAAAAAAATATCGAATAAGAAAAAAAACGCAGCGCTTGAGGCTGTCGGTGCATTTGTAGCCAGTGAGGCAAAGGACAGAGCGCCGATTGATGAAGGATTTTTAACAGCAGATATTGAAACTGAAACATATCCGAAAAACGATATAACAGTTATATGGGTACCAATTAACGCACCGAGTTCGCAGTATGCCGTTAAAATGCACGAAGATACCTATAATCTAGGACCGAACTCAGCAGCAAAACAAGCACTTATGGAAAAAATAGTAGGCCAGAAATATATAAGCCGGTCTATCGATGAAGAGAAAAGAGCGATTAAGGACATTATAAAACGGGAAATGGCACTCTAATGGCAAACCCTAATTCAACAAATTTTGAAGAAGCATTATTGAAACTTACGGCCGGCTGGACCGGCAGAACTATAGGTACAGATATATTCTTAGGTGCATTACCTGAAAAAATGCTTGAATCTACAGCCGCTATTTTGGATAATGAAATTCCTAATACTGAAAACGACGACGGGCTCAGGCGTTATTCTGCAAGATATATCGGAAAATTTGCAGCGCGGGAAACCGCCCGACTCGAAATTGATAAAATCAAAGAAAATTTAGTCAAATACAGTGAAGATGTTGTCATTGATGGAGGGGCGACTGTCAAGCTCCACCAAGTCAGGCTAAGAGGGGGCGAGGGATTGTATGAGACAAAGGACGACGGGCAGGAATGCTGGAACTGCGTATTAAATTTAATATGCACTTTTAACCCCCAGACTTGACAAATAGTATTTTGGATGCTATATAAAATAGTTACGACTTTTCTTTTCCCACCCGAAAGCAAAAGTCAAGCAGACAAAAACCTAAAATAGGAATATTATTATGCCTTATGCAAAAAATGACACGACTTTAGTGGAATCCGGTGCGTGTTGGTGCTTTTATAAAAATATCATCCTGGGATCAACCCAGGGCGGTCCAATGATCGGACTTGAAAACACAACCCACGAAGTATTGATAGACCAGAATGGCCAGGAAGTTATTGCAGAAACCGGTCTGGGCGGTAAAGCTAAGGCAGAAGTGCCAATGGCTGAAACTAATCCCGGATTAATGGCTGCTATCGTTCCCGGTGCCGTAGCTGCTGAAGCTGCAGTCGCTTATGTCGGCACAGATGCCGGCGCAAGTTACGCAGCTGGTGAACTCACTTTTGTTACCGCTATTACTGGTGTAAAAGTGGGAGACAGAGTTCATTACACTGCTGCAAGCGGTGCTGTCATTGGTGTAGTTGCTCAACACGACGAAACCAATAAAAAGGTCAAGCTTATGGATGGCGACGAAGCCCCTGTAGCTTCTCCAAGTCCGTCATTATATGCTGTCGAGGGTGTGCTGTTCCATTCAAGTGCAGGATTGAACCTGAAAGCACTTGCCGGTGAACTTATTTACATTCCGAAAGACACGAGTGTAACTACAACCCACATTTTGCCTTCAGCCGGGATTAATTTTAATCCTGAGTCAAGTTTTGACAACGAGACAGAACGCATTATGGCATTAACGTTTACAGGCTACCCGGATAGCTCAGTTGAGCATGCAACGCTAGGGACTGGATTGGTTTACTTTATTGGAACCAAAGCCGCTTACGACGCGCTGTAAATTAACTGAATATATATTATCAGGGGGCTTGCTTAAATGCTTGCCCCTTGCATTAATGGAGGGTAACAAATGTCTTTCAATGTGGGACCACAAGGCAATTTCACGCTTACAATAACAGGTTTTGACGCGGACAAGAACGAGGAACCATTCAGCTTTGAAGTTGACCGCCTGGATTATCCTACCGTTACCAAGGCAATGACAAACTGCCCGATTTTAGCCTCTAAGCTCAATCCTGAGTTAATGACCGAAATTCTCGAAAAAACCCCGGCAAAAGAAAGGCAAATAATCTTAGATAAGATTGAGGGATTACAGGAAGCAGAACAGCAGCTTATTATCAAACTATTAAGTAATTACTTTCCCCCTGAACGTAGAAAAATATTGAATTACATGCTGTTTGACGAACTGGTCAACATGTTTTATTTTTTAGCGACAGGAAACGAAGAAATAAAATCATTAACAGATATAATGAATGAGCTTGAGGCCGTTCAGGAAAATTACAAGAAAAAAGCCGGATTGAATAAAAAACCAAAAAAAAAAGCATAGGAGGATGTAAGCTTTTAATCGATCCTAAGTTTATGCAGGCGAAATTTCTGCATTTTTATTCAGGCTATACATGGCACTCAATGAATGAACCGGGGAATTTGCCATTTGCGGTATTCGTAAGCCTTTATAAAATGATTGATGCAGTTGATGCAGACAGGGCAATAGAAACGGATATACCGGCACTGACAGCGGTTTTATCTGGAAAAATAGGGAATATCAGGAAAAAGATTGAACATGTATACGAGGTAAAGCCAGAATTTGAAACTGAAGCACAAAAAATAGCGGACAGGCAGGAATCCTATAGAGTCTCACATGCAATAAGGATGGAGCGAGACAAGAATAAAGAAAAAATTGTGTTAAAGAAAAAAAAGGCTGAATGATGGCTTATGATCTCGGAGTAATTGGGGCCGGCGTTAAACTTGATAATAAACCTTTTCTATCAAGTATTAATCAGATGCAAAACAGGACATCTTCTGTCCTGAGCGATATGCAGGGTGCTTTTTTACGCATCTTTGGCACATTAGGCGTTATTAAACTCTTCAAGGATACCACAACCGCATCCATGGACTTCGGGCAAGCATTGAGCAATGTCGTGAGTATTGCTGATGATCTGGAAATAGACGAAGTAAGAAAAGAAATTACAGGCTTGAATAGCGTACTCGGAAAAAGTACGGAATTAACAAATAGTTTTTACCGTGCATATTCTGCCGGCGCCAGGGGGTCCGCAGAAGAACTAGCAAATTTCACAGGTGAAACGGCAAAACTAGGCCGTGCCATTCGAGCCGACCAAATAGCAACAATGAAAGCCGTAACCAAGCTTATGAACAGTTACGGGCTCGCTGTCTCGGATGCTGCAGAAATTAATGATACCCTTTTTCAGATAGTTAAACAGGGGGATACGACAGGGCAGGAAATTGCCACGACTATCGGACTTGTTGCTAATTCAGCTTCAGTCGCCGGTGTTTCTCTGGATGAAATGGGAGCCGCCTTAGCGGTGCTTACCAGGACAATGGAAACAAGCCGCGCCGTTGTTTCTCTGAATCAAGTTATTACCTCATTCCTTGACCCGACCAAAGAGGCTAAGGGCGTTGCCAAAGAATTAGGAATAGAATTAAGCGCGACAGCTATTAAAAATAAAGGATTCGCCGCCTCTATTGCAGAAATTAACGAGAAAGCCGGCGATAATGTCGAGGCTTTAAATTTAATGTTTGGTAATATCAGAGCTTTTCGTGCCATTGCCTCACTTGCCGGTACTCAATCAGAAACTTTTCAGAAAATATTAGTTGAATTTGGGGAAAAAGGCGGTAGCGCGTTAAAGGCATTTGCTGTCCAGACAGATAATGCAAAAACGACATGGACAACCTCAATGGCCGATATGAATAAAGCAATGATTCAATTTGGTGATGCAATTGCACCGATGGTTGAAGGGTTGAGCGTTATAATCACGGGGATATCTGATACTGTTAGCGGTATGGATGGCTGGGAGATTAAGCTGGGATTAGGCGCTGTCGCTCTTTCTCTCATAACAAATAAACTCAGGGCGTTTGCTTTCACAACAAGAGAAAGCACAATGGCAAATGCGCTCAATACAACCTCAGTTAATGCAAATACTGCAGCATTGATGAGAAACGCCTCAGCCTCAGCACTTGCAAAACAATCCATTACAAGGAGTGCTGTAAAAACAGGGGTGTTTAAAAATCAAATTAATGCTTTAGGCGGCAGTATGGGTGTTTTAAGTGCGGCAATGATTGCCGTTCCCGTTGCAATGGCAAGCTGGAAATTTGGTAAATGGATTAGTGGCATTACCGGCATGGATGATAAACTTGTTAAATTTTACGGTAATTTATTGAATGGGCGTGAAGAAATTGTACAACAGGGATTTATTCTTGACGAGGCTTTGCTTGGTGCCAGGCGTGGCGTTTTCAATAAAAGACTTGACGACATGCAGAAGCAATTGCCTGAATTTACAGAAGAGTTTGACGAATTCCGCAAAAAACTCAGCCAAATAGATCCAGATGATTTACAGGGCTTGACTCAAATAGAAAAAAAATTCAGGGAATTTAAAAAAGATATTTCAACCCCGCTTGAGCTAGAAATCGCTGATATTGTACAAATGAAGCACCTTAAGGGAACACTAGCTGAAACCCTGCTGAACTTCACAAAAGAAGAAGCAGAAATATTCCGCGCAAAATTTCAAGATGAAAATATAGACTTTATCACAAAAGATCAGATCAAGGGATTTATTGAACAATCGCAACAACTTACCGCCGCTTTCTCATTGCAAGAGGCGACAGATAATTTCGAGCACAACTTAATTGAAATTAAAAATATGGCTGCAAAATTTGAGCAGGATCGGCTTGATATAAGGCTTACGGCCGGGGGTGAACAGGCGCAAAGGGAATCACTTTTAGAGCAACTCGAGGTCGAACAGGCATTTTTTCAGACACAATTGAAATCTCTTTACAATGAGCAGCAGATATTTAAAGCTGCCGGACTTGAAAAAGAAACCGAAAAAGTCACAGAAGAACTGCAAAAACAACTCGAAAAGTACGACGAAAATAAAGAAGACATTATTGACCTGCAAAAAGAAATTGCAGATAACAGCCCCCTCGGGAAATTGCGTGAAGAAATGCAAAAAGCAGGTGGTATCCAGAAATTGCGTGATTCTCTTTTTAAGGACGGTGTAACACAACAAGAAAAAAATGTACTATTAAAAACTGCTGGTCCGGCCGGCGCGGAACGATTTGCCGAACTTTTAACAATAGCAAGAGATAGGGGGCTTGAGGGCAAACAGGCAGAAGAAGTCGCACTCAGTACATTAAACGAAGAGTTAAGGACTCAATTAAAGCAGGGTAATATAACAGATGAACAACAATTAACACTACTTGAACGCATCGCTGAAGCTGTAGAATCCGGCAAAGGTGCAATCTTATTTGCGGGGTAACAAAATGGCTTATGAATATTTCTTTATAGATGAAACTGACATAAAAAAAGAAGAAAAAGGGCAGACAAAAAGCCGGAAAATGGTTTTTATAGGCAGTCGGGAAGAGGTAGAGGGATGGCTTCCAGGTATTTTTGATCCTGCTGATTTTACCTTTTTCGTTGACGGTATCAGGTGGGCAGGCAGTGATTTTATTATCTATACCGCAACAGCAAACGCCCTGAACCGTTTTGAATGGGAAATAAGGCTTGTCGCAAAAAATTACCGCGATTTCAGTGGACCAACACAAGGCACGCAGGCAAAAAACCGTGACTTGTCCAGTGTAACAAAACACTCTATCAGTACTGCAAATTTCACAATTACGGCAAAAATGGCAGGCTATTACCTTGCCCCTACTGGAAAATATGCGATTGATACTGATTATGAAGAGACAGACGACAGCCCTTTTAATGAAACTCTTGACATTCACGATATAAACAACGTTCTAAAAATGGATGTGCATAATTTGAAATATTACCTGAGAGGTGCCCCAGAACAACACGAATCATTAAGGCAAAGATTCAGCGGGTTTGCTAGTTTTAAGGGGATAAGGGGAAGAGCCGGAGCACAAACCATGGAGGAAACCGTAGGTAAAAATGACAACGTTTATACTGAGTGGATTGTTAACATAGAAATGCCTCCCACTGGTTTTACATGGAATACAAACTGGAGGGGGATTACTTAATGAATTTCACCACAGAAAATATTACTGAATGGTCAAAGCACATTATAAACCTGATAAAAGGCAATACACCTATTCAGGGATCGGGAATGCTGATATCTAAAAAGCCTAACGGATATTTATTTGAAATAGATCAGAAAAGCGGGGGCGGGGCTATATTAGAGGCAAAACTAAAAACAGTAGTAGATGAAAATAACTATACTGCTGATATTTATTCAAACAGGGATGAAGCACCACTTTTTGAAGATGTCGAGTTTAAGGTGCTTGATATTGTAGACGAATTAAGTGTTGGGGATTGGATCCCTGCCAGCCAAAAGCCTCACGGCACCCCGGTGCCTGTAACTTATTGGACTGCAGCGCAACAATTAGGGGATGTTTAATGACTCTGGATGCAAATTGGACAACAAGCGAAGGAAAGGGTAAGCTCACCCGTAGAGCTTTTAATCAAGTGCGAACAACATGCGAAGAGCGCACAAAGGGAGCATATAGAACTATGCCTTCTGGAATCGCCATTGATCTTGTAAAATATGAGAGAGTAAGAAGATCACTCCGACAACTAATACATGATGAAGTAACAGCTTTAATTACACTTTATGCTAACCACACTGTAAATGGTGGTGTTTTTGAGGGATTAGCCAGTATCCCACAATGGACTGAATCGGATATCTTAACAGCAATAGGGGATGCAGAGCGCCTCCCCGTTCCAAATGACCACCTAAATGCGGCTGCATGGAATTATCAAACTCTTAAAATATTAACTAAATTGCAATGGTCAATGCCGCCTACAGCATGGAGCATTTTCAGTGTTGGCAGATATGATAGGACGGGTTCTGGAGCTTCATTGGCAGCAGCTATTACAGACGCGCACGCTAAAGCATGGACATTGCAAAGCCCGACTGGATTGTGGTGTTTTGCCATTCAGCAAATTGGGTTAAATTATACAGAAGGAAAAACAGTATATACTTTTCCAGATTTAGGCAGCCAATACACTTACGATATTTTTGACTCGGCAAGACCCTCTGATATGGGAGAGAATTATTTCAGGATTAATGATGTGCCACCAGTAGCAAGTAATCCTCCTGGAACCGACCCGAGAAACAAGTTTTGGAAGCTCAAAAGCAATGCCACTGAATCTATATCATTTTCTAGCCAAAGTGTGATAAATAATACATTTGAGCCTATTGAAGTTGTTAATAGAGTAGTAAGCCCCAGTGGTTTTGCAAAAACAGACTGGGTAGTTGTTCCTAAGATAATATTCAAGTTTGATGGTCCAAATGGCTTTCAAAATAATCTTCCATGATTGAAAAAAAACAAAAGAATGATATGATATAAAAAAAGGATTTGACATGTCAGTGACACCAATACCATTAAAAGTTGATGCAGCGACAAAACAGATTATTGAATCTTCAGGATACCCAATACAGGAAACCGCATTGCCCTTGCTCGAATACGGGGTTGAATTACTTTTAAATCTTACTTATTACGACGTTGATACCACACAATTAGATACACCTATTGTCTATCACCCGTTCTCTGTAAATGATTTATTCGCTTTTCGTGGTGATAATGATTTTAATACTTCTAATTTGCTAATGTTTCTAACTCAAGAGATCGCGGGAACGCCGCCTCTTTGGGTACTGGCGACTGGACATGAAATAGGCGATGTTGTACGGTCAACAGCCGGCAATTGGTTTTCGTGTATAGCAGCGGGAACTACTGGCGGGTCTGAGCCGACATGGGACACTGACATAGGGGATACAACCGTAGATAATACAGTTACATGGCAAAGAGTTTATGACAACGACGGAATCAATCAACCCGGAGACTGGGAAAGCGGGGGCACAGCAGATAAAACATTAGGTCAAATTTCCGTCAGACTGATTACGAGCACGACAAAGTTCGCGGCTTTTATTCTCAGCTTGGATATGTTAAGTCCGACAAGCACGGAAGCATTGATCCAGGGCTTTATGTTGTCGCCAGGAAACGCTTATTATACAACTATTCTGAATTCAAAATTTCAGGCAGGCGGCACGGTTGATACCGTTCTTGCAATGCCATCCCCCGCCAACCCGGCATATCTAAACAGCGCACAAAGTTCAGCAATGTTTGTTGACCGTGTTTTGTTTAATTTGGCCTCAGCAATTAATTTGCAAATTTCTTCAGGGGCAGTAACCCGCAATAATGCAGTTCATACACTGGAACCTGAGACGGGGACAGCGGATGAGCTTGATACAATTAACGGCATTTTAGATGGAGAATGTTGTGTTTTAAAGGTAAATGATTCAGCAAACGATATAATCACATTAAAGCACGGTACCGGGAACATATTAACACCGGACGGGAACGACTTAATTTTAGAAAAGAACGGGATATTACTGATAATTGGCACAACGGGTGGCAACGTCGAAATAACTTTACCATTCAACCCCGCAAGTTATGCAAAAAGAGACGTGCAGAACGCTGGAAGTGGGACAACCGTATTAACAGCATTCAATGGGTTAAAACTGCTACTGGTAGACACAACAAGCGGCAGTGCCAGCATAACACTTCACGCCGCAGCAGACTGGAGTGGTGAGTTATTAATAATTAAAACTTCTGCCTCTAATACGCTAACTGTCACGGGAACCGTAAACGGCGCTGTGAACCCGACAATCACAACAATAAGAGGCTCATATAATATATTTAATGACGGAAATGATAACTTTATCACTCCAAAAGTAATGACACCATAGGAATTAATATGAAAAAAATCTTACAAATTTTATTGTTTTTTCTGATTTTACCGCTTTTTGCGGGGAAATTGCCTTTAGAGTATGACGAATCCACCGGCGTGGCTGTCCCGGAGACGACAGATATTGATATTAACCCGTCTGGAGATTTTAAAGTAAAAGGAGCTAAGTCTAACGCCTTTTCAGATACAAACCAGACTGATTTGGGTTTGAACAACACGCACAGAGGCACAGTAACCGGCAACCCGCATGCTGTCACTAAAACAGAAGTGGGATTAGCGAATGTTACCGATAATGAACAAGTAAAGAAAACAGACGGGATCACGGTTGATCTTAATAAACTGAACCTTAAAGATTCAACAGAGCTTACTATTGGCACGGGTGCGGTCACAATAACGCAATCCACTCATACTATTGATGGTGAAAGCGACCTTGACGATGATTTAGTAACTATTAATGGAGAAACGCAAGGGGATGTGCTTTGGATTGTCCCCGCAAATGCAGCAAGAAATATAACCCTTATACATAGTACTGGAAACATTATCACGCCAAGCGGCTCAGATTATCTTATTCCTGATAATGCCGTGATAGAATTACATTATGATGGTACGAATTGGCGTGTTATTGGCTTTTATTCTGCCAGTGGTGGCGGTGATGTAACCGGTCCAGCCAGTTCAACAACCGATAATCTGCCTAGTTTCAGTGATACCAGCGGAAAGGTTATGAAAGATTCAGGCGTTAGCGCAAACAATCTTGTCCAGAACACCAGAAATATAAACTCAGGTGAAGGGATTCAGGGCGGTGGCGATTTGTCAGCAGATAGAACGCTTGCGTTGAATATAACTAGTCTGACTTCTGAAGCAACACCCACGAGCGGCGACGAGTTAGTTATATGGGATGGAGCTAATCACAAAAAGATTGACTGGGATAACTTACCAGGAGCAGCAGGGGGTGAGGCAAATACAGCCTCGAATGTCGGAGGCTTCGCAGGTTTATTTAAACAGAAAACAGGTATTGATCTCGAATTTAAAACAGTACAGAGTTCAGATAGCTCAGTTTCGATAACAAATAATGCCTCAGATATTGATTTTAAGATAACAAAAACAGGTGTTTACCGTACTTTATATGTTGATGCAGGAGCATACACACCATGCACCACGAATGGAGCAACTACAGGTACAAACGAATATGCTACAAATGATATTGAATGGGATTATTTCGCATTTGATGGAGGAGCGACAGAAGAGCGTATACAGTTTAAAATTGCCATGCCGGACGTATGGGATAAATCAACAATTAAGATAAAATTTTATTGGTCAAGTGCAACGGGTAGCACGACAGCGGATACCGTAGAATGGGGAATAAAAGCAGGCGCTTTAGGGGATGGTGATGCCATAGATACCGCATTAGGTACTGCTGTAACTATCTCAGACGCTTTACTTGCAGATAACGGCACGGATTTACAACTTTCATCTGCAACGGCTGCAATGACAGTTGGGGGTACTCCTGTGCTGGGCGATCTGGTAACATTTGAAATTTATCGTAATACTGACGGCACGGATGACATGGTAGAGGATGCGTGGCTGATGGGAATAATGATTCAATATAAAGAATCTGCAACAGAGCCTAGCGCATGGTAAAAGGAATCACAGATTAAATGAAAATATTTAAGATAATATTATTTATGGGAATCAGTTGTTTTCTTGTCTCTTTTTCTCCTGTTCAGACACATAGGCGAAGTGCTTTTCGAGATACCACTTGGACAGCAAACAGTGCAGTATTAAGCGCACAAGATAGTACGCTAGTTGCTTATTGGAAAGCTGAGGGTATAAGCGACTCAAAAGGCAGTCACACACTGACGAATGTGGGGACTGCAACATATACAGCAGGAAAATATAATAATGCGCTTACATTAAACGGAAGCTCTCAGTATTTTACTGCTGTTGACGATTCTGATTTTGATTATGGTAGTGGCGAATTTACTATTGCTTGTTGGTTTAATCGGTCGGCTACAGGTGTAGACCATAATATCTATCACCAACTAGCTAACGTTGGACAATATGCCAGCCCTGTTACGATACAAATAACATCCGGCAATAAGCTAAAAATACTTACTTCAACAAATGGAACATCATGGACAACTACAGGAGAGGGCAGCACAACAATTAATGCGACAACATGGTATCACTTAGTAATTGTGGGAGACGGAACCGATATCAAAGGATATATAAATGATTCGCTAGAAGTCACGCTGGCAAGTGTCGGCACGTTATTTAATGCGACTCAGGTAGTTGAACTCGGTGCTTATACATATTCAGGGGGCACTGTTAATCATTTTAATGGGCAGCTAGACGAACTGGCTGTATGGAAAGGTTATGGAGCAGATAGTGCATTTATATCTGCTTTGTATAATTCAGGCACGGGATCATTTTATTTACCATAATGTTTATACTTAATCCAAAAAAGAATTGTTTTTTAACGTCCGAAGAGTTGGCAACAATAAAAATATTGTCAGCATCTTGCGGAATAAAGATATATGGTGTTAAAATTATCAAAAATACAGGGCTGTCATGGAAAAATAATATTGCTTGTTTTTCGGTAATGAATCCGAATAGTATTTTTATTTGCGATGATATGCAGAACATGAAAAAGATTATGCCGCACATTGCACACGAACTGAAGCACAGAGAGCAACTAAAAAGAATGGGAGCAGTCAGGTATTTATGTTTGGCAAATCCGATATGGAGAAAGGCAACTATTGAGCCTGAAGCGTATGCTGAAGAAAAGCGCGTAGAATTGGAATTAAATCTATGAAATATTTTGAAAATCACGAACCATTGGGACTGCCACCAGGCTCAGTCAGGGCTTGCATGGCAACAATGGTACTTTTTACTATTTGCGCGATGAACGCCAGGGGAATGGAAATAAATCAAGAATTTTATATGGTATTAGGCACAATAATTGGCTTTTATTTTGGAAGTCGAAAGTAGGAACATGGAAAAAGCAGAGATAAAAGAATTCGCAAAAGAAGTTGTTAGGCTCCAAAACGAAAATAAAGCCGATGAAATGGAAAAAACGCATTGTAAAATAGGCTGGACTGTTGAGGATGTAGAAGCTCTAAAAGAGTTGACCGGCTATATAAGATCAAGCAAAAAGGCTGTTCGCAGAGCTATTTTCAGGATTATTGTTATAAGCTTAATAGGTGGATTTTTATTTTTTCTGAGTGAAAAGGCTAAAAGTATTATCTTGGTACTGGCCAAACTTTTTAATTAGGTTAAAATTATGGATAAATTAAGCGATTTTTTCAGGGGTGATACAAAGCAGGTGATAATGAATTTCACCAAACAAAGCGATGGTTCAAAGATCGACTTGACTGGCGCAACTCTCACATTTACCATGAAAAAAGATGATACTGACCCGGATGTTGACGCCGTGATTCAAAAAGATTTAGTTATTCAATCACCGGCAACAGATGGACAGGCAATTTTAACTTTGACGCCTATTGACACCGACCAGGATACAGGCGATTATGTTTATGACATCCAGCTTGTAGACGCAACAAGCAGTGTTTCAACAATCCTGAAAGAAAGCATTGCAATTAAACAAGACGTAACAATAACGGCATAAAATGGCAGAATGTGACACAATTTCAGTCGAATTGATTGAAGAAACTATAGGCGTTAAAAACGTAGAGGAAATAGTAGACGTTAAGGTCGATTGTGTTTCTATTAATTATTCAGGAAAAACAGCACAAGTTGAAGATATTATAGAAGCTGGCGAGGGTATAAGTGCATTAAAAGTGCTTAGAAATGATGCCACCGATAAAGCATTTATTGCAGATGTAAGCGATATTGCTGAAATAAATAGAATTATCGGGATATCAAAAACAGCGGCAATTATCGGCAATAGCGTGGAATATGTGATATCCGGGAGCCTGACAGATGTTTTATGGTCGTGGGATGTCACAAAACCTATATTTTTTGACAGTAACGGAGATTTGACACAAACGCCGCCGGTTGCGGGGTTCAGTATGATAGTGGCAATCCCGATAACGAGTACAACTATAAACGTAACGATTAAGCAAGGAATTAAATTAGTGGACGACCATCGCCGAATATTCAAGGCACCCGCAACCGTGACTTTAAATACAGGAACGAGTTCTAGTACCGTTTCTGATTTACAAACCTTAAATGACGGGAATACCTATGATCTTGCAGAAGCAGCAAGTACTCCAGGTATGAATTTAGAAATCAATTTTACAAGTGTGGATTCAGTTAAAGGTTTTGCAATAAAAGCGTATTATGTGGGGAGTTCGACCCATTACGTTGAGGTTCAGATTTGGAATGATACGACGAGCGCTTGGGACGTATTTGTAACGCTTCTTTCGGGGCTCGGCATGAATTATAGATATATTGAAATACCTGATTTTGATGCGGATTATATAGATGGTAGCGGAAACACAATAATCCGACTTTATCACCCAACATCCGGCAATGCTTCGCATGATTTGTATATAGATTATGTCGCTTTATTAGGATAAATCAAAGGTAAAAAAATGTTAAAATATTTACAAAAGACTATTGAAAATGAGGACGGGGGAATCGCCAGCGCATGGGAAGGATTGGATTTGGTCGTTAATCTGGAAACCAGAAAAGCGCACGTAAGAGAAAGAGGCTGGAAAACTGGGCAATATCTTGCAGACGGAAAAGGGCCTTGTGTGCCGCCTATTTTATGGAAAGAACCCGATATTGACATATTGGTGACTGTCGCTGAATATCCAGTGGGGACACCTATTGAAAAAGTCAATTTTGATTGTATAGTGACTCGTATGGTTACGCTGGATTACTACCCCGGCACAGAAACGCCTAACCCATTTAAAGGCGCGGTAATAACTGATACCCCGGAACCGACACCGGAAGATATCCCGGAATAAAAGGAAAAACATGAAGAAGAAGCAAGACAAACCAGTGTCAACAGAGCCGGTAGCGAAGAAATTCACTATTGAACTTGAGGCAGAGCATGTAGGGCAAATTATGGACATTCTGGAACAAGTCAGATTGCCACATAGAACAATCCACCCTATTATTGAGAGTATTAATAATCAAATCGAACTAAAAAAGGTGAAAAAATGAAAAATGATTTTCTAAAAATGTTCGGAATTATTGCCTTTGCAATGGCAATATGTTTAAGCCCGGTTTTTGCGAAAGATGTCCAGCAGTTCGGGCTTTCGACAAACGTAGACAGCGCAACTGCTACAGATATCTGGGACTTAACAACTCAACCAATATGGGTGGCACCTACACAAGCCCGCGTTCATGCTATTGTTTCTGCAAATGCCGGGGATAATGCAGGTACAGGCACTTTAACCTTAGCAGGGGTGCCGTTGGATACCGAAACCGTTACAATTAACGGGAAGGTTTACACTTTTCAGTCTACATTGACAGATGTAAACGGAAACGTTCTGATTGAGCCTGATGGAACCGCAACTGGGACTCTAACATTCACAGACGTACCGGTAGACGGCGAAACTGTTACAATTAATAGCAAAGCTTACACCTGGCAGTCGATTTTAACTGATGTTGACGGTAATGTATTTATTGAACCAGATGCGACAGCCACAGGAACGCTGACAATGACCGGGGTGCCGTTGGATACCGAAACCGTGGTTATAAACAGCAAAACCTATACTTTCCAGGCGACATTAACAGACGTTGACGGGAATGTGAAAATTGCCGGTGATTCCAGCGCAGCAGGTACGCTGACAGTTACAGATGTTCCGCTAGATACTGAAACGGTGACTATTGGATCAAAAGTATATACCTGGCAATCAATTCTGACTGACGTTGACGGGAACGTATTAATCGAACCTGATGCGACAGCGACAGGGCTTTTAACTATTTCCGCAAATCCAACAGACACCGAAACCGTTACTATAAGCTCAAAAACTTATACCTGGCAGGACACTTTAACCGATGTCGATGGGAATGTGAAGATTGGTGCAAGTCAAGCCGAATCTGTAAGCAATATTTTGGCAGCCATAGAGGGGGGTGCCGGTGCCGGCACTAAATATGCTGCCTCAATGACAACTAACACCGAAATAACAGCAATAAATAACGCTAATAATCTAGCTGTGACTGCTATTTTAGCGGGTGCAGTAGGAAATTACGGCACTACTGAAACAATGGCAAACGCCGCTTGGGGTGGCGCTAATATGACTGGTGGGACTGATAACGCAAGCGGGTCCGGCGATAACTTAGCTGCCGCAATTATCGGAGGTGCTGGGTCTGGCACAAAATACGCGGCCTCAATGGTAACAAATACTGATGTTACAGCCGTTAAGACTGCTGGAAATTTAGTATCAACAGCAATCAATGCCGGTACAAGTGCCAATGCTGTAGCCACCACCGAAACCATGACGAATGCGTCCTGGGGTGCGGCGAATCTAGCGGGCGGTACTGACGACGCAAGCGGATCAATAGATAATTTAGTAAAAGCGCTTGATCTAAGCGGTACCGGTGGCGTTAATTATGCGGCCTCAATGATTGCTGGCGGTGTAGTTACTGGCGTTAACAATGCCGGGGATTTAGACTTAACAGCAGATTTAGCGGGTACCGTTGGGAATTATACAACAACTGAAACCCTTACTAATGGAAGCTGGGGCGGTGCCGTAATGACCGGAGGCACAGACGATGCGAGTGGAAGTGCTGATAATCTGATTAGTGCTTTTGATTTATCAGGAGTTGCCGGGACTGATTATGCAACCTCTATGACTGTTGGAGTTGTGACAGGTGTAAATAATGCCGGGAATATTGACGCTACAAGCAATATAGCTGGTCCTTTGGGTAATTATACCACGACCGAAACCATGACTAACGCATCCTGGGGAGGCGCGAATCTTACAGGTGGCACCGACGATGCAAGCGGGTCAATAGATAATTTAATCAGTGCAATTAATATGAGTGCCGGCGCAGG
>Ga0114918_10000935_pt1 | contig 25782 bp, 16 predicted proteins | sample LantaG_FD_87015 | JGI IMG/M metagenome (GOLD analysis project Ga0114918, IMG submission 87015) | Deep subsurface microbial communities from Baltic Sea to uncover new lineages of life (NeLLi) - Landsort_02402 metaG | ecosystem: Environmental > Aquatic > Marine > Oceanic > Sediment | place...
ATGAATCGACACAATGGGCATATAAATAGTCTTTTTATGGATTGGTCTGTTAGAAAGATCGGGCTAAAAGAGCTGTGGACGTTGAAGTGGAGTCCCGATTTCGACACGGCCAACGTCTGGACCCGGGCCGGTGGCGCACTGCCGGATGACTGGCCGGAGTGGATGAGAGGATTCAAAGACTACTAAATCGGCCATAAAGCACATACTTTGCAAATAAGCATTAAACCGGTATTTTCGGGTGAGGTTGCTGCCTTTGAAAAAAAAGAGGCAGCGGGGGCAAGTTGAAAGAACATCGTCTTTTAACTAATGAAAAAGGCTATGTTCATTATATAGTCGAATGTTCTACTTTTGCCGTTCTTATGAATGTTATTTGGTGTGGATTTCGCATCAAATCCTGCTCGAAGCCCAGTCGGCGAAGTTTATCCTGAGCTTTGCCAAATGGGTTAGACTACTCCGAGGGGATGACTTGTTCATTGTTTTCGGAATATAGCTTGTCCTCATCCTGCTCCGGCTTTTCCTCCAGGTCAACCAGTCCCATCGACGCGATGCGCTTGACAAGGTCGACTAAGTTATCAACACCCAGCTTGTGCATGAGATGAGCGCGATGCACTTCAATAGTCCTTGCAGAACGGTGTAGCAGATTGGCTATTTCCTTGTTGCTCATGCCGTTGATGATAAGTTGTAAAATTTTTATTTCATTTCGGGTTAGAGAAGCGCCCAAATCAGGATGAGTGGCAACGTTATTTTGAAGTATTGATCTGATCTTCCGCACAAAATTCTTTTTGTCCAGGGGCTTTTCGATAAAATCCACAGCTCCGGCCTTCATGGCTTTGACGGCGGTGGGTATATCCCCGTATCCCGTTATCATCAGAACAGGAACCCACGGAGCCAGGTGCTGTACATCCGCCAGTAATTCAATGCCGTCCTTTTCAGGCATTTTCAGATCAGTAATCAGCAAATGACATTTTTGAGAACGCAATCGTGCAAGACATTCAACCGGATTACCAAAGCAGCTCACCTTAAAGTCTGAATCTTCAAGTGTTTCTTTGACGACCTCGCGAATCGTTGGCTCATCATCGAGGAAGAAGATGTGTTTTTCTACGATATTTGCCATTGCTACTCCGTTACCTCTACGCTACATCTTTTATGAAGACGAAATACTCAGCTTAGAGCATTAATCCCTTTACCCCAATAAGGAGAGCTTGCCTCTTAAGGGCACTATTTCATTCCCTCTGATAAGTACTGATTCATAAAGAAAACTTATACTATGAATTAATGGTTTTAAAATCTATTGTGGTAAATACGTAATTTTATGGATTCGTCTCTCTTTATATTGTCGATTAAAATGAATCCTTGCTTCATATAGGAATAGCGATTCTGGATTAAAAATGTTACCTATTATTTTTATATAATTTTAAATTTTTCAAAAAAGCCTTTTTTTGGGAAATAATCCACTCCATGGGTTTATTACATGATCTCCTATGGGCTTAGTCGGCTTTGCATTATGGAAGATTTTTGTATTAGTGAACCTGAGGTTGTCAAATTCTCTCCTTTACATCATATCCTAATCCGGATATCGAAAAATAGTGGCTTTCATCGACTATTTACGGGTTATAGTAATGAATATGTGTTTTTTTCGGCAATATTAAGATTTTGCTCGGCTAAGAAATTTTGTCTTTTTCGATAGGTATATTGATGATAAATGTTGTTCCTTCGCCAAATTTGCTCTCAATGCGAATATGACCACCGATACGAGAAACGACATCCTTCACAATGCAAAGTCCCAGACCGGTTCCCTGGCCCCGAGGCTTGGTTGTGAAGAACGGCTCAAAAATCTTATTAATATTTTCCGGCGCTATACCGCCGCAGTTATCAGAGAGACGCAGCTCAATATGCTTATCTTTCAGGGCTCCGCTTATCACAAGCTGCCGGGTCTTTTTGCCGTCGGCCGCCTGTATACCATTTTCAATAAGGGCAAAAAACAACTGCTCCAGATCGTTTTCATTCATCCATGAACAGGGAAGGTCGTCCATATTTCTGACTCGAAGTAAAATACTTGCCGAACGTGCGCTTTCACTCAGTAACCTTGCGATTCTGACAGCGACCGTCTTCAAATTTACTTCAGCGACGGTCCTTCCAGAAGATTTCCTGGCAAAATTGCGAAATCTTTCAATAATTGAAGTGATATTAGATACCTGAGTCACACTGTCCTTGAGTCTTCTTATAACGGTCTCTGAGGAAGATGATGCTTCCAGCTCATCCAACGCATTATCCATCGACAGACGAATGACAGTCAGAGGCTGCGTGAGCTGATGAGCTACGGTCGCACTTAAGGTCCCCAATGAGGCGAGCTGTTCGGCTCGAGCCATTTGTCCGCGATATCTGCTGAGTTCCTCTTCCTTCAGCTTCGTTTCGCTGATATCAACAAATGAGCCCATCATGGAAATCGGCTTGCCGTGCTCATCTTTCACTAAAGTTGCACAGATCTGAACATCGAAGGCCGAGCCATCCTTTCTTTTGGCCGTTAATTCACCGATCCAGCCTCCTCTATCTCGCAGCATATCGATTAACTTTGACCCTTCATCGGGAATTTGCCAGAACTCAAGGGTATTTCTTCCCAGAACCTCGTTCTCGTCATCGTATCCCCACATTTCGATGAAGGACCTATTCACATATGTTAAATTCCCTTCTGTGTCGCCGATGGCAATGCCGCTTATGGATGAGTCAACAGCGGAACTGAGCTTTTGTATTTGCTCTTCTGCACGTTTCATATCATCGATATCTCTTGCGATAACCATAGCGGCAGTCGCCCTTCCATGATCGTCTCTCAATGGCTCAATGGTCGCACTGTACCAGCGGGGCTTATTCTGTATTTCAGTCAACGAGATTGAATTTATTCCTTGCCCGGTCTCGATGGCTTTTCGCACATTAGCCGCCTGGCGTTCTGCGATTTCTTTCGGGAAAAGGTCCCACAACGTCTTTCCGACCAAGTCTTCCGGCTGATATCCCAAAGTCTTTGCCCCCACTTTATTCGCGAATAAAAAGACGCCTCTCTCGTCTATGATGAAAATGGGATCCCTCGCACATTCGACCAGTGTTCTGTACTTTTCCTCGCTCTCGGCGAGTGCTCTTTCCATGTTCCTTTGCTCGGTTATATCTTTGGCAACGGTTACAAGCACCGTTTCATCACGTATTTTCACTGCCGTTACGTTCAGATTGGCGTGGTATGTCGAGCCGTCTTTGCGTTTCAATTCTGCCTGGAAATCACGGATGAGACCATCCTGCTGAAGTTGTTTTAAGAGCCGCGTTCGTTCGTCGGGATTATGATACACGTCTCGCACATTTGATTGCTTTATTTCCTCAAGTGAAAAGTCCGTCATTCGAAGCATCGTGCTGTTAGCGTCTATAATCCGCCCGTCCAATGCCGCCAGACCAACGCCTACAGGCAAAGTCTCGAACAGAGTACGATAACGGATCTCCGATTCATGCAGCGCCTCCTCTGTGTTCCTCCGTTCGGTGACGTCCTCACCAAAGGCCTGGAAAGAAACTGCACGGCCGTGCTCGTCAAAAAGTGCCCGATTTGTCCATCGTTGCCATTTAATCTGGCCATCCGGAGCATATACTTTGTGCTCTTGTGTCATAATCGGTAAGTCAATAGTCAGTGATATAATATTGTCCATAACGGATAGCCTGTCTCCTTCGGGGATGAGATACTTGAAGTTGCTGCCGATCAACTCTTTGCTGGTTTTGCCAAAGTACTTGCAGTACGCGGTATTGACAAAAACAATTTCACCATCAGGAAGAAAGCTGCACAATAAGATGGGCGAATCTTCAACTACGGAACGGTATCGCTCCTCACTATAGCGCAGTAACTCTTCTGCCTTCTTATGCTTTGTTATATCGATAGCCGTAGCGGCCATAAATAAAGGTTCTTCACTTTCATCCCTTACCAATGTAGCACTCATCAATGTGGGAAAAACAGTGTTGTCTCTTTTTTTATGCCATACCTCCTCGGCTACATAGTTGCCTTTTTGTTTAAGCTGATCGTTTAACTGGATCACGTATTCCATTTGCTCTTCGTTGTGGAAAATAGAAAGGTTTTTGCCGATTAACTCATCTACGCTGTACTGGTGCATCTGTCCAAAAGAATCGTTCACATAGACAAGATTGCCTTGAAGGTCGGCTATGGCAACACCGTGACCCGCTTTGTCTGAAATAGTTTTGAACTTTCTGATTTCCTCTGCGGCCTGCTTAGTAGCGGTGATGTCACGGAAAAATGTGAACACCCGTCCGCCATCAAGCTCCAGATAATTGGCACTGATATCGAGGTCCATAATCGTGCCGTCCTTCCGTCTATGGCTTGATTCGAAACGATGAAATCCTTTATCCATAATCCTCTGAATATGTTGTAAAGTTTCCTGCGGTGCTTCCGCCGCCTCGACGTTCTGGATGCTCATATTAAGCAGTTCATCCCGGCTATAGCCGGACATGCGGCAGTAAGCATCGTTGATCTCCAGAATTCGGCCATGAGTGTCGATCAGCCAAAATCCGTCAATACAGGTTTTTAGTATAATCTTGTCTCGCTCATGTTGCTTCTTGCGATCCGTGATGTCAATATTTGTACCGATCATCCGTGCAGGCGAGCCGTCGTCATTGTATGCTACTATTTTCCCACGGCCTAAAAGCCATACATAATCGTCTGATTTGGTCCTGAGGCGATACTCAATTTCAATAGAGTCCCTTTTGCCGGCAATATGCTCATTAAGGTTTCGAAGTACGGCTTGCCTGTCATCGGGATGAATTCGTTTTTCCCATTCATCTTGCGATGCAGTCAGTTCGTGGGATTCATACCCTAACATCGTTGCATGTCGCGGATTTCTATAAACTTCGTTTGTTGTCATATTCCAGTCCCACAGGGCGTCATTAGTCACCTCCATCGCCAAACGAAATTTCTCCTTGCTCTGCTTCAATGCATTCTCTGTTTTTTTATGATTGGTAATATCATGAGCGAAGATGGCAACAGACACGACCTTTCCTTTTGCATCAAAGATGGGACAAAACCATGTTTCGAAAGATTTTCCATCCCGCTCGTCCCTTAAGTAGCTTATTTTGCCTGTTTGGATGACCTCCGTCCATTTGGATCGCCGTAATTCGTAGACATCCTCATGAATGAACTCACGGGCATTCTTGCCGATCATCTCATCAATGCTTCTGCCCAAACTCTCGGCACCTGCTTTATTAATCATTAGAACATTTTCATCGGTATCGATCAGACCTGCGGTATCGGGAATGGACTCCAGAAAAGCACTGGCTGCCTGTTTTTTATCATACATAATTTTCTTGGTTTGTTTGTAATAACGGCAGTTTTCGTATCGACTTGCGATATTTATCAGTGACATAGGCAGCAGATCCAGATAGCCTCGTTCCGGATCTTTGATGATGTAGTCGTGAACGCCGGCCTTAAGCGCCTCGGCAACAAGCTGTTCCGAGCCAATTTCAGCCAAAAGCACCAGGGGCGGTGGAATCTTTTTATCGAGTAGTTTCATGCAAAGATCCGTGCCGGAGATGCCGGGCAGATTATGGTCAACTGCAATCACGTCGAATGCCTGTGCGTCGGCACCAAGTTGTTCGAGCGCCTCCTCGGCCCGCGAGCACTCGATGATTTCGCAGGAAACGTCGCTTTTTTGAAAAGCCCGGCGAAAGAGGAGCCTGTCGTTTTCATTTTCCTGGACCAGAAAAATACGAAGGTTTGACGATATTTCAACCATGATCGGGATCTCCATCTGGAGACGCGACTGACTATACTCGCTCAGGCCAGACGCTCTCACGAATATTCGGGTATACAATATCCCTGAGTAGCAAATTTAACTGGTGTAGTCAAGAATGGATTCAAGGATTCTTGCCGGTTACAGAATTCCGTATGTTCCGTACGAGGGTGACGTCATGTCAAATGTCGATGAGTGTTTCCACAAATCAAATACCGCGGTTCTCGTCGTGCGCCATGAGTGATTTGTATTGCATAAAAAATAACACGTCGTAATATACAATACGATATAAGCGATAAGAATTACGGTATCCTATTATCGGTGAGTTTGCTGGGCTTGTCAATCAGCAGAGCCTTATCTATGTCCGCCATCAGTTCCTGCTGATTAATTCTGACAACGCGCTGATGTCTTCTATGGCCTTCAGCGGCGGTCTCGCCGGGCTGGCTGATGCTACAGCCGAAGGGCATGAAAACCAAAACCAACAAAGCAACAACTAAAATCACCTTACATACAGAAACGGAAACTCTCTTCATCATTTCTCCTTGTTATCGGCCAGAGCAAGTTTTTATTGTTTGGGCAGCACAAAACGCGCCCTTGATTATAAATAAATTATACATGTTGCCGGAGTTATTGTCAATGAAAAATGTGTCCAAATGGGTCCGGAAATATGCAAAAAAGGAAGGATTTCCATATTGTTTCGGGAAGCAGCCCTGTAATTTAGCTATGAAAAATCGATGATTATTAAGAATAACAAATCTATGATCGGCTTATTTTTGCGGTAGAGGCAGAATTTCCCCCCAGATGTGCCGGAGAGCCTGAAAACCGGTCTATTATAAGAACTTGCCACAAGGCCCTGGTTGTCAAAGAATAACTCATAAGCCGGTTTGCCGGATTATCCGCGATACTCCAGGCAGGCGTTTTTGTTGCTAATAATAGGCTTAATGTCTGCCGATAAATTGATGGGGTTAGAAACTGCGAGAAAGGTCGTTTTAGTGGATATATCGCAGTGAACATGCACGGTAAATTTCGAACTCCCGGCAGCATACGCGCATTACTACGGTTCGATGTGTGGGTCAATGAATGACAGCTTAAAAGCTCTTGAAAGAATATGACGAGCGGGTGTTTGGGAGAAGCTGATGAAGAATAAAAAGCGGCTTAATGATTTAATGGAAATTCAGACAAGCGCTATAGCGTCTGATGGATTGATTATTTCTTCCTGGGCATGGTTGAATGTAGGCTATGTAATGAGCAAAGATGTCGCTACTATCTGCCCGGATGAAATAGTGATTTCAGCAGCAAAAATTATGTCTGACAAAAAGATTTCCTGTCTGGTCGTTATGGACAATGGAAATGTGGCAGGTATCATTACCGAGACGGACATGCTCAGAAGAGTAGGCGACAAGGGTAAAGATATCTATCGTACAAAATTAGGCCAGATCATGTCTTCTCCTGTGGAAAGTGTGCCCCCTGATTTGTCTGTTCTTGAAGCCAGCAAAATTATGGGCGTCAAACATATCAAGCGACTGCCAATTCTGAAGGACGAGAAATTAGTTGGAATTGTGACACAGACAGACCTGGTTCGGGCCCTGACATCCTACGGCCTGTGGAGAGATATTTCGGAGATAATGAGTCGAGACATTGCCGGTATTCAAAGGAATGCGAGCGTGGCAGAGGCGGCGAAAATTATGACCTCTCGAAAGATATCCTGTATTATAGTCATGGATGGGGATGATGTGGTTGGCGTTCTTACAGAAAAAGATCTGCTTGGGCGAGTAGTCGCGCTGCAAAGGGATCCCGCTAATACCAGAGTGGAAGATGTTATGTCTTTTCCCGTGACAAGCGTGCTTCCTGCTTTCTCTGTCTTCAGTGCCAGCAAGGTAATGGAGGAGATGAATATCCGCAGACTGGTTATTATGAAGGATAAACGTTTGTGCGGAGTCGTAACTCAAACAGACATTTTCATGGCGGTAAGGAATAAGCTGCAGGCCGAAGAAGAAAAGAGCTTGAGATTAATAGAAGAGTCCAAGAGCAATATTTATAAAACCGACCTGGATGGGAAAATAACTTATATTAATCCGGCATTTATGGAACTCCTGGAGGTTTCCGGGCCGGACGAACTTCTCGGTCAGCCGTTTCTGCCGGAACGGTTTTGGTTCGATCTGGAAGAAAGAAACCAGTTTTCGCAGGAACTTCAAAAGAGAAGTATTGAAAGCAGAGAGTTGACTCTGAAGACCTCGAAAGGCAATAAAATATATGTTACTGTCTTTCCCAGTTATACCAAAGACGCCCATGGCGAAATCAACGGGAGTCAGGCAGTTGTCTATGATATCACGGCCAAAAAAGAGCTGGTCGCCCTTAGAAAAGCGGAGGAAGAGCTTGCTAAGCTCAACAATGACCTAGATGCGGCAGTCCGGGAGCTGAGCCAGGCGAATGAGGAGCTTCAGGAGTTCGCACACATAACAGCTCATGACTTGAAAACACCGCTGCGGGCAATCGGAACTCTGGCCGATTGGTTATCGACGGACTATGCCGATAAGTTCGATGAGCAGGGCAAAGAAAAAGTCAGGCTGCTCGTCACAAGAGCGGTACAAATGAGTGCTCTTATCGATGACATCCTGCGATATTCCAGGGTCGGGCACGATATCACGAAAACGCAACGAGTCGATTTGAATACACTATTGTCGGAAGTCATTGCCGGAGTTGATCCGCCTGAAAATATTGAAATAACCGTTGAGAACGAGCTGCCCGTCCTGATGTGCGAAAGAACCCAAATCCTGCAGGTTTTTCAGAACCTGCTAAGCAACGCTGTAAAATACATGGACAAGCCCAGGGGACAAATAAAAATCGGTTGTGTAGAGCGGGATTCCTTCTGGAAATTCAGCGTCACCGACAACGGATCCGGAATCGATAAAAGGCACTATGAAAGAATTTTTAAGTTATTCCAGACCCTTTCGCCATGCGATGGAGTTGAGAATACCGGCATTGGGCTTTCGATTGTGAAAAAGATCGTCGAGATCAACGGGGGCAGTGTCTGCGTGAAATCCGAAGTCGGCAAAGGAAGCACCTTCGTATTTACGCTGCCGAAGCAAAACTCCGACGTCACTGCCGTACTGACGAATAATCGTAACGCTGAGAGGTAAATCGACGCTCATGTCCGCAAGGGCGGTGATTTGCTCTTCGCTGTCGTTTAGACCTTTTATGATAACGCTGTTGATCTTTACGGGCGTTAAGCCGGCATCTATCGCCTTGTAAATTCCATCGATGACTCCGATTAACAGATCGAATCCCGTTATCCGCTCGTAAGTTTCCCGCTCTATCGAATCGACGCTTATATTGACCCGCTGGAGCCCGGCGGCCTTTAGCTCTTCTGCCAGGGATTCAAGAAAGACGCCGTTAGTTGTCGCGGACAACTCTTCAATGCCGGCGATGGCTGCCAATTCGCGCACGAGCCGGACAATATCTCCCCTGAGCAAAGGCTCGCCCCTGGTAAGTCGCAGCTTTTTAATGCCGCACTCGGCGAAGAGCCGGACGATACGCAGGATTTCTTCGAATCGCGGGCTGGAAGCCCGCGACACGATCCGCGACACAAATTTGCCCTTAATCAGGCTGAAACCGGGCAGGGGATGGCAGTAGACGCATCGCAGGTTGCATCTGTCAGTCACCGATACTCTAAGGCAGTCAATGCTCATCTTTCACGCTGTAAAATTACTCGTTCGTCAAATCAATCTGACCTGAACGATGGTTCCCTTTGGAATTTCAGCCACGCCGACGTCCATACAGACCAATCCATCGGCACCGCAGAGCGCATTAATGTGGCCCGAGTCATGATATTCGACTTTTCTCAATGTTCCGGCATCCGTTATTATAACGGGAGTCCAGCCCCGCCGCTGCGTATCTTTTCTCCTGATGGTTTCATCCAGCGGCATTCGAACGTTCGGCGGAGCATAATCGTGGCCCATCAGCTTGTACAGAAAAGGTTTCACCAGCAACTCGAACACAACGAAAGTCGAGACCGGATTGCCGGGCAGGCCGAAGCAATATACCGGTGTCGCGGGCATCTTGCCCGCGATTCGAGGGCGGGACGCCCTCGACACGACGCCGAAAACGGTTGGCTTGCCCGGCTTCAGGGCGATTTTCTCGAACAACAATTCGATATTGTTTTGCTTCAGTATCCCCGGCACGAGATCGAAATCACCCATGGAAACTCCGCCGGATAGCAAAACCATGTCGTTTTCAGCGGCGGCCTTTTTGAATGTCCGGTCAATCTCGTCGGTTGTATCTTTGGCGATGCCGTAATCGGTCACAGCCGTGCCTACACTTTCAAGCTGGGCGGCGAGTTGGGGGCTGTTGCTGTTTCTCAGCCGCCAGGGGCTCGGCTTCGCTTGGGGCTCGACGAGTTCGTCGCCCGTTGCAATAATCCCTACCGTCGGCTTTCTTGCTACGAGTACCTCTGTATGACCGACCGTAGCGAGAACTGCGATATCCTGGGGCCTGATTCGGATACCGCCGCGAAGAACGACCTGGCCGGCCTTGATGTCCCGCCCCTGCGGGCGGATGTTGTCGTCCGTCTTTTCGCCGGTAAAGCGGACCGTGTCGGCTGTGGGATTTTCCGTAAATTCCACCATGAATACACAATCCGCTCCACTGGGCACCGAGGAACCGGTCATAATCTTGGCGCACTGGTTCGGCCCAATCGTTTTTTTAGGGGGCAGCCCGGCACGAATCGTTTCGATGATCTTCAGCTCGTTGGCAAGGTCTTCCCGGCGGCAGGCGTAACCATCGAAAACCGACCTGGCGCGGGGCGGCATGTCCATATCCGATTCGACGTCCTCGGCCAAAATCCGGTTTGCCGCCTGAGCGATATCGACGCGCTCGCTGCCGAGCTTATGAGCCGAATCCAACACAATTCTGAGAGCTTCATCGAATGGCAGCATTTTCTCTGCTCGCAATAACTTCCCTGTACCGGGTCAAAGTATTAAGACTTCTAACCGGCTATTCTATTGTTATGCCCTTGTTTTTCAAGAAATATCCTCTGCTCCGGTTCTCCTGAGTGCCGAAGATCGAAACCGTCCTGGTCGAAGCAAGCGACCAGCCCGCAAGAGGCGGCGGCGAGCCGGCCATCATCTGCATGGGAGCAGTAATCGCCAACGCAATCCACGATGCAACCGGCGCCCGCTTGTTCCAGTTGCCAATGAGCCCGGAACGAATTAAGCAGGCATTGGCCTAAGCCGCCGAGTACCCCGTCGATGCCGTTTCGGCGCGGGAGCGCAGGCGTCCTGATCGCAGCCGAAGGATCTATTGTGCTTTAGGATTTCCGCCATTTGAATTTGTTTCGGATTTCGGGTTTCGAGCTTCGGATTTCCGGCCAAAGGCCGGTATTTGGCTTTGTTTGGCTTTGTTTTTTCGTGCCCCACAGGCCGTTATATTATCATAATACCCTTTCAGATAAGGCTTTATGCCGTTTTGCCCGCCGGCAAATTGGCTTTGTTTTTTCAAATAACCTATCCGGAGAAATCCCGGATTTGCTCATTTTTCCTTTTGCCTTTTTACTTTTGCCTTTTCCTTAAATTGGCTTTGAATTGGCTTTGTTTTTTTGCCGACTCAAAGCGCTAAAATCTTCATAATCACCTTTCAAATAGACACTTACGCCCATTTCAGCCTTTCGTAAATTGGCTTTGTTTTTTCAACTTAACCACGAATTAGCACTAAAAAGCACCGGATTTACTCTCATTTTTGCCTTTTTTCTTCTATTCTTTTCAATTTTCCATTCTTAATTCCACATACCACATACCACATACGAAATACGACATACGAATTCGTTAAGTATTATACGAACCGTCATACAAAATGTCGGGCATATTTTTAAAAAATCTCCGTGAGACGGCGTCTATTATTCGTAGTGTGTGGTGCGTATTGCGTATTGCGTACGGTGTGAGGTCATCCAGACAGGTAGGATGGCGCAGCTTTGCTGCCCATGCGGATTTTTCCGGCCACAGAGGGCACCGAGAAATAGGTGTAGGGTGTGATGAATCGCACCAATTCCGCTAACGGAGTAGGCGGTGTTCGAGGATATCTTGCAGATTCCGACGCCCATCCAGAACGCAATGAATGTAAACCCTTTTGCCCACGATCTGATAGATAATCCTATAAGGCTTGAAATGGATTTCCCGGTAGCCGCGTACGCCGACACGTTCAAGTTCGGGCGGGCAGGTCCTTCGTCCGGGCCGCGAGATCTGCAAACGCTTTCCTGAGAGGCTTGTGTTTGCCGGCCTCGGCGCTGCTCTGGCTTTGTGCCAGCAGTTTGAGCATGACGAGGCTTTCCTGAGTTTGCTCGTAGGTGTCAATATCCTGAACGACAGCCCTTGCATGGCCGTTCTGCGTGATTACCATAGTCCCGCGACGTGCGCTCAACTCGTTTATGATTTTGGCCGTATGGGCCTTCAAATAGCTTATCGGCTTGATTCGTTCACTGAGCTTCATAACCATAGCTCCTTTCTTTACTCATTATAGTCCAATTCCGGCACAGAATCAAGACGTTTATAAGCTATTACAGCAGTAACCAAAAAAAATCGTCAATCGTCAATCGAAAATCGTCAATACCAAAGGGTTCTGAATTCCGTCTTCTGTATTCTTGTTTTTTAGGCTTTTTTGCCCAATTTGCTCAAATTTTTCCTTTTTTTAAAAAATAAAAAAACCATAAACTTTTTTCGACGAATGTGTTTGTTCTGATTTGGACAAGGAGTATAATGTAAAAGAGAAACCTTGAGCGAGCTTTTTAATTGATACCGGTAGAAGACAGCAGATCTGAGATATTGATTATTTTGTGGAAGGCAGCCTTTGCCATTGAGCATTTTGACAATCAGATGTAGTGTAGATTTAATGGGTGGCTGTGGGCCTGTTGAAAACGTCCAAATTCACAACGAAGGGTGGCATGATCAAACTTGTTTGGCCGTGCTGAGACGCGAGAATTTGGCTATACGTTATGGATCGGTCATTGCTATGAGGTTGCTCAAAAGCCCCGCTAGTGGTAGTCAACCGAAAGGACTCTTGAAAGGAGATATGGTTATGAGAGGAACATTTATGGTAACAGCGAAACCGTCCGCGCGAAGCACACGCACGAGAGGTTCTGGCATGAGGCTCGTGAGGCAGGACTTTTGGATGCTATTAATACTTGCAATTCTGACATTGAGCATGGCAGGCGTGGTTGCCGCTTCTGAAGCATCTGAGAGCGAACAGTCCATAGGAATGCACAATGGTCCCACTGAGTTCGAGAAGGAAACCATCGCTTCGATTCGAGAAATAACGCTCCAGCTCATTCTTATTTCTGTCGGTGTATATGCCCTGGTAGGCGGCTTCATCTCAGGTAAGAGCAAAAGCTACTGTTATAAGTGGATGATTTGCTTGGCTTTCTTGGTACTCGGACTCTCAATTGTCTGTGGCCTTTTTGCTTATGGAAAACTCATCTTCGATCTTTCAAGTGGCATGTTCGTTGCCGGCGGAACTCTCGGCAATCTAGCCACCCTACAGTGGTTAACTTTCGGGCTCGGCGGCTTCTTTTTAATTTGTTTCCTCATCAAGAACATCAATTGAAGGAGAATGAAAATGAACCAGATATATATTGTGTGCTGCTTGGCAGTTTTGCTCCCCGGCGCAGACTCACTTCCCACGGCACTGCCGCCCGGATTGCAATGGGATCCGAGTACGCTTACGCAGGAACTTCCGCGCGAATTGAGTAACGATCCGTACATGGTGGAGTTCTTGAAGATCACGCACAGGTGGAATACGGGTGCAAGTGAGTTTCCGTCTTTTGAGAAGTTGCAAGGTCAATTCAGGGACAATCTCAAGCAAGCCGAAGAGCGGCGACCGCGGGGCTATGAGACCAGAGAATGGATTGACCAAAAGCTCCAGCAGTTCGATGCACTTGCCGAAAAATCCGCTCGTCCACGGCTAAAAATTGACCGTCGGGCTGCCTTAACCCTAACCTTGGCATACTCAATTAATCTTCCGTTAATCCGTGAGAGATTCAAGCTGGAGTCATTGGAAAGGGAACTCACTCTGCCAACCTACATGATATTCCTCGATGCTCAAGAGCGTGCAACGAAAGCGAAACATTCGTATATTACCTCTGACGACATGTTCAGGACAATGTTCGGTTGGTGGACAACTGTTTGGCCGTTCTGTGCTCCAGTGCCTCGCTGACAATCCATAACATGGCGATTGGAGTTATATAAGAACGTTCAATATTTCAGGCTTTGTTCACAACTAGTAGGACGTGTGAAGAAGGAAAAGGGAGCCGAAGCTTTAAATATTCAAAAGTAGCACAATTGATTAATGTATTTGTGAGAGGAATTTTGATGAGTTTTATAGATATTTGGTCTGTAATTGCTGGCTTTGCGAGCATTGCATCATTACTTCTTGTGATGAGTGCCAGATTTCCAAAATGGCATCGCTTTATATCGCCAATCGGGTTTATTTTCGGAGGCTTGACACTAGGACGAATTTCTGTGATAGCCTTGCCAGGGGCCAGAGGTTCAATTCATGAAATGAGAATGATGGGCTTTTCCTTAATATTGATAATTTTCTTAGGGGTCCTTTTCCTAATTTTTTTGAGGACGTCTAAATACCTTAGGGACTGGAATGCAGCAATGATATTTATGATTGTCATTGCCGTAGCAACACCTTCTTTACTTGACGAATATAATAAGGCATTTCCTGACGTCCCAAAGGAAGATTATCTCCTACTCGCGAATATTAAGGAAGAAAGGTCTGATCTTGCAGGAGCCGTCATGTACTTAAAAAAATACCAGGCAATGGTCTCAGATCGCCAAATTGTCAAGAAGGTAGAGGACAAGATATCCAGCCTGCAACAAAGTCAAATTATGACTGGGAATAATTAGGCCCGTAGGTATTGCTGTAAAACCTATTTTTCCCCTTTATCTTACGGATAATTGTCCCTGCTTCTTATTGTGAGAGAGAGGTTACTTTTCAACGACGATTTGCACTTTCTGGACGGCGTTGTGGCCGGATTTTGGGAAGGGTCGCGGCATGGGTTGGGCTACTCCGTTATCATCTATTGTCCGGCAGCGAAGGTTGTTTTTGCCCGGTGACTCGGAGGTGGCCGGACAACAATCTAAAAACCGGCAGCATCAGCGTTGACAATTGCATGCTGCGGGTCTATATTCAATTGCGAAATGAATAAGGTACTTATTATAATTGGCGATGCCACCGAGACGGTCGATACGCTGTATCCTTACTATCGTTTGCAGGAGGATGGTTTTGAGCCGGTAGTGGCTGGGCCCGAGAAGCGGCTATACCACATGGTCATGCACGAAATCCCGCCGGACTGGGACGGGCAGGTCACGCGGGAATTCGAGGGTTATACGCTGCAGGCGGATATTGCTTTTAAGGATGTCAAGCCGGAGGAATATGTCGGCATATTTTTCTCGGGCGGTCGTGCGCCGGAATATATTCGCTACGACGAAGACCTCGTCCGTATCACACGGCACTTCTTCGAAGCGAACAAGCCCATCGCCTGCGTATGTCACGGCGTGGAAATACCCGCTTACGCCGGATGCGTCAAGGGCCGGAAGATGGCGACTGTTCCAAAATGCAAATTCGACCTCGAAGTGTGCGGCGGGATTTTCGTAAACGAGTCGTGCGTAGTAGACGGCAATCTCGTCAGCGGGCGCACCTACCACGACCACGGCCGCTACGTCGGCGTATGGATTAAAATGCTGATTGAAGCACGCCGGGAAGCTGAGAAGGCGTGATCTTACCGGGCACCGACCATGAGCCAGATTAATCGGACAATTTCACGGCGTGGTTTTTTGAAAAGCACCATCCCGGCGGTTGCCGTGCCGTATATTGTGCCGTCACTTGTTCTCGGTGGGAATAATCGCCCGGCTCCGAGCAGCCGGCTGACGATGGGCCTCATCGGCCTGGGCAGTATGGGGATGCGTCACGTTAAGGGATTCCTGCAGGAGGACGATTGTCAAATCGTCGCCGTATGTGATGTCGATGCCGGCCGCAGGCGGGAAGCTGTCAAAGAGATAAACGGTCATTACGGTGGCAGCGGCTGCTTGCAATACAACGATTTTCGCGAGCTGCTTGCCCGTGGTGATATAGATACGCTCTGCATTGCCGTGCCGGACCACTGGCATGCGGTTATTGCGATTGACGGGATTCGTGCCGGAAAGGACATTTACGGCGAAAAACCGCTGGCGCGGACAATAGCCGAAGGCCGGGCAATCGTCGAAGAAGTTAATCGCTATAATTGCGTCTGGCAGACCGGAAGCTGGCAGCGCTCGACGGAGCATTTTCGCTTCGGTTGTGAGCTGGTCCGCAACGGGCGTATCGGCAAGCTGCAGCGGGTCGAAGTCGGTATCGGCGGCGGCTACAACCCCGGCGGCGGCGGGCCCACCGTCAATCGAATCGATCCGGAGCCGACCATGCCGGTCCCCGACGGCTTCGACTACGAGACGTGGCTCGGCCCGGCTCCGTGGGCTCCGTACACGGAGAAACGCTGCCACTGGAACTTTCGCTGGATCCTCGATTACTCCGGCGGCCAGGTCACCGACTGGGGCTGCCATCACATCGACATTGCCCATTGGGGCATGAATTGTGACGATACCGGCCCGGTAGAAGTTCACGGCAGGGGGGTATTCGGCGAAGACGGGCTGTGGAATGCGGCGGTGGATTATGACTTCGAATGTACCTACGGCAACGGCCTTGTCATGCGCGTGGCCAGCAATAATCACATCCCGCAGGGAGTAAAGTTCATCGGCGATGCCGGCTGGGTCCATGTCACGCGTGCCGGCCTGAAAACAGAACCGGTCGATCTGCGTAAAACAAAGATCGGCCCGGATGAGATTCACCTGCCCAGACCCGCGGGCGACCATCGCCAGGGGCATCGGCGAGATTTTCTGGATTGTGTCAAGACGCGGAAGACAACCATAGCGCCGGCGGAGGTGGGGCACCGGTCCGCCACGGTCGCTCACCTGGGTAATATCGCGATGCTCCGCGGGCGAAAAATTCAATGGGACCCGAAACGCGAGCGGATAATCGGCGATCCGTCGGCTAATCGCATGCTCGGCCGGGCCATGCGCTCACCGTGGCATCTTTAATGCGGCCGGTTCAGGTCGATTTGCTACGATTTGCCTACGGAAAATTCCTTTTTACGGGTGTTCATCTGGGCTTTCAGACGTGCGATGATGGAGGAGTGCATTTGTGAGACGCGGGATTCGGACAGGTCAAGCGTTGCTCCGATTTCCTTCATTGTCATCTCTTCGTAATAATACAGCACGACAATGAGCCTTTCGGCCCGGGTCAGCCCCTTTGTGAGGAGGCTTTTAAGGTCCCGCTTTTGAGCCTCGATCACGGGATTCTTGCTGCGCTCGTCTTTAATGATGTCTATTTCGCGAATATCCTTTTCGCCGTCGCTGTCGGTATATTTAGTGCTCAGCGAAACGAGGCTGGCCGCGTTGGCATCCCGCTGGAGCCTGTTAAATTCCTCCATATCCATCTCCAGCTCTTCGGCGATTTCCTTTACCGTGGGCTTTCGGCCAAGATGTGTTTCGAGCGAATGTGTGGCCTTTCCCAACTGGTGGGCCCGGGCGCGGACTAAACGCGGGACCCAGTCCATGCTCCGAAGCTCATCAAGAATGGAGCCGCGTATCCGGGGCGAGCAATATGTCTCAAATTTGACACCTATAGAAGGATCGAACTTTTCAATGGCATCCATCAACCCGAAAATGCCGGCACTAATCAAGTCGTCCAGTTCGACCTTATCGGGTAATTTGCTGTGAAGACGCTCGGCGCAATATTTTACCAAAGTCCTGTAATGTTCCATAAGTAAGTTGCGAGAATTTTCGTCGTGGGTTTTATGGAACTGCTCCCATATTTGTTCGATACTGAGTTTTTGCCCGGTTTTCACAGTTTTCCTCCATGAAAAGGATCCCGCCTTGCGGTAATCCAGGTTCTATGATTCCAACAGATTTTGCGGAGCCCTGGTCACTTCCATTAAATAAACAACATAGCTTTCCTTGCTTTGACGGCTCTCGTCCTGTACAGACAAACATAGCACCCATCTCCATTTTTTATCGATCTTTCGGCCGATAACTTAAGAAGAACCGGTCAATAACTTTCTTAAAAACTCAATCTTCAATCATTTGTTACAAAAACAGTGTTTCGTTACCCCATTATTTTTAATCGCTTTGAACGTAATAGTAGATGGTCAACGATCGATCGGAATAGTCCCTTGCTTTTGCCTGAGTAATTCCGCTGCAAGCTTCTGGTTTAGAGAATTTTCCCAAAGCTTGTGTATTTGTCGCACAATATATTCATCTCGATTTTCTTCGAGAAGTTTTATGCCGTGTTCATCGACGATTGATTTTAATTCTATGCTGCCGCGGGCACCGAATTTGATATTTTCAGTGTCGTGCAGGACAAGCCGCTGATTTAGAACGTGTTCGTCGATAGCGTTGTTAAGCACAACGGAGAACTCATTGACCTCCAGCTCTTTAGGCACAAATCCGGGATTCTGTACGTTGATTATATTTTGGATAAGGATTTTCTGGCGAGTTTGCGTGAACTTGACTATCTTAATTAATATCTCGGAGATATTATCCGTTATCAGTGACATCAGATTCATGCTCGATCCTTCCTATTTCAGTTGTTTTCCTGATTTGTGAATCCCTTCTATCTTTTATGCTTAGAGTTTCTCTTATTTCCGAAAGAGTTTTTGTTTTTCTAAGCCGGATGATTTCTGACAATCTCTCAAATACGGACTCATCGTATAGCCGATGTCCACCCTCGGTCCATTTTACTTCGCGAATAAGACCCATTATCGTGTAGTTATGAATTGTCTGTCTTGAAAAGGGGGTATAGTCGACAATCTCACCAATTCGATAAAGCTTGGCAGGTATCTGTAATGTTTCGTTATTAAGTTCCGGTTGCATCGATATAATTATTCTCTTCAAATCAACGCTTAATTTGTCATCTTCCATTGATAATTGATCGAAACAAAAAGGGCCGTGTTCGAAATCAATAACATCATATTTGGGAACAATTCATATTCGGTTCTGGATTTTGATAAGCCGGTACTGGTCTGGAACATTTACACGGGGCTAAGCTCATTAATTTATGCCAAACCATAGACAATTAAATCCTCTTGAAAAGCCAGAATATAATATGTATTTTGCAAAATGTAAAATACATTTTAGTTGTTGTCAACGTTTTTTATATTTTTTTAAAAATTTAGCCGGTTTTTGTTCTCTAAGATCTTTCAGGAGAAGTTCTGAATTTACAAACTTTTGAGCCATCTCTGTTATGTTTCGATCCAGCCCTGTGGGAAAAATGTTGAATTTAAGGCCATAAAGCACGAAATATTCGAAGGCGATCGGCGTTTTATTATCCCTTCACGTACTCAGGGCAGGCTCTGAACCGAAGACGAATGATTTGGTTAATGAATTGCAGGATCAACAAATATTCAGTCCAGATCCTTCATTCCGCTTCGCTATGTTCAGGATGACAACCTATGCACGAGAACTAATCAGAAATCATTTAAGATGAAAACGGTGCGTATGTTAATTTTGCCGGGTTATTAGTATTTACGGACCATTTTATCGGATATTTATCTGAAATGGGGCGGTAAAAGCGTAATAGCACTAACCTGTTATAATACATAGCCTGATTCTGTATCTGGAGTATGGAGCAGGCAATCCGTTCGATTTCGCTGAGCATATAGCTTGACAGAAGCTCTGATTCATTTCAGATTTAACTACTGCTTTTTGCCAAATACGCACAAAGAAATATCCGATAGAAGTGTAAGAAAACTGGATTGTTTTGCTATAAATTGAACGAATGAGACAAAACTGAATAACTTTTGAAATATGAATAGAACCGATAAAAATCCCGCAGAGGCCGTTAAAAATCAAGGCAGCAACATCAGTTTGCTTGAACAGGTTACTCCTTTGGCTCGGCAGATAAATTGTCTTGAAATCGATCGAATAGCTGATGTTTGCATTAAAAGCATTCCTAAACTGGTTAATGCAAGTTTTGCTTCGCTATACATACTTGATGAAACGAACAATATCCTGCACCTGCATAAGCACAATCATCCGTTCCTAATAAACAAAATAGTCTCGCTTAATCAAACTCCGACACCTCTTATGGTTATGGCTGTAAGAAGTAAAGAGCTTATATTAGTGCCGGACATAGACACCCATAAGAAGCCCATAATCAGAAAATCACAAAGAGTGTTCGCTGAAAATTATAGGACCAGAAATTGTGCTGTCGTCCCTCTCATCTGCCAGGATAGGGTAGTCGGTGTGCTCAATTTGGCGGATAAAATGGACAGCAACCACTTCGATTCCGGTGACATTGCCCTGATCGAGCTATTTAGCCAATTAGTCGGTGCATCGATCGGTAACATAAAGTTATTCGAGAAGATACAGCGCCAGGCCACTACGGACGGCCTGACCGGTCTTGTGAATCATAAAACGTTTTACGAAATCCTCGAAAAGGAACTGTGGCGGTCACGCCGATATGGCGGGCGAATTTCGCTGATCATGGTCGATATCGACAACCTCAAGAGTATAAATGATGCTTACGGCCACCGTGCCGGCGATAAGGCCATCCGAAAAATCAGCAAAATAATAAAGGAGTGCATCCGCCAAATCGACACGGCAGCGCGGTACGGCGGCGATGAATATGCGGTCATTTTGCTCAATACTTCGCTCGACGATGCGATTATTGTCGCCCAGCGTATGGTTGATGCGGTAGCGAGTTCTCAGGTAACATGGCAGAAGGAGCAGATTCCGTTATCTATTAGTGTGGGCCTGGGGCAATATGATGCTGATACTACACCTGAGGATATTACAAGCCGGTCCGACCAGGCGCTGTATATGGCCAAGCAGGCAGGTAAAAACACAGTGCGAATCTTCGAATCGGCCAAAAACGACCAGTAGCCCTTTCGCATCTCGAACATGGTTCATTCCTTAACTATCCTCTGCTTTTGGATTCTTCCGGAGCATAATGTCTGCTGAAAAGTCAAAAGGCAGGGTGGCAGAATACATACTGCTTGAACCGCTTTTACAGTTTTCATGCTGATGGAACACACAACCTGATTGCTCATTCTGTTATTTGTCCTGCGATTTTTCTTAACGTGAGGGTGATTAGACTGGCCGGTAAAGCCCCTGCCCAGGATTCAGACCCGTCTTAGGGATGGCACGATGACCGTATTGAGGCCTTTATTGGCGCGGAAATCAACAAGACGACTTCTACCGATGATAAAAGGATTGGGTGGATATCTCGCTATGCTAATATGTGCATAAAAGCAAAATAGAGCAAATAAATAAACAGATAACGTTTTTCACAAAATATTGCCTATCACATAGGTTTTTTCCTTGACGGGAAAGCGAATAATTGGTATAGATAATATAATTGGTGAAGTTTGTGTCTGTGGAAGCGAATACATTGATTTTCGTCTCCCGAGAGGCGAGTTTTTTATTTGTACATAATACGGAGGAGTTGTTATGTATTGCACCAGCCGTAGAGTTTTAAGTAATAACCTCGCTTTATGCTTCGCAACTTCATATTCATACTTCTCAGCAATTAATAGCGCTTATAATGAGAAAAATCCCGGGAAGTTGGGCTTCGGTGTGTGGCCGGAGCGGAATTTCCTATCAGTTTTCAGTTATAATTAGGAGGAATACAATGTTAGCCAAGAAATGTCTTTTCATTGGAATTTTCACTTTGCTCAGCTTGAGTTTGGCGATTGCAGACCCGCCTGCAGTACACCCAAAGACTGGAGAACCACTGGTGATAGACTGTCTCAGGGGTACTCCTGATGCAATTGACGGAGATCTGAGCGACTGGGATCTTGAAGCTATGACCCCGGCAGTGCTTGATGTGGCAGAGCAAGTGTATACTGGAACGTGGGCCGGCATTGGGGACTGCAGCGGAGAATTCTACATGCTATGGGATGACGAGAAAATCTACATAGCAGTGGTGGTGAAAGACGATACGTTAGCCCAGAATAAAACCGGTGGCGATATCTGGAATGCTGATTGCGTAGAAATCTTTTTCGGTACGACAAACGCCGTTCCACCACATGATGAACATTACCAGTACGGTTTTGATTTCACTGGCCAGACATGGAACTGGTGCAACATGGATAGTGCCGGCCAGAGCGCGATTGATTACCTCCAGGTAGCTTGCACCGAAACTGCCGATGGATACATCTGCGAAGCCTCTATCGAATACGGACGAATTACTGCATTAGACTTTTCAGCAGGCAATAGCATTGGTTTCCACCCCTGTATTGACGATACTGACACCGCAGACCGGGAAATCCAGATAACCTGGACTGGCCGTGAAGCTCATGACCAGACTCTCGGATTTGGGTATCTGAATCTCTCCGACGCTTCAATCGCACCGGGATTCAGTAGTAGTCCGAATCCTTCCAACGGCTCCGTGGTTGCTGGTACATGGGTAACCCTTGGCTGGAAAGCCGGAGAATTTGCAGTATCGCACGATGTGTATTTGGGCGAGGATTTTGACGACGTCAACGAAGCCACGCGAGATTCGGAAGTGTTCCGAGGCAACCAGGACCTGAGTTTGTCATTTTATGTTGCCGGCTTTCCCGGATACGCTTATCCGGACGGTCTTGTTCCCGGGACAACTTATTATTGGCGAATCGACGAGGTCAATGAAGCGGAACCGAACAGTCCATGGAAAGGCAAGGTCTGGAGCTTCTCGATTCCCCCCAAGACTGCGTACGAACCGGTTCCGGCTAACGGTGCTGAATCCGTAGATCTGAATGTTCAGCTTGTATGGACGGCAGGTTTCGGAGCAAAATTGAACTATGTTGTCTTCGGCGAAGATTTCGACGAGGTAAGCAGTGCAGAGACGGGTGTTCAAATCGGTCCTGCGAGTTACTCCCCCGGGCCGCTTCAACTGGCCAAGACTTATTACTGGCGTGTCGATGAGTTCGACGGTGCCGGTACGTATAAAGGCGAGGTCTGGAGCTTTACTACCGAGGGCGCCGTCACTGCCCCGAATCCGGCCAGTGGCGCCGTGGACGTAAAACCGTCGGTGATTCTGAAATGGGGTGCCGGAGCCGTCGCCGCTTCGCACGAGGTATATTTCGGCGAGGATGCGGACGCTGTCAAGAATGCTACGACAACCTCGCCCGAGTACAAGGGACCAAAGGCGCTCGGAGAGGAGAGCTACGACCCCGACAATCTTATATTTAATACAACTTACTACTGGCGCATCGATGAAGTCGACACCGCCAGTCCCGATAGCCCATGGGTGGGCACCCTCTGGAGCTTTACGACCGGCGATTTCTTTGTCATTGACGATTTCGAGGACTACAACACCGGAGCAAACCAGATATGGTTTGCCTGGCACGATGGGCTTGGCGCCGGCGCGCCGGGTACTCCCGGTTACATTGCTGGTAACGGCACCGGCTCTGCTGTCGGCGACGAAACTACCCTTTCTTATACCGAGGAGACAATCGTCAACGGCGGACTTCAATCAATGCCGCTTGTCTTCGACAACAACAAACAGGGCTTCTCGAAGTATTCGGAAGTGGAGCTGACGTTGGCAGAGCAGCGTGACTGGACCCAGGAAGGCGTTGGGGAATTGTCGCTGTGGTTCAGAGGCTACCCGGCATTTGTCGGCAGCTTCGCCGAAGGCCCGACCGGCACCTTTACGATGACCGCCTCCGGCGCGGATATCTGGGCGGTTGACGGTGTGGAAGCCGACGAGTTCCATTTTGCATATAAGTTGCTGACCGGCCCCGGCTCGATTGTCGCAAAGGTCCAGAGCGTCGATGAAACAAACGCCTGGGCAAAAGCAGGCGTGATGATTCGTGAGACGCTCAATCCGGACTCGGCGCACGCGACAATGGTTGTAACGCCTGCTTCGGGTGTGTCCTTCCAGCGACGTCCCGGCACGGGCGATACCAGCCTCGACACGACTACTGCCGGAATCACTACACCATACTGGGTGAAGATCGATCGTACTATTTCCGGCAACTTTACGGCGTCCCATTCAACCAACGGTACTTCGTGGACGATGCAGGGATCAGAGATCGTCCCGATGGGCGCGAATGTCTACATTGGTTTGGCGCTTACGAGCCATGATAATGCCTTAACGTGTCAGGCCGTATTCTCCAACGTAACGACTACCGGTTATGTCACCGGGCAGTGGGCGAACCAGGATATCGGCATAGCCAGCAACGACACTGAGCCGCTGTATGTGGCCATATCCAACACTTCCGGACAACCTGCTGTAGTGGTACACGACGATCCGGCCGCGGCGAACATCGCCACATGGACCGAGTGGGTGATTCCGCTGCAGGCATTTGCCGATCAGGGCATTGTTCTGACCAACGTTGACAGGATAGCGATCGGCCTGGGAACCCGGGGCAATACGACAGTGCCCGGCGGTTCGGGTAAGATGTATTTTGACGACATCCGGCTGATTCGGCCGAGCGACGTTGCTTCAGAGTAAACGCAGCTTTCGTTAAAAAGATAGAAATATTAGCATTAGTTCGGGGCCTATACCAGGTCTATTTGGTATAGGCCCCGGTTATTTTTATATGGCGGGACCAGATGAATTTTGTATGAATTAGTAATGCAGCCGGAAATGATTTTCCGAGACTTGCCCCGGGGGCATGGTTCTGGTAACATCCTTTTGTATTTATTAGGTTCTGACATCTTTGAAATGGAAAGGATTTACTATGACCAGGCGAATGTCAAGACTGCCGTGTCTACTCACTCTTACTGCTCTTTTGTTTGTTTCCGGTATCGTGATGTCTTTCCAGAGTACGGCCCTGGCGGCGGTTGAAGAGATTGATGAGAATCGTATCCGGGAAATCTCGCCGCTGCTTTCCGAAAAGCCGGCGGGATTCGGCCTGCCGATTGGCGAGCGAAGTGCCTGGGATGATCTGGCTGAGAAAGATTCTTTCAAGCGAATAATCTCCGAAGCGGAAAAGCTTCTGGAACAAGCCATTGACGAACAACCCGACGACCTGTACCTGGATTTTTCTCGAACAGGAAACCGCACTCGCTGGCAGAGAGTCAGCGGCCGCCGGCGGGGAAGAATCGGAACGTTTGCGATGGCCGAGTGCCTGGAAAACAAGGGGCGTTTCGTACCGGCGTTTGAGGAGATTGCCCGGGTGCTGTGCTCCGAACGGACATGGGTCATGCCGGCCCACGACAGGGACCTGACCAACTTTCACGGCAAAAGTGTCGATATCGACCTTGGCTCTTCGGCGTTGGCCTGGTCGTTAGGCACTGCTGATTACCTGCTGGCGGACGAATTAAGTTCTGAAACACGCCGGCTGATTCGCGACAATCTGGAGCGGCGTATTTTCCAGCCTTACCGTGACATGGTATCGGGCAAGCGAAAGAAAAACTGGTGGATGACCGGGACGAACAACTGGAACGCCGTGTGCCTTGCGAGCGTGACGGGTTCGGCGCTGGCTGTGATTGATTCTCGCGATTCCCGCGCTCTTTTTGTCGCTGCGGCAGAGGGCTACTCGAAGAATTTCCTCGAAGGATTCACCGACGACGGTTATTGCTCCGAGGGGCTGGGCTATTGGAATTACGGCTTCGGCTATTATATCATGCTAAGCGAAGCGATCTATCAGGCGACGGACGGCAAAGTGGACCTGCTGCAGGGTGCTAAAGTGAAGCAAGCCGCAACTTTCGGTTCGAAAATCGAAATTATTAACGGTGTCTATCCCGCGTTTGCCGATTGTTCGATCAGGGCCAAACCCAGCTCCCGCCTGATGTACTTTATCAGCCGTCGCCTCGGCTTGGGCCTGCGCAATTGGGAGCAGGTCGATCCGGTCTCTGCCGGCGGCTCGCTCTATGAGAGCATGATGTACAGTTTTCCGAATTCGGCCTCACGCAGTCTGCCGGCACAAAATGCTTCTGAGGGTCCCGGTATCAGGTCATGGTTTGAGAACGCGGGTATCCTGATAGGCAGGCCGGCTCGGAGTTCA
>Ga0114918_10000936_pt1 | contig 25781 bp, 20 predicted proteins | sample LantaG_FD_87015 | JGI IMG/M metagenome (GOLD analysis project Ga0114918, IMG submission 87015) | Deep subsurface microbial communities from Baltic Sea to uncover new lineages of life (NeLLi) - Landsort_02402 metaG | ecosystem: Environmental > Aquatic > Marine > Oceanic > Sediment | place...
CTTCGATTGCAAGTAAAAGAATTTCTCCGGGGAAATCAGTTGAATTAAAAGCAACTTTTGATACTACTGGATATCGTGGAAAGGTAAAAAAAGATATTTATATCAAATCAAATGACCCTGGGGAGCAAGGATTAGAGAAAAAAATTAGTGTATATGTCGAAGTAGAACATCAAATTGAACCCATCATTAGTGTTTCTCAGAATGAATGGAATTTGGGGCTTATTTCTCAGGAGGATAAGCCAATTTTTGACTTTATAATAGAAAATAAGGGCGATGAAGATTTAATAATTGATAAGATGGATATTTACAAGCACATTAACTATAATATTTCTTTCCCTTTAGTCATTCCTCCAGGTGAGAAATACACGGTTACTTTAATTTATGATTCTACAGAACATACATTAGGTGAAATAAGAGAAGCCGTAATCATATATTCTAATGACCCCAAAAGAAAGACCATTTCTTTTCATATTCAGGGTTATGTAAAAGAAAAAAATAAACCCGTCTTGAGTATTTATCCAGTTGTAGCAAACCTTAGTTTGGCAACTAACTCAGAATCAGACACAATTGAAAAATTTACTTTTGAAAATTTGGGGGACGAATTAGTTGAAATTGTATCTATTAAATCCTCTGTCGATTATCTGATTCCTTTAAAAAATGACTTTAGCCTTAAATCACAGGAAAAACAAGAGCTTCAAGTTGTATTGCTGAAAGATATAGCCCTGCAAGAAATTAAAGAAAATCAAACAAAAGAATACCTCTATCTAACCATAGCTATTCCAATAAACATCAGTAAATAACTATTTATTTTTCTAGCAACTAAAAATGTCTTCTTCCCCTTGAGTTGGAGGATTTTGAAAGGCGAACGAGGAGTGTAAAATGCCTATAAAAAGAATAATGCAAATCTTAGTGATCATACTTGGAATATTTTCACTGTTATTATTAATGGGGTGTTCATTAACCGGGAATGATAAAATTCAGATAGAAAAGATTGCAAAAAATATAGAAGAAGCCATAAAAGATAAAGACGTGGAATTGTTTATGGACAATATTTCCGATAATTATTCTGATTTCGAGGGTGGTACCTATGAAAACCATATTAATGATTTGCCGGAAGGAATATTTTCAAATATAGAAGAAAATGAAGATTTGGTTGATGGTATTTTTTCAATATTTAAAATTGAAGAAAAAGTGACCATACCTAAAAATAAAATTATCATTACAGATATATATGCCAGTGGTAAAATGGAAATCAAAATTTCACTAAAAGCCTGTATTGTCTGGGTCATTTGTACAGATTTATATAACGAAATTATAGAATATGATGTCGATTTCATAAAAGAAAATGATGATTGGAAAATAATCTCACTTACTGAAAATTAAATACCACCAATAGGGGAGTTTGATATCATTGGAAAAGAACAAACTTAGTTTATCTGAATATAATCAGTCAATTTGGATTAACACTATAGAAATATTAATCATTGCTTTAATTACTTTGGTCTCTTTAGCCTTTTATCCTCATTGTATTCCTGTTTTTTCACCCATTAAAGAAGCAATTGCTGAAATTTTAGTAATTATTGGATTGATGTTCTGGGGAATTAAATTGTTAGAAGAAGGAAAAATTAAATTTATTAATTCTCCTTTAAATATACCTATATTAATTTTCATTTCATTCTGTTGTTTATCCTTGGTTTGGTCTGATGCAGTATATGTTAGTCTGCGACAGCTGCCCTTGTTCCTGGTAGGACCTTTTTTATATTTTATTATAATTAATAATATTCATCGAGAGCAGCAAGTTAATCATATTCTTACAGTTTTACTTATACTTGGAGGAGTTTTTGGCATATATGGTATTTTACAATACAATGGCATAGATTTTTCCATTTGGGCACAAAATGTGGGGAGATTTCAAGTTTTTGGACTCTTTGGTAATGTCAATTATTTTGCTGAATATCTAATCATACCTTTACCTATTGCTACTGCTCTTTTTTTGGTAAGTCAAACTAAAATAAAAAGAATTTTGTTACTAATTGGAATTCTCGCTATGAGTGCAACTCTTATGCTGACCTTCACTCGAAGTTCTTATCTTGGGTTTGCTGTATCTTTAATTTTTATGTTTTTACTTTTTTTGCTATCTCGAGGTAAAAGCTTCATTAAAAATAATAAAAAAATCTTTATTATCATTTTAGCAGCAATCATTATAATGACTTTTATATTTACTGTTCCTACGCCTTTAAATACTGGTGATACATTTATTACAAAGATTAAAAGCAGGATTTCACTTACTGCACTTAATCAAAGCTATTCCATTAGAAGAAGAATAGCTACCTGGAAGTTTACTGCCCTTATGATTAAAGACCATCCTTTGATTGGTTCAGGAATCGGAACCTTTAAATATAATACCCTGAAATACCAAGCTAAATTTTTCGAACAAGGAGATAACCGCTCTATTTATCCCCATGGATTCGCTGAAAAATCTCACAATGAATATCTACAGTTATGGGCAGAATTAGGAATAATCGGTCTTCTAATATTTATCTGGCTTCTAATTTGTTATTTTAATTACGGAATAAAACTATTAAGAAAAATACAAGATGATTATATGCAAGGGCTAATTATTGGGCTGATGGGTAGTATTGTGGCGGTATTAGTTGACGCTTTATTTGGTTTCCCATTACATTTAGTAGCCACTATTGTTTTGTTTTGGTTGGCTTTAGGGCTTACCATGGCAATGGGGATAAGTCAAGATAGCAGAGCAAGGGGAATGACTGGCGAGGAAAATAAAAATTCTAACCAATTAAAGAAAAAAGGAAAAAATATAGAAGAAAATGGAAAAACAGTCGATATGGACAATAATCGCCAAACTAATATTTATAGATTTAAACCTCTTTTATATTTGGGAATTATCTTTTTAGCTGTCTTTCTTTGCATGGCAATAACACGTCCCTTTATTGCTCGAGTTTATTATTATTATGGTAATAAAGAAATTGAGAAGGGAAACGTTAAAGAAAATATTAAAAATTATGAAAAAGCGCTAAAATATGATCCTTATTTTGGTGAAGTATATTACAGTATGGGATTAACGCTGGCAAATGAAGCTTTTTTCAATCTATCTCAAGAATATTTTGAGAAAGCTGAAAAATTTATCGATCATCCTAACTTACCTAAGAATTTAGCTTTTATTTATCTTAACAAAGAACAATTAGATAAAGCAGCCATAAAATTAGAACAGGCTATTTCTTACCAAAGCGATGAAAAATCCATGCTTCCTTTATATATTGAATTAGGAAAAACTTATATCCGTTTAAATAAAAAAGAATTAGCAGAAATAGCCTTTAAAGGCGCTCTAAAAATAGATCCGGATTCTATTAACGCCCATTATGGTCTTGGTAATGTTTATTTACGCCAAGATCGATTACAGGAAGCGTTAAACGAATTTCAAGAAATAATTAAAATATCTCCCGGTACTGAAGATGCAGAATATGCTGAAAAGGCACTCGAAGAAATTAAAAAGAGATTAAATGAAAAAACAGAAAAACCGAAAATTTATTTAAATATAAAGTAGTATAAATCTTCAAGTTAGCTTTTTATTATGTGTATTAATTAGATACATTATAGTAAGCTCGGCTATCTACAGGAAAAGAAAAAATGCCACCAATAAAAATATTTTTAAATATTTTTCTCAAAAAGAAGGATTTTTGAAACTTATGACGTATATTCAATATATGGGAAACATTTCACATAAGTAATAATATATAATGAATTAATAAATCAGAGTTTATATTCTATAATTTTTAAAATTCAATACCATAACCTGTATGAAGGTAACAGGAGAGACCTTTTCTTTTCATCATAAAAGAAAAGGAGCCGAAGAGGTAAGATACCAAAAGTATCCAAACTTTCAGGCAAAAGAACCGTTACCGGACAGAACTCTGGAGAGCTTTATGCAAAAAAGCACCGAAGGGGCAATTCCTAATCTTTAGGAAAACCTATACAGAATTTACTAAAAGAATTATCTCCTAATTTCTTAGGAAGAATCTTTCAGGTAAAAGGACAGAGTAAGAGAATAATATAGTTATTTTCTTACTCTGTCCTTTTTATTTACATAAAAATAATCTATATAAATGATGAAAAGCTGAAAAAAGCAAACTAGCCAAAAGGTTAGGGCGCAAAGTTTTGGATCTAAATCACATTCTGTGACAGGACCGTCAAACTACCAACTTAAAAAAAGTCGGTAGTTTTTTTTTAAATAATATAAATCTATATGCCCAAAGTAATTTAAATAAAAAGACAAATCATAAAGGAGTGATTCTATGAACCAAAAAGCTTACCTAATATTACACAAGATAAAATTAAAAATCCCCAGGAGGTACACTCATGAAAATTAATAGACTGATTCCCTTATTTTTACTCCTATCTTTTCTTATCACTTGCTTTTTCATCTCTTTCGCTGGTCCCTCTACCGATTATGAAGCTACCCTAAAAGCCAAGATTGATAGTGAGCTTGCCAGAGGTGCTAAGATCGTCATCACCGCCAAGCGTTCCAGCTCTACTACTACCACCACTATCAGCGGCACAGTAACCAACGTCAGCGCTTCTACCTTATCCGATTTAGTAGTAAACGGCATGACCATCAAGAATCACGGTGAGACCGGCTTCAACTATTCGATACTGGATATCTTTAATGAAGATAAGATATCCGTAAATTCCCTGGCCCCTGATGCTACCATCAACTATACCTTTACCCTGGAAAACATTAACTGGGTAGCCAATGGTATCCACGGGGTCATCTTTGTCCAAGCCCCCAATAGCACCGACAAAGAAGTCCTCCAGGCTATCTACATAGAGTAAGTTAAACTAAAATCTGAAAAAGGAGAATATAAATGAAAAAGATAATCTTGTTATTATTGATAATTGCTTTAGCTATATGTATGTCTACCGGTTGTGCCCCTACTGTTACCCCCACCCCCTCAGAAGGGGAAGGTGAAGGTGAGCAAGAGGCCACTGGTGATCGGGTAGTCCTGATGGAACTCTTTAATGCCGATGGTTGCTCCGCCTCTGCCCTAATTAATCCCATTGCCGAAGGCCTGGCCCAATCCTATGGCACCGGACAGGTCATCTTGATCGAAGGGGCTGCCTGGGGTAAATACACCACCCCGGAAGTGCAGGCCCGTTTTGACTGGTATGTCCCCGGGGAAAAACACACCCCCTTTATCGCCTTTAACGGCCTATCGGAGACCTTCTCTGAAGGGATTGTCGGAGGAGGTGGGGGAGGTGCACCTGCACCTACTAATCGTGCCCCCACTATAACTTCCATCGCAGTTACGACTACAACCCTAGGAGTAGAATACACATACGATGTCAATGCCACTGATCCCGATGGCGATATCTTAACCTATAGCTTAACTACTAAACCTACTGATATGACTATTAACTCCTCTAGCGGTTTAATCACTTGGACTCCAACTGCTAAAGGAGATTATGATGTTGTCGTAGAGGTTTCTGACGGCTCTTTAACTGATATACAAAGCTTTACTTTATCTGTTGTTGACCAACCACCCGTTGTTACTTCCATCCCCATTACTACTGCAACAGTTGGGGTAGAATATACTTATGATGTAAATGCTACTGATGCTGATGGTGATACATTATATTATTACTTAGAGATTTGTCCAAATGGTATGATTATTGATGAGAATACGGGATTAATCAACTGGACTCCCAGCGAAACTCATGTGGGTGATAACGCAGTTGTAGTAGAGGTTTCTGATTTAGAGTTAAGTGTTACTCAAAGTTTTACTATAACAATAACTGGTAGTTTATGCGGTACGGTAATCTCCGATGCCAGTGGTCCGGCAGTTGAAGGCAGTACAGTTGAAGTGAAAGTTAGTGATACCGTAATTGCATCTACTACTACCGATGTCCAGGGAAAATTTGGAATAGCTGTATTAACTGCAGGTACTTATGATGTTGTTGTTAATCAACCTGGAAGGGCAACTAGTAAAGCACAGGATGTAAATATAGCTGATGGGCAAACTACTGTAGTAAATCTTATACAGAAGGAAGTAAATGTACCTGCATGGGAAACTGACCCTCCAACTATTTCAGTTACTGGAATTGCAGAGGGTGATATTTTATCAGGAACGGTAAGTGGTTCGGTTACAGTTACTGATGCCTCAGATATTAAATACATCTTTATAGGATTTGGTTATATTCCTGGTGAATTAGAATATGATTTTGCGAGTTTTGATAGCAATGTAATCTCTCCGGGTGACCTTGATACCACAAACATTCCGGACGGAGAATTACAAATTATAATTGTAACCTATGATATGAACTATAACCGTTCACAGCTGACTTTAAATGTAACTATAGAAAATGGAGGTTCTGGAGTTGTGCCGGCAGCACCTACTTATCTATGGCCCCTATCAATCACTGTGGGAGAGAATATAGGTTTCTTTAGTACAGGAAGGAGTGATTTATTTAACAAATTAGGTATTAAGGAGAATCCTAATATTATTAATTTAACTGAAGGTAAAAGTATAGACTTAAATGCAGTAATTAATGTTGCTGATCCTGATTCCAATCTTTACGTAGAGATAAGTTGGGATAGTGTTATGGATGCGACAGGATATAAAATATATCGAAAGTTTGAAGGTGAGAGTAACTACCGCTTTATTGGGTCTTCTGCTGAAATTCCTTGGTTTTACGATACAGATCCCCAATTAAGTGTAGGAAGGAAAACTTATTATCAAGTTTCCGCCTTTAATGCTTATGGCGAGAGCGAAAAAACGCCTGCTGAATGGACAACACCCTTACCTAAATTTAATCTTAATTTAGTAAGTCCGACAGACGGTGCTTCCGGAGTAAGTTTAACTCCCACCTTGCAATGGCAGCCCGTGGAAATAGTAGGAAAATATCAGTATTATGAATGGTATATTATGGGAAAAAATGACAGTTATTATACATGGAATGGTGGAGGAGAAATGGTTACCTCATGGGTCTATTTCGGCGAACCATTGCAACCTCTAAAAGTTTATGAATGGAATGTGGACTATGCCGTCGCCTACGATGATATATATAATACATTCCCTGCGTTCCGAGCTGTTTCTTTTGCAGGAAGTGGAAATGGTTCACTAAATGGCGCTTTTGAATTTACTACTCAATCTGAATCTGAATAACCTGATTGAATATGATGCTTTATTATTAAAAAGAAAGGAGAGTATAAAAAAATGAGACAAATTAAATATTCTAAAAGTATATTGGTACTTTTAATACTAATGATACTTTTATTTACGGGTTGTAATTTTTTAAAGGCAGTGTTACCTGATACAAGCGAAGGGACAGCTACTACCAATACTGAATCAACTACCGGAAGCAATGGAGAGGCCGTAACCTCTGCAAATTCAGGAGATAATTCTAATACAGAAGTAAGTGTGCCTCCTGATTTAGGAGGGATAACTGAATTTGTTGAGCAAGAAGTGCTGGTTAAAATTAAGCCGGGGGCTGATGTAGAAAAGATAGTGTCGGAGGTTGGAGGTACAATAATTGAAACACTGCCGCAGATTTCTGTTATCAGAATCCAATTGGAACCCCAGGTATCAGTTGCCGAGGCAATTCAGATTTTGGGAGAACTTGAGGGAGTGGAATGTGCGGAACCTAATGGGATTTGTTATATGAACGCATTGGTGCCGGTGGTTCCAGATGATACTGATTATACTGATCGGCAATGGGCTCCACAATTGACTGGTGCCGAGAGTGCCTGGGCTGTTACTACAGGTGATGCAGGAGTAACCATTGCCATTACAGATACCGGCGTCGATGGAACACATCCGGATTTGGGGGGAAAAGTAATTGCTGGATACGATACCTATAATAATATAGCGATTACGGCAGGCGCTGATAGTTCAGTATATTATCATGGTACACATTGTGCTGGTATTGCCGCTGCAGTGGGCAGTAACGCTCAAGGTATAGCAGGAGTGGCATGGGGAAGTAAAATTATGCCCATAAAGATGTGTAAGGATGTTCCAAGTTATACCGCTAACTGGTCGGATATGGCAGAAGCATTTATATGGGCAGCAGATAACGGAGCAGATATCATTAGCTGTAGTTTTGGTGGAAAATATTATTCTCAAACAATGAAAGATGCAACAGATTATGCAGTAATTGATATGGGATGTGCTATGTTTGCTTCCATGGGTAATACTGCCGTAGATGAAGTTCATTACCCTGCCGGTTACCAGAGCGTTATTGCTATAGGAGCAACTGATGCCCATGATGAAATAGCTTCCTTTTCTACTACCGGAGATTATATGTCAGTCTGCGCTCCGGGAGTAGAGATATATTCGACTATGCCAGGAGGAGGTTATGATTATGCAGGTGGAACTTCTATGGCTTGTCCTTTTGCGGCAGGAGCAGCAGCCTTAGTGCTTTCTGTATATCCTGGAATGAGTCCTGAAGATGTTAAATCCCAATTGGAAGAAACAGCGATTGACCTGGGCAGCGAGGGTTTTGATTCTACCTATGGTCACGGAAGGGTAAATTTAGCAGCGGCAGTAGGTGCACAAGAACCGAATAAATATGGAGCGGTGGATGTTTTAGTTACTGATAGACTTAGTCACCCTGTCTCCGGAGCATCGGTCATTCTCTGGCAGGCGGGAACCGTTATTTCTACTACCAATAGTAATGAGGATGGCCATGCCAAATTTGAGTATATCCCGGCAGGAGAGCATGGAATCAGCGCATCATTTCCTGGTTTAGATTCCTGTCTTGCCGCAGATAATCTGGTAACTGCAGTTGCCGGAGATTCAGTATCTAAAACGATAGTTTTTTCTATAGCAGAAGTGTATGATATTAGCGCTTGCGCAATTACCGCACCTGCAGGTATTTTTTCTACTTCTATTAATATGAATGAATTACAGGATAAAATTACTCAATTAGAAGAAAAAGGTATATTGAAACCAAGCCATATGTTTGCTAGCGAATCTAAAAGATCAATACAAAAAAGTACTACACCAGCGTACCTAATTGATGTAGTTTGGCATAGTTATTATGATGCTACTGGCTATAGAGTTTATAAGAGTGTCAATGGAGCAGGTTATGTATCAGTGCTTGATTGGGAGTTACCTCCTATTTCTGAGCGGTATGGTCTCTATGATGAGGATGTGGTACCAGGTAATGCCTATTCCTACTATGTCACTGCCTATGGCTCTGGTTGGGTGACTGATTTAAGTGAAATTGTAACCATTGATACTTTTTTACCTCCTTGTTCACTTATTAGTCCATTGGATAGTGCCACGATAACTGTCTCTAATCCTGTTTTTGAATGGTCTCCGGTGGGAATACCAAGTTTTCCTTATGACTCTATAGACTATGGATATAGTGACCTTTGGGTATACGATGATAATGAAGAGAAGACAGCCTGGTCTCGTTGGTTTTATGGTATGACTACCTCTACTGTCACTTATGATGACGATGGCTATGCCACTCCTTTAGTTTCTGGGCATGAATATATGTGGGATTCCTGGGGTTATGGTTACGATGTAAATGGTAATTTAATTGCTATGTCCTGGAGTGAAGATTGGGATTTTACATACACCCCATAGTGATAAAGAGTAATTCTATTTATAGAGCTAAGAATGTCGATCAATACTTTACTTAAAATAAAAGGGGTAAAGTATATACTCTTTACCCCTTTTATTTTATAAGGGAATATTGAAATAAACAAATTAATAAGATTATTATTCCTACTCCTCATGCTTTTCTCACTAATTGGTTGTTCAGCGGGAAACATAGGATTAGTAACTACTGATTCAGATGATCTTGAAATCCAGGCAATAGCAGATAGCATTAAAACTGCCATAGAAAACAAAGATGTAGATATGTTTATGAGTAACATTTCTCTGGATTACTCCGATTCTGAAGGTGGAACTTATGAAAGTATTCAGACTATGGCCCAAGATATGGTTGGCGAGATAGAAAACGCTGAGGAAATGGCTGGCTCTTATGGAGTTGATTTATCTGTCAGTACTTTAATTTCAAACCTAATTGTCGTTGACTCGATAGCAAGCGCAGATTTTATAATTACAGTGAATGCTAAATTCTTAATTTTCACCGTTTACAGCTATAGCATGGATTTTGAAGTTAATTTCCAAAAAGAAGACACTGGTTGGAAAATTATTTCCATGGTAGAGAAGAGTTGATATTTTTTTTCTTGCATATTTCTGAAGATTTGATATTATAAAAGATATACTAAACATGTATGTATTTATTTATGGGGTCAGGTCTCAACATTTGACATAAGTCAATATTAAATAAGGAAGCATACAACTTATGTCAAATGTTGAGACCTGACCCCACATAAAAGGAAATAAGCAAGGATGAAAATAAAAATATTTATATTCATATTTTTTGCAATTTTTTTACTAAACCTATCCGGCAACAATATCTTTCTATCCCAAGTCTTTGCCCAAAATAGTGATTCTCCGAAAAATGTTCCCCACACCCGTACCGTTCTGGTAGAACTTTTTATACAGGAAGGCTGCCTTACCTGTCCCACTGCCGAATTCTGTCTGGAAGATTTAGCCTGGGAATATGGTACTACCGAATTTATTCTGGTACAGGAACACCTCTGGGGTGATGGCTACGATACCTTAGAGACCAATGCCCGCTATAATTGGTATGTCGGTGATGGAAAAAGGGGTACTCCGGATGTATTTATCGATGGATTAATAAAGAGGATTCAGGGTCTATCCTGTGAATGTGGTGAGGAGAATTATGAGTGTTACAAAAATGCTATCGATGAAGCGCTTACCCGTCCATCTCTTGTTGAACTGTCCGCAATTAAGACCCCTCACCCTAACCCTCTCCCGAATATAATTATTGAAGGAACAGTAAAAAATATAAGCGATACTCCTTTAAAAGATTTAGCAGTCTGTGGAATGGTCGGAAAGGAAGGGGACGAATCAGGCTTATATAATTATATACAAGACATATTCCCTTTCCAGAATATGTCCACACTCTTACCCGGAGCTACTTTTAACTTTGAATTTATTCCCGAAACACCACTTGCCCCGGAATCTGAGGTTGACGGAGAAGAAGAAATCCTGCATCTGGTAATATTTGTCCAAAACACAGAAACCAAAGAAATCCTCCAAGCTTTTTATATAGAATAATATCAATTGACCGATTGCCCTATTTTCCAATTAACTAATTAGTGGGACAAAGGTCTCTATTGCCTTAAATGTTATTGTGAGGGAGTGAAACAACTGAAGTAATCCCCTTTTGTATTTTCCTAACTAAATACTAATGACTAAATACTATTTTTATCTTGTATTTTCCTAACTAAATACTAACGACTAAATACTAAATACTATCTTTATCTTGTAACTGAAAGACTGAAAGGAGTTCAAAAAATTGAATTACTTAGAAAAATATAATTTCTGGTTAGAAAATGAACATTTTAGCGACGAAGCCAAAAAAGAACTGCGTGCCCTTGAGGGTAATGAAGAAGAAATCAAAAACCGTTTCTATAAAGACCTGCAGTTCGGCACCGGAGGGCTGCGCGGTAAAATCGCCATGGGTACCAACCGAATGAATATCTATACAGTTTCCAAAGCCACACAAGGACTGGCTGATTATCTTATCGAAGAATCACAAAAGCAAACTCACCCCCAAAACTATCTCGCCCGTGGCGTAGTCATTACCCACGATTGTCGTCATAAATCTCGCGAATTTTCCGAGACCGTCGCCTTAGTTCTTAATGCCAGCAACATAAAAACCTATCTTTTTGAAGATGTTCGCCCTACCCCCGAGCTTTCCTTTGCTGTACGTCATCTCCATGCCGCTGCCGGAATAGTGGTCACCGCCAGCCACAACCCCCCGGAATACAATGGCTATAAAGTTTACGGGCCTGACGGCGGGCAGATAATCCCCGAGATTGCCGATAAAATAATTTATCACATCAACCGTATAAAAGATTATTCTCTGATTAAAAAACTTGACCATCCCACGGCCACTCAAAAAGGCCTGTTTAATATAATTGGTCCGGAAATAGATCAAGTTTACCTGCGCAAAGTAAAAGAACTTACCATCAGAAATGATGAACAGATAGATAAATCTATTAAGATAGTCTATACCCCCCTTCATGGGGCAGGAAATGTTCCTATAAGAAGAATCTTAAAAGAAAGAGGATTTACCAATATATTTGTGGTAGAAGAACAGGTGCAACCCGACCCGGATTTTTCTACAGTGGAATCTCCCAATCCCGAATATCCCGCCGCCTTTGAGCTGGCTATCAAATTAGGCAGCAAGGTAGGGGCTGAGATTCTAATAGCCACTGACCCGGACGCTGACCGCATCGGCTTGGCTGTAAAAAATCCCTCAACCAAATACACCGTCCTAAACGGCAACCAGGTTGGCATTCTACTTCTTCACTACATCCTAAGCAGTAAAAAAGAACAGAATCAGCTCCCCACCAACGGTTTTATCGTAAAAACCATAGTAACCAGTGATATGTCCAAAATAATCGCCGATAGCTTCAATGTAGACACCTATGAAACCCTGACCGGCTTTAAATTTATCTGCCACCAGGTCAAAGTTGTAGAAGAAAAAGAAAGAAAATCATTCCTCTTTGGTTACGAAGAGAGTATCGGTTATCTAACCGGAGATTTTGTCCGTGACAAAGATGCCGTGATTTCTGCCATGTTGATTGCCGAGATGGCCGCCTATTACCATAAGAACGGATTAAATCTACTTCAGGTTTTGGATAATCTTTACGAAAAATATGGCTACTACGAAGAAGACCAGCACTCTATCTATCTGGAAGGAGCAAAAGGGGAGAAGAAGATTGCCGAGATTATGGAGGTCTTTAGAAAAACAACTCCCCAAATAGAAGGTATGGAAATTATCCGAATAGATGACATTCTGCTGGGTGAAAGTTATGATTTAAAATCTAAAAAAACCAACCCACTTACCTTACCTCGCTCGAATGTCTTAAAAATAATATTTTCTGATGGCTCCTGGTATTGCCTTCGCCCCTCCGGAACGGAACCAAAAATTAAACTATATCTATCTTTTCACGCCCCTACCAAAAAAGAAGCCCGGCAAAAAGTCCATCTCACTAAAACCACCATCTTACAAAAAATAAACTCTATAATCAAACCGGTATAAAATAGGGTAAATTAAAAATGTATCAAAAAACTTTCTTTTGTCATAAATTAATAATGATTATGATTTTAGGATTAATTATCTCTTTGAATGTTTTAATTGTGACAGCTGCAGCCGCCAAAGAAGAAGAAATAACCGGAGAAAACATCCTGAGCAAAATGTCTCTTGCTGCCCAATGGCTTGCCGAACAACAGCGGCCCGACGGAAGCTGGCCTATAGTGACCCAGGATAAACGTTCCAGCGTGGTAGCTACCGGTCTTTTTGGCTTAGGGACATTTAATAAAATTTCCTTTTCTACTCCTACCCCCGATATTAGAAATGCCTTATCTTTTCTTCTAGCCCATCAACACCATGAAGGATATTGGGAAGCCACATCTTCGTTCAATTGGAATAAAGTAGAAGCCACCACAGCAGCCTTATATGGTTTAATCAGTGCAGATACACCTGACAGCGAAGGAGAAGCATTTAAAAAGGGGATGGATTGGCTTATAAAGAACCAAAAATCTAACGGGAGCTGGAATGATGACTGTTGGGATACTTGCTGGGCATTATATCTACTTCTATCTTCTGGATACCAAATCTCTAACCCTATCATTAAATCAGCCTCTCTCTGGCTGGTAAATGACCAAAGAGATGATGGTTCCTGGAAAACCAATCTTCCCAATTTAAAGCAATTTGAACCTTTATGGACTACTCCCCCGGTGATATTTACTTTAGCCCAAACCGGTAAACACCCCGAAACAATCATAAAAGGATTGAAATATCTGAAAAATGAGCAGAATAAAAACGGTTCTTTTGGACGTAAAGATGCCTCCAAAACAGGTTTGGCTCTATTAGCTTTTACCTCTCTTTCTAAATATCCAAACTTAATAGAAGAATACAGACCGTTAGCAGAAAGTGCAGTAAAATGGTTTTTATCCAACCAACGCCGTAAGGGCACCTGGCCCGGAGGTTTTCATCCTTTTAATGTGATTGATACAGCTTTTTCCATCTGGGGATTGAATAATTTTTTATTGCTTTCTGTGTCATTCCCATGAAAATGGGAATCTATCTTTCTTGCTTTTTCTAAAAAACAAAAAATATTTCAATATTTTTTATTCCAAAAGCAGGACTTTTTAAATATATGTCGAATATATAATTATTGATTAATAGAAAGGCGAGACACCTGTCCTACGGAGTTTTTTTATCTTAAATTCATTCTCTGTATTTTCTTTGCTAAATACGATATACTAAATACTAACGACTGAATAATCTTGCATTTTGCAAGATTATTCTAAAAGAGGGCATTAAATAGTGAAAAAAGAAAATAAAGAAAAACAGGAACAGAGAACCGTCCCCTGTTCCCGTTTTAAAAAGATATTAATCTTAATTGCTGTTATCCTCTTTTTTATTCTCCCTACAAAAACAACCTTAGCCACCCCACTTACCTATATCCCCTTGGATAACTGGGTATATCCGGCAATTTCCCGACTGGAAACCATGCAAGCTTTCGAAGGAAATGATTTCGTAGCCACTAACACTTTACCGCTAACCAGAATAGAGGTTGCCCACCTGATAGACACTTCTCTTTCCAATATACAAAAAGGAAAGATAGAATTTAAAGATTCAGATTTAACTTTATTGGAGAAATTAGTTCTGGAATTTCAAGATGAATTAACCTCTATAGATGTAAAAGTTATCTCTATAAAATCTGACACCGCATCTGATGATCAATCAGCTACAACCCCCGACAAACAATCATCAGATAGTTGGCTCTACAAACAGCTATATTACTTTAAAGAGCAGGGCATTCTAAAGACCCCTTCATTCAACTCCCTCAGCCCTCAAATGAGCAGAAAAGATATGGCCATCCTCCTGGATGAAATAATATATCAACTGCAAACCGAACAAATTCCTATTTCCACCTTATCCGACCAGGAAATTGAAAAACTGGAAGCACTCATTATAGAGCTAAATGATGAATTATCATCTCAAGGGTTAAAAATAGTAAAATTGAACAAGACCACCATAATACTGGATAACCTTAAAACCACCCTGGCCTTAAATCCCTATTTTACCCAGAGAATTGATTTCCTTTACCCCGGTAATCAATCAAAACTATTTTCAGAATTAGGAGTAAAAGCATCGGCCACTATTTCCGAGAACAGCGCCCTCTATATCGATTATTCTGCTGATATTAATTATCTCCTTGATCCTAACTTTACTAATATCCTAAACGCTCAACTAAACCAGGCTTACTTTACCCTAATATTTCCTTCTTTTGAAGTACCGACCCCCTCCAACACCCCGTTTTTTCCATCTTTAAGCAGCCTGGAATTTCCTGCACTTGACCTGCAGGTAGGCAGAGATTCTATGAGATGGGGACCGTCCTATCAAGGCTCACTCATCCTTTCCGATAATCCCCCCGCCTTTGATATGATAAAATATTCCGGCGTAATTGACCTCTCTGACCTTGGGGAAGGCCTTGGCAGCCTTAACTTTACTAAATTCTTCTCTCTGCTTGATCCGTTAAAAGGCGAAGACCGCTATTTTTCAGGCCAGAGATTAGAATATAAGCCATTCAATGCCCTCACCGTAGGCTTATCCGAAACAGCAATAATATCTTATAACTCAAGTCTCCTATTTTTTAACCCGCTTCCTTTTATTCCTCCCTACTATCTAACCCGATGGATAGCAGATGTACTTGACCAGCCCAGCGAGATTAATTCTTATGTAAGCCTGGATATGGAATTAAATTTCCATCCGGGGATAAAACTATATGGAGAATACATGGCAGATGATTTCATTCTTACTCCTGAAACAAATCCTTATCCTAGTCGTACCGGTTTCCTTGCCGGCGCTTATTTCGTCGACCCCCTCGACACCGGCAACACCGACTTTCGAATCGAATATACCCACATAAATAATTATGTTTACTTTCCCACCCACCCCTGGCAGGATTACCTCTACCAGGGTGAGTATATCGGAAGCCCCCTGGGACCTGATGCCGACCAGCTCTACTTGGAGCTAACCCATCGTTTATCTGATAAATTTAATCTCTCCTTAAATTATACCCATGAACGCCACGGGGAAGGGCAGGTAGGGGTACCTTTACCTCCTGACCCAATCATTGCTAATGAAAATATTTTTCTTTCTGGTATAATAGAGAAACAGCAAGCCTACCAGGCAGAAATTTCATATGATATATCCTCCCGGTTGGCGCTATCAGCAAGTGCAACCTTGGAGAACATTGAAAATAAAGATAATACAGTAGGTGAAAACGAAAGAAACACTCACTTCCAACTCGAACTAAATTATGAATTTTAGATACAAGTTACTTGTATTTTGCATCTTTATTTGTACTTTGAATTTTCTTAAACTAAAAACTAAAAACTAAAAACGATAAACCGTTTTAAGAAACTTGCAACTTGCACCTTGCATCTTGCAACTCTTAACTCGCAATCTGTATTTTTTAGTTTTGTATTTTCTTAACTAAATACTAAATACTAAATACTAACGACTAAATACTAAATACTATTTTATATAAAGGAGTTAATATTATGATAAACAGAAACAGAAAATATCGAAATTATGTTTTTTGCACTCTATTATTTCTCTTACTGACTATTACTTTCGCCTCCTCATCCTTTGCCACCGAAGGCTCATCTACCAATTACTACATCATTGGCCAAAATGATGTCCTGGAAATAATGCTCTGGGGTTACCCCGAACTAACCAGGACGGCAGTAGTTCAGCCTGATGGGATGATTTCGCTGCCTTTAGGTGGTCAAATTGATGCTGCCGGAAAAACACTGGTAGAATTAAGGGCAGGAATTGTCAAGGAACTGAAAAAAACTTTAACCGCCCTGGAAGATACTCAGGTAAGTGTATCCGTAGTAAGCTTTGGAACTTTTAATATTTCAGTTCTGGGAGAAGTAAAAAATCCCGGCATCTATCCTTTAACCGGCAGAGTCGATGTACTAAAAGCAATATCTGCTGCCTCCGGACTTACCGACAAAGCAGGACTGGTCAATGCCACCATTATTCGGGAAAATCAGGAAACGCTTTCTGTAGACCTGGAAAAACTCTTTCTGCAAAATGACCTCACTCAAAATTACACTTTGGAATCGGGAGATTCTCTTTATATACCCAGGGCTTTTGCCATTACCAACATATCTATTGCCGGAGAAGTCAATTCCCCCGGTATATACTCTTTGGAAGGTAGAGTTGATGTACTAAAAGCCATCTCTGCCTGCAAGGGTGTCACCGAAAAAGCCAATCTCAAAGATGCAATTATAACCAAAATGGACAACAATACCATTCCTGTAGACCTGGAAAAGCTCTTTCTCCAGAATGACCTTACCCAGAACTATCCCTTGGAATCAGGAGATTCCCTGTTTGTCCCCCTATCATTAGAAAATAATATCTATGTTCTAGGAGAAGTGAGAAACCCGGGTCTCTACCCTATTAAAGAAGAATGTACGGTAATAAAAGCTATTACTCAGGCAGGCGGTTATACAGCCAACGCCCGCTTAAAATCCTGTGTAGTCATTCGTCGTTTTCCGCTAGATGAAGAAGGCATAAAAATGCAGACCATCACTTTAAAAGATGTAAAAGTAATAAGAGAAAAATACGAACAGGTTATCGAAATAAATCTGGTAAAAATATTAAAAGACGGGGAATTAGATCAAAACATCGTCTTGCAGCCTCGGGATATTGTTTTTCTCCCGACTCGACCTTTATCCCAATTTGACATAGACACCATACTTGATATTGTCACCACCGGCCTCGGCGTCTATAATGTCTTAAAATAATATAGTATTTAGTATATAGTATTTAGTATATAGTACAGAGAATGCGCATCTTGTATCTTGCACCTTGTTTTTTTTATCTTTTCTTAACTAAATACTAAATACTAACGACTAAATACTAAATACTATCCATATCTTGAATTTGTTTTTACTAAATACTAACGACTAAATACTAAATACTATCTTGTATCTTGTCTTTGTATTTTTTAACTTGCACCTTGCATCTTTATTTGCACTTTGTATTTTCTTAACTAAATACTAACGACTAAATACCAAATACTATCTTAAGAGGAGTTGATTTTTTTTGGAAGACGAAGAAATATCCCTGCAAGACTACATACGAGTCTTACGTAAAAGAAAATGGACTATATTTACAGTAACCATAGTTGCCATCATACTTGTCATAATCGCAAATTTCTTTATGCAGCCTGTCTACAAGGCTACCACTACAGTATTGCTTTCCAAAAGCAGCAGCCCCCAGTCAATCTTTGGAAGTGCCGAAGGTAATCTCCTTTTTGGCCAGGCTGACGAAATAGAAACCCAGATTGAAATCCTAAAAAGTTACAGTATTGCTAAAGGAGTGGCGGAAAAACTGCCCCTCGATATTTTTGAAGAAGCCGAGGAACAAAATTTTGCCACAAAAATTGAAACCTTCAGATGGTTAATCAATGTATTGGATGTATTGCACCTTAAAAATTTTGCTGCCTCCATATTATTAGGAGTAAGTAATAATCATGACAATGGTGAAGAAGAAACAACCTTAGAAGATATGACCAAATTGGTAAGGGAATCAATAACCGTCAATTCATTAAAAAATACTGACATAATTGAAATTAACTCTGAAAATCTAAATCCCAAATTAGCATCAATAATAGCGGATAGTACAGCCAGTGTCTTTGTTGAAGAATCGCGTTCTATAAACCGCTCTCGGGCAAATGAAGCAAAAAGATTTATTGAAGAGCAGCTAACCGAAAAAGAGACTGAACTAAAACGGGCAGAAGAGGAAAAATTAGAATACAAAAGACAGGAAAATATTCTCTACCTGGATGAAGAGACCAAAATAAATATTGAACAGCTGGCTAATTTTCAATCCCAGGAGATAGAAGTCAACAATCGTATCGTAGAAAACAAAGCAGAATTAGCGGAAGTTCACCGCCAGCTGGAAAAACAAGCCGAAACCTATATCTCTTCGGAAACCATTACCACCAATCCGGAAGTCCGGGAACTTCAAAGTCAATTAACCAATTTAGAGATCCAGCTTCCCACTCTCTTAGAAAAATATTCCAAAGGAAGTCCCCAGGTATCCGAAGTAGAGATAAAGATTAGAGAGATTAAAAGTAAAATCAGTGAAAAAGTCGCCGAGATTGTAGGTTCCAAAGTATCCGCTCGAAATCCTATCTATCAGACCCTTCTGGCTCAGGTGGTGACCCTGGAAACAACTCTCATATCACTGGAGACCAAAAAGATATCACTTGCCTCTTCGGTCAAAGAATATGAAAGCCGCCTGGAAAGACTGCCGGATAAAGAGTTATATCTGGCCAGACTGGAAAGAGCCATAAAGGTATCAGAAAGTACTTATATTATATTACTGGAGAAATATCAGGAAGCTCGAATCAATGAAGCCATGGAATTGGGAGATATCAGGGTAATCGATGAAGCCCGTATTCCGGAAGATCCCATTAAGCCGAATAAAAAATTAAATCTCGCCATCGGTGGAATCCTCGGTTTAATGCTCGGAGTAATGTTGACCTTCTTCTTGGAATACATGGACAATACCATTAAAACCACCGATGATATAGAACGTTACCTGGGATTACCCGTCTTGGGCCTAATCCCCAAAGTAACTCAAAAAACCAAAAGAAAACGAGCATATTAAATTAGTATTTAGTATATAGTATATAGTATTTAGTGAGGAGGGAAGAATAAGAATTGATAGCGAAGATAAAAAATTATAAGGATTTGAATATATGGAAAAGGAGCATTGAATTAGTCGAAGATATATATAGATTGACTAAATCTTTTCCAAAAGAAGAATTGTATGGTCTGACAAGTCAAATGAGAAGGGCAGCTGTTTCGATTCCTTCTAATATAGCAGAGGGATTTACCAGGTTTCATAATAAAGAATATAAACAATTTCTGTACATTGCTCTTGGAAGCTGTTCCGAACTAAGCACGCAAATTATTATTGCTTCTCGTCTGAAATATTTCGATGATAATAAAATAGAATTACTATTAAATGAGATAAATGAAATTTGTAGAATGACAATGAACTTGATTAAAAAAATAAATTCTAATGTCTGATTTATCTTATATTTATCTCTGTATTTTCTTAACTAAATACTATCTTTTTCTTGTATTTATCCGTTTTCACTAAATACTAAATACTAAATACTATTTTTATCTTGCATTTTCTTAACTAAATACTAAATACTATCTTTTTCTTGTATTTATCCGTTTTCACTAAATACTAAATACTAAATACTAAATACTATTTTTATCTTATACTTATCTCTGTATTTTTTACTAAATACTAAATACTAGATACTAAATACTATCTTTATCTTGCATTTTCTTAACTAAATACTAAATACTAACGACTAAATACTATCTTTATCTTATACTTATCTCTGTATTTTTTACTAAATACTAAATACTAAATACTAACGACTAAATACTCTTTAAAGGATGTGACCAACATGGCTCTAAAACTAAAATCAAAACAATTTGAACGAAAAGACTTCGAAAATATACTTGTGGTACAAAATGACCCAAAATCTCCTATCAGTGAAGCCTACCGTACCTTACGGACCAACATAAAATTTTCCAGTTTAGATAAACCGATAAAAACCCTGCTAATAACCAGCCCTATTCCGGAAGCAGGAAAATCGTCAGTCTCTATTAATTTAGCCCTAACTATGGCTCAGGATAAATATAAAGTAGTCCTGGTAGATGCTGATTTACGTAAACCAACAATTCATAAAATATTTAAACAGGATAATAAAACAGGACTTACCAATATTTTAGTTGAAGATAAAAAGATAAAAGATGTAATGCGAAGAGTAACTGAGGTTGACCCTAATTTATATTTTATTCCCAGCGGTCCTATTCCCCCCAATCCATCCGAATTACTTGGCTCTAATAAGATGAAAGAATTAATAAAGGAACTACAGGAACAATTTGATTTTATAATATTTGATTCTCCCCCAATCATTGCGGTTACCGATGCCCTGGTATTGGCTACCCAAGTAGATGGTGTGGTACTCGTCCTGGATTTTGGAGAGGTAACCCGAGAAGCAGCCAAACAAACTAAAGAACTATTAGCAAAAGTAAAAGCAAATATATTAGGAGTAGTCTTAAATAAAATCGATATGGAAAAAGAAGGACAATACTACCCCTACTACTATTACTACTACGGTGACGAAACAAAAAAGAAAAAGAGGAAAAAATGATTTCTCTTGTATTTATCTCTGTATTTTTTACTAAATACTAAATAATAACGACTAAATACTATCTTTATCTTGTATTTATCTCTGTATTTTTTACTAAATACTAAATACCAAATACTAAATACTAATTTTTACGGAGTAAAAATTATGATCGACATTCACAACCACATTCTACCCCACCTAGACGACGGCCCCTCCTTCTGGGAGACTTCTCTCAACATGTGCCGTCAAGCAGTGGCTAATGGCATCAAAACCATCGTAGCCACCCCCCATACCCTTAATGGCGCATACGACAATAAACCTCAAGACATAGAAGAAAAAGTAAAAATCTTAAATCATAAAATAAAAGAAATTAATCTTCCCCTGCAGATCCTTCCCGGAAGCGAAGTACACTTAAGTGCAGATATCCTCGAAGCGATAAAAAAGAAAGAAATACTTACTCTAAATAAATCAAACTATATTCTCCTGGAATTTCCTCATTCCCAAATCCCCCTCCACATTGAAGAAATTCTTTTCCAGATACAGATAATGGGAATAACCCCCATTATTTCTCATGTAGAAAGAAATTTAAAATTTCAACAAAAACCGGCTTTACTCTCCCAACTTATCCAAAAAGGTGCCTTAGCCCAAATCACCGCCGCCAGCCTCTGCGGATTTTTTGGTCCTGTTGAAAAAAAAATTTCCCAAAAATTCTTATCTGAAGATTTAATTTACAGCATTGCATCAGATGCCCACACCGACTCCAAAGAGGGCAGGGGTTCTTTTTTCTCTCAAGCAGTAACAGAAGCCTCCAAAATCATCGGCCACCAATCCGCCCTAAACCTGGTCTTCTCCAACCCCCAAAAAATCATCTCCAATCAATAATAAAAATTGTTATTGCGAGGGAGCTTTAGCGACCGAAGCAATCTCATCTTGTATTTTCTTTCTTGCTTTTCTTCGACCGCTAGACTATTTATTCTGCATTCTGTCTTTTCCTTACTAAATACTAAATACCAACGACTAACGACTATTTCGACCGCTAGACTATTTATTCTCGTATTCTGTTTTTTCCTTACTAAATACTAAATACCAACGACTAAATACTATCTTGCACCTTGCAACCTGTCTTTTTATCTTGACGCTTACCTTTATGTATGATAGTATTGTAATACAAAGGAGGTGCTTTTAAATGCCCAGACATACTGTATATTTATCAGATCCTGATGATAGGTTTCTACAAGAACTAAAAGAAAAACATGGTTCCATCTCTAAAGTTATTCATATTTCTTTGAATAAATTAAGAGCCGAACAATTGAAAAAATATTATCTTCAGAAATCAGATTCTTATCCTGAACTTCGTAAAGCGCAGGCAAAAGTTATAAGAAAACAGGAAGAGGAACAGGAAGAGGAAGAACAATTATGAGTTTCCCTCGACGCGGTGAAGTCTTCTGGGGTCCCGGTAAAAAGAAAATTCGTCCTCTTCTTGTTGTTTCAAATGATCAAGGAAACCGTTACAGCAATGATGTTGTAGTTATCCCGGGCACTACACAAAAAAAAGAGATAGTTTATCCCGTAGAAATTCTGGTCACAGAAGGATTTTCTAAACCTACAAAATTTCAAGCAGACTCTATTTTTACTATTGGCAAAGAAGAGCTCGGTGAAAAAATTACTGAACTTCCTCCTGATATTATGTCTAATGTTAACACAGCCCTTCAAATTGAGCTCAATCTAGAATAATTTTCTCAAAAATATCCAAATTCTAAAAGTTTTATAATCACCCTGACTGCTCTATCCCTGGGAAATATTTTCTGTCATTGCGAAGGAGTGAAACGACCGAAGCAATCCCATGCTTGCATTTTATCTTTTCTTCACTCGATACCCGATACTGTTTTCCTTCCCGTATTTCCTTCCCGCACTGTAACTATCCGCCATTACTATACGCTGATCTTGTATTTTCTTTACTAACGACTATTCACTGTTCACTAACGACTAATTTACCCTGCATATTTAACTTGCAATATTAAATATTAAGGGTTATAATAAAAACAATAAAAATGAAGATAATAAAAATAGACTTAGAAATATTATCTTTTTGGTCAATCGGTCAATCAGCAAATTAATTAGAAGGCACGAAAAAATATGAAACTAAAAACCCGAGTATTAGAAAAAACGATTCTTAAAGCAATTAAGACTTTTCCGGCAATTGTAGTTACCGGTCCACGCCAATCGGGGAAGACAACTCTTTTTAAAATGCTCTTTTCCAAAACTCACACCTTAGTAAGCTTAGAAAATCCTGATATAAGAATTCGGGCGAAAGAGGATCCCCTGGGTTTTTTAAATCAATATCGCCCGCCTCTAATCATAGATGAAATTCAATATGTACCTGAATTATTATCTTATATAAAAACCAGAATAGATGAAAACCGCAAGCCCGGTCAATGGTTATTTACCGGTTCCCAAAATTTTACTCTTATGCAAGGTATTACCCAATCCTTAGCCGGTAGGGCGGCAATTCTATTCCTTTTACCTTTTTCTCTCTCAGAAAGAGTTGATAATGCCCGTAATGCTCAGGATATTTCCACCTGGATAAAAAGACTAAATCTGACCAACAAATTTGACCGGAAAATTTCTCTTAATGAAGTCATGATGCGGGGATTTTTTCCGGAAATTGCTACTAACAAAAAGGTGGATAGAAAACTTTGGTGTAGTTCGTATATTACTACCTACCTAGAGAGAGATATCAGAAATTTATCGAACATAGGTGACCTCAGCCAGTTCGAAAGATTTTTAATAGCCTGTGCGATTAGAACAGGACAAATTCTCAATATATCTGAGGTTGCTCGGGATATCGGCATCAGTGTACCAACCGCCAAAAGGTGGCTTTCTCTTTTGGAAACGGCGCATCAATTATATCTTCTTTATCCTTATTACCGAAATATTGGTAAACGTATAGTAAAAAGTCCTAAACTATATTTTGGAGATACCGCCTTATGTTCCTATCTGCTAGGACTTAACGAAGCTAATACTCTACTTAAAGGTCCTTATTTTGGAAATTTATTTGAAACTATGATTATTAATGATTTCCTAAAGAAGTTCTTACATTTTGGGGAAAGAGCTTCTATCTACTACCTACGTTCAAGAGATGGCCTTGAGGTAGATTTAGTTGTCGAAATAGGAGGATTCCTGCACTTATTCGAAATAAAAAGTTCAATGACAATTACCTCTAAACATATAACTTCATTAAAAAGACTTGCCAACGACTTAGGTTCAAAGGTTAAAACTGCCGCAGTTATATCCTGTTCCGATGATAACTTTATGGTAAAAGAGAACATTGCCAATTACAGCTGGAAAAACATACTAACGGTTTAATGATTTACATCAGAACCTTCCCCTTGACACTTTTCCCGAATTTTAACCGAATTTCTACCGATGAAATATCGATGAATAAAATAGTTTTTGGTTAGAAAAATAAAATATTTGAATTTATGATATAATTAATAAAAAAGTGTTATCTTGTTATAATAAGAGGAGGAAAATGAAAAAATTACATTTACCCATAATTATTGAAATTGATGAGGATGGTTATTATATTGTGGGTTGTCCTTTATTTAAAGGCTGTCATACTTATGGCGGAACCATTGATGAGGCTTTAGAAAACATAAAAGAAGTTATTCAGATGTGTCTTGAAGAAACTGATGTTGAAGAAATTAATAAATTTATTGGATTTAGAGAATTGGAAATAGTTAGAAATGCATAAATTACCCACAATTAAAGGCAGGGAATTTATAAGGTTTTTGCAATCTTTGGGCTTTAAAATTGTTAGAACGAAAGGATCCCATGTAAGATTAAGAACTGAAGACCAAAAAAGAGTGACCACTATCCCTATTCATAAAAATAAAGATATACCTAAGGGGCTCTTGCGTACAATAATCAGAGAAGATTTAGAGATAAGCTTAGAAGAGTTTTGTAAGCTATATTCAAAATATAAAGGAAAAAAATAAAAAATATGGATTGAGAAATCCAATTTTTAAATTAACCTTAATTCTTTTTCTTTAATATCTAACGTTAAACCTCTACCGGGCACTATTTTAAAAATGTTTCCAATCTTTTTTGCATACCTGCTTTTATTATTCAATGCCTTCAAAATATCTTTTTTAATTTTACAAATATGATAATTTATACGGGTATAGATTGCATCAGTTTCCTTTTTCCATATTTCCTTTAAAATTTCCTCATAGCCCACTACGACCGGTAGACCGGCCGACTATTCCTTCTTCTACTCTGTTTTTTCCTTACTAAATACTAAATACTAACGACTAAATACTATCTTGTATCTCGCACCTAGTTTTATTTGACATCCCAAATCTTTTACAGTATAATTTTCTTAAGTTCA
>Ga0114918_10000937_pt1 | contig 25781 bp, 36 predicted proteins | sample LantaG_FD_87015 | JGI IMG/M metagenome (GOLD analysis project Ga0114918, IMG submission 87015) | Deep subsurface microbial communities from Baltic Sea to uncover new lineages of life (NeLLi) - Landsort_02402 metaG | ecosystem: Environmental > Aquatic > Marine > Oceanic > Sediment | place...
TGTACTTTATCATTAATAATTTCAATTCTGTATTCCGGTTCATGCAACACTAATGTTTTGAAACTGAATTTGTCACCACTATAATCAAAAATTCCTTTTTCAGTCATTTCATTGATTTGTTTTGCAACTTCCAACAATTCATTTGGATGCATCAAATATGTTTCAATTTCAATTTTGATTTTCTTGTTTCCTGTCATGACGTATTTTTTTGATTTTCAAATATTTATCAATATTGAATGTTGAACGGATTTGATCCGGATGTGTTTTGGATCTCCATGATTCAACTATTGAAACTTCCTGTGGTGTTAAATATAAATTTTCCATTTTTCAATTAAATTGTGTTATCATTAAATTTCTCAAATTGTAAAGTATTGATAATTGTGTTTTGTGCATCATTCCTAAACCTTCATAAAATAGATTCCTCCAATTGTCACCAAATTTGCATTTTTCCAATGCAATTTCATTGGCTTTTATTTGACCATCAATTGTTGCGTTCAAAAATTTACTTTCATCATAATATATCGCCGGTTCCATTAATGGCACAATACCGTGTTGATACATCAAAATCAATTCCAATTTCACATTGTGATTAATGATTGCATCAATATTGATCCATTTATCATTCAACATGTTTTTCATGATTTCTTTTGTTGGTGTTTGAATTTTTATTGCTTCCATAATTTTAAAATTGTGGGGTGCAATTTCTCGCACCCCATGTTTTTTTTTATTTTTGAAATGGTCTGTTTAATATTTTTTCAATTGCTTTTTCAACAACTTTACGATCCGTTCCGGATATTTGGCACCTTGTTTTCACGTTCATCCAATGGATATTTGAATACACCAATGTATCAACCGCTTGATCAATCATCATTTCCGGATCATTGCTTGGTTCATCCATATCCTGTGATCATTCACACCATGATTCAAGGTATTGCAAAATTCCTTCATTTGAAAATTCAATGCCTTCTTCCTTGAAAATTCGCATTAAATATCGTTTTCCTAACTTCCCTAATGTGTCACACCCTTTGTATGCAACCAATGTTGATCCACCATCAAATGTTCCGTAAATCGTTTCTGCTTGTGTGTTTTGAGTTTTCATAATGTTTTGTTTTTTTTGTTTGTTTCTATACTGTAAATATACAACTTTAATTTGTATCAACAATACTTTTTTACTTTTTTTTTGCTTTTTTTTCATGAAAAAAGGGATGCCCACACCGGCACCCCTTCTTTTGCTATTGGTTTTTACACCATTCCATGAACAGAATTAGCACTTTTTAGCCGTTTTCCGGCTCAAACTCATTGATAAGGCAATATGTAATGTACTTTTGTTTTCCGGATGCTTTACGGTCTTTAAAATGCATTAACCATTCAATGAATTTTTCACGGTTGTTTGTCACTTGGCAACCTGCACTCCATGATCCAATCAACCAATTCATTGTTGCGTTGTACCATTTGAATGTGTTTGTGTGAAAATTGATACCAAACAATCCAACTAATATATCGCCGATTTCTTCCGCTTTATCATTTTTGTTTCCATCCCTATATCCGGAAACCGGATGCACTTGGATCAATTCATGACCTCTTGTGGATCTGTATGTGTACATCCACATATTTTGGTACCACATATCAGATTTCAAAATGAATGCACCAACTTTGTTGTATTTTAAAAATCCACCTTTTAACACGTCACCACCTGCATGTGTTGTTCCTGTGATCACATCAACAAATGCATCATTGAAAAACAAATAAAATTTGTCATCATAAACATTCGGTGTGTCTTCGTTTGATCTTACACCCAAAATCCAATATCCATCCGGAAAAACTTTGAATGTTGGTAATTTTTTTACATGATCCAACAATTGTTGATCCGTGTATGCACGTACTTTTGTTTGGTTATTCATAATATTCCATTTTTTGTATTCGCATAACTGCTTCTTGGTCGCGTTCAATTTTTGATTCAATTGCCAATTCAACATGGTTGCGTTCAATCAAATGTAAAATCAAAACCATTAATTTTCCAAATATTGTCAATTTTTTTTGATATTTCAACCTCCCCAAAACATAGGAAACCGTGTCATCTTCATCACCAAATTTAAAACCACCTTTTTTTGATAGTGTTATTTGTAACAATGTCGAACATGAAACATTGCCAAATTGATCCAATGCCAATGCCATTTTTGCCATGTATGATCCAAAATTGTTGATTCCGGCTTGGAATTTCAATGTGAATGCCGTATAAAAAATTGTGTAAATGAATGATAAAACAGTGAATACAACAACCAATAAAATTGACAATATCAACAATGTCAATCCCTGCATGAACTTCACAAAATTAATTTTCACTAACTTTTTCATTCTTTTTGAATTTAGAAATTAAATATAATACCGCCAAAATAAACAATCCAATCAAAATCCACTTTAACCAATTATCAAATTTTGTTTTGGTTTCGTAGTATTTGACCGGTATTTTTCGTTCAATTATTTTTTCAATTGTGATTGTGTCACACTCTGCATTCACAAAAATACTATCATGCACCGTGTACATTCTAATTTTCAACCTGTCTTTTGTGATCGTGATTGTGTCACGCAACAATGATGTCAAAAAAACTGTGTCAACCTCTGTTTTTGGAATTTGAACACGTATTGTGTCACGCATTATCACGGTGTCATTTTGATGCACATGCGGAAATTTATGTACCAATCTTTCATGTCTATTTGTTGCACGTCTTATTGGATCACATGATGTCATTGATTGTAAAATCAATAAAATTCCGATCAATATGATTATTGATGTTTTATATGTTGCCGGTTTCATCTTCATTTTTTTTATTTAATATTTCCAATGCTTTTTGCGTTCCTTTTCCGGTTACTCCAATTGAAATTGTTGTTAAAATTAATGTTTCATGCAAATCAAATTCCGGATGAAAAAATGATATTAACACCTCAACCGATCCCCAAACCAAACCGGAAACAACAATTATCAACGTCATTAAACGCATCATTGATTTCCTGCCGTTGTCATCATTCAAAAATCCCATCTTTATTTTATTGTTAGTATTTTATTGTTAGTTTATCAACCATGTTTTGAATTTCTCGCACAATGCGCAATTCCATGTTCACCATTGCGTTTTCCAATTTGCCGTGTCCTGTGTTCATTTCTTTTTGTAGGTCATGAATGACATTGTTTTGATCATCAATGCGTTTGTGCAATGCATTGTTCATTTCTTTTTTTCTGTCCTTCAAATCACTGATTTCACGTTCTTGTTCAATATTTTTTGATTCCTGCAAATCAATTTTTGATTTCAATTTAATGTATGCACCAACTGCACCTATAATTCCACCACCAACGGAAACTAAAACATCCAATGATATTTGTGTACCTAAATCCATTTTTACGCAACTATTTCAATGTCATTAACTGTGATACCAAAAGTTTTTGCCATCTCTATTCTAAACGCAAAATAAAAAATGTATCGTGTTGTTTCTCGATAATTTAAACCTGCCGGTATTTCAGTTTTCACCGCATTGTACAATGATTCAATTTCTTCATCAAAACATCTGAAACCTGCAATGTGTACAATTGCACCATTCAAATCCTTGTATTGGTAATTTGCACCAATGGTGTTAAAATCGTTTTCCCAAACGGATGGATTTTCTTGTATCAATTCCGCTTCTAAAATACCACTTTGTTGACTTGCAACACTGTTTGGATCGTTATATTTAACCTCTATTTTTGTAACTAATTTCATTTTTTTTATTTTTTATTGTTTGCAAATTCCTACTATTTGAAGCATTCCAATCACGTCATCAACTGTTGCACCTGCTCCTGTTGACAGTGTTTGTTGAACGGTTGGTGTTGTTCCCCAAAAACCTATTTTTTGACTGTCTGCCGTTCCTATTTTTGTTCCAACTCCACTGCCAACAATTACATCCGTTCCATCCGCTTGGTTTAAATTCACATAATTCCAAAATGTACCTGCATCAATTTGAGCATTAAGGGTTCCGTATGTTTGAAATGTGATACGGTAGCCTGTCATTAATCGTAAATAATTTCCATTTCCACCGTATATTGTACAGTCATTACCTTGAAAATACAAATTGTTTGCCGTTCCAAACTTCCCAACATTTATGTCAGTATTTAAAGCGGTTAAATTTTCAGAAAACGTTGCAATGTCTTTTGTCCTTGCATAATTTTCAATTGCTAATTTATCGGTATTTAATGATCCACCTAAAACAACACTTCGTTTTCCAATTGTGTCAATTAACTGATCTGAATTAGACAAATTTGATGCACCGGATGGTGTTGTTGGTACATATTTTGTACCATCCCACACCAATATATCACCAACTATTGCACCACTCGCTGATGCACGGCTAAAATTTCCGGTGTTATCCTGTAAAAATGTTTTTAAACTATTTTCATCAAATGCCGTTGTTCCTGTTTCACCGTTTATCCAATCACCAATTTCAGCATATAAAATGACCAATGTACCATTGTCAATTTGTTCTTTCACCAAATATGCCGTTGATGTTGTTGTGTACACGCTTCGTGACGTTGGATATTCACTGAAAACACCATCATTGTCCGCAATGATATAATTTCCTCTTACATATAATCTTTTAGCCATTTTTTTTCTTTTTCACAAAGTTAATAAAAAGTTCGTTTGTTCTTTCTTCTATCGCCAACCTCACATGTCAAAATTGCTTTGCGTTGTAAAATATCTAAATAGTCAATTTCCGGTGATTCCTGCACCACAACCGGCAAATCCAAATATTTGTATGAATGATTGTGCGCATTGTAGTCACTAATAAACATTTCATTTTCACTCAATAAATAAAGATCTGTTAATTTTGTAGTCAAACATTCACCACATGGATCCGTTGTGATTTTGTACGTGTTCAAATTTTCACGCACAACCGTTTTCATTCCACGATTTTGATAAATCAAATTATCAATTTCCATGTTTGGTTGACGTTCACCAATGAAACCATAAAAACGCACGGTATCTTCAATGTTTGATCCTGTAAAATCCATATTTTCAATCTCATGTTGTAAATTGAATTTCACACGGATCCGTGCCGTTTGCAATGCATTTTCGATTGTGTATGGTTTCACGTTGTATGCACCCCAAACAAATTCATTGATTATTCCGGAAATATTGTATTGCACTATTAATTCATAACAACCAACACCATCCAATGTCAACACGTCAATCCATTTTATTGTTGTATAATATGCATCACTTTCATTTATGAATGCATTTACTGTTGGAATGTATGTTGCATCAACTCCGTTTTTTCTCAATACAAATTGCACCGTATCTGTTGGATCACTTAATTTTATCCATGCACTTGTCACATCATTTTTCCATGTTTCCGGATCCGGTGATGCCAATGCCAACATTGGTTCACAATCACAACACCCCTTCCAACCTCTGTTTTGTTCTTCAAATATGACCGGCAATTGTATTGCATCATATTTTCTTTGGTGCCTGTCTTCTATTGGTACACATATTGGTGGATCACATGATGTTGCCGTGAAACTTTGCCAACCTTCATCATTTGACGTGTATGTTGTTGTAAATGGACAACCGCATGATGTGTTTGGTTGGTTTATTTCTCCAACAAATATGATTTGACCGTTTGGATTTGGTGGCGCATCGCATTTTGTTCTTTCAACTATCCATTGGCATATTTCGTCACCGATTAAATTCAAAAACAAATTAAATCCGAATCCTTCAAAACACCATGACCAATATGGTGCATTGTTAAACCATCCGGATGGTGTGTTGAAACTTGCACTAAATGTGTCACCCAATGTTGGCACCTGCTCAATCACTAAACATGGACAAATTCCACACGATCCATTTTCCGTTTCTAAACTTGTGAAAATTATATTTGGCAACCAATCCGGTGTTGATCCAATTGGACAAATTGAAAATGGATCTGTTAATTCTGTCACTGTTAAAATACCACCAACACCATCTGTTGTGATGTTCCACGTGTCCGAATTATCATGCCAAATGTAATATGTCACACCATCAACAATAAATTCAAATGTGTTAAATCCATTGAAAATTCCATTTTGCAAAACCTCAATTGTTCCACTGCTCAATGTGGTTTGATAGGTGATTTTTATACATTCACAACTAATCATTTTGAATTGTTTTTTATGATAATTGACTAATCAATGCATCCTTTGCATTTTGATCCATAAACGGCAATGTTGATGCCTGTATTGCATCCAACAACGGTTGTGTGTTTCCTAATACATACGGAAACAAATGCAATGATGTTTCTGTTGAAACTTGTGACACTTTATTTTCTGCGGTTGGTAGGTCATCACCTAATGACATAAAATATCCAATAAATGAAACGGTTGCATCATTCATTTTCAATTGTCTAATTGCGTTTCTTTGCTCGTATGTTGTTGTAATTTCTGACATTTTTTAAATTTTTAGTTTAATTGTTCGATTTTTACTGAATGCACGTATGCATTTGCACCAAATGTGTCCAAAACATTTTTGTTATCCCTAAACACCATCAATGTGATTGGATCGTTGTGTAACATATCAGTGCTATCAAAAATGTATTCCATTTTTTGTATTTCAAATCCACCAACAACCGGTTCCGCATTTGTGATCCATTGTGTTGTTGGTAAACCTCCAAAACCTTGTGTCAATGTCGGTCTTGTCATTCCTACATTCCAATATACATTTCCTGCGGTTGCATCTAATGTTGTCCAAACAATTGTGACTTGAAATTGTTTATTTAAACTTAATCTGAAATATTCCGGCACTTGGAATTGCACATAGAATCCACGTCTTTGACCTGTTTTTTTAAATTCTCGTAATGTGTATCTTTGATTTAATGTGATTTCAATCGGTTGATTAATTGGTGATGCTCCGTTCCAATTTGCACCGGATGCAACTGTAAATTCAATTGATGTAAATTGTGCAATTGGTGGTAAACCGTAACTGTCAACTAATTGGCTTACAATTCCTGCTTTAATTGTTGATCCCAATATTTTTTTGCTTTCATATCCGGATCCTGTCCAAAAATCAATATCATAATAACTTTCATCTTGAAAGGTCAATTGTTCTAATGGGTATTCATTTATTTTCATATCTCTAAAATTTAAGGTGCCATTTTTTTGTCATCACCTGTTGTTGTTGTTTTTGTTGTTCCATCGGTCATTGTCTTCACCTCTATTGGCACCGGAAAATCACACCTTTGTTTTATCTTTGTCGTAAATTTACAACCATTTGACAAATCTATCAAATCCGGATCAAAAAAGCATTCCATTCTTGCAATGTTTGGTGCCGGATATGTAATGATCATTTGCACATTGTCCAATGGTGTTAATGGGTTTGTTAAATCATTATCAAATGGTAAAACTGAACTGCAAATGTATCTTTTTTCCGCTTCAAATGGTTCAACCGTTATCATACCCCAAATTCCCAATGGTTCCCATGTTCCAACCACCAATGTGTGTGTTGCAACAACTCGCATCAATTGTCCAATTGTTACAATTCCAACATTTTGGTTTGTGCTATCAATGTACAATTCAATATTTTGCACAACGTTTGGATCACTGTCATAGTCTTTGTCAATAAACACATTTGAATGCGTGAATGCTAAACCATTTTTTATCACACTAATTTCAATGCGCAATTGCCAATCTGTCAAATTATCGTATTGTTCCCAATTTTTATTTTGTGTTGGGTAAAAATCAACATTTGCATTTGGTTGTTGCAACCAATATTTCCAATTCAATAAAAATGGGTAATATATCGCCACTCCATATTCCAAACCTGCATCCAATGATGGGTACAAATATAATTTTGCATCTTGTTTCAATGAATTTGATGGTAATGTGGTCACAACATTTTGTGATTCATTTAATAAATATCTACCATCACCGGAAATTTGAACGGCACCAAAACCAAAATTTGATTCTATCAATGTAAAATCATCATTTGTCAATGTGTTGAATGCTTCAATTTTTACATTAACACTGTCAACACTTTCAAATTTATCCAACAAAAATGTGCCAAAATATGCAATGTCATCTTCTGTGTTTGCTTCAAAACCTGTATTGATTCCATTGATTTCATCTATGTTTTCGGAATGATCTAAAAATCCATAATCATCAACCATGTCCAAAACTCCACCAACCGGTGGATCACATTTTAATTGATCACCAAAAATCAAATGGTTGATGTTTCCGCACTTGATCCAAACATAAAAAAGTCTGTCACCATCTTCAACACCTGCCATGAATGTGTCAAAATCAGTGTTTGGTGTGAATGTGAAATTTATGGATGTTTGTGTACCAACAACATTCACACTATTTATTTGTATTTCGTAACCTGCACCAAATTCATTCAATGGTGATGTCAACAATGGTAATGGTGCAACATCTGACGTTGGTACCAACATTGTGATTGGATATTGATTTTGTATGCGGTTTCTGTAATATGCATCATTTGTTGAAACGTAACATGCACCAATTCCAATGTCATCAATCACACCATCAACAACAACATCATGTGTTGATGCAATGCAATAGTCCAATTCTTGAATACCTTGTATCAACGTGCTATTTGCAACTGACGTTTCATTTGCTTGGTTAAACCATCCGGTGTTTGCTTCTTCGTCATATCTTACCTCTGCACGTGGATACGGATCGGATGGAATTGATGCCCACAACAATTTCATGAAAAATTTTAGATTGTTGATTGTTGCAAACCAACTTTCCTTGTACATTCCGGAATTTGCAAATGTGATGTTTATTGTGTATGTACTCCAATTTTGTGAATTGTTTGCATTTCTTATGATCTCACAATTTTTGAAAAATTGACCGGATTGATTGCCAACGAATGTTCCAAAAACGTTTCCACCAATACCCAATGTTGATAAATCAAAAAATATTGCACGTGAATTTTCACCATCAATCAAACTTGGTGAATTTCCTGCAACATTGTTTCCACCGGATGCATGATTGATTAATATATCTAAATCGTTTCTTTGTCTTGGATTTGTGAAACCGTTTGTGGGTGTCGTTATTGGTGGCAATGGTGGTGATGGTTGACCATAATAGTCCAATGCATAAATAACAAGGTATTCAAGGTTTGTTATACTATAAAATTGTGGCATTGCACCAAAATCACATTCTATATCATCAACGTATTCAATATTTGAGTACCATGATGCCATTGGCGCACCACCGCTTGTGTACCTTGTTATCCTGCACCAATCACCAACTCTAAATCCTTCCTCTAACCATGAAACCTGTGGTGATGTCACAATGTTGATTGAATTTGTTGGATCCAATGTCAATGGGTTGCCCAATGTTGACATCCTTATTTGTGAACGTATTTGAAATTGTGCGGTTAATTCGTCACCTGCATTTGATTTGTATTGTGTTGTTCCAACACCAAATGCATCAATGAAATTACCTGTTGTTATCTGTAACGGCATATTTGTCAATTATTTTTTGCAATTCTGTGGTATCGCCATTTCCTGCAACTTTTAATACTCGGTTCAATTCTGCTTGTTCTTTTGCGAAATGTTCGCATTGTTCCGGTGTTAATTTATTCAATTCAAGGTTCAACATTTTTGTTTGTTTGGCAACATTTTTTTGCATCTTGTTTGTCAAATCAATCATTTCTTTGTGTATTCGTGTGTGATCCATACTAATCATTTAATGTTAAAACTACAACTTTTCCATTTGCATAATCATACGGCATTTTGTATGATATTGTTGCCAAACTTTGTTCATCATTGTATTTGATTGTTAAAATTTCACATGCCAAACCATCAATTTCCGCATAGTTATTATTTAACAAATTTACAAAATCTGACGGTCTAAACCGCACCGGAACTTCTGAAAATATTTTGTAATCATTATTTTGTATCTCATTTATGCGGTGAAAATTGTTGTAAATCGTTGATGCCTTCATTAAATCAACATAGTTTGCCGGTTGTTTTCCGTTTACCGCCCAAATTAATTTTGTTTGACCGTAGAATTGTTGACCAATTTGTGTCACTCCAATTCTATTTTGAATAATTGATGCAAAATTTGAATTTCCACCAAATGCATTTGCAACCTCATCAATGAATTTGAAAAATCCTTCTGCAATTTTTTCAATCCAATTCAATTCATTTTTTCTCACACCCAATGCAAATGGTATTGCAATATCGTTGAAACCTTTTATTGTCACCAAATCCGCATTGATCACATTTGTTGGATCCGTGTGGTATTCTGCATCCGTTGGATCGAAAAAATCAACCGTGTGAAAATCTGCATAATCAACCAAATAATGTATGTATGTGCGTTTCCATGCTTCATCCGTGTTCAATGTGTATTCACTTTGTCTGTCATCCTGCAAATTCAATGCCGGTAACATTTGATTTAATGATTGATTTGCCCACCAATCACGTCTTTCAATGCGCACAACACCATTGTACACACGTGTTCTTGCATTAAACATCAATTCAACCGTATCAATCAAACTGCCCAATGTCGGTGTGCTATCCTGTGCGGTTGGATAACCTTTTGTAAATGAAAAATTCAAATCATTTTCAATGAAATCACAAATTCCTTTTTTATCCTTTGACAATGGCACCGGCATGATTGTCAAATTTTTCAATCCATCCAACAATGTTGATTCTAATTGATAACCTAAATATTGACATCCTTTTGTGATCAACTCACGGATTGTTGCACCTAAATAATATCTAATTTTTGGAAACAACAACTCAAACATTTGTTGCGCCAATTTTATGATTGCAACAATGATCAATGCAATTAACGCAATTTGTACAATTGCTTTGACAACCAATGTTGCAATTTCGGCAGGATCCAATGTTACACCTGCACCAACTTCCGGTGTCACACTGTCAATGATGTTTGTGATTGTTTCGCTTAATGCTTTTATTGATTCAATCAATGCATCACCCATTGTGTAAAGTGAAATTGCCAATGTAATTCCCAATTCAACTTGATTGTCACGGATGATCAAATATGGAATGTCAATGAAATTGAATTGCACACCTTTGTATGCCATTAATTCAAATGATGTTCCCTGTGCGTTATCCCAAAAATTATCCCATCCACCACGTTTTTTCAACTTCAATTCAATTTCAAAATCTCTGAATACTGCACCATCTGTCAAATCAACATAATATTCCAATGAAATTCCATTATCCATTTGGATTGTATATGGTATTCCTTCAAAAACTCCCTGTGAAATAATATGGTTTTCAACAATTTCACGCGCTTCACGTGGCAAAATAACTTTGTCAGCATCAACTTCCAAAATGTTTGGATCCCTTCCAAATGATGATGTCACACCAAATTCAAAAATATTTCTTGGTGCAACTTGTATTCCATTCAAAAAATGTTTCATGATCTGTAACGGTTAAAAATTTTAGTATTTCCGGTTTTTGTTTCTCTTACAATCTGCAATGCACCATCAATGATCCTTTCAAATTCAATGTTCACTTCCGGTTTATTTCGTACTGTATTTTCAAGTGATTCCAAACGTTTCACAACTTCTGTTGTGTTCCAACCGGATCCAATTTGTACGGCACCGGATCCATTCAACATTTCACCGGATCTGTGCAATGATGCAATTTTTGCCAATTCTTCATTTGATATATCGCCAACCATTGCATTTTGTTGTTTGGTCAAAACACGTTCATTTGGATGCAAAACAGAAAGAAAATCACCACGACCATCAATGCCATTTCCGGTTTTTCCGGTGTCTTCTGTTCCTTCCTCAAAGAATGGTAAATTTTGAATAAATTGTGTTAACAATGTAATGTCACTAAACGTTTTCAAAAGTGGGTTTTTCACATCCGGATCCTCTGAATTTCTAATGTATGCCTGTAATGCATCGGATGCCAATTGGACACGTTGTTTTTGTTTTTCCAATTTTTCTTTTTTCCGGTTTTGTTCTGCAATTAGTTTTGCTTCAACTGCCAAACTTTCTTTTGCGTTGATATTTCCGGCTTTTGCTAAATCAACATAATTGTCATATCGTTGTTGTGATTTTGCAATTTCTTCATCAATTTTTGCAATTCTTTTATCTGTAAAATAATTGAATGCTTCTGTTAAACCTTCAATGATTGCAATTTGATCTTCTGCCATTTTTTTTTCTTCATCAATCAAATCTTTGTTTGCATCTGTGATTTCTTTACGTTTCATTGTTGCCAATTCCATTTCAAGATCCAACGTATCAACACCCAATTTTTTCATTGCTTCAATTCTTTTTTCATATTGATCAATCAAAAATTTTGTGTAATCTTCTTCAACTTCTTCATTTGACCTTGTTGATTCCAATAATTTCAATCTGTACTCATCCGCTTCACGGTCAAATTTTGCATTTAAAATTTCCGCACTCCGGTTTCGTATTTGATCAATTTGATTTTGTGATTCTTTTGTTGCATCAACAATTTTTTCATTAAAATCCGCATATATTTCAAATTCTCTGTTTTTTTGTCCGTTAACTTCAACCAAATATGATTCTGTTGCCTTTTTTACTTCTGCATCATAATTGTCATTTATTTTCTTTTTTGCGGTTGCGGTCAAACCTTCTTGTTCCAACAATTTTTCCTTTTGTTCTCGCAATTTTTCTATTTCCTGCACATAGCGTTGGTCAATTGCTTCCGCTTCTTTTTGTATTACAATATCCCTTTCATTTTCAATTCCTGCAATAATCAAATCACGTCTTTGGTTTACAAAATCAATAATTGTTGACATGTCCGGTTCTTTACCAACTGCAATTTGTGCATCAATCAATTCTTGTTCCTTCAAAATCAATTCATCCAATTCCATTATTTGTCTTTCACGTGTGATTTTTTCAATGGATCTTGCCAATTCCAATTCCTTTTCATACGCTTTGATCATTTCCTGTTGCAATTCATACGTTGTTTTTAATTCCGTATTGAATTTCTTTTGCTTTGCTTCTTTTGTTTTCCTTCCATCGTTTGCATCTTCTCCATCCGGTGTACGTGTTCTGTCACCTGTAAATTTTCCTTCACCCTGTGATGTTGCTTTTGCTTCCTCCTGCATCAAACCAATCAATTCCTTTTTTAATCCTTCTTTTTGATTTTTCAATCGTTTTAATACTTTTTCATTTTCTTCCTGTTGTTCCTTTAATACACTCCATGTGTTTTCATAATCTCCAAAACCTTGTATAAATTCACCTCCAAATCCTGTCCATGCTTCTTTCATTTTTTCGGACAACTTCAAATTTTCTGTTTCCAATTTTGTCATTTCATTTCCAATGAAACCAAATTTTTGCCGTACTTCATCCAATGCAATTTTTTGTTCAATTTGTTTATTGATTGCTTTGTACGTTTTTTCCAATTCACGCAAAAATTTATCCTCATCTTTTATGTTCTCTAATGTGGTACCGTATTTTTTATTTAGTTCGCCAATTAATCTGTCACGTTCTCCATTTTCTGCATTTGCACCTTTGATTGCTTCAACCAAAACATCCAATTGCATTTTTTCTTCCTCCATTCGCATTTTGGATTGTTCACCAATTTCATTCAACCTGCCTTGTATTTCTTCCATTTGTTCGGCTTCTGTATTTACAACGTTAAATGCTTCATATAATTTATACAATGCCAAAATGATCAATCCAAATGCGTTTGCCTTTAATGCTTGACCTAATTTATTGAATGCGGTGCCAATTCCTTGCATTGCACCTTTCATTGCAAACATTGCTTTTTGTGATCTTGTGGCACCTTGCGCAACTCCTGTGAATGATACTGCCAAAACTTTATTTGCTCCGGCACTCAACATTGTAACCGCTTTATATGTCACCCATGCTTTACCAACTGAAACAACAACATCCAAAATTGTTGCTAAATTATCCGCTAAAAATTTCAATCCATCTTTTAACATATCGCCAATTCCACCGGCTTCACTTGCTTTTAAAATATAACCTTCCCACGCACTTGATAATAAATCCAATGATCCACCTAATGTGTCCAACTGCATGTTTGCCATGATTTCTGTTGCACCTGCACTTTCATACATTTTTTGTGTTAATTCATCAACATGTCCGGATTGCTCTGCCAACACCGTTGCAACCGTTGCACCACGTTTTCCAAACAATTCCATTGCGGTTTTGTTTTTATTCGTTGATGTGTTGATTTCCTCCATTGCCTGTTTGTAGGTCATACCGGATTTTGACAAATCCAAATATATATTTCTCAATGCCGTTCCTGCGGTTGATGCATCAATACCATTGTCAACCAATGCACCCAACATTGCGGTTGTTTCTTCAACATTCAATCCGGCACTTTTTGCAACCGGTGCAACACTTGCCATTGCCGTTGAAAATTTTGACATGTCTAATGCACTTGATGAAAATGATTTTGCCATTACATCGGTCAACCTTCCGGTATCTTCTGCACTCATTCCAAATGCTCTCAATGTTGATCCAACAACCGTTGATGCTTCTGCCAAATCTGTTCCGGTTGCACCTGCTAAATTCAAAACGGATCCGGTCATTGCTTCAATTTGTCCTTGATCAAATCCTAATTTTGCCAATTCCGTTTGTAATTCTCCAACCTGTGATGCCGTGAAACGTGTTGTTGCACCTAATTGTTTTGCTTGTTCTGTCAAACCTGCCATTTGATCACGTGAAATTCCCAAAACGGATGCTAAATTTGCTTGTGATTGGTCAAAATCTTTTATCACTCCAAAAACGTTCCGGATGATCATTGCACCTCCCATTGAGACACCCAATGCACCAAATGCACTTGTCAATTTCCCTAATGCACCACGATAATTTCCAACATTTCTGAAATTGTCACCAACTGTTCGATCCAATTTTTTCAATTGTGCATCACCTTGTTTTGCACTGTTTGTGACTTGTCTGTATGTGGATGCCAATTTGCGATATTCTGAACTATTTTTTTTTCCTGCCTGTTCCAATTTCATCAATTGCGTACCCAATTCTTTGGATTGGTTTTTTTGATCACGTGTTGTGATCACCAATTGTTTGTATGCACTGTTTTGATCTTTTACCGCTTTTGCGTTTTTCTGCAATGTGGCATTTTCTTTTTCTTTGATTCTTTGCAATTGTTGCGCATTGGTCATTTCCATTTTTTGCGTTTTCAATTGGTCTTGTTTCAAACGTTCCATTTCACGTTCCGCATTGATCATTGCCTTTTGCGCTTCTGTTTTGGCTTTGTCAACTTTTACGGATTGTGCCATGACTACATCCGCTTTTTTTACTGCATTTGACAATTTGTTGATTCCTGCGGTTGTTTTATCCAAATTTCCTGTCAAATCTTTTTGAATAATTTGACCGGTTTTTTTCAATCCAACATTTAATTTGTCCAACATTGCAATTGTACTTTTCGCACTGTCACGCACTTCCTTGTACAAATCTTTTTCCGCAATTTCACTTCTTTTTATTTGTCCATTTGCCATACTCGTTCAAAATTTCGTAATATTCAACAACGGTTGTTTCCTTTATTTTTAATGGGTACCCCAACCACTTCCCCAAATATATCAATGTTGTTTCAATGCTTTGTCCATCACCAAAATGGATTTGCATTGATTCAATTTTTGCATTCTGTATTTCAATTTCATTGATCACAAACCGTTCATTTGTTGTGATAAATTTACATTGCAACATTGCTTTTTTTTGCAATAACTTCAAATACTTTTCAAACTTTTCACCCAATCCAAACCGTTCCAAATATTCATCATACAACATGATCCAATATTTTTCATTGTCATCAAATTCAATTGGCTTTTTGTTTACATATCGCCAATCATCATCCATGCATTTGATCCAATTGTACAACGGCATTTCATCAATTGATGCCCAACGTTGTCCGTGCGTATTGGATAAAATTTTGCCGGATTTTTTCCGTATAAATTGCCAAATTCTGTTCATTTAGTCCTAAAATATTAATTGACCACCAATTTTCCTGTTCCATGTGTGCGGTGTTGGCTTCTATTAAAATACTATCTTTCATCACAACAACATACATTGACCGGAAAAATGCACCGGTATCCTCCAATGTATATGGTGTTCCTGCAATTTTTGATGGGTTGATCAATTGTGTTGTTTCTGAATAAATACCAATTATTTCATTGAATTTGTCAACACCTTTGTTTTTCAATTGGTTGTACTTTATCAAATCCGTGATCATTTTTTGCACTTCCGGTGTGTGTGCATCAAACCATGCAATTGCATCCGATAATCTCTCGGCAACTTGCAAATGTACATCCATTGGTGTTGATCCTATACCCATTTTTCATCAAATTACAAAAACAAAGATACAAAAAAATGGTGTGCAATTTCTCACACACCATTTTGATTTTTCGTTTTGATTCTTTATTTTTTTGATCCTTTTTTGGATTTTCTTTTTGGGTTGGCTATTGTATGCGCATGTTTCACAATGTCTTTGCGTAAATATTCAAAACGTTCATACGCTTGTGTCAATGTTATTCCCTGCAACACTTCCATTTTAAATGTTGTTTTTCCAACTGTTATTTGTCCATCCATGATCATAAAATTTTAAAATTAAACTGTTACACCGGAAACCTCACCAATGAAACCAACACGTGAAACACTGAACATCAATGATACACCTGCACCAAATCCCTGTGATGCATAATCTAACAAATAAACACCATCATTTACCTCTGTTACTGCATCCGGTGCAAATGAGCCAATACCATCTGTAATTGACCAATCTGCCGGATTTGTTGCACCAACATAGTCAATTTTATTGTATGCGGTACCGTAACAAAATTCTGCATTTACTGCCGTTGCCGTTTGTCCAACTGCACCATCAAATGTCAAAACAACATCAACCAAACCATCCAATGTTGTAAAATCAACACCGGCTTCATCACTTGTGATCATGTACATTGTTGATTCATCAAACAATCTGTTGACATCAAATGCCAACATGATTTTTTGCACTGTACTATCTGTTGCAAACATAAATGTTGGATTCCATGATGGACTATCAACCGCAATTGGATATAAATATCCATCTACTTCCGATCCAATCAAATTTCCATTCACATCAACAAAGTAAACACCAAAATCAACACAACGTGTTTTTTCAAGTTTACCCAAAAATGTTGGTGTGCTATCTTCACTCCATAATTCACCACTAAATGATCTTTTACCTTGACGTAAAAATGCCATTCTTCCGCTATTCGCTTCCTCAAATTGGCTATCCGCTTTTGGCAATTCTACATTTTCAAATGCAGGTAATGGAAACCATCTTTTTGATGCATCCGGTTCATTGATTAAATCTGACCACACCGGTATTGGCGCATTCAAATCAATTCTGTTTTTTGTTCCATCATTTGCCGTTAATGGCACAATGATCATTGAACTTGTTATACTAAACAACGGTACACAATTTGGTCTTCCGGTGTTTGAAATTCCTGCGTTACATGCACATCCTTTCATATTTTCTACTTTTTTATTTAAAATTAATAATTCAATTTAACATTTGCAATTCGCTTTGTACATTGACAAAGTGATTTCTAATGAGGTACCGGACAAATTTGCATCCAACACGTTTTCCAACATTCCATTTTCATTTTCTGTTCCAAAACGTGAAAATGTTTTGTACCTGTATTCATCAACGGTTTTAAATTGCTTTAACCGTTTAACGGTATTAATAAATTCATGCATCAACTGTTGCATTGGTTGCACCACTTGTTTTCTGTGATCCGGTGTGTAATATTGTGCCGGATCCGTTTCATCTAAGAAAAACAACCGCAATTCCATGTCACGTTCAATTGCCGATCCTCTGCCGTAACCGGTTTCACCTATCACTTCCAACATCCAAATCAATGGTAATTTGTTTTCAAGGTGATCACCTGCAATTGTCCATTCACGGTTCGTTGCAATTTTTGTTCCTGTGATCCAAAATGGTGGTGTTAAAAAACACAATCCATCCAATGTCAATTGTGGATCTGTCAATGAAACTGCAACAATGTATTCATCCGGTTCAACTTCATTGATCAAAAATTCATTTCCCAAATCATCTTTGACTTTTTTTCCTACTCTCGCCCATTTTGTGTGGCATGTGTATGTTTTTCCATCAATGATGTTGTATTTGCCAACAAATGAATTGTCCATTTGATCAACTATACCTTCAACAATTATTGCAACATCTTCAATCATATCCAATGTGTGAATGCTTTACTAACTCCATTAAAATTTGGGTATTCGCTTGAATTGTCGCAAATGTACCGTTGAATTGCTCTGTGTATCCTCACCGCATCGTTATACCTTGTATAAATTTGTTGATTTAGCGTTGATACATTGTTGCTATTCTCACCGGTTGGTGCAACTACTCCACTCACCCAAACTTGGTTGATTTGATCCTTTAAGTATTCAAAATAAATGAAACCTTTGACCATTTCAACCATTCCATCACTAATCACAACACCACAACAGTTTCCATCATAAACAAACGCATTATATATCGCCAAATATTCCGGTGAAACCGGTACACCTGCATTCAAATCCGCAACAAAATCATTGAACAATTGACCACCTAATAATTGGATCAAATACAATCTTTCATATTTTTCAATGTATGATTGAATTTTTTGTTGTTCGTACATGCCCTTGTGCAATTCGTATTTGCCCTTGCCAAAATCTGCGTATGTGATGCTTAATATGCTCATAGTTTTTGGAATATTAACCGGATCCTATTAGTTGGATCCGGTTTTTTTTGTTGTTTTTTTCTTTGTTGTTGACTGCTTTTTTTCCTCAACCTTCATTGATTCTGCATTAACTTTTGCCGGTTGGCTTTTTTTGTTTTTGCCTTTGCAATCTTCACATTCATCACATCCATCATTGCAATCTTTTGAAGGAACAACACATGCAATTCCATTTTCCAACAAAAATTGTCGTTGGTTTCCTTCGGCATCAATTATTTGATCCTTTTTCAAATTGCCGTATGTCCTTAAAATTCTTACTTTCATGACTTCGTTTTTTTAAATGTTCAACAAATTATGGGTTTGTTATATCTAATAACGCACCTGCAACATCTGAACATTTCATGAATGCATCACGTTCAATTGTTGAAACATGGAATTGTAAACGTTCAACCGCTTTGATTGTAACAACTTCGTGTTCAAAATTGTCATTGTTTTCGTATGCCATTTCAATTGTTGATGCCATGCGGTCTAAAATTTGACCTTTTGAACTATCAAACACATACAATGTATTCGGTGCAACAATTGGTGATGTCACAACACGCATTCCATTTAACACGGCATTTCCTGTCAACATGAAATTTGGCAATAAATAGTCACCATCCGCATTTTTCGTGTGCATAAATTTCACCCAATCATTGTAATTCATCAAAATTGTGTCTGCATCCCATGCACGTTCTTGACCAAATGTGAAAATTTGCGCTTTCATTGCACCTGTTAATTCTGCAAGTGTTGCACTTGTGAATGCACCTGTATATGGTGCCAAAACATTTGCCGGTTGAAATTCACTTGCAATTGTATCAATTGACAAAATTGATCCTGTACCCAATAAAAGTTCATAATCTTCTGTCAATTTGATTGATTGGTTTACCAATTGCTTAATTTCTGCTTCAACAAATGAATAATCATCCATCATGTCAATACATACATCAACAAAATCACGGATTTTTGAAATTTGCACCGTGCGTGTGATCCACGTTTTTTTCGTGTTGTGTGTTGACGTTGCACATGCAATAACAACTTTTGCATCACGTGTCACCGTTTCTTCTTCACGATATTTCACGTATTCTGTTGAAACTTTTGTACGTCTGAACAAATCAATGATTCTTGTTGCACGTACCGGTTTTTCAACTGTACCATTCAACCATTGTGCATAATCTGTTCCACTTGTGATGTCGGATGGATTTTGCACTGCCTTCAATGCTAATTCAACCATTCCGGATTTTGATTTGATCATGTCCGCAATGTTTGTTCCTTTTTCTTTGATTAGGTCAAACAATGATTTTTTTGCAACCGGTTCACCTTTTGCATTTTCTTTCAATCCTGCAATTGCACTTTCCAATTCAACAAATTTTGTTTGCATTTCTGCAACAACTGTTTCATTGTTTTTTTCTGCAAATGATGTTTTCAATGCTTCAAATTCACTTTTCAATCCATCAATGTCACTTGCTTTTGCAAGTCCATTTGTTTTTTCTGCAATTTTTGCTTCAAATTGCGCAACCACTTCTTGTGGTGTCATTTCGTTTTCTTGTGCCATAATTGACAATTTTTAAATTTTAGTTTATTAATTTACTTACCTTACTCCAATCAAATACATTTTGATCTTCAACAACGGTTGAATGTTTGATGTCAAACGGTTCAATGTTGGCAATGTCAACCAATCGTGCATTCAAATATTTTAATTTCATTTCTAATTCGTACAACCTTTCATCCGATCCGGTGCCGTGTTTCAATGCTTTACCAACCAAATCAATTTGATCCGCAATTTTCATGATCACATTTAGTTTGTCATCTGCACTTTTTACAACGTCAATCACATTTGTAAATTCATTTGCACCAAATGTAACCGCCGATCCTTCCCACAATTTCACTTCATTGATCAAAAAATATCCACCACCATCAATTGTTGCATCTTCAATGTATTTCATTTTATCTGAAATGTACTGAAAACCAATTGAATGTTCATTTATAATTCCATCCGCATAATCACGCAATGCATCTTCACCCTTTGTTGATGTTCCTAATTGACCAACTGCAAACAATCCTTTGTCATCCTCTTGCAATTTGTTAAATTTTCCAATTTGCCATTGCCAATCATGATGACGTAAAAATGCAATTTTTCTATTTGATCCGGAATTTGCACCACGTTGTTCAATTGAATTTTTAAAGGCACCTTTTTTGATCATGTCATTGTCACTGTCAATCACATCAAACGTTGAAAGATAAATTGCAACCTCTCTTTTGCTCAAATCAATATCTTTTATTGATGTTTGTGCCGTTTTTATATTGTATGCGTTTTCTGTTTTTTGCATGATTGTAAACATTTTACATCAAAATTAGTTAAATTTGTTCAAATATCAATAACAAAATAACATGGAAAACAATTTTTGGTCATCTGTATTTGGTTTGTCATCCGGAAAATTCGACAAATTTATGGATTTATTAAGCCGTCAAAACAATCAAATGTGGGGTGAAAAAGGTGCGGTTTGGGTTGACACAAATAAACCTTTTGATTTGTATTTGGAAATTCCGGAATTGCGAACGGTAATAAATAGACGTGCATTGATGATGTCCGGTGCCGTTCCAAAATTGGTTGACATGGATGGAAATGTCGTTGATGACCACCAATGGGTGTATGATCTTATTTCAAAACCAAATCCAACACAATCATGGTCTGATTGTATGTATATGATCGCCGTTAATGATGGATTGTTTAACAATTCTTTTGCATATTGTCCAAAACGATCATTTGACATCCGGAATTTGTTGGTGCCATTACCAACACCAAAAATCAAAATCAATTTATCCGGAAAATTTTTGGATCAAATGGATGCCGGTGGTTTGATTGATGGATTTGAATTTTGGTATGATGACAAAAAAATGGAAACCATTGAATTGGATGACATGTTGTATTTCAATACTCCGGATGGAATTAATTTGATCAATACTGAAAATAGAATTAAAACGTTAAAATATCCACTTTCTAATATTAAGGCACAATATCACAAACGAAATGTGCTATTAGAAAACATGTCTGCATTGGGTGTTTTGTCTTCACGTCAATCTGACATGGGCGGTGCATTACCAATGACACCGGAAGAAAAACATCAAATCCAAAATGATTGGATCAAACGCAACAAAGATCAATTGGTGATCACGGAAGCGGATGTAAATTGGACACCAATGAGTTATCCAACAAAGGATTTGATGTTGTTTGAGGAATTAACGGAAGATAAAATGGCATTGATTGATGCGTTTGGCTTGTCTTATCACATTTTCAGTCAATCAAAAGGATCCACATTTGCAAATGTAAAAGAAGGGATGCGCATGACCTATCAAGATACAATAATACCGGAAACTGAACAAATGTATGCAACACTATCACATCAACTTGGTTTGGTTGATCAAGGTTTGTTGATCATTCCGGATTTTTCACATGTTGCCGTTTTGCAGGATGACGAAAGTATGAAGGCAACCGCATTGAATACACGTGCGGATGCACTAAACAAAATCACATTGGCAGGTATTGAATTGAGTGATGATGAAAAACGTGCATTGTTGATGTTGTAATTTTTTACACAATATATCGCCGGTCATTACCGGAAACAATAACGGCACCCAATTGGATGCCGTTTTTTATTTTTACAACCTTGTGTACAATCCGGTTTCATTTTCAAACATTTTCACCAACATGTCATTGTAAACATTTTCAACAACTTTTTTCACTGTTCGTTTTCCTGCTCTTACACTCACAAATTCCATTGTGTACACATCCATTGGTGTTAATGTGATTGTCAAATAATTTGCACCGGATGCATTGCGTGTCAACTGCATTGATAATTTGTTTTCACTTGCACCAAAATTTTTTGATCCTGTCATCATTGCAAATCTGTTTCCTCCTAATTGGTTTAAGATCTCTTTTGCTACGTGGTAATTTTTTGCTTCTGTTGTCATGTTGTTTTGTTTTTGTGTTTGTTTGTTTCTTTCAATACTTAAAGATACAAATTAAATTTGTATCTACAAGTTTTTTTGATCTTTTTTTTAAAGTTTTTTTCCTGTTAATTCTTCCATCCATTCATGCAAATATGCACCGGCATTGCATGGGTGCGCATTTCCACCTGTTCCATTTACTGTTGCCATACTCCATGATTCAATCCAAATGTTACGTGTGATAAATTGATTATATCTAATCGCCATCATGAACGGATTTGATGCAATCATTGGAATGATCACCGGTTTGTTTGTTTCTAAATTTCTACCTTCTACTACTAAAAATACTTTGCTCATTTTGTTTTGTTTTTGTTTGTTTCTTTATATAAAGATACAAATTTAATTTACATATACAATACATTTATGCAATTATTTTCAAAAAAAAAAGCAAAAAAAAATGGCACCAATTGATGCCAATAAAACAGGATCCAAAACCTTCAAGTTTTCAAACCGTGTTTTTGTTGATTTCAAATATACACAATATATCGCCAATCATTTGTGTTGGATCTGTTTTTTTCCGTGTACCTTTTTCATGTATTTTGCACGTACTTTTGATTGATCTGCAAATGACATTTTTTCGTATTGATCATGTGCAACACCAACGGCATCACACATGATTTTGTTTAGTTCCTCAATTGAATGGTTTGCAAACATGGCTTTTTTATTTATAAATTAGTATTTCAACTTTTTCAATCAATCTGCAAAACAATGTTTCTTCATCCATTGTCATTGTTCCTGCATCTCTTTTTGCTTCTAATTTTTCGATCTGTGATATTAAAATGTTAATTGCTTTCATGTTGTTTTGTTTTGTTTGTTTCTTTATATAAAGATACAAATTTAATTTACATTAACAACACTTTTTTGCATTTATTTTTTAATTTTTTTATACGTTATGTATTGATCTTTCATGAAATCAAAATACTTGTATGCAACACCAACCAAACCGGAACAATCATGATATTCAATTGATACAAATTTTGGGTTTCTTTGTTCAACAACTTCTTGAACTTCTTGGAATGTATCACATGAAAATTGTGATTTCTTTTGTGTTGATCTGTTTGTGATGAAAAGTTGAAAATACATAATAAAAAAAGTTTTGTTTGTTTGTTTCGTTTACACTGTAAAGATACAAATTTAATTTACATATACAACACTTTTTTGCATTTATTTTTAAATTATTTTCTTTTTTCTTAATGAAATAAAACATTTCATTGTTGCTCTGACATCCTCCAATGCATCATGTGCATTTTCAAAACCTTTTTTAAACAACACCATGTGCAATTCCATCAACTTTGGGTATTTGATGCCGGTGCCGTTTTTGTTTGGTATTTTGCAAAATTGCTTTGATCCTTCCATTGTGCAAATTTTGTGATCCGGTTTTTTTGTTGGCATTATGTTGTGCCGTTTCATTTCTGCGGTCATTATCGGATGATCAAATTTCATGTTGTGTGCAATTAACGTGTTGCACCTGTCAACCGCTTTGCAAAATGCGGTCAATGCTTCTTCAATTGGTATTCCGTACTTTTTTGATTTTTCGGTTGTGTAACCGTTTTGAATCCAAAAACATTCATTTGGTATCGCCCATCCATCCGGTTGGATCAATTCACAATATGTTTGCACCACTTCAAAATGTGCATCCATCAAAATGAAACCTAATTGGATCACGTGTGGATAATTTGCCGGATCACTTGGATCCGGTTTGATTTGTTTGAAAAATCCTGTTGTTTCTGTGTCAAAAATTAAATACATGTTTGTTTTGATTTGTTAAATTAATTAATATATCGCCATTTTATTTGCAATTACCGGATAACTTCACCGGCAATTGCTTGTTTCATTTGTTTCATCAACTCCAATTGTTTTTCAAGGTTTGCAATGTTTTGATCAATTGCACAAATTGCGTTCAATTTCTTTGTGTCAAATGCTCTATCAAATGCAGGTAAAACAATTTTTTTCATTGCATCAATTCTGATAAATGGTATCACGGATCCAATGATGAAATTTTTGAATGCTTTTGCCGTGTACAATGCATAAACAATTTCAAATGCATTTTGCACATCTGTATAAACTGCAAAACAATTTGGAATTGGTTGTGTCAATGGTTGACCTGCTTTGTTCCCTTTTGATTGGATGTAAAATGTTGCATCATTTTGTGATCCGTTGAATGTTTTTATTGTTGTCATGTTTCGTTTTGTTTGTTTGTTTGTTTGTTTGTTTCTATACGTTAAAGATACAAATTTAATTTACATTAACAATACTTTTTTGCAATTATTTTCAAAAAAAAAAGGGTGCAAAATCTCGTTTGATCTTTGCACCCTAAACAAACTGCACACGGGTGTGTGCAACAAAACACGTTTAATTTCCTTTTATTATGCGTACATAGTATTTATGCAATGTACGTTTTTTTGTTTGTTCCAATTCTTTTTTTTCCTGTTCACTTGTGCAACAATCAAAATCATCTTCAAATTCCGGTGCAAAATTACTAATTGGATCCGGTTTGATCGGTTGGTGTTTAATTGATAGGAACAAAATTGCACAAAAAAATCCAATCCAAATGATCATTCCAAAAATATTTTTCATATATCGCCAATTCATTTTTAATGTTTTATTTTAAATGATAAAAATATTAATTCATCATCAATCAATTTGTGGTGTGCAACATCTACATCAAACATTTTCAATTTTCCTGTTTCCAATTCCTTTTGAATTATTTTTTTTGTTCTTGGCAAATTCAATTGATAGCGCATGTTTTCCAAAAGTATTGATGCGTTATTGTACGACATCACAAATTCAATTTGATCCGTGTTGTATGCTCTTGTTTCTGACAAAAAACCGTGCAACAACTGTTCGCACTTGTCCAATATTTGATCCGGTGTTTTCATTATCCAACAATTACATCTGCATAAATACTCGGTGCCATTGAATAACTACCTTCAACAATAAATTCAACACCTCTGTATGTTTTGATCTTGCGTGTGATCTTATCTGTTGGGTGCATGAAACGTTCAAATGTTGCCGTTTTTGCCGTTGTTTTTACACAAATAAATTGTGGTTTCAA
>Ga0114918_10000938_pt1 | contig 25779 bp, 27 predicted proteins | sample LantaG_FD_87015 | JGI IMG/M metagenome (GOLD analysis project Ga0114918, IMG submission 87015) | Deep subsurface microbial communities from Baltic Sea to uncover new lineages of life (NeLLi) - Landsort_02402 metaG | ecosystem: Environmental > Aquatic > Marine > Oceanic > Sediment | place...
AAAAAAAAAAGAAAAAAAAAAAAAAAAAAAAAAAAAAAAAAAAAAAAAAAAAAAAAAAAAAAAAAAAAAAAAAAAAAAAAAAAAAAAAAAAAGCTTCTTTTTTTTTACCTTCTCCCAGTGCCAGGTTCTGCATCATCCACCACGGCATGTAGCAGGCCCCCTCGTCGGCGACAAACTCGAGCACGCCGCAGTGCGTGGAGCGCCCCGACGAGCGGTTCTCGGCGCGGAAGAGCATGGGGTACTCGATGTGGAGGGAAGCTTTTTTTGAGTTTTTTTTTTCGAAAGAGGTCGAGGTCGAGGTCGGAGAGCGTGAGTGCGAGAGAAGACAGCGAAAATGATTGTGATGCTTCTTCCGCTTCTTCGGGTTCCTTCTTCTTCCTCTTCCCACGCCTTTTCTCCTTCTTTCCCTTGTCCTGCGAGAAACCAGAGATCTCGTCGAGAGAGATTCATGAGCTTGGTCGGTTCAGACCCAACGAGATCCAGACAAGGGAGAAAGGGGCGCGGCATTGGAAAAGAAAAAAAGGGGAAAAAACTCACCGAGTCTGTCGAGCGCCGACGGAGGCAGAATCAGCTTGTCCCCTCGCTCGGCGCTCTCCTTCTCCAGGAAAGAGACGGGGTAGACGCGGTAGGTGGCCGAGAACGTGGAGCCTCCTCCTCCGAAGCCAAAGGCGGCGAACATGGTGGTGGTGGCGGTGTTGGAGGGAGAGAAGAAGAAAGGAAGAAGAAAGAAAGGAGAGTCTTCGATCGATCGAAGCGAGTGTGAGGGTCGAAGAGAAAAGGTCGACGAATCGACGAAGGGAAGCAAATCTTTCATTTTTCTTCTCCTCTTTTTGTTCTTCATCTGCTTCTCTCCTCCAACCCCCCTTTTTCTCTCGCACCGATGCGATTCCTCGACCTGCCTCCGTTGGCAAGGTGCGTTATCGAGACTCCCTCTCGACATCGCGAGGAGCTGGGCTAGCGTGGGGCAGCAAGGTTTTCCGGAGTCTCGAAGCTCCGTTGAGATGTTTTCGATATCGATGCCTCTTTTGCCAGCCGTGCCGTTTTTTTTTCTTCCTTCTCATCCGAATCTTTCCCTCTCCTCTCACCTCCAATCCACGACAGGATAAGCGCCTTCCTCGACTCGGTCGATGTCGGGGACTGCTACGTCACGGGAGAGCTGGAAGCGTACTCCTGTAAGTTTGTGTGGAGAGAGAGAGAAGAGAGAGAGAAGAGGGAGAAGATGAAGAGTTGAATTGAGATAAACAAACGTTCGATGCCCTCATCCTCTTTCGACCTCAAATAAAAAAAACCTCCAACCACCTCCCCCTCCTTTCATCCGCAGGCAAGCTCGCCGGCCTCGACAAGAAGCTCTCTCGCTCGCTGGACGCAGAGGTAGCGACGGGATGCTCCCCGGCGGAGCTCTCGAAAAGCCCTGTGGGCCCCCTGAGCGACGCAAGTACGAGAGAGTTTTTTTTGCTTTTTTTTGCTTTTTCCTGTGTCGTCGAGGTCCGGTTTTTTTCCTCTGAAAAGAAAAAACGATAAAAACTCACCTCTCTTCCCCTCTCTTTCTCTCTCCCCCTCTCTCTCTTCCAACAACATCACCAGGCGCCCGCCGCACCCTCGTCTACCTGATCCTCACGCTGAACGCGGCCTACCCGGACTACGATTTCGGAGGCCTGAGAGCGCGGCACTTTCGGAAAGAGGTGGGCCTCGCCGCGGTCGAGGACGCGGTCGATTCTCACTTGCTCGAAGTCGCCCGCGTGTGGGACGCCACCCCTGGCCACGGCGGCGGCGGCGGCGGCGGAGGGGGAGGGGGAGGAGGGGGAGGAGCTCCCTCTGCTGAGCCTCCTCCCAGCACGGGCGGCGAAGGGGCCGGGGACGCCGCGGCAGCAGAAGCAGCAGACGCGAAAGACGGTAACTCCCTCGGCGGCGTCGGCTCGAGCTCCTGCGGCGGCGGCGGAGGCACCCCTTTTCTGGATGCGCTCTGGCGCGCGCTCGACGACGCCTCGTCGCTGGCCGAGTGCGACGTCTACAGCTACAGGCCCGACGGCAGCGGCGGCAACAGCAACAGCGGCAACGCCATCGGGGCCAACGCGGACAACCCGGGCCAGGCGAGCGACTGCTACGAGGGCGGCGATCCGTTCGCCGACGACGGCGCCGTCTGGTCCTTCAACTTCTTCTTCCACAACAGGCGGTTGAAGCGGATCGTCTACTTCGCGTGCCGCGGGGTCTCCAAGTCCGCCGGGAGCTACGAGGGAGGAGCCGCCGGGAGGTACTTTGGGGCGCTCGGTGGAGGCGGTGAAAGTGGAGGAGGCGGAGGCGGAGGCGGAGGGAATGGGAGGGGAGGGAATAGGAGAGGGGACGGTCTCGGCGGCGTCGGCCTCGGGCTCGGCAGCGGCAACAACCCTGAAAACGACGAAGACGAGTATGATGACTACGGTCGCGGCGGTGGCCTCTCCTCTCCCGAGCGCTACAACTCCGACGGCGACGACGGCGAGGGCGTCTACAGGGAGCCGGGACGCGCCGTCGCCCCCGACGCCGACGACGACGGGGTCGACCTCTACGGCGACCGCAGGCGGAGCGCGAGCGGCGGCGGCAACGGAGGGAGGAGAGGAGGGAGCAACAGGAGAGGGAGGAACCGGAGAGGCCGCTCCGAGGAAGAAGAGCTAGATGACGATGACGACGAGAACGCAGACGCTGTCGCCGATGTGGTGGCCGAGGCCCTCGCGGACGACACCGCGGAGGCCCTGGCTGTGGCGGGGAACAGGGGAGTCGGAGGACTCGTCGGAGAAGGAGAAGAAGAAGAAGAAGGCTTTGCGGGAGAGATTGACGACCTTTGATGAACTTTTTTTTTCTTCTCTTTCCTTCTTTTTTTTCTGTTTTGTAAAACACACACCAAGCGAGCGATCGATTTGTCTTCTAACTGATTTTCAATTTTCTTTTTACAGGGCAGAGAGCTTCTCGTCGTTCTCATTGGCTTTCCTCGCCGTCGTCCTCCTCCAGACGGCGATCATCTCTCGACCCCCTCGGCCCCTGTGCGACAGTTTCGCCGGAACAGCCTCGCACGAAACCAGCTCGAACAAAGCTCCTTTATCCGACAGCAGCACCCGCTTGTATTCCTCGAGAGAGACGGGCCAGGGCGGGCCTTCGGCCTTGGCCGCGTCTTCTACGAGCTCGCGGGTGCCGAAACTCGCTTGGAACGCCTCCCGCTCCTCGCGAGGGAGCTCGTCGACGCCGAGCGCCGGCGGAGGGACGCAGGGGAAGACGAGCGTTATCAGGAGCCCTTTCCCGGGCGCTAGGAGCCTCGAGTAGGCTCGAGCCCACTCTTCTCGCCTCGGTGGGGGCAGAGCGCAGAAGAAGGTGTAGTCGAAGGCGAGAGTGAAAGGAATGAAAGAGGGGGAAGAAGAAAACGCCCGTTGGAAGAAATCCGCTTGTTCGACCTCGACGGCGACGAGAGGAGAAGAACCGTTTCGCCTCTTCAGTTCCGCGAGCCCGGACTCGGGGCTCTCGAGCCATTCTTTCGCCGAACGCACCGCCTCGGGCACGTAGTCCCAGCCGGTTATGACCGTCTTCTTGTTCTTCGAGTCTCCGGAGGGAGAAGAGGAAGAAGCAGAAGCTGCCGCCGCTCGGGCGAACGAGGCGATGTCGTAACCTCGGCCGCACCCCGGCACCAGCACCCTCGCCCCACTACTTTCATCGCCCCTCAGCGCCTGACTGACCGCCTCGTCGCTCTCCAGCAGCCGGAGCAGCGCTGGGCTCGACGCGCTGGCGTCGAAGCGCGGCTTGTCCTCGGAGCGCCAGACAGAGGTCCAGCGCCGAAGCTCGTCGCGAGCCGATGATTGCATCTTCGTCGTTGCTTCTGTTTTCCAAGGCAGACGCGGCCTCCTCGGGGCTTTCGCTGCCGGGAGCTGGTAGGAAACGAGAGGATGAGGAGGAGCTGCTACGAGAGCGGAGCGGAGGAGGCGTGGGGCGAGGGCTGGATGGCGCAGGGCAGCCGCGGCGAGCATCGATCGATCTCTTGGATCGAAGAAGAGCGAAAAGGAAACAATGAGAAAGAGGAAGTCGCACAAAGCGTTTGCTCACTTCTTCGAGCGATCGTCGAGGCCACAGGCGTTCCTTCCTTTCTCTTTTTCCTTTCTTCACCAGCGCTCTCCGTCCCTTTTTCCCCCCCTCCGCGCTCCGCGCGAGGGCACAGAGGAGTGTCCCAAGATGTGCTCTCTCGAAAAGGTGGGTGGTTTCGAGTAACATCGGAGAGAGGAAGAGAGGTGGAAAGATGAGGAAGTCGATGGGCCATCAACACGTCAAAGGAGACGATGCTTTTTCGACGTTCGACGTTCGACCTCGAAGATCGGAGAAAGAAGAAAAAAAACTCTCACCTCTTTTCTTTTCTCTCTCTCCACCTTCCCACCCCCTCTCACAGCTCCTCATCAAGGGGATCCGCTCCTTCTCCCCGGAGAATGAGGTGAAAGGAGGCGGCGTTGTTGGAGTCTTGGGATCTCATCTTCCGTTTCCTTCTTCCTTCTCCCTTTCTCGGGTTATTTATTTCAACGTCTAAACAAAAACCTAAAAAAACTCTTTTTTAAATTTCAAAACAGGACGTCATCACCTTCTTCAAGCCGCTGACGCTAATCGTGGGCAGCAATGGCGCCGGGAAGACGGTGAGAAGGAAAAGGAAGTGAGAGTTTGTGTATGTGAGAGAGGGAGAGAGAAGCGAAAGCGCTTCATTTCGCTCACCCTGGACCTCAAAAAACCTCTCGAAAAAAAACTTAAAAATCCAAAACACTCTCAAAGACAATCATCGAGTGCCTCAAGCAGGCCACGACGGGCGAGCTGCCTCCCAACACGCGCTCGGGCCAGGCGTTCATCCACGACCCCCGGGTAAGAAAGAGGAAGAAGTTGAAGAGGCTAGAGGGAAAAAACGAGAAGAGTATTTTTTCTTTAATTTTCTTCCGCTCATGAAAAACAAAACGAAAACGGAAAAAAACTCAAAAGGTCTCGAACAACTTTGACGTGAAAGCCCAGATCAAGCTCCGCTTCCACGCGCAGTCTGGCCAGCTCGCCGTGGCGATCCGCTCGTTTCAGCTGACAGCCAAGAGGGCCAAGGCTGCCGGAGGGAAAGCCTTGTCGGGGGCTGCCACGGCGCGGGCTCGCGCCGGCGCGGCGGGCAACGGCGGCGGCGGAGGCTCTTCTTCCAACGCCGCTTCCTCCGTCCCGATGACGCTGCAGTTCAAGGCGCTCGACCAGACGGTCTCGACGATCGACCCTGCGACGCGCGTCAAGCAGTCGATGTCGTACCGGTGCGCGGACATGGACCGCATCGTGCCGCAGCTGATGGGGTGAGAGTGTTCGGAGGAAGAAGTTTTGGAAGTTTTTTTTTCAAAGTCGGGTTTTTCAAAGCGCGGAAAAACTTTCAAAATAAAACTCACCTCCCTTTCTTTCTTTTCTCTCTTTCTTTCGCTCTCCATCTCAACTCAAACAAACTCCCCCCAACAACAGCGTCTCCAAGGCCATGCTCGAGTCGGTCGTCTTCGCCCACCAGGAGGAGTCCCTCTGGCCCCTGGGAGAAGCCCAGGGCCTCAAGAAGCGCTTCGACGACCTCTTCGCCGCGACCAAGTATGCCAAGGCGCTCGACGCCCTGCGCAAGCTCCGCGTCGAGAGCGCGGCGGCGCACAAGCTCGGCAGGGCCAGGGCGGGCCGGCTGCAGGAGGTCGCCAAGGCCGCGGCCAGGGAGCGGGGCGCCGTCGCTGGGGCCGAGGCGAAGATCGCCAAGATAGCCCGCGACACGGCGCAGTACGCCGAGTCCATGGAGAGGGCGCACGGTCGGCTTCGCGACGCGCGGGAGGCTGTCGCGAGGCTGGAGCGCGCCGAGGCCGCCGCCGCCGCGGCGCAGGGAGAGGCCGCGAGGGCCGCAGGGGACGCCGAGGCCAAGCGGGCCGCGCTGCGCTCGCGGTACGACCTCGACGCGGCGTCGGTCGATGCCGACGCGGCCCGCGCGCGAGCGAGGGAGGCCGAGGAGGCTGCCTCGGACGCGCACAGGGCGTCGGCCGCGGCCTCCAGGGAGGCGGCGTCGGCCAGGCAGCGCGCCGCCGCTCAACGCGAGCAGCTGGCCTCGGACGAGCGCAGGCTGGCGAGGCTGGACGCCGAGGCGCAGTCGGCGAGGAGGAGCGCTGCGGCGCGCGATGCCGCGGCGAGGGAGGCCGAGGCGGAGCTGGCGAGCAGGGGCGCGGAGCTGCTAGCGGCGCTTCAGCAGAGTCAGACGCAACAACAAACGCAGCAGACTCAACAGCAGATGCTTTCTTCCAACCCTCTCGCTGCCGTGCTGGCTTCTCTGCCTGCGGAGGCCGTCGCCGCGCTGACGCGCCCGCTGAGGCCGCCGCTGCCGAAAGCGCCGGCGCCGGCGCAGCAGCAGCAACTTCTTTCGCCGACGCCCGGCGACGAAAACGCTCCGTCGTCTTCCTCTTCCTCTTTCGTCATCCCCGAGGCAGACATCGAGCGCCTCCTCGCGGCCCTGCGCGCCCGCGCGGACGCCTGCGCGCTGGCCGTCGAGGCCGCGCGCGGCCTCGCCACCGCCGCGGACGCCGCCTCGGCCGCCGAGGCCGACGCCGCCGCCGCGGCCTCGGCCGCCACGCGCGAGGGGGCCCGGTCGAAGCGCGACGCCGCGGCCGACGCCGACGCCCGCGCCGCCGAGCTCCAGGAGCAGGCCTCTAGGCTCACGGGCACCTCGAGCACGGCGCTGAAGGCCGCAGAGCAGCAGGTCGCCGCCTTACAGGCCGCCGCAACTTCCGCGGAACAGGCGCTGGCCGGCTCGTCGGCGGCGAGCGCGGCAGACGACGCGGCCCTGCGCGGCAAAGAAGCCTCGGAGCGCGCAGCGGCTCTGCGGGCCGAGCGCGCCCGCGCGACCAAGAACGCGGACAGGGCCGCGCGCGCAAGGCTGATGGAGGCAGCCGCGGGCGAGGCGGTGGAGAAGCTGTTCGCGCTGCTGCACTCGAGGGCGGCGAGGAAGAGGCTGGCGCTGCTCTTTGGAAGCGGAGAAAGTGGAGTTGGAGCAGCAGCAACAGCAACGACGGCGGCCTCTTCTGACTTTTCTTCGTGGCCCCCACCGGGCAAGATGCGCCCCCGCGCCGACGCAGCCGTCGCCAGGGCTCGCTCCGCGGAAGAGAACGCGGCGAGGTCCGCCCGCTCGGCCGCCGAGGGCGCCGCGGCGGAGGCGGCGCACCTGGCCGCCGCGCGCTCGGCCGCGGAGTCGACGTCGGCCGACGCGCGGGGAGCGCTCCGGCAGCTGTCGGGGCTGCTGGCTCGGGCGCTGGCCGCGATGGGGCCCGAGCTGAGCCGCGACGTGGGTCTGGACCAGGAGATGGTCGACGAGCTGCGCGAGGCCGTGGCGGCGTACTCGGACGCGGCAGCGGACGCGGCAGCGGAGGCGGAGGCGGAGGCGGCGGCCAAGGTGGCGGCTGGGGCAGCGGCGGTGGCGGCGGCGGCGGCAGCAGTGACAGTGGTGCCCTCGTTGTCGGGCTTCCCCGGAGGAAACGCCGCCGGCGTCGTCGGACCGACCCACCCTTCTTCCCTCGCCTTCCCTTCGCAGTCCCTGCTCCGCCCGCAGCCCCCAACCTTCACCGACGTCCCCGCGATCCTGGCCGAGGCCCTTCGTGTGCTCGACCTCGAGCAGGGCCGCGCGGCCAAGCTGGCCGTGTTCGCGGCGCAGGCCAACGCCATCGCCAAGCGCGCGCGAGAGGGGAAGGGGTGCCAGACGTGCGGGCAGGAACTGTCGCCGGAGGCGGCGGCGGAGCTGGCGGAGAGGCAGGACGAGATCTTCGGCGGAGTGGAGGTGAAGAGAGAAGAGAAGAGAGGACGTTTTTTTTTTTCCTCGAGAAAAGAAGAAGTTCGAAAGGGGGAAAAAAAACTGGCTTTTTTTTCTATTTTCATTCACTCAACAAAAAACACCAAAAACACCAAAAACACCAAACAACAACAGGCCAAGAAGGTCATGCTCGTCTCGACCTGCGAGCGCCTCAAGGCCGGCACCGAGCTGCTGAGGACGGCCGTGCTGCTCAAGGAGCGCTGCGAGGCCTCTGGCGCCGGTTCCTCTCCCTCTTCCTCGATCTCTGCCGCTTCCGCCGCCGCGAGCGCCGCCTCCGAGGCCGCCGCGCGCGCTCAGCGCGAGCTCGAGGAGGCCTCCTCACGCCGCGCCGCGCTCGAGGAGGCCGCCCACGAGGGCGCCTGGAAGGTCGACGCCGCCGCCGGGGAGTGGCTGTCTGCGAAGTTTGCCGCGGAGAGCGACGCTGGAGGAGCTGCTGCTGTGGCCTCTTCGACCTCTTCGACGTCGACGTTCTCTCTCGACGCCGTTGCCGAGGGGGGGCTCCTGCCCGTGAGCTTCTTCCTGAGCGCGCGCAACTTTGACGAGTTCTCTTCCGCGCTCGAGGAGAAGGAGAAGGAGGAGAGGAAGCTCTTGACGACGACGACGACGACGACGATGCAGCAGCAGCAGGGCGGCGGCGTCGAAGGAAACACCACCACCGCCGCCGCCAACCCCTCGCGCCGCCTGCAAGAGGTCGAGGTCGACCTCGACGCCGCCGAGCGCGACCGCGACGCCGCGGCCGACGCCGCCCGCGCCGCGTCCCGCGCGCTCGAGCAGCTCCGCGCCGACCTCTCCTCGGCGCAGGCCGACCTCGCCAGGGCCCGCGACGCGCTCGCGCAGAAGCTGGCGCTGGCCGCCGAGCGCCGCAGGCTGGAGGACGCCGCGAGGGACGCCGAGGCGCGCGCCGAGGCCTTGCGGGCCGGGGCCGACGCCGCGAGGCCCGCCGAGGCCTCCGCCGAGCGCGCTCTCGCCGCGGCGTCGGCGCGGCGCGAGCAGGTGAGGGCCGCCTGGAGGTCTGCTGAAGAGGGCGCTGCCGCTCTGTCCGCGGCTGCGCGCGCGCTGTGCGACCGCGTGAGCTTGCTGGCCAAGTCCGCGAGCGAGGCCGGCGTCGCTGCGATTTCGACGACAAACGCGGCCGCCGCCGGCGCCCCAACCACCTCAACCTCAACGACCACCACCAACCTCGAGCGAGACCGCGTCGTCGCGGCCCTCGCCTCGGGCCGGAGCGCCCTCTCCAAGGCCGAGGAGGATGCCTGCGCCGCCGAGGCCCGCTCTGCCGCCGTGGAGAAGTCCATGGCGCACCGCGACCTCAAGAAGCGCGAGCTCGAGGACGTTTTGTCGGCCAAGGAGGCCGAGGTGCGCGCTGCGAAGCTGCAGCGAGACGCCGAGGAGGCCGAGCGCCTCGCCGCCGAGGCCGCCGGCCCCGACCGCGGGCAGTCTTTGAAGAGGCGAGTCCGCGAGGCCGAGGACCGCATCCGCACGACGCAGTCGAGCATCGACGTGGCCCAGGGCGCGCAGCAGGCCGCGGAGCAGCAGAGGAAGCACGCGCTCGCCGAGATTGCCAAGGCCGGCGACGCGTGGCGCGACCCCGACACCACCTACCGCTCCGCCTTCGACGACTCCTGCCTTCTGGGCATCGCGGCCTCCGACGTCGGTCGTTACCACGCCGCTCTCGAAAAGGCCATCCTTCGCTTCCACGCCGCCAAGATGGAGGAGATCAACAAGGCGATCAAAGAGCTGTGGCAGAAGACCTACAAGGGGAGCGACATCAAGTCGATCGCGCTGAGGGCCGACGCCGGCGACGGCGTCGACCTCGGCGGGGGTTCCAATTTCGTCGGCGCTTCTTCTTCTTCGTCCACTGCAGCCTCCGCCTCCGCCGCGGCGGTGGCGGCCACGACGGGCACCTCGGTGGGGGGGAAGGCGGCGCGGTCCTACAACTACCGGCTGGTGATGACGACGGGGGGCGCCGAGCTCGAGATGCGCGGGCGCTGCTCGGCCGGCCAGAAAGTTTTGGCTTCGATCATCGTCCGCCTGGCTTTGGCGGAAGTCTTGGCGATCTCCTGCGGCATCCTGGCCCTCGACGAGCCCACGACGAACCTGGACGAGGCCAACGCCGCGGCGCTGGCCGACTCGCTGCACGAGCTCGTCAGGGACGCGCGCGAGCGCAAGACAAACCTTCAACTCATAGTCATCACGCACGACGAGAGGTTCGCCCGTCGCTTAGGAGAAGAGTACTGTCCGTTCATGTGGAGGGGGGAGAAGGACGACAGGCAGTGCTCTTCGATCAGGAGGGTGGTGACGAGGGAGGGGTTTGGGAATGAGTAGGACAGGAAGTGGGAGGGAGGGAAGTGGAGGTGAAATGACGTGTTTTTTCTTGCTCTTGCTTTTTTTTGCTTTTCGGGTTTTTACCGCGCAGCTCTTTGCTCTTTTTCTTTCTTTTGTTCTCGTTTGCTTCTTCTTCTCTGTCCTTTGTTCTTCTGATTCTTAAAACCAAAAATGCAATGTCAATACACTCTGAAATGAAAATGAACTTTCCAAAAAAAAAAACTCTATTTCAACTCTCTCTTTCAAACTCTCTTTCCTTTTTTTTCAAGGCTCGGGCTCCGCGGTCGCCCCCGAGGCCCTCGCCGTGGCCCTCACAGCGAAGCACGCCTCTGCGATCTCAGAGGCTGCATTGGAGACCCTCGCCTTGGCTTCCTCGAGAGCTGCTGCTGAGGAGCTTCCTTCCAAAAGCGCCGCCACGACGGACGCCTCGAGGGCTCGCGCCGGGGCCTCGAGCGCGCAGGCGCAGCCCCCGATCTCTGCGGCGTCCTGCGGGGCGTACAGCGCGGCCCCGGCGTCGGAGGCCGCGGCACGCAGGCTCCTGGCCGCGGCGGTGGCTGCCCCCCAGTGGCGCGCGGAGGAAGCTTCGTTGCTCTTGGGCTTTGAAGGAGACGAAGACGAAGACGAAGACGAAGACGAAGACGAAGACGAAGACGAAGACGAAGACGAAGACGAAGCAGCAGCAGCAGCAGCGGAAGCGGAAGCTTTCGCGGCCGCGAGAGACGATCTCAAGAGACTCGAGCAGCACCTCAGGGCCCTGGCCACGGCCGCCGCGGCGGCCCGCTCCCTGGCAGACAGCGGGCCCGCCTCGAAGTCGAGATCGACCTCCTCTTCCCCCTCGTCTTCGGCAGTCCCCGCCAGTGCTGCTGCAACTGCTCCTTCTCCTTCTCCTCCACTACCGCCACCTCCCGCTTCCCGCTCCTCTTCGGCCAGCTCCTCGGCCTCGTCGGCAGCCCCTTCGACCTCTGCCACGGCGGCCTCGAGCTGCGCCACAAGAAACTGGAACGGCGTCGGCGCCCTCTCCACGGCCTCGGCGGCGGAGATGACTTGTCCCGCCGCCTGCCTGATCGGGCGCCTCGCCTCCGCCGACGGCGCCGCCGACGCCGCCGAAGCCGCCTTGTCGACGCCCTCCGTGCTCTCCACGAGCGCGATCACAGCGTTGGAGAGCGCGAGGACTCGAGACTCGATCTCCTTCAAGTAGAGGACCGAGATCTCTTCCGGCAGGGCCGCGAGCGCCGCCGCGGAGGCGCCGGCCCCCGCGGCGACCGCCGCCTCCCCCGCCGAGCAGAGCGCGTCGACGACGGAGATGGCGTCCGCCGAGGACGGGGGTGGGCCCTGGTGGTCGCCGAAGATCAGCCCTGCGCGAGCGGCGGCGACGCGGGCAGCGGCCGCGGCGGCGGAGAGAGCTGCTGTCGCGGAGGGCAGAGAAGAAATGTTTTGTTCTCCTGCTTGCCGTCCTCCTCCTTCTTCCTCTCCAAGCGAGTCTGCTGCCGCGTTCCCTGCCAGTTTGATCTTCGTGGCGGCCTCGATGATGGCGTCGCGCAGGCAGCGGCCCTTGGAGATGCTCGTCATCATTTCGGGGTTGCGTTTTTTTCGGTCGCTGGGGCCGAGGAAGCAACGACGGCTTGATTTCGCTCAATCGTCGGCGTTGACGATGCCTTCTCCTCTTCCTTGTCCTGCTTCCCGCACGACGATTTAAACGCGTTGATCAGGTGCGAGCACTTGGAGGCGTCGCCGTCGTGCTCCTCGAGGCAGAGCTTGAGCTTCTCTGTGTCGCAGGGGGAGGGAGAGAGCTTCGCTTCCATCGAAGAGAGCAAGGAGGCGAGAGAGAATTGGAGAAATGAGAAAGAGAAAAATTCTTCGCCCCTCTCTGGAATTTCGAAAAATTCAACCTCTTCCCTTCTCTTCCCGCAACCGCTAGCTCTCTCTCCCTCTCTTCCCCTCCCGATCTAGGATTCATTCATTCTTTCTCATCTCTATGTGTGTGTGTGTTTACAGTCAGTTTTTCAGCTCATCTTTTCCTCTTCGTCCTCACTCTATTCGCCGCCAAAACCCTCTTCGCCCTGGAGACCACCGCGGTGCTCGCCCAGATCTTGAACACGAAGGTCGCAGGCTTGATCGCCGCCCGGAGCGCCAGCGACTCGGCCAGGCCGACCGTGGCCCTCGCCGGGTCGACCGTTGTCTTAACAGCAGGCAGGATTCCTTTCTTGCTGCCAGAACTCTGAAGCCTCCTCGTCGCCGTCTCGAGCGACCTTGAGAAGAGAGCCCGGAGGGGCCGAGGTGGGGTGAAGGTCGTGACCCGGCTCAGCCTCGCCGACGGCTGCAGCGCGTAGCACGAGGCCCAGAAGCCCGCGGCCATGGCCAGGCCGAGCGCCTCGGACGACGAGCGCCGGGAGCAGGTCGCGGGGCTCGAGGCCTGCTTCGGCGAACTTGGCCTTAAGTTTTTGGAGCGCAGCAGGAGGAGGAGTTTTTTTTGGCGGGGAGGAGGACGTCGGCGATGGATTCTTTGTCCGTCGAAAGAGCATCTTCGCCGAATGGTTTTTCAGAGTTTGATGTCACTATAGAGATCAAAGCTTTGTTTCGGTGCCTCTGCGTTGGTTGTTGTGGATCGAAAAGCGGGAGAAAGTCCGGCGCGCGGGCCCTTACGAAAAGGAATGAAAAGTGAAACCCGATGTCGATCGACGAAAGGAAAAATCACAACTCGAAAAAAAAAGAAAAATCGATCTGCCACAAGATGCAAGGAGTTTTACCGTCTCCTGGCCTACGATTGCCCCGCACGTCGGCCTGGAGGTCGAGCACATCAAGGAGACTTGCTGGAAATGCTCAGAGACCAAAAGCAACAGAAGACAACTCGCCAGCGACGGCTCGATTGCCGAACGAGGATTCCGATGAAGCATCGCAACAGCTCTCGACGACGACGGCTCCCTGCGACGACGCCACGGGCTCGCCTGCTGCCCCGATCCAGTCCCGCCGCGTGGCGCTGATCACGGGTGGAGTTGCTGCAGGTACAGAGATTGGAATCGGGGGGGAAAAGGTCGTTTTGTCTACTCAAGACCCACGATTCTTCAATCCACCTCACTCGTTGCTCTCTCTCTCTCTCGACCCTTTCGACCTCTTTTTACAACAACAACAACAACAACAAAAACAGCAGCTTTCTCCCCGCTCGCCGCCAGCGCCATCGTCTCCATCCCGGACCCGGACTCCCTCAGCCCCTTCAGCGCGAGCGACTTCGAGTACCCGCTCAAGGAGAAGAAGAAGAATAGCAGCGGGAAAGACAAGGAAACGGTGGAGGCCTTCGAGTTCGTGGTTCCTCTCCGCGTCGTCGCGCCGCGGGGGGCAGTGCCGTCGGACTGGGCAGTCGACTTCCGTTCCATCTTAGGGAAACGAGGAACGCTCGCCTTCGAGGCCCGGGCGCAGGTCGAGGACATTGTCAAGGAGCTCTCCTCCCCAGAGAAAGGATGGGAAGAAGAAGAGAAGAGCAAGAAGAAGAAGGGCAAGAAGAAGGCTCTCAGTCGGCACAAGAGCGCGGCGACCGCCGATGCCGTCTGCCTCAGTGACCAGTGGCTCGCTCCAGCGATCTCGAAGGGGCTGGTGCAGCCGATCCCGGGGGCAGAGGATCAGCGGTGGTGGGTGAGTAGTAGAAATGGGGGCAGAGAGAGGTGGAGAAGAGAAGAGAGAAGGAGAAAAAAAGCAAGCTCACAAAAAAAAACTTCGGAAAAAAAAAAAAAAACTCTCACCAGCTCGACCTCCCCCTGCGCTGGCGCTCCCTCTGCTTCCGCGACGCCTCCACGGGCAGGCGAGCGGCCCTGGACGACCCCAACGGCGCGATCTTCGCGGCCCCGTTCCGATGGGGCTGCACGCTCGTGGCCTTCCGCGGAGGGAGGCTTGGAAGCGGAGGAGGCGGAGAAAGCGGAAACGGAAACGGAGAGGAAGCGCTCTGCGACTGGAGCGACCTCTTGTCCCCGTCCCTCCGAGGCCGCATCGCCTTCTCCGACTCCCCTCGGGACCTGCTCACCGCCGCCCTGGGCTGCTTAGGGCTACCCCCCTCACCGGGACCGGGAACAGAGGTCGACCCCAGAGCCCTGCGAGGCGCCGTGCTGGCCCTGAGGGGGCAGGCCCTAGCCTTTGACGGCCGCGACCACGTCCGGGCGCTCGCGGCCGGGGACGCCCTGGCTGCCGTGGGCTCCTCTGCCGACCTGCTCCCTCTGGCGCTGAGGTCAGGTGCCGTGTCCGTGATGTCTCCCGCGAGCGGGACGGCGCTCTGGGCGGACCTGTGGTGCGTGCCGGCGTTCGCAGGGAACTCCGGGAGAGGTGGAGGAGGAGGAGCGAGGTCTGGAGCCTCGTCGCCGTCGTCGAGCGGCCCCTCTCCGCTGCTGCCCGCCTGGTTCGAGCTCGCCCTGACAGACTCGCGCGCCGAACCGGGCAGGGGCCTCCGAGGAGGGGGCGGGGCCTCGCCGCTGCTGCTGCCTCCGACGCTCGAGGAGGAGATGGCGGTTCGGGAAGAAGAAGAGAGGAAGAAGAGGTGGTGGCAGGTTTGGAAGAGGAGGTCGAGGTCGAGTTCGGGTTTGGGTTTTTCTTCGCCTTCGTCTCATTCTCGACCTCCTCCCGTTTCTTCGAACCGCGCCGAGAGGTCCAGGGCCGCGCTGCTCGTCGGAGGCTCCCTGCCCTCGCGAGAGGTGCTGTCGAGGTCGGACTTCTGCGTGCCCGCCGCGGACGAGAGGCTCGAGCGGGCGTTCAGGGAAGCGCTGAGGCCTTGAACGAGAATTGATTTTTTTTAACTTTTTCTTTTTCGTTTCTCATTTACACAGAATTTGTCACTGTTGTTTTTTTCTTCCCCCCCCCCCTCTTTTCTGGTATCAGCAATCAGCTCGCGCACTTCCAGTTGGTGGCCTGTTTCAGAGGAAAGAGAGAGAGGAAGGAGTGAGCAAAGAGAGAGCGAGAAAAGAGAAGAAGAGGACGAAAGAAAGGGAAAAAAAGAAAACTTTGCTCACCCTGTCGATGACCGTGATCACCTCGACGTCGGAGGGGCACGCCTTGAAGACAGCCTGGAGCATCTTGAAGGGCTCTCCGTCGCCGCTCCCCGGGACGTCGGCGTCGACCACGAGCTTGTCGCAGATCCCGTGGAACGAAGCGCCGCTCGCCTTTCGGCCGACGACGCCGCCGACCTCGCTCTTCTTCCGGACGACGGTCCCGCTCGTCAGGGCCTCCCGCATCTGCCTCTCGGTGATCCGGCGGCACTCCATGCGCTCCCTGGCGTGCTGGGTGAAGTAAAGGGGCGTCTTGGAGGCCGCTCGGCTCAGGGCGTCGCTAGCCTTTTTTGTGGCGGCCAGGGACGTGAGCAGGGACTTGAGAGCGACGCCGAAAACCGAAGCGGCCGCTGCGGCAGCGATGGTGACGAAGAGCGTGCGGCCCCCTTCGCCAGGCTGCGGCCTCTTCTTCTTCTTCTTTTTGTCTCCCTTATGTAGCTCGGGCCTCTTGGCGCGAGCGGGGCCAGTGGGTGGTTTTGTGGAGATTCGGCGTGGGGGCATCGGGATTCGAAGAAAGAGGGACAGAAGAGAGCTGACGATGAATTGCTCGAATTGATCGAAGAGTGAGAGAGATCGATTTCTCTCTTTCTCTCTCTCTCTCCTCCGCCTTCAAGGAACTGCGTCTTTGCCGTCGCGCTCTTCCTCGCTCTCTTGTCCCTCCTCCTCCCCATCGTCTGCATCATCATCAAATTCGTCTTCCTCTTCGTCGTCGTCGTCGTACTCCCCGTAGCTTCCCCCGAAGGCGACCTTCCCTGCGGCGACCGCGGCGACGGCCGCCGCAGCAGCCAGCGGCAGCCCGGCGAGCGCCGCCGCCCGAGGCGAAAGGGCGACAACGACGGCAGCGGAGCCCTTCTCGCTCTTCTTCCCCTCCGCCGACGCCGTCGACGAGTAATAAGCCAGCACCGCCGTCAGCGCCTTGGACCACAGCGCCGCGGCCGCGTCCCCTGCCCTGGGCGCCAGCGCGTCGAGCAGCAGCTTGGACTCATAGAGCAAAGAAGGCGGCAGGCGGGCGAAGAGGGCCTCTCTGGCGGGGCGGGAAAGGACGTAGGCCGCGACCTTCCTCACCACCTCTGCGAGCCCCACCGCTCCGACGAGATTGATGGAAGAAGAGGAAGAAGATCCTCCACTCGCGGCGAGCGCGACGAAGATCAGCCCCAGGGCGGCTGCCAGCGGCTGCGCCGCGAGCGCAACGACGGGGCCGAGGGCGTCGAGCGCTGCGCCCGTCGCGCCGGCCTGCAGCGCCGCGGTGGCGACGGCCGAGGCGACGGAGATCTTGGCGAAGGCCACCTGGCGGTGCGCTGACGAGGAGGAGGAGGAGGTGGTGGTGGTGGTGGAAGAGGAGTGACTTGAAGAAGAAGAAGCGACGGCGGCGGCGGCGGCAGCGGCGGCGGCGGCGGCAGAGGTAGAGGCAGAGGCGGCGACGGCCGAGCTCTTCAGCAGATAGCCCCAGCTCGACAGCGCAGAGCCGGAGGCCATCGCGAACGCCAGCGAGCGCACGCGGGTGTCTGTCGCGGCGGCGGCGACGCCGTCCCTGGCCTGGTGGAGCAGGGAGGAGCGCAGGGACTCGACGCCGCCGCCTGCCTTCGCTCTGTTCGCGCCGCCGCTGCCGTTGCCGTTGCCGCCACCGCCGGTGTTGTTCTTGCCGTAGCTTCCGTTGCGCCGGCGGAGCGGAGAAGGGGTCACGAGCTCCTCCTTTTGAGCGGCCCCTCCGGTCGTTCGCCGCTTGCTGCGTCTCCTGCTCCTATTGGCCAGAGCCGCAGCAGCCACGGAAGCAGACGAAGGCGAGAGCAAGAGGATGTTCGTTTCTTCTTCTCCTTCTTTTTCTTCTGCTCCTGTTCCTCCTCCTCTTCCGTGCTCAAAGTCGTCCGCCGTCCCCGAGGCAGAGGGGCTCATCTTCGCCGCCTCGAGGCACGAGAGCAGCATCAGAAGGGCAGAAGCCGCCGCGGGAGCTGCCAGAGCTGCCTGAGAAGAGAGGGAAGAAGAGGCGGCGGAAGAAGAGACGGAAGAGGAAGAAGAACGAGAATGAGAAGACGACGATGACGACGCCTGTTGCAGGCCCAGCGAGGCCCATGCGGCGGCACCGCTCGCGCCGGCGAGCTGCCCCAAGGTCGCCGCGGCGCCCAGCGCCCCCACCGCCCCGGCCGTCGCCCTCCCGCCCAGGCACTGCGCGGCCCTGGCCCAGAGGGCGGAGTTGGCCGCGACGTTGGCGGTGGTGTGCCAGACGAAGTAGAAGCCCCTGGCGGCGAGGAAGAGGGAAGGAGAAGAAGAGGTTTTCGACGTCGACGAAGAGGAAGAGAAAACCAAGAGCAGAAAACTCAGAGCTTGAGCCAGAGCAAGAGATCCCAAGACGCAAGAGAGCGCTACGCCTCTCGCGCTCAGCCTGTATCCACTACTACTGCTGCTATTATTCGAAGGAGCCTCAGGGAACAGTCTCTTCCTCCTCCTGCTGCTGCTTCTGTTCTTCCCGGCCTCTTCGACCGCCGCTGCAAACTTTTCGAAGACGCGAGGCGGCCGGGCGAGCAGCGCGCCGGCGACCGGCGCCGCCGCGGCCGACAGCGGCAGCGAGAGCAGGAAGAGCGTCGGGAGCGTCGCCTGCGGGAAGGACGCGCCGCAGTCGTCCCTCAGGGGAACCGCGGCGAAGTAGCTGGCAAGGGAGAAGAAGAGCGCCAGGGAGGCGTGCTCGAGCGTGGGGCCGGCCTGTTGCGGGGTTGAAAGAGAGGAAGATGGGGGTTGAGGTTGAGAGGCAATCGATTGAAAGATGGGGAAAAACTTTTTCATTTTTCCCAAGGTGACGATGGGCAATTGAGCCCTCGAGGAAGCAGAGGAACGAGGTCCACAGGTGCAGAGCACATCAGGGGCGCTTACCTCATGTCGTAAAGAGGTGAGCTTGAGAAGCCTGGCCCGGAGCCAGAGGCGGAAACTCCTGCTCAAAGGCATTCAAGTTTTTTTTTTTTCGAACAGAAAATAACTCGATTCGAGGACGAAAAAAATCGTCCATTTTTTCTGCTTTGCCTTTTTTTCTTCTCTCTCTTCAGAAAACGAAGGCTCTTCCTTTTCTCCCTACAAGATGCGTTCCGCGGGCGTCGCCTCGACGTCGGCACCATCGTCCTCTTCCTTTCCCTCTCCCTGCCAGCAGCAGCGGGCGGGATGGAGAAGCACGGCCGCGAGAGCACCTGAGATGACGATGCGACGGCGGCGACGACCTTGCTTGATGACGACTAGAGCGTCGCCAGACTCGAACGCTCCCAGCTCCTCGTCCTCCTCCTCCTCCTCCTCTTCTTCTTCTTCTTCTTCCTTCGCTGCCCGAGCCACGGCCACGAAAAACAAGAACAACGCGACGCTGGACGAGATTGTCACGGCAGAGGCGCTGGCGGTGAGGACAACAATGTTTTTTTCGTTCAAGTCGCAACGGCATGCGAAGTTTGATGGCAGCGTTGGCGGCGGCTCTTTCTCCACTCGCGTGCTGCGTCTTCTACGTATCGCCTTCTCCTTTTCAACTCGTGGATGAGTGCAGACGCGTTGCTGATCTCCATCCATCTTGCTAATTGGAGATTTGGAGCATTAGAAGAGGGCGAAAAGACGCGGATGAGGATGATGACGATGATGAAGAAGAAGAGAACGAAGACGAAAAGAAAAAAAAACTCACCCTCCTCCTCCTTCCAAAAAAAAACGACAGGCCGAGCTCGGCACCGACGACGACGACTTCTCCTCCTCTACTTCCTCAGCTTCCGCTTCCGCTTCCGCTCGCAGGATCGTCATCCCCAAACACGGCGTCGGCATCCGCGTCGAGCAGCTCTACAAGCGCTACGACCCGCTGCGCGCCGGCGGCGAGTCGTTCGTCGGCGCCGCGGGCTTCGACCTCGAGATCGCGCCCAACAAGCTCACGGCCCTGGTCGGCCCCTCCGGCTCCGGCAAGACCACTTTTCTGAGGCTGGTCAGCGGGCTGGAAGATCCCACCTCGGGCAGGGTCTACCTGGGTGGCAGAGACGTCACCAAGCTCAGCACGAGGGAACGAAGGGTCGGGGTGGTCTTCCAGGGGTATGCTCTTTTCAAGCACATGACGGTTGCAGACAACATCAAGTTCGGGCCACGGATGCTCTCTTTACCGGGGGACCCGGACGCCCGCGTCCGCGACCTGTTGGAGCTGGTGGAGCTGCCGCACGTGGCCAAGAGGTTCCCGGGGCAGCTGTCCGGAGGGCAGAAGCAGCGCGTCGCGCTGGCCCGCGCGCTCGCGGCGGAACCGAAAGTCTTGCTGCTGGACGAACCCTTCTCGGCTCTCGACCCCGAGGTGCGAGCCGCCCTGCGGGCCGGGCTGCGTGACGTCCTCCGGCGCGCCGGGGTCACGGCCGTGATGGTCAGCCACGACCAACAAGAAGCCTTCGAGATGGCAGACGAGGTCGTCGTCTTCCGCCGCGGCGCTCCCGCCGCTCAAGGGGACCCCAAGAGCCTGAGGTCGGACCCGGGTTCCCCCTTCGTGATGGACTTCGTGCACGAGGCCAACAAGCTGCCCTCGGACTGCGCGCTGGTGAGGAGGAGCGGGTTCGCGACGCTGAAGCAGGGCGCGATGTGCGCCCCTTGCGACGTCGAGTGCGTCGCGAAGATCGACGAAAACGGCGAAAGTTTGAGTTCGAATTCGAGTTCTTCTTCTCCTGGCTCTTTCACGCCCGTAACAGTGCTGGATCGCTCCTTTGCCGGCAACGTCATCAAGTACAGGATCCGGTGCGAAGGGGAGGGCGGAGATGGAGTTGAATTGGAGGCTCACGTCCCTTCGAACGCGACGGCGCTGACGCCCGCCGGCGCCCGCGGCGGAGGAAGGAGGAGAGAAGAAACAGCAAGAGGAGGAGGAGAAGGAGGCTCTTCAAACCTTCCCCCGCTGCTCGAGCAGCTGGAGGTGGGCTCGAGGGCCTACGCGCGGTGCCCGGCGGACAGGTTCATGGGGTTCCAGGCCGAGGACCTGGAGGCGTGAAAGAAAGGAGAGAGTTGATTTTTTCTTCCATTTCTGCAACAAAATCACAGCTTTTTGAAAAATATTTTTCTACTTTTTTCTTACACTCTTTTCAACTCGCTTGCCGCTGCTGCTGCTGCTGCTCCGTGAACAGCAGCGACGACGCGTAGCTGGCGGTCGCGGAGAGAGGGCGGGACAGCCACGATATCCATCCCTGGTCTTCCTCGGAAGAAGAAGGAGGAGAAGCTTGTCCTATCGTCGTCGTCGTCGTCGTCGTCGTCATCGCCGCCGCTTCTCCTCCTCCCCCAACTCCACCTCCTCCACCGCTGCTCAACCTCGACAGCCGCGCGATGGCGCCATCGACGACAGCGGACACCGAAGCAGGAAGGGAGGACTGCGACGACCTCCTCCTCAGCAAACCAGCGGCGGGGATCTCGCTGCTGCTCCGCCTCAGGCTTCCTGCACTGTTCGCCTGGATCGACCTCCTCTCGGGGGACGCAGGCAGCACCCCGCCTCTTTCCTGGGCGTGCCTCTCAACAAGCCTCTGCGCCAGCTCGTAGAGCTCCGGCCTGCTCTTCAGCCTGCGCCGCATCTCCGCCGCCATCTCCCCTCCGGCGGCCTTGAACTCCGCCCGGGTGGAAGAGTTCTTGTCGACCTCCAGGAACCACGAGGCCATCACCGCGTCGATCCCTCTCTTGATCGCCGGAGCGAGAACCCTCAGAACCCAAGCCACCAGAAAGGAAGGGACGAAGGGCAAGTGCGGGTCGAGCGTCACCAGGAGGTAGCCGCGGGTTCTTTTCGCGCCCGTGATGGGGCAGGGCCTGATGGGGGCTAGGACGATGCAGGATCCCGGCATGACGGACACGCGGTGCCTCTTGGCTGCCGCGGCGGGCAAATCCAGGAAAACCTCTTTCTCTTCGCTCGTCCTGTCGCTCTCTTCTTCCTTGCCCTCTCGGGGCCAGCTTTCGAGACAGACGACAGCCCCCTGCGCGCTCGAGTCGTAGGCGTCGTGGCCTCTCACTCGCACGCACGAATCCATCTGCGGGAAAGGGCGAGGGCTCCACTGAGAGGCATAGTAGAAGGAACAGAATTTGGCGGTGCGAGCAACGACCGCAGCGTCGACGACAAACCTGTTCCACCCCGGGGAGAGGTCGATCTCCGAGCAGAGAGCCAATAGATGTTCCAGCGGGGCCATGATCGTGGCCTCAAAGCGCACGGTGTGTTCTTTCGTGCCTTTTACGTGGCGGTACCGGACCCTCAGCGTCTCCTCGTCGGCGGCGGTGACGAAGCCCGGCGCGTCGCCGCGGAGGTCCTCCTCGAAGGTCGCGAGAGCGCGGCGGAGCTCGGCGGCGCGGTCGAAGGCGGCGGCGACGTCGACGCCCAGGGGGTTTTCGGTGTCTTCTTCTCCGTTCTCAGACGAGCTCGAAGAAACAACACGCAGGGCGGCACACTCCTCTGCGAGCCGCTGCGGAGAAATATTTTCTCGGGCGCACAGCGACAGCAGCGCGGCCTCGACGTCGAACGTCCTCGCCTCTGCCGCCGCCGCCGCGGCCTGTTTCAGCAAAGGCTCGTGCTTGCGGAGCCACAGAGCGACGGGGCGGGTCAGGAGGTCCTTTTCGTCGCTTTCTTCTTTCGCTGCTGCAGGAGGAGGCGGAGGAGGCGGCGTGGGACCCGAGGAGAAGGGGCGCGGCATCGACCTCTGGCCCTTGCTTCGGTCGTCGGCCGAGGGAGTCAGAGGCGAAGAAGAAGAAGAGGTTTCTGCTTTGCTGCTCTTCTGGACGAGCGCCTCGACCGCAGACAGCAGGATGGCGTGGTCCTCCTCCCAGAGCTTCTCGAGCTCCGCCGGGGTGATGGTCGCGGGGTTGGACCGCTGCTGCTGCTGCCTGCGCGCCGCGACCGCGGCCTGGAGTCGAGTGAGGGAGGCGCTGACGGCGGTCGAGGGCAGCGTCGAGGTCGTCGTCGACGAAAACGTCGGGGCTGGAATCGAATTCGAATTCGAATTCAAGCTCCTCCGGTCGCCCTTCGATGCCGTCCTGGGAGCTTCGGGGGATAGCGCGCAATTGGGAGCGTCTGCTGAGGTAGAAGGCAGAGGTCGAGAAGGGCTGGGCGTCGAGGACGAGGGGCGGAGAGATGAGGAGGGTGAAGAGCTGGCGACGACGACGGCATCTTCGCCCGCCGTCGCTGATGCTCCTTTCAAAGGTGTCGCCGAGCGCCTGCGCGGGAAGACGACGCGCGCCATCTCTGGTGGGAGCAAAGAGGCGAAGTTGATCTAGGTCTGTGACGGGGCAGAGGTCGGTTTGGAGGCGAAGGCGAGGAGAAGAGGGGGTGGAAGGATCCCGCAGAAGAGGCCTTGAGGGCCGAGCAAGCGAGCGAGCAGTTTTTTTTTTCCTGCGTGCTCGATTTTTGAAGAAGGAAAAAAAACTAGTCGAAACTTCACAAAAATCGAGCATTTCTCTCGCTCGCCTTCTTCCTTCTCTCTCTCTCTCTCTCTCTCTCTCTCTCTCTCTCTCTCTCTCTCTCTCGTTTCCTAAAAACGATGGAGCGCAAGCGCAAGGTGGACCTGGGAGACGAAGATCCGGCTCCCACGACGTCGGGAGGAGGGGGCGGAGGCGGCAGCGACTCGGCGCGGAAGAGGCAAGCCAATGGCGAAAATGCGGCCGCCGCCAACGGGAATCCGAGCAAGCTGCTGCGCGAGTTCGACGAGGCCGCCACGGTCTCCCTTTACACGGGCCGGGACTACTCGAAGAAGTACTTTGACATCCTGGAGAAGAGGAAAGGTGAGCACAATGGGGGGAGAGAGAGGAGAGAGAAGAGAAGAGAGGAAGAGATCGAGTTCATTTCAAAAACGTCGAAAAAAGAGGGGAAAAAAAGTCAACCTCTTCTTTCTTCAACCTCTTCTTCAACCCTCCTCAGGCCTCCCCGTCTGGCAAGCCCGCTCCGACTTCCTCTCCGCCCTGTCGTCCTCGCAGACCACCATCCTGGTCGGGGAGACCGGTTCCGGAAAAACGACGCAGATAGCTCAGTTTGTGGCGGACGCCGGCTTCGCGAGGCCCGCGACGGCGATGGTGGCGGTCACGCAACCCAGGCGAGTGGCCGCGATGAGCGTCGCGCGCCGCGTCGCCGACGAGATGGACGTCACGCTGGGCGACCAGGTCGGGTATTCTATTCGCTTCGAGGAGTGCTCGGGCCCCAAAACCGTCATAAAGTTCATGACGGACGGAATGCTCCTGAGGGAGGCGATGACCGACCCGCTGCTGTCGAGGTACTCGGTCATAATTTTAGACGAGGCGCACGAGAGGACGCTGGCGACGGACGTGCTCTTCGGGCTGCTCAAGGGCGTGCTGGCGAGGAGGGCGGAGCTGAAGATGGTGGTGATGTCGGCGACGCTGGAGGCGGAGAAGTTTCAGGTGAGAGGAGGAGGAGGTTGGGTTTTTCTTCGAGTTTTTTCGTTTCTTCCTTCGATCTTCTTCTTCGTCATCATTTCTCTTCTCACTCTTCTTCTTCTTTCCCCCCTTCCCCGCCCCACCACCAACAGGGCTACTTCGAGGACGCCCCGCTGATGCGCGTGCCCGGGCGCCTCCACCCGGTCGAGATCTTCTACACCCAGAAGCCGGAGCCGGACTACGTCGAGGCCTCGGTTCGCACAGTCGTCCAGATCCACGCGTGCGAGCCCCCCGGGGACGTTTTGCTCTTCTTGACCGGCGAGGAGGAGATCGAGGACGCGTGCCGCAAGATAGGCAACGAGATCGCGAAGCAGGGCAAGGGCGTGGGGCCCGTGGCAGTGTACCCCCTCTACTCCACGCTTCCTCCGGCGCAGCAGCAGCGGATTTTTGACCCCGCTCCCCCGGCGGCGAGGGAGGGAGGGCCCGCGGGGAGGAAGATAATCGTCTCGACGAATATCGCTGAGACCTCGCTCACGATCGACGGCATCGTCTACGTCGTCGACCCCGGCTTCGTGAAACAGAAAGTCTACAACCCTCGCTCGCGCGTCGAGTCGCTGCTCGTTTCCCCGATTTCAAGGGCGTCGGCGCACCAGCGCGCCGGTCGAGCCGGTCGAACCCGCCCCGGCAAGTGCTTCCGGCTCTACACCGAGGCGAGCTTCCACGGCGACCTGATCGAGCAGACCTACCCGGAGATCCTGAGGAGCAACCTGGGGTCGGTGGTGCTGCAGCTAAAGAAGCTCGGCGTGGATGACTTGGTGAGCTTGTTGATTTTTTTTTTTGAATTTGGATTGTTTTTCTTTTGATTAAAACAAGGGTTGAAGGCGGCAAAAAAAGAAAGAAAAAGAAAATTGCGCGGTGACGATAAAAATACATTCCTCGTTCTGAGAAAATAATTGATGCGGGGAGAGGGCACGGGGGGCTGGCAAGAGCCTTCCCTCTTGCGTCCTCTCTCCGCAGAAAACCATTATGCGGACGACGTTTTCAAATTACCATACCATAGAATCCGAGCGCTTTTTTCTTCTTCTTTTCTTTCGAAGTCGGGGTTTTTTTTTTCTCGACCTCCTTCTTTTTCCCTTCTTCTCTTTCTTCCCCTCCTCAACCCCCCACTTTATCCCCCTGGCCGGTGACGAACCACAAACACGTTAACATTAACCTTATCTACATTGGACCGACGCTCTCGAGGGGTCGGAAGGAATATAAGGAAAAAGGAAATCGAAAGCCTTTTTCCGTTTTCCGACCTTCTTGCTTGCGGCTGAGTTGAAGTGACGCCTGAGGCCAAGTCTTGTTTTGTTCTGTCTTGTTCGCTCTCATTCTTCCCCCTCCCTCCTATTTTTGACTTCTCCCGCATCGTCTCTTGAGACGTTGGATCGTTCTAGGTCGACCTGCTGACCCGAAAACGACCGCCGAAAACAAAAAAAAAACCACTCAAAAAACTCCTCGAAAAACAGGTCCACTTTGACTTCATGGACCCACCAGCACCCGAAACTTTGATGCGCGCCCTCGAGCTCCTCAACTACCTCGGCGCCCTCGACGACGAAGGCGAGCTCACGCCCGTCGGCGCGATGATGGCCGAGCTCCCGCTGGACCCGCAGCTCGCCAAGGCCGTCGTCGCCGCCCCGGCGCTGGGGTGCTCGAACGAGATCGTCACGATCGTCGCGATGCTGTCGGTGCCGCAGGTCTTCCTGCGCCCCCGGGAGGCCGCGCGGGAGGCGGACGCGGCCCGGGAGCGCTTCGCGCACGCCGATGGCGACCATTTAACGCTATTGAACGTCTTCCACGCGTTCAAGCAGGCGGGAGAGTCATCGCAGTGGTGCTACGACAACTTTTTGAACTTCAGGGCCCTCAAGTCGGCCGACGCCGTCAGGGGGCAGCTGGCTCGCGTCGCCTCGAGGCTGGGCGTGGTCCTGAGGAGCAATCCCTTCGAGTCGGCGGGGTACTACGTCAACATCCGCAAGGCGCTGGTCGCCGGGTTCTTCATGCAGGTGAGGGGGAAGAAGGAGGTTGAGAGAGGGTTTTGGAGTTTTTTCTTCTTCTTCTTCGGGTCGAGCAACGAGCGAAAAAAATAATGGAGAAAAAAACTCACCTCTTTTTCCTTTCTTTCTTTCTTTCTTTCTTTCTTTCTTTCTTTCTTTCTTTCTTTCTTTCTTTCTTTCTTTCTTTCTTTCTTTCTTTCTTTCTTTCTTTCTTTCTTTCTTTCTTTCTTTCTTT
>Ga0114918_10000939_pt1 | contig 25749 bp, 17 predicted proteins | sample LantaG_FD_87015 | JGI IMG/M metagenome (GOLD analysis project Ga0114918, IMG submission 87015) | Deep subsurface microbial communities from Baltic Sea to uncover new lineages of life (NeLLi) - Landsort_02402 metaG | ecosystem: Environmental > Aquatic > Marine > Oceanic > Sediment | place...
GGAAGGCGTCGGGATGGAGAGTCTGGAGCTTGGGGAGACGCGGGGGATTCCGGTTGTCGTGGTCGCGGCCAAGGAATTGGGAAAAGACGTCATGTTCGCTTACGCGCGTGCGCGCGCACACCACGCAAGCATGAAAACGCAGCGCGAAGAGCAGAGCGGGCAAGATGCACGCATTCTGATGCACGCGGTCCGCAGAGCGGATCGGGGAAGGCGATCTTCGAAGCAGAAGATCACGCCCTTCTGCAGCAGTGGGTTGAGGCTTGGCTGCAGAAGGGGCCGTTCGATCAGCAGCAGCTGTTGACGGAGGTGATGGGGTGTATTGACATGATCCCGCGGTGATATACAATGAGTAGTGTCAGTCTTGTGGAAGCGTAGGTTATCGTTCATCCAGGCGACTTTTCAGGAGGTTTGACCATGGCTTATGTGATTACCCCACTTTGTGAGCGCGCCGGTCTCTGTGTCGACGTGTGTCCGACGGACTCGATTCATTTTGTGGAAGGCGACAGCGATTGGCCTCTCTACTACATCAACCCTGAGACCTGCATCGACTGTGGGGCATGTGCAGCGGAGTGCCCGAATGAGGCTATTTTCATGGCTGATGATGAGCCCGCGGAGTTTGCTGACTACGTAGCCATCAATGAGGACTTCTTCATGAGTGGGCCTGGTGCGGAGTTCGCGTAGCTTCTGTGCCGGCGATTTGCCATCTTAGTACAACGAGGCCGAGATATCTCGGCCTCGTTGTGATTTGGTCGTGACCTAGATGGCGTAGATGGGACTCGTGAAGATCCAGCCAACTCGGTGGCCTCGGAATCTCCGGTAAACCTCTACACGGTAGATGCCGGCCTCCACCGACGTGTACTTCAGGCTGCGACCAACCGTCCGGCGGATGACTTTGCCATCCCGGCGCAGATGAATCTCCCCTTTCGCCGGAAGTGCGATGGTGATGGTGATGGCGCCCAGCCTTCGTAGCTCCTCACCCGGCACAGCCGAAGCTGAACCGCTCTGTGCCAGGCAGCGGAAGCCCCGCGTTGAGTGCGGAAGATCGTAGCCAACCCATGTGCGCCCGGCCCGGAGGGCTTCATAGATCAGGGCCTTATCCTCGTCGACCTCACCGGTGAGCGACGATTTGGTCAGGATATGTGTGTTGACGCAGCGGAAGAGGTATTCGTAGGGGAAGATCTGGCGCTGAAGCGGTCCCATCTTGTAGGTCTTGCCGTGGGCGTCTGCTCCGCCGATGGCGGCAATCCGGTATCCTTGACTCAAGAGCTCGTCCCACAGCCGGAGGGTGGCCCGGTAAGGGCCCTGGATTCCCAGTTCCGGCATATAGGCAAAGATGGGCGCTATGGCTTTGCTCCATAGCAGGCCCTTGAACTCCGACATGTAGTTCCACAGCTCAATCCCGTGGATGTCGTCAGGGGGCCAGTTTGTCCACGGAATCGCTGCCAGTTCTGGCTCTATCGGACTCGACCGCTCGATGGGGTGGGCGATGTAGCAGACACCGTCTCGCCGGTGCACGGCCTGAACGAGCGCTTGTGTGCTGCCGAAGGAGTACGGTGCGATATCCTGTTCGACGCCATAGACCAGCAGATGGTTCGCCTGTGGTTGCCTGCGGACATTGTGGACCTCTTCGCCGGAGAGAACCAGGGTTTGGCCCCGGTATCCCTCCAAACCCTCAGGTCTGACGTTGTGATCCGTCACGATGACGAAGTTGAGCTTGGCTTCCGCCGCTGCCGTCGCGATCCGCTGATACGTCGCTTCGCCATCAGAATACACGGAGTGGACGTGTGTGTTGCCTACGTACTCTCGATAGTTGTCCATGAGGGAAATCGTCTCCAGATCTAGTGGGGGCGCCGGATCACAATCGCTGCTTGATCTCCGCGATTGTGAAAACCGGCGATGATGTCGATGTCGTTTGGGGTGCAGCCCAGTAGGATTTTGATCTCGGTGTCACGCTGCGCGATATCTACTGAACAGACAATGCCCGTGATCTCTCGCTGACTACCGTTCCCGACCCAAACATCCGTACCGCCGCCGTCGCCGGACCGGGTGTTCTTGAGATACCCGTAGTCCAACGGATAGACTACCGCCGGATACCGCGGATGGTGTGACCCTTGGGGGCGGTCGAGGACGACTTCGGATGTCCTGACGAGCTTCTCAAGGTGTGCCCAGAACTGCTGATTAAGGTCCACAAGCCTTCCTTTGCCGGCTGTGGGCTCACAGAATCAGCATCGCGTCGCCGAACGAGAAGAAGCGGTAGCGTTCGTCGATTGCTGCTTGGTAGGCCCGGCGGATGTTCTCCTCGCCGGCGAATGACATCACCAGAGCCAGTAGGGTGCTCTTCGGCAGGTGGAAGTTGGTGATCAGGGTATCCACCACGCGGAATTGGAAACCGGGTGTGATGTAGAGGTCGGTGAACCCCTCAAATGGCGACACGTGGCGCCAAGGGCAGGTGCCATCCGGCGTCTGCAGCAGTCCCTGCCGGGCCGAGGTCTCCAGCACGCGAACACTGGTGGTGCCCACGCTGACGACCCGGTGACCGATAACCTTGGTTTGGTTGATCCTCTCGGCGGTAGCCGGTGCCAGTTGGCACCATTCGCGGTGGATCTCGTGCTCTCCAATATCTGACTCGGTGATCGGGCGGAACGTGTCCAACCCCACGTGCAGGGTCACGAAATCCAGCTTCACGCCCTGATCGCGCAGCTCGAGCATCAGATCCCCTGTGAAATGCAACCCCGCTGTGGGCGCTGCCGCACTCCCCGGCGTGCGCGCGTAGACAGTCTGATAGCGCTCGGGATCATCCAGTGGTTGGTGGATGTACGGGGGGAGGGGGACGTGGCCGAGTTCCTCGAAGTAGTCCTCCACGGGTTCGGAGAACACCAAGGTGCGCTCACCTCGCTCTCCAGTTTCGACGATCTCGGCGGTAAGGTCCGATGGCCCAGCAGCTGCGTCGAGTCGAATGATCGTACCCGGGCGCGTCGTTGCGCCGCCGGCCAGCCCGAGCCACCGGTCGCCGTCGAGCTTTCTGAGCAGCAGGAGCTCAACCTTGCCCCCGCTTGGGGTCTTGTGTCCATAGAGACGCGCAGGGATGACCCGGCTTTCGTTGGCGACCAACAGGTCGCCTGCTCTCAAATACTCGCCCACATCGTGGAAAAGACGGTGCTCGATGCGACCCGTATCGCGGTGCAGCACGAGCAGCCGTGATTGGTCGCGGGGTTCGATGGGTTCCTGAGCGATAAATTCTTCCGGAAGAGCGTAATCCAGGTCAGCTGTTTTCATTATCTCTGTTTTTGGTTGGGTATACAGTCTGCCGCTTAGCCGGGCAGAAGCACAGGCCGTAGTTCAGGGGCATAGGCGTCCAGGAGCTCGGGCGTGATGGCGTTCCCTCTGGCAATCGCAGCATACAGGTCACTGCTCGGACGAGGGGTCCGTGTCTGGGTCTGCGGATCGAGCTCAATCAGGCCGAAGGACAGCGTCCAGCCCTCGGCCCACTCGAAGTTGTCCACGAGTGTCCAGTGGTAGTAGCTTTTCACCGGCACATTGTTCTGGATTGTGCGCCAGAGCTGGTGCAGGTGCAGTAACAGCGCGCGCGGTCGCTGGTCATCGTCCGCATCGGGGATACCGTTCTCCGTGATATGGATGGGAAGGTTGAGCCGCGCAAGCTGCTTCAGGGCTCTGGACAGTCCTTTGGGATAGAGTTCTCCGTACCCACCATCGAGCGGTTCCGCCGTTTCGTCATGCAGCGTTCGAGCCAGGCCGGCGATGTCCCCGCCGCGGTCGAAGGCCACGAGATCCCGCGTGTAGTAGTTGAGCCCAAACCAGTCCAGAGTGCGTCTGACGCCCAACGCTGGGCTGAATCCCAGCGGGGGCAGCCACCACCCTTGCCCTACGGCTGCAAGCGTACTACGATTGAACCAGAGGTCTTGCAGCCAGGCTGCGGCGCGATCTCTGACCCGTTTCGGGTTTGCGGGGTCGAAGAAGCGCAGGTTGTGGGCGAGCCCGACCTGGGCGTCATCCCGACGTTGGTGGATCATGCGATAGGCTGCGCCGTGGGCCTTGAGCATATTGCGCAGCACCACGGCGGCCGTCCTGATGTCCTGTGTCCCCGGGGGGAATTCGCCCAGGATATAGCCCATAGTGGCGTAGACATTGGGCTCGTTGATGGTGCACCAGAGGGTCACGAGGTCTCCCAAGGCTTGCACCACTTGATCTACATAGCGGGAGAAGTAGGGGACCACGTCCGGGTTGGTCCAGCCACCTTTCTCTGCCAGCCACAAGGGGTCGGAGAAATGGTGCAGCGTCACCATGGGTTCGATTCCCCGGTCTCGAAGTCCCTGAAGCATCTCGCGGTAGCGCTCCAGGGCGGCTGTGTCGATCTGGCCGGGCGCGACCTCCACGCGGCTCCACTCAATTGAGAGCCTCAGCGTGGTCAGCCCCATAGCTGCCGCTCGATCGAAGTCAGCTTCGGCGTTCAGCCACCAATCGCAGGCCTGCCCCGATGTGTGGCCTTCGGCGATACGTCCCGGCTGGTGCTCCCATGCCCACCACTGGTTATTGGTGTTGTGTCCTTCCACCTGGTGTGATGCCGTCGCTACCCCCCACTTGAAGTCGGGCGGGAAGTGAAAGGCTGCATTAGGCATAGGCTCCCCCTGATCGCCGGACACCAATTCTTCCAAAACAAGGCCCCGGCGCTTGGCCGGGTGCCAGTCTCCCATTATAGTCGATCCGTGGGGCGCTGCAACGTGCCACTGCTTCTCTCTTGCGGGGCAACCTATCTGAGGATAACAGCGTTACGCAGAGTGATGCGGTTGGAGGGCGCAGCCTCGCCACCGGGGAGTATCGCCGTGAGACGGTCCAGTGTCTCAGGATCATACCAGCCGACCCCCAGATGGTAGGTGCCTGGCTGAACATTGGCCAGATCGAGTGATAGGGTCTCGCTGACAACCTCACCTGGGAGCCACCACGTTGTTGGGTAGGTCCAGTTGCGCGGCATCGCGTCGTCCTGGGACGGTACCGCTTCCGTCGTGGGGTCGTAGAGGTGCACGAACCGCTTGAGGTCTTGTGAAGGCGTATCGAGCGCCTGCCACCACAGGGTGAGGGTAAGGTGAGCTTGCCGGTCATCGATGCTGAAGTCGTATCCCAGCAGCCGGATAGTTTCATCGAAGCTCGCCTGCTGGGTCCTGGGCTGCACCGGCATCACGAAGAGTCGGGGCCGTGCCTCAACGGTGAGTGAGCCGATCGCCCCACATTGCACCGGTTCAGTGGTCTCGCCACCCAGGACAAGCTCCAATGTGTAGGTCCCGGCATCGAGCCGGTTGGGCAGATCAAGGTTGACCGGGGCGAGGGCCCATGTATGGCGTGGCCAATCGGAGGTCCTGCTGCCGGCGGCCAACGGTTGGTTCAGCTGGACCACCACCGCGCCATCCGGTGCCCGCAGTAGCCAGCCGGCCCGGAGATCTTCGGTGGGCTTGAGCAGGGCATTCCATTCGGCTTCCACGGATAGGTCGTCGCCCTCGGTAATGGTGGTAGGGAGACCGGTGCTCAGAAGCGCCACCTCTTGGGTCTGGCAGATGATGGTCGCGCCCTTGCCGGTCTGCTCGCAGCGGGCCTCGCGCAGATCGCAGAGCGTGGGGGTGACGAGCTTCACCGGGACTTCTGCCTGTCCACCTCCCTCTGACGTGGCCTGTAGGTACGTGATCACCTGGAGGGTGTAGTCCCCCGGTGCCAGTCCTTCGGGCAGGGACAGATAGGCATAGTCGACAACCAGCTCTCCTGGGCGCCACAACGTCGTCGGCAGGTAGCCGTAGCCGGGCTGGTGATCCTGCTGAACCAGCAGCCGTCCTGCCACATCCAGCACGCGCAAGGAGAGCCGCCAATTCCGCGGTGTGCCTGAGGTCGACCAGGCCATCTTGACTCTGAGATCGGTTGCCGTGCGCTGCTCTGTTTCGACCGCGCGCAGCGTCAACTCCCTGAATTCGGCCACCGTGGGGGCATCCGACGGCAGTGGCGGTCCTTGTGGGATTGTGACCGTGCCGATGTAAAGATCGCCCATCGTCTGTCCCGTCACAGTCCGCGGTGTCACCTCCCCAAGCTGATTCTCGACCTTGAGCTGCAGGAGATACTGACCGCGCGCCAGATCCATCGGCAGGTCAAGGTACAGCCGGGTCTCTTTGGTCACCGGACCGGTGGCGTCAGCGAGTATGTAGTCGATGCCGTGGCGTGGCTGTGCAGGTGACACCAGCTGAAGCGTGGTGGTTAGGGGACGCGCCGGTGCACTGTCCCAACTCAGGGTGACGATGACCCTTTCTCCAGGTGCAGCTTGCTCGTTCGTGGTTCCGACGGAGGCCAATTGTGCATCCTCGAACGCCACCGGACCTTGATGGGGGAAGGGCATAGATTCGAAATCGAAGAAGACAGCATCCTGTTTGGGTGGACGCTGCAGGGCCAGTGGCCCGATCAGCGACATTGTGACAACCATCCCGACCAGCGCCACGCTGCGTCCCAGGGCGCGCCATCGCAGGGCTCTGAGGTTGCCCCGAGTGGCGGTGCCGGCGAGCACTACAGTGCTCGCGAGCGCTATCGCGCTTGTCAGCGACAGCGTCCCCGACAGTAGTTGCAGTGTGGTGGGCCGCAACTGCAGCGTGACGGTGTGGTTGCCGGCGGGCACCATCACGGTTGCGCGACCGGACCCGGGCATAGGGCTGCAGTCCGCCGGCGCACCGTCGACGGTCGCTTGCCAGCCGGGCCACCAGTTGAGGGGGAAGCTCACAGTGTCAGGACCCGCGTCAAGCGTAATCTGCCAGCGCCGGCGGCTGGGCGTGCGTTCCAGGAGCTGTGCCTGTGTGTCCTGTCCGCTTCCGGCGATGACCGAACCGGCGCCATCGACCAGGGCTTCTGAGGTATAAAGGCGCGGTACTACGTCCTGCGGGAGATATTCGAAGCGGATGGTGGTGCCGATGTTGCCGGTGAAGCTTTCGTACAGCAGTAGGTTGTCCCAGCTGATGTCTTCTGCGCTGATCACCAACCGCTCGAGATCCAGATCGCCCAACGCCGCGCCGATGATGAGCAAGATCCATAGCCCTGCGCTCAGGGTGGAGATCCCGCTCGGGCGTTGATCTTGGTCCCTGGACCACAAGTGGCGCTCGCCGATCGCCCCGGCCGTAATTGCTGCGAAGAGCGCCTGGATAGAGAGGAATCGCCAGGGGAATTGGGTGATCTCCAATAGCGGGAGGTGGTCCCACAGGAGTTTGGATAGTGGCGTCATCATAAAGGTCGCCAGGCCGAGTGATAGAACAAGGCCGGCGGCGGTTGCCGGGTGTTCGAAACGGCTGTGCGTGCTCCGCCCCGTGCTTCGAACCGCAGAAGCCGCCAGGATGCCGGCGCCGACGAGGGCCAGCCAGGCCTGGATCAGCCCCATCGCGAAGGGGCCGCCGGCTGCGATGTCGGTCGCGACGCTGTAGTCAAAGGTCAGCGAGCGCTGGACCAGATTCGTGCTCCTGAAGTGGTTGCTGTAGTGGAAATAGCCTGCGGTGAATTCGGTGCCCATCTGACCGTACTTGGTCTCGATGATGGCGGGCAGTGAGAACCAGGCCGTAAGACAGGCCGCGGCAATGAATAGGCCGAGAATCCCGAGCAGGCGGGTACGCCCCTTTGGCGACCGGATCGCTGCGACAACGGCGTGCCCCAGGCCTGCGGGAGACGGCGCCCCTGTGTAGCGCCAAGTCGCAACGAGCCCATAGAGAAGCGCGAAGGGTGAGAATATCATCGCCGAGACGTTGTGTGTCAGGATCAGCGCACCATAGGCCAGCGCGCCGACTCCGACGCGTCCCCTGGTCGGCCGTTCCGCTACGCGGTCCAGGGACCACAGGATCAGAGGGTACCAGATGAAGGCGTAGAATTCTGAGAGCGAGTCACCACGCACGTAGACATTGACCAGGTGAAAGGGCGCAAATGTGTAGGCGACGACGGCTACTATGCGGGCAGCGTGGCTCTGATAGATCCGCCGTGACCAGAGATGCATCACCAGGGCCGCGAGGATGAAGCCCATAGTCTGGGTAGCCTGGATGGCCGAGAGTGGATTGATGCCAATGGCCGTCAGCCCGCCGCTGATGTAGTAGGGAAGTGCTGCATAGTGGTTGAAGAAGGGATACCCGAGATCATAGGCGGCGTGGGCCATCCACCGCGGTGGGAAGATGCCGTGAGCGAGGTTGTCGGCCAGGTCCAGTGTGCGCTGAATCAGGAAAGGGCTATCGCCGCCCCCCCGGGTGTTGATGATCCCCGGCCCCCACAGCGGCGCAGCAGCCATCAGGGCAAAGATCACGACCAGCGTCATGGTCAGAGTCCTGGGTCTTGATGCCATGGTTGGACTCACGATAGGGGGGCGCCGGTTATCATGGTTCGGTGAGCACGACGGGTATGACGACGGCGTCGCTTCTGAGGGTGCCGTCGTCGTTGAGCACGCTCAGTCCCTGTCCCGTTGCCGGATCGTATAGACCGATGCGGAGCGTATCGCGATCAGGGTCAGGCGTCATGTTCGTCAGAGGGTGTTGGTCGAGGATCAGGTCACCGATCTGCCAGGTTGTGGTCGGCAGGTGGCCATACCCCGGCGGGCCATCGTGCTGGGCGATGCGCACACCGTCGCGCTGGTAGTGCACGAACACGGTGAAGTCCTTGGTGATCGGGGCCCCCGTTTCCCACCACAACTTGACAGTGGCACCGGTGGACTCAGCACGCACCAATGCTGCGCGGAGTATGATCCCTTGCTCAAAGTGGGCTGTGGGATCCGGGACAGCGGGGCGGGGCTCTGTCTGGATCAGGGTGGCGATGGTGAAGGGTTCAGGATCCAGGTCGCCCTGCGCTGCGGGACCCGAGAGCACCTGGATGTAGGACGGGTGCGGGAGATAGGGCAGGATATCGGTGCCCCAGTTCCGGTAGGGCCAGGCTACGAACACGCTGCGTTGGTCTGTGGACACGGGCCTGTCGATGGGCAGGGTGTTCACGGCGGATTCCGGCAGCAAGTACGGCACAGCCGTCCACTCGGCCCAGAGGTCCGGATCAATGTAGACGTCGGCTTGGCTGGTCTCCGCGGCAAGCATGCGGCTGCCATCCCACCCCTGTCCCCGGAGTCCGTTGATCTGTCCGGCCAGATCAACAGGCCCGCCCTCAAACCAATGGAAGGTCAACGGGGCGGCCTGATAGCGCACGAAGTAATCGTAGACAGTGCCGGTTAGCCCGACGGCCCAAAGCAGCAGCGGCAGCGCCGAGAGGAGGGCGCGCCCTCTCTGGGCGCGCCCGGAGAGGGCGTGCCGCATAGGACCTGTTAGGTCAGCCACCCAGGCTGAAAGCCACCGCAGGCCCAGCGCGGGCAACAGCGCCGCCGTCGGCAGCACCCCCGCGCCGCGGAGGAAGTGGGGGGCGTCCTCGGCCAGCAGGGTCGGCAGGGTCATGATGGCGGTCCATATCACAATCAGTGCGGCGCCGGTATCACGGCGACAGGTGGCCAGGGCGACCCCCAATCCGATCGCAAAGGCCAGGCCCAGCGCCGGATCCCAGACCGGGCGCCATGCGAGGTTGTGACGCCAGATACGGTCCCCCTGAACGGTGAACATACCGGCCGTTTTCAGTATGTGGGAGCCGAATGTCGCCCAGAAACGACCGTGATGGATCTCCTCGCTGAATATCGAGACCTGCCCGGTGCGGGCCAGGACGATGTCGGGATGCGCGAGTGTGTAGATGCCCAGGGGAAGCAGCACGATCAGCGCGGCGACCATCGCCAGAAGGATGCTGCGCCACAGCATCCTCACACGCGCGCGGTGGTAGCAGACCGCGTAGATCAAGACGCATCCGATTGCGATTGGGGTGAAGCGGGCCGCCATATAGGTGTACCAACTGGCCCCGTAGAGAGCGCCGGCTGCGAGCCAGTGGCGACGATGCTCATACCGAACGCCTTTCGCCAGCTGCGACATTGACAGGGCTGTGAAGAGCGGCAGCAGCACCGCACGGAAACCAACGCGGCTGAGTTGGATATGCCAGAAGGTGACGGCGAGGATGGCCAGGGCCCATCTGCCGGTCTTGCGATCCCAAAGCGTGCGGGCCAGGTCGTAGGTAGCGGCCAGCGTCAGGATGCCTGCAAAGCAGGCCGGCAGTCGGATGGCCATCGGCGTGCGGCCCAATACGGCGACGGCAGCGGTCACCAGGTAGATGAACAGCGGCTCACGGCCGTTGTTGGCCTCGAAGTAGAACGAGAGGTCGCCGTTCAGCACGGCGACGGCATCCATTCCGTGTTGGGCTTCGTCATGGTAGAGCCCCGGCGGCGTGTTGCCGATGTCCGGCAGACGCAGGGCGACACCAAGGAGGAGCAGCGCGAGCACGACAGCTCTGCCTCTCCATAATGCAGTATTTGACTTCGAAGAGGCGTTCATGAGTTGGCTCAGGATTGTGGCGGTGTGGCCCGGATCAGGGTGCCGCTCGTAGTGTGTTCCGGATCGCGCAGTGCCTCGCGGAAGTCGCCGGGCCGGGTGCCGCTCATGATGCGCACCTGCAGATTGGGGATGTGTTGGACCAGGGTCACCATCTGGTAGACCTTATCGGCCATGCCCCCGGTGACGTCCGTGTAGCCGGACGCACTCAGGCACGTCTGCACCTGGGGATAGGTCTCCGGTGTGATCAGGGGGATGGTCCTGCCCCTATCATCCAGCACGCCCGTTGCGTCGCCGAGCAGTAGAATCCACGCCGGACGGAGCGTCTGCGCCAGGTGGGCAAAGATGTCCTCCGTCGACAGGATAGTTCCGCCGATGTCGTCGTCGAACGCGACATCGCCGAAAACCAAGGGGATCAAGCCGTGTTGGAGCGCTCGTTGTAGCGGATCCAGCTCGAAGCGGACGATCTGCCCGTGCTTCACGAGGGCTGAGGCCGCCGGCTGTAGGCTGAGGATGGGCACGCCCGCCTCGATGAAGGCGTCCGTCACAATGCGGTTAAGCTGGAGTGCTGCCGCACTCACCTGCGCAAAGCCATGCCATTGCTCCGGCGTTGCTATGCCGTTGCGCGTGCCGGTTTGGCTGGCTTCCCAATGGCCGAAGGATCCGGATCCGTGACCAAGGACTATCCGCAGTGAGGGGGTGGTCTGGATGGCTTGCCCAAGCTCGGTGGCCAGGCGCTGGATATGATCGCTGCGCGACGCGCGTCTGTGGCGTTTGTCGGTGATCAGAGAGCCGCCGAGTTTGACGAATATGAGTGGTGCAGCTTGTTGATGACTATCCATCAGGTTGTCCTACGATGGTCTCCCAGATGTGGGGAGCGCCTGCCGAACTCAGAGCCGCACTCACCGCTGCCGTCGTGGTGTCCTCTACGAGGGCGATGATGTTGCCGCCATGTCCTGACCCGGTCATCTTGGCCCCCAGGGCGCCTGCACGACGTGCAGCCTGGGTCAGATTGTCCAACTGTGGCAGCGAGACGCCCATCTTGACCAGCAATTCGTGGTTCTCGTTCAGAAGTGTGCCCAGGGTCTGGATCGCACCGTGTTCCACAGCTTCACGCGCAGCCTTGGAAATCGCGCCGATACAATTGAAGACGACGTTGTAGTATCCCGGTGCCGCTTCCCACCGTTTGCGAACCTCCGCCACAGTGGCACGTGTTGAGCTGGCGATGCCGCTATCGGCAATGAGGAGCTTGAACGGCGTGTGGATGCTGAAAGTCTCAGGCGCTGTTCCCCTGACGAAGTAGACAGGCTTCTCCCATGCGATGACGTTGTTATCGATGCCGCTCGGGTTCCCGTGGTGGATCTTTTCCACCTCATAGGCGATCTGGCTGATCACTTCCGGCGAGAGCTCTGTCCCCAGTGCGGCACCGAGCGCGCGGGCCGCCGCTATTGCCACGGAGGCGCCACTTCCCAGACCGGATGCGATTGGAAGATCGGATCTCAGCGTCAGGATGGCATCCGGTTCCGGCGCCCTCAAGTGCTTCAGCACCAGTCTCGTTCCCAGGGCGAGGGGATGCTCGCTGCCTGCGTCTTTCAGTGTGAACTTCTGCTGTAGATCGAGGGCGTGGATCTGCAGCCCCGATCCCATGGGCGCGCGGTCGATACGGGCGTAGGCCCGCATCGTGCTCACCGGAACCGCGATGGCCGGGCGACCGTAGACGACACTGTGCTCACCGCACAGGATGATCTTCCCGGACGCCGAACGTTCGATGCTCTCTGCGTTCATCTGCTGCCTAACTTCCCAGATACAGAATGACGACCGATGCCAAACCCCATAATACAAGATCCGCCTGCAATGGCCGGTCCGCTAGCAGGACCTCGTCCGGCGCGATAGTGCATTCTCTGACGTGGATCAGATACATATAGCGAAAGAGTCCGTAGATCACGAAAGGAATGGTGAGCATCATACTGTAGTCTGCCGGAAGGTTGGGCGCGGAGAAGGTGTAGAGTGCGTAGGCCAGGATAATCGAAGATGTGACCATGCCATTCAGCTGATCCAAGAGGCTGACGTTGTATTGCTGCAGGATCGGCCGATGGTTGCCGGCTTCGTCCTTGAGCGCCACCAGTTCGCCCCGGCGCTTGGAGAGCCCCAGGAACAAGGCCAGGAGGACGGTGCAGATGTAGAGCCAAGGGGAGATACGCGCGTTGGCCAAGGGAGCTCCGGACGCCACGCGCAACACGAAGCCTGCTGCGATGGCCATGACGTCGATGAGCACGATATTCTTCAGCAAGAACGAATACGCCAGCTGCAATACCAAGTAGCCTGAGAGAGTTAACGCGAACATTGGGTCAAGCACGATGGCGGCGGTAATCGCGCAAATGCCCAATGTGACGGCCGCGGCGGCGGCAACGCTGGGCTTGAGCTCCCCAGAGGGCAGCGGCCGGCTTCGTTTGCTCGGATGCCGGCGGTCTTTCTCCATATCCACCAAGTCGTTGATTGTATAGACAACGCCGGAGACCAGGCAGAAGAGCACAAAGCCGATGATCGTCCGCGTGGTGTACGTGATGTCGAAAAGCTTGACGTCGAAGACAAGCGCGGCGAAGATGAAAACATTCTTCGTCCATTGATGAGGCCGCATGGTCTTGAGTAGCGTGCGGATGATTTTCACTGCTTGACCTCGCTCGTAGGGGTCTCTCGGTTGGTTCCACGGCAATCATAGCGCGTTAGGGGGGATTGACAACTTCCCTAGATTCTGTATACTTGTGCATGAGTGTATCTACATAGACAGGCAGTACAATAGCCCGAAAGGGGCCCCGGGAGCCGGGGCTATTGTGCTGCCTGTCTTTTCTGTTGACATCTAGTTGGGATCGGCTATAATTACGCAACTATGCCGCTGACGAGGCATTGCGGGAGGGGGGCACTGAGTACCACACTTGCTCAACTGCTCGTTCTATTTCTGGGGCCGTCTAAGCTCAGTCCGCTTGGGGAGGAAGAATGAACCGTGATGAACCGGTGACCGAAGCACGCACGTTTAAGGTTCTCCGTATTAGCCTAGCCTCACCTCAAGATATTCTCTCTTGGTCGTATGGTGAGGTGACCAAACCTGAGACAATCAACTATCGCAGACTCCGTCCAGAGAAGGATGGGCTCTTTTGTGAAGCAATCTTTGGTCCATCACGTGATTACCAGTGTTACTGTGGTAAATACAAGGGTATCCGGTATCGCGGCATCATCTGTGACAAGTGTGGCGTCGAGGTCACGCGCTCTTCAGTTCGCCGTGAACGGATGGGGCACATTGCGTTGGCTGCTCCTGTCGCACATATTTGGTACACACGCCGAATCCCCAGCCACCTGAGTGTTCTCCTGGACCTTAGCAAGCGCAACCTGGATCGCGTTCTCTATTTTGCTCAGTATATCGTCGTTTCCGTGGATGAGGACGCACGCCAGCGGGCCCTCAAGCGCATCGATGAAGAGGATAGTACCCGCGTAGTTCGCATGGAAGAGGCTGCCGAAGCTCGGATTGCCGAGCTTGAGGGCCGGGTTGCCGAGCGCCAGCAGAAGCTGGAGGCCGCCCAGAGGCAGCTCAAGGATCAATTAGACAATGAACTCAACACCCGGACCGAGCAGGTCTTGGGTGAGGCTCGGCGTCTTCAGGACCGCTTTGAGGGCATGATGGGGCACGCGACCAGCGAGGCCATCGTCTTTGCCCCGACGGATACAGTGATCGTTGATGCTGATGAGGTGATCAGCCGTGATCACTATGCTGTACTCAACACGGTGGCTCAGGACGCTCTGGATGCTCTGGAGAGAGAGATTCGCCAGCGCGAGTCCCAGGCCCTGAGTCCTGTCGAGGTCGGCGTTGACGCGCAATCTGAGGACGCTCAGTTGAATGTCGCTCGGGTGCGTGAGGAGCTGGCTGAGAAGATCAACATCATCCACACCCACTATGGTGCCTTGCGTGAGGAGCTGCTGAGCCTCGCAGAGCTGCAGTTCTTCAACGAGCAGCGTTATCGCGACCTACGCCAACGTTGGGGCCAGGTCTTCAAGGCCGGGATGGGCGCCGAGGCTGTCTTTGAGCTTCTGCGGCACCTCAATTTGCCGGAGATCTCCGAAAAGCTGTGGCACGAAGTGCGCACCGGTCGCTCTGCGCAGCGACGTAAGCGGGCCACGCGCCGACTGACTGTGGTTGAGGCCCTGCGCAAGAGCCGCAACAAGCCGGAGTGGATGGTTCTTACAGTTCTTCCTGTCCTGCCGCCCGAGCTGCGCCCGATGGTGCAGTTGGATGGTGGGCGTTTTGCCACCTCTGACCTCAACGATCTCTACCGCCGGGTCATCAACCGTAACAACCGTCTCAAGCGACTCCTGGAGCTGGGTGCGCCGGAAGTCATCATCAACAACGAGAAGCGTATGTTGCAGGAGGCTGTGGACAGCCTGATCGACAACAGCCAGCGCGGCAAGGCCATGAGCCGCCGCGGTCGCCGGCAGCTGAAATCCCTGAGCGATATGCTCAAGGGCAAGAAGGGGCGCTTTCGCCGAAACTTGCTGGGTAAGCGTGTCGACTACTCTGGTCGTTCCGTGATCGTAGTCGGCCCGCATCTCAAAATGGATCAATGCGGTCTGCCCAAGATGATGGCCCTGGAGCTCTACCGCCCTTTCATCATCCAGCGGCTGGTTGAGTACAACTACGCGACGAACGTGAAGGCGGCCAAGCGACTGATCGAACGACAACGTCCTGAGGTGTGGGAGGTGTTGGAAGAGGTCATTCAGGATCGTCCTGTCATGCTGAACCGTGCGCCGACCCTGCACCGTCTGGGTATCCAGGCGTTCGAGCCGGTCCTGGTTGAGGGTAAGGCCATTCACCTGCACCCCCTGGTCTGTTCGGCATTCAACGCCGACTTCGATGGCGACCAGATGGCTGTGCACGTGCCGCTGTCACGCAAGGCCGTTGAGGAAGCTCGCACGCTGATGTTGGCGACCCGTAACTTGCTCAAGCCCGCGGATGGGCAACCGGTTGTGGGTCCCTCCAAGGATATGTGCATGGGCATCTACTACATGACGATGGATCTCGATGCCGACAAGGGTGACGGTAAGGCCTTTTCCGATATCAATGAGGTCGAGATGGCCTACCGGCTCGGTGCCGTGGGCCTGCACGCCAAAGTCAAGGTTGCACAGATTTACGACGAACTCCCTGCTCCTGATGTGCTAACGGACACGACTGTTGGCCGGGCGCTCTTCAACCGGATCGTTCCCGATCCTCTGCGGTTGATCAACTACCCGTTGAATAAGGGTGGCCTGAACGATCTGATCGCGGTCTGTTACCGTCATCTCGGGCGTGAGGTCGCTGTCGAGCTGGCTGACGCCATCAAGACATTGGGGTTTGAGTATGCGACGAACTCCGGTGTTACGATCTCGGTCTACGATCTGACAGTTCCGGAGGAGAAGCAGGTGATCCTTGACGAGGCCTCGCAAGAGGTGTCCGAGATCGAGCGCCAGTATCGCCGTGGTCTGCTCACAGAAGAGGAGCAGTACAGCCGCACCGTCGAGATCTGGTCGCGTGCGCGTGACCTGGTATCCAAGGCTGTGGCGAGTGGTCTGGACCCGTACGGACCTATCTCCGTGATGGCCAAGTCTGGCGCATCCAAGGGCGGCTTCGGTCCAATTGCTCAGCTGTCGGGTATGCGCGGTCTGATGGCCGATCCCTCGGGCCGGATCATCCCGCTGCCGATTCGTTCAAACTTGCGAGAAGGTCTGACCGCGCTGGAGTACTTTATCTCCACTCACGGCTCCCGCAAAGGGTTGGCGGACACGGCGCTGCGTACAGCCGGTGCCGGCTATCTGACGCGCCGTCTGGTGGATACGGTGCAGGACATCATCGTTAATGCGCACGATTGTGGCACGCGGGCAGGCATCTGGATCCGCCGCGGTGACAATATCGGTGGTCAGGACTTGACGTCACGTCTGTGGGGACGTGTTGTTGCTGCCCCGGTTGCGCATCCGAAGACCGGCGAGGTCATCGTCGACCGCAATGAAGAGATCGATGAGGACGCCGCTGAGCTGATTCAGAAGCTGGGTATCGAGGATATCTTCGTGCGCTCGCCCATGACGTGTGAACTGGATCACGGTATCTGCGGACTCTGCTACGGTCGTGACCTGGGCCGCGGTGGCATCGTCCAGATCGGAACGGCCATCGGCATCATCGCCGCCCAGTCGATTGGTGAGCCAGGCACGCAGCTGACGCTGCGAACGTTCCACACCGGTGGTACGGCGTCGAGCAGTGGTGACATTACCAGTGGCCTGCCGCGTGTTGAGGAGTTGCTTGAGGCGCGCGTGACCCCTGAAGGTGAGGCTGAGATCACTGACTTCAGCGGTGTGGTGCATATCACCCGGGATGGCGACTTCGCTGACGTCACGGTTGTCGATAGCCAGGTCAAGAAGGCCAGTTACGATATTCCCGAGGGTTGGGAGGTGTTTGTCGAGGACGGCGATGAGGTCGCGCAGGAAGATGTTCTGGCGCGCGAAGTGAGCGAGGACAGCGCGCGAGAGCTGCGCGCGAAGTCCAAAGGTCGTATCAGTCGCGACGGCCAAGACATCGTGCTCATCTACGATATCCGCCAGGAACAGACCTACACAGTGCCGCCTTCAGCTCGCCTGCTGGTCGCTGACGGACAGAAGGTTCCTGCCGGTACCCAGCTCTACGAAGGTGTGCCGAACCCTCACCGCATCCTGCAGGTTCAGGGGCGCGAGGCTGTCCAGCTGCACATCCTGAGTGAAGTGCAGCAGGTTTACCGAACCCAGGGTGTGAATATCTCGGACAAGCACTTTGAAGTGATCATCCGCCGTATGATCAGCCGCGTGCTGGTGACAGAGTCCGGGGACACCGAGTTCCTGCCGGGAGATCTGATCAATCGCGTGCTCTTTGAGCGCACGAACCTCGAACTGGTGGAGCAAGGCAAGACGCCGGCGCGGGCACGTCAGGTGCTGCTGGGGTTGACCAAGGCTTCCTTGGCTGCGGATTCTTTCCTGTCGGCGGCCTCCTTCCAGCACACGATCAAGATTCTGTCGAATGCGGCTGTCCGCTCGGCTGAGGATCCTCTGTACGGCTTGAAGGAAAACGTGATCATTGGCAAACTGATTCCTGCCGGTACTGGCTATCGCGGCGATATCGAGGGATCCGATGGTCCGATCGAAGTGTATGAGGGTGTGCCCGTTGCGAAAGAGCTTCCCAAGGGGACGCTGCTCAGCGATGTTGAGGAGGAGCCGGAGTCACTGCTACTCTCGGATCTCCAGCAGCCGTTCCGGCTGGAATCTGTCTAGACACGACGGATGGATTCTTAGGGAGGGCGACCTGCGGGTCGCCCTCTTTTCTTATGCAACCGCGGACGGGTGGCCCCGTATATAGAATGTAGACACAAGGTGGACCGAATCTGGGGCATCTGCTGAAGAGCCGGCTGGGCCAGGCCCGCACCTGGATGCGGTATTCACAGGTAACGATCAGGCGTAAAGCACATGAAGGGGTTGTCTGTGCGAATGTCGGTGAGTCAGGATGGTCAGGAGGCGATGGAAGCGGACTTTCTGCGCTTGGCGCAGAAGGGTGATGCAGCATCGATCACCAAGCTGGTTGAGACCTATCAGCAGAGAGTCTTCAACGTCTGCTATCGGATGCTTGGTGAAGCCACGGAGGCTGAGGACGCGACGCAGGAGGCCCTTGTCAAGGCTGTCACGAACCTGCATTCCTATGATATCGAGCGCCCCTTCAAGCCGTGGATCATGCGCATTGCGTCCAATGGGTGCATCGATCGAATCCGGCGCCGGAAGGATGCCCTGTCGTTGGATGGAATGGGAGAGGATGGCGCCTGGGAGTGGCAAGCGGGCAACAGCCCGAGCCCGGAGCGAGAGTATTTGCGCAACGAGCGTCAGGCTGCTGTTCGTGCAGTCTTGGATGATCTGAGTCCCGCCGATCGTATGGTCGTGACGCTTTTCTATTGGGAAGGGATGCCGTACACAGAGATTGAGGAAGTCACCGGACTGACGGTCTCCGCGATCAAATCGAGGTTATTCCGTGCCCGCCGGACAATGGCGGAGTTGTTGGTTCAGGAGGAGACTTATGCCTGAGAAGCTGAAGATGCCTTCACAGGATATGCATACTGAGGCGTGGTGGATTCGTGTGTTGGACGATGAGCTGACGCCAGATGAGGAGGCGCGATGGGGAGCGCACCTGTTGGAGTGTGTGAGCTGCCGGCAGGAACTGGCTGCTTTGACGCGCGTGGATGTGTTCTTGAGCCAGGCCTCGGTGCCGCCTGCGTTGCCGGCGGATTTCACGGATAGGACGGTGCAGATGATTGCGAGAAGGCAACGTTGGCGCCGTATGTTGAGCTTTCTTGCCGGGTCGCTGGTAGTTGCCGCGGCAAGCCTGCTGGTTGCCAGTGTTGCGGACTCGATGTTCTCCTCATTCGAACAGGGTGTCGGCGTGATGTACTCCGCGCGCGAAATGCTTTTTCACTCGTTTGTCCAGACCATGCTGGCCCTGTTAGTTCGCTGGCGGACGATACTGCCGTATATGGTGGGGACTGCTTTGGTGGCCTACGCCTTGGTTATGCCGAATGGCTTGCTGATGACGTTCGCCATTGTCTGGCTATCCAGCCGTCGGCGTGCCCGCGGAATGGCTTGAGCCCCGCCAGATCTCGGAGTGCGGGTGCGCTGCACCTGGTGTTTGACAACTGCTGGGAGTTTGTGTTAGGTGGAGGTATCTGATGAGAAAACTATGGCGTGGTTTCATGGTCGCGTTGCTGCTGGCGTTGCCGGCGCTGCCTGTCCTGGCCTCACCAGAGGTTCAGGAGGGGGGCGGTGTTCACTTCGGGGCCTACACCCTTCAGCCCGGCAACCGTGTCCGCGGCGATCTGGTCGTGATCGGCGGCCCGGTTGAGCTGGGGGCAGGCTCGGGATTGGACGGGGACCTCACGGTATTTGGCCCGTTCACGATGGGAACCGGCGCGGTCCTCGAGGGCCAGCTTGTCGTGATGGGATCTGCGGACGTCTCGGGCAGGATCGAGGGCGACCTCTTCACCGCCGGCTCGTTGTTGCTGCGAGAAACCGCGACTATTGAGGGTGATGTGGTCGCTGCCGGTACGGTGGATCGGGCCCCCGGTGCGGTGATCGAAGGTGAGTTCGCGCCGGTGGAAGGACAGGACTGGGATCTGCCGGAAGGCATTGCCGTGCCGAGCCCCTTCGTGTGGCCCAGGGCGATCGAGCGGACCGTTGAGGTCAACCGTACACCGCGCTGGGTGACCTACTTCTGGAACCTGCTGAAGGGCATCGCCGGCGTTGTGATGCTGAGCCTCCTGGCGCTGGTGATTGCCAGTCTGTGGCCTACCCACGTTGAGCGTGTCGGTCGGGTCGTGGAGGAGGCGCCGTTGCCGGCCTTTGGTGTGGGGCTTCTGTCGTTGATCCTCGCGACATTGGTCGCAGCAGTGCTGGCGATCACAATCTGTCTGAGCCCCTTTGCTCTGGTCGGTATGATCATCGTCGGTATCGGCGTTCTCCTGGGATGGGTCGCGCTGGGGCAGGTGCTCGGGCGTAAGATTCTCGGCGGTGTGTTCAGTCAAGCGGCGCCGAAAGCTGTGACGGCCGCTGTAGTTGGCACCGCGTTGGTCTCGTTCATTCTGGTGCTGGCGCGCGCATTTGGGGCGCTCAACACATTAATGCTCTTCCTGCTTGTGCCTCCGGCTGCTGGGGCAGTGGTCCTGACCCGTTTCGGTACCGTCCCCTATGCAACACGCGGCGTGAGCGGCACGCCCTCATCGTCATCGCGGCCTCCGGGCGGGCCGACGCCTCGCCCGCCGGACCCGCGGCCGGTAGCGCCGGCGGCGCGGCCCGTCGCGCCGTTGCCACAGGAGGCCGCGCCGAGCGGCCGTGATGAGATCATCCTGCCGCAGGGCGATGTTGATCGAGTATCAACCTCGTCCGCAGAGGCCGCGCCCGCAGAGGATGCGCCCACGGAGGGCGTGGTGGTTGAGACGGAGTCCGAGATGGTGTTGGAAACTGCCTGAGGGCAGGTTGGGAGCTGCGCTGAGCCTTGGTGTGAGGACTGAGAGATACTAATGGATGAACGATATGAACGTCAACTGGTGATGCCGACGATCGGCGAAGCGGGGCAGGCCCGGCTTCAAGCCTCGCGCGTGCTGGTCGTTGGCGCTGGCGGGCTTGGTTCACCGATTCTGCTGTACCTGGCTGCGGCTGGGGTGGGGACCCTGGGCATCGCTGATAACGACAAGGTGAGTGAATCCAATCTGAATCGCCAGATCCTGTACACGACGGAGGATATCGGACGCAGCAAGGTGGTGACTGCCGTTCAGCGCGTCAGGGCTCTCAGTCCCGCCACAAAGGCGATCCCTCACGAGGAACGGGTCCTTCGCGAGAACGGACTGCAGCTCGTCGGTGGGTATGATCTGGTCGTTGAGGCTAGTGACAATCTCGAGACCAAGAGCCTGATGAATGAGCTGTGCGTCGATGCCGGCATCCCGTTGGTGTGGGCTGCCGTCACGCGCTGGGAAGGCCAGATGGGGGCCTACGTGCCGGGTCACGGCTGCCGTGCTTGTGTGTTCCCCGAACTTCCAGAGCCGGGTACCTATCCTTCTGCGGCGGAGTTGGGCGTCGTGGGCGCCGCTGCCGGGGTGATGGGCGCCCTGGAGGGGGTTGAGGCACTCAAGCTGCTGCTCGGCGTTGGTGACACCTTGGCCGACCGGCTACTGCTGTGGGATGGCCTGCAGGGCACGTTTGATGTAGTCAGTTACACGCGGAATCCCCGCTGTCGTGTCTGTGGGTAACACCTGAAGAGACCTCAAATTCGCTTCCGCGCACCACGCGGGATAGACACGAGGCGTTCTGTTTTCGGGGTAGACGTCATGTTCGCTGGCGCACACCACGCAGGACGAGAATACAGCGCGCCGAACGGCCCAAAGCCTCGGCCCGAGCAGACTCGGGTCGAGATTAGGCGAAAGGCTTTGGGCCGGCAGAGGGTGGTTTTCGAGGCAGCACCTCCGGTTCCCTCGCCCAACCGTCTCCGCGGCGGCCCGATTTGAGAGGGCGCGGGCTCTGCTGGGTCTATTATCGGGACAGAAAACCGGGACAGTCAAACTGTCCCGGTTTTTTTTCTTGGTGATTTGACGCTAGTTAGTATCCCTTCCCGAAGATCGCGACCTCGGTGGCGGGTTTGCCCGTGCAGATGCAGGTTCCCGAACCGCCGGGCTGTTCGTCGGGGATGCAGCGCACGGTGGCCTTGGTCTCGTCCTTGACGCGGGCCTCGTCCTCGCGGTCGCCTGCCCACCAGGCCCGAGCGAAGCCGGTCTGAATGGCCTCTTTGAATTCATCATACGTTTCGACATCCCGGATGTTGCTGTCGCGGAAGTCTTTTGCCTTCTGGTAGATGGCATCCTGGACCGTCTCCAGCATTGCGGGGATGCGTCCCTCGATCTCGGACATAGGAATCAGCATCTTGCCATCGCGCCCGAGGATGTCACGCCGCGCGACCATCACGTTCTGTTTCGCGATATCACGGGGGCCGATCTCAATGCGCAGCGGCACGCCCCGCATCTCCCAGTCATTGTACTTCCAGCCGGGTGAGAAGCCCTCGCGATCATCCAGCTCCACTCGAACCAACTTGCTGAGCCGCTCTTTGATCTGCTTGGCGGCGTCCAGAACGGCCTCGCGTTCCTTGTTCTTGCGCCAGATCGGCACGACTATCACCTGAATCGGCGCGAGGTGCGGTGGCAGTACCAGTCCCTGGTCATCGCCGTGGGCCATCACGACTGCCCCAACCATGCGCGTGCTGACGCCCCACGACGTGGTCCAGGCATATTGCTGTCTGTTCTTCTCGTCGAGATACTGGATATCAAAGGCCTTGGCGAAGTTCTGTCCGAGGAAGTGGCTTGTGCCGGACTGGAGCGCCTTTCCGTCCTTCATCATCCCCTCGATGGTGTAGCTGGCGATGGCACCGGCGAACTTCTCGCTCTCGCTTTTGCGGCCCGGGATGACGGGGATGGCGGCTTCTTTGACGCAGAAGTCGGTGTAGACGCCAAGCATGCGCAGCGTCTCCTCGATCGCCTCTTCCTCGGTCGCGTGGGCCGTGTGACCTTCCTGCCACAGGAACTCAGTTGTGCGCAGGAAGAGACGCGTTCGCATCTCCCACCGCACGACATTGGCCCATTGGTTGATGAGCAGCGGAAGATCCCGGTAGGATTGGATCCACTTCGAGTACATGTGGCCGATGATGGTCTCAGACGTGGGGCGCACGACCAGTGGTTCGTCGAGTTTGTTGCCGCCACCGTGGGTGACGACGGCCAATTCCGGTGAGAATCCTTCCACATGTGCACTTTCCTTCTCCAGGAAGTTCATCGGGATGAGGAGGGGAAAGTAGGCGTTGACGTGTCCCGTTTCCTTGAATCGAAGGTCAAGCTCGTCGCGGATGCGCTCCCAAAGAGTGTATCCATAGGGCTTGATGACCATGCAGCCGCGAACCGGGGCATAGTCGGCCAGGTCGGCCTTTAGCACGATCTCGTTGTACCATTTGGAAAAATCCTCGCTCTGTGGTGTTAGAAACTCTGCCATAATCTCCCTTTTACTCCCTTGCTTGTGAAGTCTTCGCCAAGCTACTGGGTAGCCGCTACCGGGTAGCCGCTGCAGGTGACGGTTGTTGACCGTCACCGTGTCTCCGTCATAGGTGATCATACAAAATGGATGCACATTGACAACATCTGTATGCTGATGCTGCGTGTGCCAGATCTCCTGTCCGTAGCGATGGTTGTGACCATGCAGGAACAGGCGCGGCTCAAACCGCTGGATGAGTCGCAGGAAGGTCCGGAACCCTTTATGTGCGCCTTGGGGGCTGTCGTGGATGCCTTCGGCAGGTGCGTGGGCGATGAAAACGTCCACATAGCGCCCTCTGAGTGCCCGGTTCAGCAGGAGCTGAGGCATCAAGCTCAATGCTCGGCACGCCATCTCTCTTTCAGTGTATTGGTAATCGTCTCCGGCTGAGTACCGGATCGAGCCCTGCAGTCCGGCTACCAGAAGGTCCAGCTTCTTGAGATAGATGACGCGCCGGTCGACATTGATCCAACCCAGCGGGCGGTCGGTTCTCTTCCCGTTGGGCAACGATTGTGGCCGGTCGTGATTCCCGTGTACGAAGAGGGCGCGCTCCACATGCGTTTGGGTCACGATGAAATCCATATAGCCATAGGGCAGGTCACCACACCCAATGAGCACGTCAATCGGTCCGGTCAATTGGTTAGGGTTCGAGTGATAGAGCGAATTCGTGACTTCGTCACTGATCGCCAGAATACGCATTGCGTACCACTTTCTTCCTCATATTGGATCGTCTGCAGCCTCGTCACGCCGACGGCGCGCTGCGCACCGGCTATGCCGGCCCCGATTGTGTGGAGCTCGGTCCGAATCGCTGATAGTTGATCGACAGTTTCTCCATCACGGCATCGCCGAGATCAATCCCAGTCAGGAAGGCCAGCTGCAGCAGATAGAGCAATACGTCGGCAAGTTCTTCAGCCAGTGCCTCGCTGTTTGCGTTCTCTCCCCACTGGTAGTGTTCGAGCACCTCGGCGGCCTCGATCGACAGCGAGACCGCGATGTTGCGCGGCGACTGTTCGCATGGTGACTCCGACCTGTACCACCCCATCGCCGCGACAAAGGCGTTCATAGCGTCGGTCAGTTCCTGGAGGGTCAGCGAGTTCCCCAGCGATCCTACCTGGGCCGGAGATGGTTGGCCTGGATTTGCGTTGTTACACATAGTCGGCTATCTGTTGGACGTGGCCGACCATGTCAGGCGTCCCATCTTCGCAGAGTTTCAACGAAGAGGCGCACGCCAAATCCGGTGGCGCCTTTGGGAACGTAGGGATCTGATACATCCCGGATCCCCAAGCCGGCGATGTCAATGTGGGCCCACTTGATCCCGTCCGGCACGAACTTGCTCAGGAAGTAGGCCGCAGTGATGCTGCTGGCGGCACGCCCCCCGACGTTCTTGAGGTCGGCGACGTCGCTCTCTATCTGCTTGCCATACTCCTTGAAGAGCGGCATCGGCCACACGCGCTCCTTCGTGGTCTCGCCGGCAGCGACCAACCGGTCGATAAGGCCCTGATCCCCCATTACGGCAGCCGCGTGCTCGCCGAGGGCCACGATCCGCCCGCCGGTCAGCGTGGCAATATCAAAGACCGCGTCAGGTTGGAACTCGCCGGCGTAGGTTAAGGCGTCCGCGAGAATCAGACGACCTTCGGCATCGGTGTTGATGATCTCGACGGTGAGTCCCTTGAGCGACTTGACCACGTCGCCGGGCTTGGTCGCCTGGGCATCGGGCATATTGTCGGTGACCGGGGCTAACCCGACAACGTGCAAGGGGAGATTGAGAAGCGCGACGGCGCGTAGGGCGCCCAATACGGCAGCTGCGCCGCCCATATCGCCCTTCATCTTCTCCATGCCCTGGCTGGGTTTGAGCGAAATGCCCCCTGTGTCGAAGGTGATTCCCTTGCCCACCAAGACGACGGTGGGGAGATCCGGCACACCCGCATTGTGTTCCAGCACGATCATCCGCGCCGGTTCGTTCCCACCCTGGTTGACGCTCAGGAATAGGCGCATCCCCAGGTCTTCCAGTGTGGGCTTCTCAAGGATCTTGCATATCGCACCGGTCTCTGTGGCGATCTCCTGAGCCACCTTGGCCAGGTGGGCAGGGGTGGCAACGTTGCTCGGGCGATTGACCAAGTCGCGGGCCAGTATCGTGGACTCTGCCACGATCTGTCCCCGGCGAAGAGCTTCCTGCATTGCATCCAGATCGTCCTGCTCGGAGATCACGACAACCAGTTGCTCGGGATCGGCCAGATGGTTCTCGTCCTGCGTCTTGAGCTCTGTGAACCGGTAGAGTCCCAGGAGCACGCCTTCTATCACTGCTTCGGCGACCGCTGAGCCGGCCAGCTCACGCGAGATGCCGTCTGCGTCCTCGCCAAATACGACCGTGTGCAGTGCGGACAGCCCGAGCGAACGTGCTTTCTGTGCCGTGGTTGCGGACGCCTCACGGATGACGTTGAGCGTGACCTCCTCAGGCTTCCCGAGGCCAACGAGGATGATGCGCTTGGCAGGGAGCCGGCCGTGGGTGTAGAGCACCAAGGTCTCGTTGGTCTTGCCTTTGAAATCTCCATCGGCGAGGATCGAGCCCAGCTCTCCGTTGAGGGCTGCGTCCAGCTCACCAGCCGTACCCGTCAGCGGGATTTCGGTCCCTTCAAAGAGACCCACCGCGATCGCCGGCGTTTCCTGTTCGCCAATGTGGCCCACAACAGCCTTA
>Ga0114918_10000940_pt1 | contig 25734 bp, 22 predicted proteins | sample LantaG_FD_87015 | JGI IMG/M metagenome (GOLD analysis project Ga0114918, IMG submission 87015) | Deep subsurface microbial communities from Baltic Sea to uncover new lineages of life (NeLLi) - Landsort_02402 metaG | ecosystem: Environmental > Aquatic > Marine > Oceanic > Sediment | place...
CAAGGCAAACAAACTCATCAACACTGGAGACATTGTTTTCGTCGTGGGTAATAATGAAACATTAGTTAATTCGATCCAAAGATTCTCCAACGTGATAATACAGAAATCCATAAGAGAGGGTTTTTGCCTTTGCGTAACTGAGGCTTTATGGAAGGGCATTCCTGTTGTTGCCTCGAACGTAGGCGGAATACCATATCAGATTGATGATGGTCAGAGCGGTTTCCTGGTAGAGCCTCAGGACAACGACGGATTTGCGGAGCGAATCGTACACATTCTACAAAATCCTGATGAAGCTCGAGCTGTCGGAGAAAAAGCAAAAGAGAAGGTTAGAAAAGAATTTCTGATTACCCGGTTGCTCTCAGACTATCTGTATATGCTGAATTCGATTATGAGTGAGTAAATCTATATTCAAATACTATGCCGTATTTCGAAATTCCGATATTCATCGTAATCAATGTTTCCGAGCGTGGTGGAGACCGTATTGTGTTTTTAATTGACGGAGAGATTTGAGATGGACAGAATGTTGGCGGATATAAGTAACTTACGGCCGTTGATCTGGCTGTATGGGACAGCACTGCTTGTAGGGGCAACAGGCCACTTTATTTTGTTCCGGGTACTCTTACATTTGACCAAACGTACCATAGTGACTTTCGACAACGCAATCGTGAAACACTGCTATAGGCCGTTACAGTGGATAGTCATCCTGCTCATAGTGCGTGTGGTGGGCAAACTACCCAATTTCAAGTCGCAGGTTCCCGAAGTGGCTGTGCATGCAATTGCCTTACTTTTGATAGCTCTTGTTGCATGGTTGCTGATTCGAACGATCTGCATCTTGGAGGATTATGTTACGAGTCGTTTTGACGTAAGCGTCAGAGACAATCTTAAAGCACGAAAGATCCATACGCAGTTCAAAGTTTTGAAGCGCATCACTGTCATCGTTGTAAGCATTCTCGCATTCGGGACGATGCTGATGACATTCGAGAGGGTCCGGCAGCTCGGGACAACAATCCTGGCTTCTGCCGGAGTGGTCGGTATTGTAGTGGGAATGGCTGCTCAGCGAACTATAGCAACTTTTATCGCCGGCCTTCAGATAGCCATCACACAACCTATCAGAGTAGACGATGTCGTAATAGTCGAAAATGAGTGGGGCCGTATCGAAGAGATAACGCTGACCTACGTCGTTGTCAGGATCTGGGATCTTAGACGCCTGATCGTACCAATAACGTATTTCATTGAAAGCCCGTTTCAAAACTGGACACGAACCTCTGCGGATATACTCGGCACTGTTTTTGTATATACAGACTATAACGTGCCTGTCGATGCGGTTAGAGAGGAGCTTCATAACATACTCAAGAAGTCAGAACACTGGGACGGCAAAGTCTGTGTATTACAGGTTACAAACGCCTCAGACCGTACGATGGAACTCAGGGCTCTTATGAGCGCTGCGGATGCCTCAACGGCCTGGACCTTGCGCTGTGAAGTAAGAGAGAAAATCGTTGAGTTCATTAAGAGGGAATATCCACAAGCACTGCCACGATTGAGAACGGAACTGTACAAACTGCAAGACATCTCTTACCCGCAAGAGAAATAGGGAGCGATGAATTGCCCCGATTTTTATAGAACCATGCCGGACCTCAAACGATAGTTTTATGCGGGCGGGACATATTTTTTGCAGGATATGAGCCAAGTGTGTTTTCAACCTTGTCTTAGGACTGCTATCAGATGATTTTAAGCTGTACGAAAAGGCATTTCTGCCAAATTGGCACATTTTCAAAGAAAACTTTAAATATGTAAATGCTTATATATAAAGCAATTAGGATTTTATCTCGTTTGGGCACGTTGTTTGCACTTGATATATATTCGAGTAATTATAATTTAAATTTCATATTCGTATTAAAAGAGGTTAGCTATGAAATTCGACAAATTTACGTTGAAGGCCCAGGAGGCGATAGCCACGGCTCAGCAAATCGCAATGGCGAAATCGCATACCGTGATGTCACCGCTGCATCTGTTGAGCGCCGTTTGTAGTGACGATGCCGGCGTTGCCGTAGAGGTACTAAAAAAAATCGGCGCCAATGTCGGGCGTATCAAAGAGATGGTAGACAGCGAGCTTGGACGGTTAGCCGAAGGCAAAAGCAGCAATCAGCTCATGCCGGACCCCGCGCTTGGCCAGATCGTGCTGGATGCGCAAAACAGGGCCGATGCGATGGGGGATGAATATTTGAGCGTCGAACATCTGTTGATCTCGCTTGCTTCGGTGCAGAGTGACGCTAAAGAAATTTTGCAGCTAAACTCAGTTACGCCGGAACATATTGAAACCGCCCTGAAAGAAATCCGCGGCCCGGAAAAGATAACGGACCAGAATCCGGAAGATAAATACAAGGCGCTGGAACGCTACGGGATCGACCTTCTGGACATGGCCCGCAAGGGAAAGCTCGACCCTGTGATCGGCAGAGACGAAGAGAAAAGGCGGTGCATGCAGGTTCTCAACCGCCGGAAAAAAAATAATCCGGTGCTGATCGGCGAGCCCGGTGTCGGCAAGACCGCCATCGTCGAAGGCCTCGCCCAGCGGATCGTTACAGGTGATGTCCCCGTGGGGCTGAAGAACAAAAGAGTTGTCGCTTTGGATATGGGGGCGTTGATCGCCGGCACAAAATTCAGGGGCGAATTCGAGGACCGGTTCAAGGCCGTGCTGAAAGAAGTCATCGCCGCCGGGGGGCAAATCATCCTCTTTATCGATGAGCTGCACACAATCGTCGGCGCCGGCAAGGCCGAAGGGGCGGTCGATGCGGGCAATCTTTTGAAGCCGTCCCTCGCGCGGGGCGAGCTGCGCTGCATCGGCGCAACCACGATTGACGAGTACCGAAAGTACCTTGAGAAAGACGCAGCGCTCGAGAGGCGCTTCCAGCCGATTCTGATTAATCCGCCGAGCGTCGAAGAAACCATCGCCATCCTGCGGGGGCTCAAGGCCCGTTATGACACGCATCATGGCGTTCGCATTACGGATTCGGCGCTTGTTGCCGCCGCCACTTTGTCGAACCGGTACATCACCGACCGGTGGCTGCCGGACAAGGCGATAGACCTGATCGATGAATCGGCCTCTAAATTGCGGATTGAAAATGACTCGCTGCCGGCCGAACTGGACGGTATTCGCAGAAAAATCGTCCAGTACCAGATCGAACGAGAGGCGCTGAAGAAAGAAAAGGACGATGCCAGCATGGAGCGGCTGAAGAATGCCGAAAAACGTTTGGCCGAACTGCAGGAGCGGGACAAGAAACTTACGGCGCAATGGGAAAGTGAAAAGGGTGACATCGATCAGATGAAAACTCTCAAAGAGAGAATTGAAGATGCTCACAATCAATTCGAAGATGCCCAGCGTAAAGGCGACCTGGAGACTGCGGCCCGTCTAAAATACGAGACGATTACAAACCTGAAAAAAGAGCTGGAGGAAAAGGAAGCCCAGCTTTCCAAATCCGACAAGGCGATCATTCACAACGAAGTCACCGAAGAGCACATCGCCGGGGTCGTTTCGAAGTGGACGTCAATACCCATCGCGAAATTATTGAGCGGAGAACGTGAGCGACTGATGAAAATGGAGGATGCGATTCGCCGGCGAGTTGTCGGTCAGAATGAAGCCGTAGAAGCACTTTGTAACGCCGTTCGCAGGAGTCGCTCGGGTTTAGGCGATCCGAACCGGCCGATAGGAACATTCCTGTTCCTCGGCCCGACCGGCGTGGGCAAAACCGAGCTGTCCAAAGCGCTCGCGGATTTTCTGTTTAACGATCCGCACTCGATGGTCCGTGTCGATATGAGTGAATTCATGGAGCCGCATTCTGTCGCGCGGCTGATCGGTTCGCCTCCGGGCTACGTCGGTTACGAAGAGGGCGGCCGTCTGACCGAAGCGGTCCGGCGAAAACCTTATTCTGTAATCTTATTGGACGAGATTGAAAAGGCCCACCCGGATGTCTTCAACGTTATGTTGCAGGTTTTCGACGACGGCCGGTTGACCGACGGCAAAGGCCGGACCGTCGATTTTAAGAACACCGTTATAATTATGACCAGCAATATCGCCAGCCACCAAATCCAGCAGCTTACCGAAGAATCCGGCGCCGACTGGGAGATCGAGGCCCACGTCAAAGATGCGCTCAAGCAGCTTTTTAAGCCGGAGTTCCTGAATCGGATCGATGAAATAATCGTCTTCCACATGCTCGGCAAAGAGGACCTGCGGAAGATTGTCGATATTCAACTGGATTACCTGGCTGAGCGTCTGGATAGCCGCAACATCCAGGTCGAATTCACGGATGCTGCCCGAGAGCAAATCATGGACGAGGGTTACGACCCGGCGTTCGGAGCAAGACCTCTGAAGCGCACAATCCAGCAGCAGTTGGAGAATCCGCTGGCCGCCGAGCTTTTGGCCGGAAAATTCGCAGACGGCGACACCATCAAAATCGATGCCGACGCCCACAAGTTCACTTTCGAGAAAATAGCCACGGCGTGAGCAAATTTCTCCACGAAAGCCCTTAACGACGGCGTCAGCTTCGTGCCGGTCCTTAATCGAAGCGGCACACTTAATCGCCGGGCCGTTTACTGGCATTATCCCCACTACCACAGCAGCAGCATCGGCCCGTGCGGCGCCGTCCGCGCGGGCGATTATAAGCTGATCGAATGGTTCGACGAGAGCATTTGCGGCTCCGGCAACGAATTCGAACTGTACAATCTCAAAGAAGACATCGGCGAGCAGAACAACCTGGCAAAAAAAAATGCCGAAAAAAGTTGAAAAATTGAAAAAGATGCTCTATAACTGGCGAAGTAAAGTGAACGCTCAAATACTGACGCCGAATCCCAATTACGATTCTCGAAAGGCCAAAAAGTCAGGGATGCGAAAAAAAGGATGGAAAGCTGAACGGGCACCTGTTCAGGCAGTAATGTGAAAGGAGTCATCACATGTCTAAGCTCAAACGAATGCGTCGAAAACGTGCCGACCAGAAAAAGGCGAATATCCGCATGATGTCATTGCACGGCGGCACGAAGGAAGCGCCGGGGTCCGGCAAATTATTGAAACGTATGACCAGAGACCACCAGGACCTGCTGCAGGACATCGAGTTTGTTTTCATCTCTCGGTATCGTGAGGATGGCCGTATCGACGACCGCATTGTCGCTGATGCCCTTAAAGCCGCAATTCACGGCGATACTGCGGAAGATGCCCTTGCAGAATCATTGAATAAAGACCTGGAAGGCGCGCGCCTGCTTCGTTCCGATGTCTCTGACGACATCTGGCGAGACGGCCTGCGAACCGTTCTGCAGTCGGTCCATAGACATTCCTACCTAAGGCCGGGCGAACGAGAGTATCTTGACTTCGTTAGTTATTTTATTTTGTGATTAGCCCTCGCAACAGATTGTTTTTAAGATACGCTAACATTTTGTCTATAAAGACCGTCCCGGCCGGCTGTCCGTGCCATCGCACAACTAATCCGTCCGAATGAAAGATTCTACAATAACCAGCGGTTAATCACAGCAATTCTGTGAAAATAGAATCATGGCCGGACGAAAAATTTCAGGGGCTGAATCGATATAATCGAAGTGGTCCTAATGCTCCTGCAGGGATGCGGCATGGAATGTTTAATTAGCCGGAAGAGTGTTGAATTCGAGATGATATTATGGGATTTTAAAGCTTAACTAAGAGCTTCAGAACACTTTGTGGACGATGGACTTCGTATCGGGAGGTCTGCTGGAGAACGCAAATCTTTAGGGGGTTTTCAGAGGCAGATTGACAGCCTTGATTAATAAGCAGAAGAGACTCAAAAGGCGGGGAATTCTACCTTTAGAGATTCATCGGGACACCTCGATCGCGGAGGTATTCTTTCATTTGCGTGATGGTGTAATTTTCAAAGTGGGTGATAGAGGCCATCAGGACCGCGTCCGCGCCGCCGTCAATGATGGCGTCGTAGAGATGTTCGAGCGTTCCTGCTCCGCCGGAGGCGATTACCGGGATATTGACGGCATCGGTTACCGCCTTGTTCAGCTCGTTGTCGTAACCGGCTTTTGTGCCGTCGGCGTCCATGCTGGTCAGCAGGATTTCGCCTGCTCCTGATTCTTCGCCGCGGGCCGCCCATTCGACCACGTCGATGTCGGTCGGCTCGGAGCCGGCCTTAACGCATACCTGCCATTTGCCGGGGCGGTCCTTCGACCGGCGGGCGTCAATCGCAAGGACAACGCACTGGTTCCCAAAACGCTGCGCCGCATCGGCGAGCAGATTCGGATTGGCAACGGCGGCGGTGTTGACTGAGACTTTTTCCGCTCCGCTCCTTAGAAGCTCGTCGATCTGCTCGACAGTTTGGATTCCGCCGCCAACGGTAAACGGGATGAATACATTCTCGGCAACCTTCTCGACCAGCTCGACAATCGTCTTGCGAGAGCGAATCGTCGCTGTTATATCGAGAAATACAAGCTCATCGGCTCCTTCGTCGCTGTATCGTGCGCCCAGCTCTACGGGATCGCCCGCGTCGCGAAGGTTCAGAAAATTGACGCCCTTAACGACGCGGTTATCTTTAACATCAAGACATGGAATAATTCTTTTCGTGAGCATATGTTATCGTTAACCATAAAACCCCGCCTAAAAGGCGGGGCTAAATATTTAGTTTTTCTTTTCTTGTTTTTTGCAAATATCGGCAAAATTGTGCAAAACTTTCAAGCCGGTTTTTCCGCTCTTTTCGGGATGGAACTGGGTGCCGTATATATTTGCCTTCTGCACGGAAGCAGCCAGCTTAAAGCCGTAGTTGGCATAGGCGATTTTCGCCTTGCTGTCTGTGACGGCGGCACAAAACGAGTGCGCGAAATAAAAGTGTTTTTCATTCCCGAGCCCGGCGAACAAATTCATATCTTCGGGCAGCTCGACCAGGTTCCAGCCCATGTGGGGAATCACCCGGCCGGACGGGATGGGGCCGACGTTGCCGCCCAGAAGGCCGAGGCCTTTGTGCCGGCCGTATTCGCTGCTCGACTCGAAGAGCATCTGGTAGCCGACGCAGATGCCCAGCAGCGGCTTGCCGCCCAAAGCCATGCTCTTAACTAACTCTGCAAGGGACCCCAGGGCACTGATTGCATAGCCGAAGGCCGCAACCCCGGGCAAAACTATGCCGGTGGCGTTTTCAATGACCCCGGCTTCTCTGCTAAGCTTCGCCTCGCAGCCGATATGTTTGAACGCGTTGCACACGCTTTTTACATTCCCTACGTTGTAATCAATAACCACAATCATAAATAATATTGACTATCCACTCTCAACCGTTTACTGTTTAGAGGACTAATGTTGATTATACTGAAAACCAATGATAAATAATAAATGGAGAATAGTAAATAACAAATGTGTGGCATAGTAGCATATCTTGGTAAAAAAGCGGCCCAACCGATCCTTGTAGAAGGATTGAAGCGGCTGGAATATCGTGGTTACGACTCGGCCGGTGTGGCGATGCTTGGCAGCGGGGCGATAAGAATCCAAAAAACCAGCGGCCGAATCGGCGCTCTGGAGCAGATACTGGACGAGCCTGACGCTGCCGAGACATTCGGCATCGGCCATACGCGCTGGGCCACACACGGCGAGCCGAACACCGTCAACGCGCATCCGCATCTGGACTACACCGGAAAAATCGCCGTCGTTCACAACGGCATAATCGAAAACTACGGAACGCTGAAGACGTGGCTGCAAAACGAAGGGGCGGAATTTGCGAGCGAAACCGATACCGAAGTGATAGGAAGCCTTATTGGCTATTTTTATTCCAATTGCAGTGACGATGAGCAGCAATCGCCCCGCAACGGGCAGAATAAATTCGAATGGGCCGTCCAGCGGGCCCTTCAGGAACTGCACGGTACGTTTGGCCTGGCGATTATTTGCTCAGATTATCCCAATATGCTAATCGGCGCCAAAAAGGGAAGCCCGCTAATTTTGGGCGTCGGCGATAACGAATACATCCTGGCCTCGGATGCGGCGGCAATTGTCGAGCATACGACCCAGGCAATTTACCTGGCCGACAATGAGATGGTGACCATAGGCCCGGATGGATTTCATACCAAGACGATTGGCAATGTCACTGTCAGCAAGGACCTTCAGGAGATCGAATTCTCGCTGGAGCAAATCGAATTAGGCGGCTTTGAGCATCACATGCTCAAAGAGATTTTCGAGCAGCCCAGGGCCCTTAAGACCTGCATGGGGGGTCGAATCGATCTCCGGAACCACAGAATCAAACTGGGCGGCATAGCTTCGTACCTGCGTGATTTGACACGTACCAGGCGACTGGTCCTGGCCGCCTGCGGAACCGCATACCACGCCGGCCTGGTGGGAGAGTTTTTGTTCGAACGGTTGGCACGTATCCCGGCGGAAACCGAATACGCCAGTGAATTCCGGTATCGCAATCCGATTATCGAGGACCGCACTGTCGTTATAGCGATAAGTCAATCCGGAGAGACGCTCGACACTTTGGCTGCGGTGGAGGAAGCTAAAGAGCGGGGGGCGACAGTGCTCGGAATCGTCAACGTCGTCGGCTCGTCTATCGCCCGTGCCACCGATGCTGGGATATATTTGCACGCCGGCCCGGAGATCGGCGTTGCCAGCACGAAAGCCTTTACGGCACAGGTTGCGGTCCTGACACTGCTGGCTATCGAGTTAGGCAGAAGAAAACACATCAGCAGCGACGATGCCGACAGGTACATCGACGAACTTTCCCAAATCCCGGATAAGATAAGCACAATACTGACGCAGTCCGAACAGATAAAAGAGATTGCGGCGGCGAATATCGATAAGGACAACTGGCTTTTCCTGGGCAGGGGCTTTAATTATCCGGTTGCTCTTGAAGGAGCGTTGAAACTCAAGGAGATAAGTTATATTCACGCCGAGGGTCTGCCCGCCGCGGAAATGAAGCACGGCCCGATTGCGTTGATTGTCGATGGTATGCCGGCGGTTTTCATCGCTACGGCCGGGCCGCAGTACGACAAGATTATGGGCAACATCTCCGAAGTCCGCGCCCGCGGCGGGAGAATTATCGCCGTGGCTACCGAAGGCGACCAAAACATTGCCCAACACGCCGACCATTTGATTACGATTCCGGATGCTCCGGAGTTCCTCCAGCCGATGTTGGCTGTTGTGCCGCTGCAATTGTTGGCTTATCACGCCGCCGTGCTCCGCGGCCAGGATGTTGACAAGCCCCGCAATCTCGCAAAAAGCGTTACGGTCGAGTAGGTCGTGAAAAATCGACGTTCAATTCACCTGGGATTTACGCTCATAGAGTTGCTCGTGGTCATTGCGATCATCGCGCTGCTGCTGTCGGTTCTTATGCCGTCTCTGCGAAAGGTCAGGGCTGTCGCGGCCAGAGTAGGCTGCGCCCAACAACTCAAGCAGATATACCTGGCTGTGGATATGTATCTCAATTCGAACGACAACACATACCCATGCGCCCAGGATCCCGTTTCGACTGATCCTGCCTACTGGCTGTGGATGGGACGCGGCTGGCGGTCGTTTGTTGAACCTTATTTGGGCGGTCCTGTCGATGTGAATAATCCATCGGTTTTATTCTGCCCTCAGGACCGCGTTGCTAAAGAAAAATATCAGTCCACCAGCTACTCGTACTCGATGGCTTTTTACCACAGCCCCGAGCAGATTGAAGATATGAACAGTCCCGCCGATACATATAGCAATCCCCGGCCCTCTATTGCCCAGCGAAGTATGGATGTAAGTAAACCTTCGGGCAAGATTCTTATTGGCGAATGGCTGAGCAACCATTTACCCATCGATGAAGATAGCGGATGGTGGTGCTGGCAGGGGGCCCGGAACTACCTGTTCGCCGATGGCCGGACCAGCTTCCTGAAGGCTATTGAGATTCGCCCGGCACGGGATGGATTTCCGGATGCCAATCTGACGGTTCGAGGCATAAAAGGGCAGGACTGGCCGCCATAAGTACAAAACAATCCTTCCTTTTGATGAAGACTTTTATGAGCCGTTATTAATGCTTCGAAATGAAATATTATCGGTTGTTTGCAGAATTGACAATCCGGCCGGATCAAAGGCGGGGGCGATCAGGTCAATGCTTTATTGCAAAGCGACTTTATTCGATTGCGGTAGATTACGCTTGTTAAAGTCACCGGTCTCTATGCAGGGCTGATTAAAATTACTGACCTGTAATTTTTAGCATTGCCAGAATGACTAACAGGCCGAGTACAAGCAAAGCGGCTCTTAATACTCGCATGAACTGTGTTTTGGGCTCGATGAACTTCCATACAAAGGCCCAAAGAGCCGCGATAAGCGATATGCGTAAAACAAAAAATACAATGCTTCTTAACATGTAGTTATAATAACTCATTTTATCATTGCAGTCAAGCTAAATATACCCTATTTTAACATTATAATTAAGTTAGAAATGGGGTAATATCCTTCACAGCAGGTAGTATACTATTGGTATTATTTAACAATTTCCCCTTTTTTGACTGCTCCGGTATTCTGTCCAGCATACTTTGAACTGCGAAAAATACCAAACATGTATACGGAAATTCCCAATAAGCTTATCGCGTTAACAGCATAGTCGAATAGCTTGCATTTCAATGCTGATAAGTGGTTTTTATGATGTGTTCAGTAGAAGTTTGGGATAGCAAAGCATCTTTTTGCCATCAATATGTGTCACGTAATTTGGCTATAAATATTAAAGTAATTTGAAAAGACAAGCCGAACAAAACTACGTGGATGTCACTAAATAAATGCTTTATTTTTTAATACTCTAATAGGAGAGTTGAAGATGCATTATCTTGAGGAAGTAAAGAAATGGCTTGGTGAGATAACTGAAGTTTTCCTGCTGCTGGTCGCCCTTGGGATTATAGCTAATATCCTTTTCGGCGAGACGGTTCCTTTCTTTGGAAAGGTCGTTCCCAATCTCACTGCACTAATTGCGGACCTGGGCGAAAACGGGCTCGTTGGATTGATCGCTTTAGCGGTTATTCTATACCTGTTCCAAAGAAGGAGAGTTTGGGCACAGCAGCAGCAGCACTAAGACGTTCATCTGTAAAGTTGGACTTCACGGAGCGTAGATGCTACGCTCCGTGTTTTCTTTTCTCCATTAACTCGACAAGCGGGTTATCAGGTTGTTCTATCCCAACACGCTTGTTTGAGCACCATCGATTCGGCAACAAAGATAACATTGCTTGCTGCCTGCCCCTGATCTTATCGTCCGAAGAACGGGAAGAGTTGCTTCAGTTTTTCGGGTGAGGCTCGGCTGCCGTATTCGCATAGCTCAAAAGCCTCGGCATAGCGAATTTTTTTACCCTTTTCTTCGCCATAGAGCTCGATCAATTTGTCCCTGTACTTGTTAGCTACCGACTCGGCTCGTTGTGCGAAACGGTCCCGCATGGCCTTGCGACGGGCCTCTCTTTCCGCACCATCTTTAGGGACGGGAATAACTCTCTCGAAGTTGCCAGTGGCCCAAAGGCTTTCGATCTGCGATTCCAACAGCCATAGAGCATCGGCCTTTTGCTCGATTACGTCATCTATGGAAACCACCACATCCGGGTCAAAAGGATTCGGCTTCTGAAAACCGTCCGAGAGATAAAGGAAAACCGGATTGTTCGGTATCTGCGGCACATCCGGACAATAAAAAGTTACCGTGGCCATGTATGCCGCATCCTGCATCAGGATGCCGGTATAACGATGGTCGGGATGGTAGTCGTTGGGCCGATGTCCCATTACAATATCTGCTTTCCATTCCCTGATCAGACGCACGAATATTTTGCGATTCTCCAAAGTCGGCATCAGCTCCCCATCGTGAATGTCCAGCACCTCGGTCTCGATGCCCAATTTTTTTGCCGCCGCTTTAACCTCGGCGGTGCGTCGCTTGGCTAATTCTCCGCCGGCCATTTCAGCATGGCCGATGTCGCCGTTCGTGACGGAGACAAATTTGACGTGATGTCCCTGCGCTGCCCACATGGCTGCGGCGCCGCCCGCCTTGATTTCACAGTCGTCGGGATGCGCGCCGAAGACGATAATTCGCAGCTTTCCATCGTCCAGGTTCCGCTCGCTCGCCGAGGTTGTGCCGGAAAGTGCAAACGCCAATAGTAATGACAGTAAAACCATGCCGGCTAAACAAAAAGCATTCTTCTTCATTGTTGATCTCCTTAAAAAATATTTTTAAACATAAATTGATTCAATGTACTTATTTTAAGAGAGTCAGCATGACAGCGCGAACTTCCATTACCTGCCGACCCGGAACATCCGGGGCACTCAGCGTCAATTCGCCCCGACCTTTTTCCAATCGAAATGTCCCCAGCCCAAGCGGCCGGAAGTCCTTGACGTATGACTCACTGCCCCGGTCAACGCGGTCGAATTCGGCGCCCACCGACGGTGGATCGTGCGGCTCTGTCACTTTTCCCCGGAGGCTGCTTTTATTGAAACTCAACTCGACCGTAGAGCCGACGTCGTCCTTCGGGCATGTGTAGAAAACCACCGCTTCATATTGCCCGGCGCTGGCCACCTCGATGTCCCATGTAATCTTGTCTTCTTTGCCGATCCAGTTCGTGAAGTACGAGCAATTTGGTGCTCTGGCGCTTCGGCGGACGTTGCCGTGCGGTACGCCGTCGCGTGCGGGCAAAATCGTTGCCGGAAACTCGGGGTAACCGACCGTGAAAGGACGATCATCCTTTCGTGATTTGGACAGCACTTCCCGCCTCCATTTGGCAACGGCTTTCCTTAGCCTGTCGGCAATCTTTGGTTTGTCCTTCGAGATGTCATGGTCTTGTCCGGGATCGGCCTGCATATCGAAAAGCTTGCCCGTATTATCGAGCCGGTAACGCTGAGTGCGGACGCTGACCCGGCCGTTTTGGTGGGAGAAGATCATTCGATCCGGCCAGTCTTCTATTTCTTCGAAGACAAGCGGCTTGATGCTGACGCCGTCGAGTGGTTTGGTGCCGACGACCGGAATCCCGGCCATGTCGGCCAGCGTAGGAAGCAGGTCGATCGCGCCGGCAATTTGTGATATCTTTCTGCCCGGTTTGATGTGTCCGGGCCAGCGAATAACGCAGGGGACACGAACGCCGCCTTCGTCGGTCGAGCCCTTGCGTCCTTTCATGCCGCCGTTCCACCGCCAGCTATTTGGCCCGTTGTCGCTGAAATAAATCACGATAGTATTGCCGGCGAGCTTTAATTCTTCGAGCTTGTGCAGAACCCGTCCCACGTTCCAGTCGATATTCTCGCACATCGCCAGGGCGCAGCGTGTCTTGTCGATTTCCTCTTTTTCCGGGTCACGGTTTCTCATTCCGAGCGGATGATTTTTGAATTCTTCCCAGAAACGGTCGGGCACCTGCATTGGCGAGTGCGGCGTATTGAACGGCATATAGCAGAAAAACGGCCGATTCTTGTTTTGCTCGATAAACGCCAGCGTGTGGTCGGTTAGGTCGTCGGTGATGAATCCCTTTCCTCTGACGATTTTGCCGTTATGTTCGAGGATAGGATCGAAGTAGTTGCCCCAGTGGCCGGAGCAGAAACCATAATACTCGTCGAACCCGCGGGCGTTCGGATGGTATGGGTATTGTGTGCCGTTGTGCCATTTGCCGAATGCCGCCGTGGCGTAACCCGCCGACTTGAAGGTATCACCGATTGTCTTTTCGTCGACGTTTAGTCGCTCGGCTCCGGTCGACACGCCGCGAACGCCCCCGCGCGGATGGTAGCGTCCCGTGAGAAACTCGGCCCGCGTCGGCGCGCAGACGGCGCAGACGAAGAACCGCTCGAACATGGCCCCGTCCCGGGCCACCGAATCGATGTTCGGCGTCTCGATGTTGAGGTTTCCGTGGAGCCTCAGGTCGCCCCAGCTCTGGTCGTCGCTCAGGATGACCACGATGTTCGGCCGCTGCTTTGTTTGGGCCGCGAGCCGGCGAAATGGAACCATAGCTGCGAGCGTGCCGGCGCATGCACCTTTCAAAAAGTCACGGCGAGTCATCTGCGATTGTTTCATTATCTTGTCTGCTCTAAGTTCTCAAATACCCTTCGGCAATCATCATAAGCTCTGGAGCCGAGCTGTTCAACAGTTTTTTCCGCCGATTCGGCTTTGAGAGCCTACTTGACTTAAGAGTATCTGGCAGCGACAATGAAGCAAAAGTCGTCTTGTCAGAATTCATTTGAAGGGATGCAAGATGAATAAACTATGTTTGATTCTGGTAACAATATCGATATGTGCCGCCGGCTGCACGACAACATATCGGGTACATGTAAACGGATTTTCCGAACTCGACCAATCGATCAGTGATAAGGCATCGATATATGTGATGGTGGACCCGAATTCTCAGAATCCTATCTTCGATAAGGAAATCAAAGCCAAGATTGAGATGCTGTTAAGATCGCACGGTTACATCCCGGCTCCTGACGTCGAGCAGTCCGACTATCGGCTTGCCTTCCAGGTGGGATTGGATTCACACGGGGTAATAGGCTTCACGCCGCTCCATCGTCCTTATTTGGGTTTTCACGATAGATATTGGGGAGATTATAATTTCGGCTACACCAGATATGCCCCGTATTTTGAGACATTTTACGACCAATGGCTTGTGATGAAGGTTTTTGTCACCGGCCGCGATGATGCTTCGGAGGCCGGGCAAGTTATCTGGATTGGTGAAGCTACGACCGATACAAGCGTTGGCGACCTTCGCCGTGTGGTCGACTATATGCTGGTTGCAGGTTTCGAGTATTTCGGCGCCGATACAAAGAGACAAATGGCCCTGACAATAGGCCCGGACGATCCCAGAATAATCCGTATTTCCACTTTAAGGTAGGCCCGAAGCTCAGCAATTTTTAAGCCGAATGTAACACAAGTTGGAGCGTGAGATACACATCCCGAACGGAGCATTGGAATAGAACTACATGAGAATAGAAATTTGCATAATCGGAGCGGGGCCGGCAGGTTTAATGGCGGCGATTTTCGCTGCCGAAGCGGGTGCCCGGACTACGGTCATCGAGGCCAATACAAATCCCGGCCGAAAGCTGCTATTGACCGGGGCGGGGCGGTGCAACCTTACGCACCAGGCAGCGCCGCGGGAGCTTGTCCGAGCGTTTGGCGCCAAAGGGAGATTTCTCAGTTACGCCCTGTATCAATTTCCGCCGCAGGATGTGCGGGATTTTTTCGCCGGGCTGGGGCTGCGAACTAAGCTTGAAAAAGACGGCTGCGTCTTTTCCGCGACCGATCGTGCCAGTGACGTCAGGGACACCCTTGTGGACCACGCTAAAAAACTCGGCGTGACATTTATGTACGGCAGACGCGTCGGCGATATCACCAAAGAAACAGACGCCTTTGTTGTCCGCGCTTCGACGGAGCGAATCGATGCCGAAAAGCTGATTGTAGCGACCGGCGGACTTTCGTGGCCTAAGACGGGTTGCACGGGTGACGGCTACCGGTTTGCCCGGCAGTTTGGACATACCATCGTCGAGCCCCGGGCGTCGCTGGTGCCGCTTGTGACTCATGAAACCTGGCCCGGGCGGCTTGCCGGGACCGCTGTGGAAAACGTTATAATCTCGGCTCCCCTAAATAACAAAAAGGTGAGCGTTTCCGGTGCGATGATCTTTACCGACGACGGCATAGGCGGTCCGGCGGTTCTGGATATTAGCCGGTATCTGACCGATTATCTGCCTGCCGGCGGGGCGCCCATTGCCATTATGCTGGATTTAGTGCCGCATGTCGAGCGAGCCCGTCTTGAAACACAGATGACCGAGTGCATCGGTGCAAATCCGAAGAAAAAAATCCCGAATGTTCTGGCCGAATTCGTGCCGAAGCGTCTTTCAGCCGTCCTTTGCAGGCAGGCGGGCTGTGATGACGAGCTCGATGCCGGCCGGCTCAGGAAGGATGTGCGAAAGGAGCTGATTCGAATGATCAAGGCGTTGCCTCTTTCAATCGTGCGAGCCAAACCGATTGCCGAGGCGACGGTGACACGCGGTGGCGTCAGCGTTACTGAGGTCGAACCGAAAACAATGGAATCGAAGATTTGTCCGGGCCTGTTTTTCTCAGGTGAAGTCCTCGACGTCGATGGTCCATGTGGCGGCTACAACCTCCAGGCCTGCTGGTCCACCGCCGCCCTCGCCGGCTCTTCCGCCGCCCAGCGCGGGGCAAGTTAACCTCAAGGGCATATCCATACAAATCACCGTTTATGCTTTTAATATTCTCACTGCTTTTTGTAATACTTCATGGCGTCGGGGAGCAGGTTTTTTAGGTTTTGGATTCTGGTTTGGTCGGCGGGGTGGGTGCTGAGGAACTCCGGCGGTTGGGCTCCTGTCTTTTGTGCTGCCATTCTCTGCCAGAATACGATGGCTTCTTCGGGGTTATATCCTGCCATCGCCATGAATACTAGGCCCAGATGGTCCGCCTCGTTTTCATGAGTCCTGCTGTATTTTAACACGCCAAGCTTGGTGCCGATTCCATAGGATTGCATGAAAAGGTTCTGAGTCAGTTCGGGGCGGTCTTTCATAGCGGTCGATAACGCCATGCCGCCCAGCTCGACGAGCAGGCTCTGGCTCATACGTTCGGCACCGTGTTTGGCAAAAGCGTGTGCGATTTCATGGCCCATGACCACCGCCAGGCCGGCTTCGCCCTGCGTGACGGGTAAGATGCCGGTATAGACGACCACCTTTCCGCCGGGCATGCACCAGGCGTTGACGTTCGGATCCTCGACCAGGTTGAAATCCCATTCGTAGCCTGCTAAGCGGTCTTTAATGTTGTTATTGGTGCAATACTGCTCGACGGCATTTTGAATTCTGCCGCCGATGCGCTTGACCATTTGTGTCTGTTCGGTATTCGTGCTGAGCTTGTGTGTGGAAACGAATTCTCCGTAGGATTGAAAACTCATCGAATTCATCGTCGAATCGGGAACAATATTGAATTGTTTTCTGCCGGTGATTTCGACTTCCGAGCAGCCGGCTAACAATAATAAAAGACCGGACAGAACGACCAGTTTTGATTTTAGAGCATGCTTCATCGTGCTTTCCCCTTTCTTGATCAGGTATAGCGATAATTTTTCCACGTATATATTTAAGCAGACTGTATTATTCTTTTACAAGCATTTTTTAGCAGGTGTTCTATTATTTTTCGTTGATTTCGTTTTTAATTTCGTTCAGCAGATTGATTGCTGCGATGGGAGTCAGGTTGTTCACATCGGTGGAGGCAAGTTTTTCCAATACGGACTTGTTTTTCTCCACGAAGAGAATGTCTTTGTCGGATTCTTTGGTTTTATGACGAGACAGGTGTTCGCCGGTGGCTTCTTTTTGGAAGGTGCTTTCGAGCTCGTCCAGGATTTCTTTCGATCTGTCAAGGATCGTTTTCGGCACGCCGGCCAATTTTGCGACGTGGATGCCGTAGCTTTTGTCCGTTCCGCCGGGCAGAATCTTGTGCAGGAAGACGACTTCTTCCATCCATTCGCGCACAGCCACATTGCAATTTTTCACGTTAGCAAACAGCTCGGACAATTCTGTCAGCTCGTGGTAGTGCGTGGCGAACAGCGTCCGGCACTTCAGCCTGTTTGCAATGTGTTCGGTTATCGCCCATGCCAGAGAGAGCCCGTCGTATGTACTTGTGCCCCGGCCGACTTCGTCGAGAATGACGAGCGACTTATCGGTGGCGTTGTTTATAATATTTGCCGTCTCGGTCATTTCGACCATGAAGGTGGATTGGCCGCGGACTAATTCATCCGAAGCGCCGACGCGAGTAAAAATTCTATCGACCAGGCCCATCTCGGCGTTTTTAGCTGAAATAAACGAGCCGGTTTGCGCCATCAGCACCAGCAGGGCGACCTGCCGGATATAGGTGCTTTTGCCGGACATGTTCGGGCCCGTGATCACAAGAATGTCACCTGCCCCGTTGCCGAGCTCGACGTCGTTCGGCACAAATTCGGCGCCGAGGATCTCGGCCACGACAGGATGCCTGCCTTCGTGAATGGTAAGCTGGCCGCCATCGGTGATCTTCGGCCGGATGTAATTTCGCCGCCTGGCCAGATATGCAAGAGCCGCCAGGCAGTCGCATTGAGCGACGGTTTCGGCAAGCCCCTGGAGCCGGCCGACATACTGGGCCGACTGGCGACGGAGCTGGTCGAAGAGCTGCTGCTCCAGTTCGAGCGCCTTTTCATCGGCGCTCAGGGCCTGGGTCTCGTACGCTTTAAGCTCATCAGTGATATATCGCTCGGCGTTTTTTATCGTCTGCTTGCGGACAAAATCGGCGGGGACCTTACCCGCCGCCGAGTGATTGATCTCGATATAGTAGCCGAAGACCTTGTTAAAGCCGATCTTCAGATTTGCGATGCCGGTTCGTTCGGATTGCTGCTTCTGGTAGTTACGCAGCCAGCTTTGGCCGTCCCTGGAGATCGAACGCAGCCGGTCGAGCTCTTCGGAAAAGCCCGCTCTGATGACACCGCCGTCGCGAAGGTGCGAGGGAGGTTCCGGCTCGATGGCCGCTTCGAGCAGGTCGGCCAATTCGTCCATGCTGTCGCACTTGTCACCCAATTGCACAAGCATCTCGCCGCTGAATTGCTGCAGAATGTCCCGTAATAGGGGGATTTGCCGAAGCGTTGCCGCCAGGGCGACCAGGTCCCTCGGAGATGCGCGGAAAGTGCTGATACGGGCGGCGATTCGTTCGGTGTCGGAGATTTTTGTCAGCAGCCCGCGGATGTCGGCTAATTTAGCGTCGGCATCTTTAATTTCTTCGACAGCGTCCTGTCGCAGCTCGATAGCAGCAAGGTCGCAGAGCGGCATGCACAGCCAGTTCCTGAACATCCGGGCGCCCATGCCGGTAATGGTTTCATCGAGGCATTCCAGCAGCGAGCCTTTTCTGCTTTCGGTGCGAATCGTTCGCAATACCTCCAGACTCCGCAGGCTCGTCGGGTCGATCTGCAAAAAGTTTTTCCGGCTGATTTTCTTCAGATTACGTATGTGGCCGAGCGTGGTTTTCTGTGTTTCGTTTAGATATTCGATAATGGCGCCGGCAGGGGGGATAAGCCCATCGTCATCGTCACCAATGCCGAATCCTTCGAGCGTGGCCGTGCCGAAATGCTTGAGCAAACGCTGCCTGGCCTGGTAGGGATCGAAGTACCAGCCGGGACGTTCGGTGATTATGGCGCTGGTCAGTTGCGTGAGTTCCCTGGTGAGCTTTTTTGTTTCGGCCTCGAACAGCTCACCTCGCCGGTCGGCGAGCAGGCACTCGGCCGGCGAGAGCCGCAGCAGCTCGTCGAGCAGTTTTTCTTCCGGGAGTTCCTGGACGTAAAAATGGCCGGTCGAAATATCGACCCAGCTTATCGCAGCTTCGCGTTTTGTCCCCAGACTGACGGCGCAGAGAAAATTATCCTCCTTTGCGTCCAGCAGGATATCGTCGGTGAGCGTGCCGGGCGTGACGATTCGCACGACATCGCGTTTGACGACGCCCTTTGCGGTTTTCGGATCTTCGACCTGCTCGCAGATGGCTACCCGGTAGCCTGCCTGGAGCATTTTTTTCAGATACGGGTCAACGGCGTGGTAGGGCAGGCCGGCCAGCGGGATCGGGTTGCTGCCTTTGCTCCGGCTGGTCAGCGTCAGGCCGAGAACCTTCGAGCAGGTTTTGGCGTCCTCGTAAAAGGTTTCATAAAAATCGCCCATGCGAAAAAACAGTATGCAGTCCGGGTGCAACTGTTTGAACCTGTGAAACTGCTTCATAGCAGGCGTCAGTTTTTCATTATTTGGGGCCATAGAATACAGATTATACAATAACCGGCCAATTTAACAAGCCGGGATACTTTCTTTCCTTATTTACTGCTTTACACCGGCAAGGAAACCGATAAGATGAAATAGAAGAAACCCGGGATTTGCCATTTGTTCGGCGGGATGGTTTGGCTTTGATATCGGCGAGCTTTGTATAGACGATGATACAAAACAGACATAAACTGAATGAGTTTCAGCGTAAGTTAGACGCGGAAGAAAGTCTCTCTTACAGAGAGGCATTGGCCATCTATGAAATGCTTCACAAAGAGGCTGTATCTTTAGGGGCGATCAATTCCGAGAATATCATGGACGGGCTGGAAGTGGACTTAAGAATTGCAAAAGCGATAAACAAAGTTGGCTTATGATAGAAAAGCTCATCAAAAAGATAGCCCGGCATTTAGACCGGCAAAAAATCCCCTATATGATTATCGGCGGCCAGGCGGTCTTATTATATGGCAGACCAAGATTGACACGGGACATCGATATCACTCTTGGTATAGACACCGACAAGTTCGAATTAATTGAGGGGGTATGTAAGAAGCTGAAATTGAGAATCCTCGTTGAGAATCCGCAGGATTTTGCACAGGACACAAAGGTACTTCCGGCAGAGGAGCCGGATTCGAAGGTGCGCATAGATTTTATCTTTTCTTTTACCCCATACGAAGCACAGGCAATTAAGAATGCAAAGCAAATATTAATCGATGACTATCCAGTGAAATTTGCATCCTGCGAAGATATTATTATTCACAAGATGGTCGCCGGAAGAGCCATTGACGAGGAAGATGTGAAGAGTATTTTAGCTAAGAATAAAAATGCTATTGATTTCGAGCATATTAATAAGTGGCTCTCAGAATTTGGCAGGATAGCAGAGCATGAGGGCATATTGGAAAGGTTCAATGCTTTGTTGAAAAAGTGATCTTATACAATAGCAATCCCCGGACATTCTACGTAGCGAAGCTACTTCACACAGTAGCATAACCCACTTTAAATATGACCTTTTAACAGCTCTGTTATGATTGAGGCTGCTTGCTGTTTGGATTTGGCGTTTGTTAGTTTTGTAAGCAGGCTTTTCTGTCGGTCAGTGAAGCAGACTGGCTCTCGCAAGTTGAAATCTGCCGCTCCGACTGTTTTGATGATTTTTTCGCGGAAACTTTCGATTCCAGTACCTTCTTTGGCACTTATTTGTACCGTACTTGATAAGGTTTGAGGAAGCATGCCGACATCGAATTTGGTCGGCAGGTCGGATTTATTCAAAACCGTGATAACTTTCTTATCGTTTAATCTATTAGTGATTTGGTCGTCAAGCTCTTCTGTTGGCCGGCTGGTATCCAACACGAGTAGAACAATATCGGCCCGTTCGAGGATTTCGGAGGTTTTTTTCCGTGCGGCGTTTTCAATGGTATCCTCAGAACCGGCTGATTCCTCGTCCAGGCCGGCTGTGTCAATTAGTTTGACGGACAGAGAACCGATTCGACATCGGGCGCTGACCCAGTCTCTGGTAGTGCCTTTGATATCGGTGACGATGGCTTTTTGCCGGCCGGCCAGGCAGTTGAGAAGGGTGCTTTTGCCGCTGTTCGGCGGGCCTGTCAGAACAGCCGTACAGCCGTAGATAATAAGCTTCGCGGCCTGGGATTTTTGCAGTATCTGAATTGCTTCGGTTTTGATTGTGTCGAGAGAAATTTCATCTATGCTTTCGAGCCAGCCTCTGGATTTTTTGGATAAGCCGGCATCGATCTGGTTTGCAATAATTTTTGTGCCCTGAAGGGTCCTGGCCTTTGCCTGTGCAAGTTTGGCTTCTACTGCGATTGTATTGTTCTGTTCCTGCACAGATAAGGTTTTGGTTAGAAGCTGTTCTGCTGTCACCAAGTTGGCTCTGTGTTGCTGGAGCAGTTGCATTATCATCTCGACGATAAGCGGATTGCCATGGCAGTTTATTGCGAAAATGTCCGTGCTTTCATAGCCGATTGTTACCTGGTCGATAACCTCGGTGCCGTCGCAGATTGTGCCAATGTGGATTTCACCGGTCTTGAATTCCAACGGCTTGGTTCCCGCCGGCTTAAATACTTTTTTTATTACAGTTTCGGCTGAATCACCGAAGACTTGAATAGTCGATATAGCGCCGGTGCCCTTACCCGTCATTAAAGCGGCAAAACAATCCATAGCATTTTCCGTATCAGTCTGCATGATGAGAAAACATTAATTTCACTTTTTTCTGTATGTTTTCCAAAAGCTCAAAGGAACTCTTCCCTACGAGTACAGCCGGCATATTGATAATCCAACTACCTGCTGAGCACAAAAGACAAAGTTGAACAGTTGACCAGGGTCTTTCTGCATTACCCGTTAACACCTGAAGGGTAGTGAGCACTATGGGCAGTAGGCACACGATTAGAAGGATAATCCTCTTTATTTTGGTAATGTTCGATTGAAAGACCGAGAGAAAACCGATCCAGAAACCCGAAAGGCCGGACCAAATGGTCAATATCGAGAATAAAAACATCCTATCTGATTGGAGAGACATTGTTCGGAATGGCTCGGATTCGAATGGAATCCTTAAATCTTTCCTAAAAATATATAGCAGAAAAAAAGATGAACACGACAAAAGTAGAATCATACATATCACGAGGATGTCGGTCATTTTTGTAATGCCTCTTTTGTGCCTCTCAAAGAATTTGCCTGCTTTTGGAAAGGCCGAGGGGCTTTTTCTCTTGGCAATGTAAAAAGCGACAATGAGAACGAATGCTATGATCCACCAAAAGTACTGACTAAACAGAATTCTTGGGATTATTGTTGAGACCATTAAGAGTCTCCGGAAGTACTACTCCGCTTTTTCTTCGAGATATTTTTTATAAGCCAGGACGATTCCTTTGATGACGAGGTTGGGTACGTAATTGTCTACGAACTCGCAGTCGCCGGCGATGACTTTGGCTGCCGAGCCGGTAATGACCGTTTGCGGCCATTTTCCGAATTCCTCGGCGTAACGCCTGATTACTTCCTGCAATGTGCCCACGATGGAATAATACAAGCCGCAATTGATAGCGTCGGCCGTGTTCTTGCCGTATGGAGCTTTGGGCTTGGTGACTTTGATATTCGGCAATTGAGCGGTATAGTCTCTTAATGCCTTGGCGCTGATTTCGAAGCCGGGGCAAATCACGCCTCCAAGGAAGATGCCGTTCTGGTCGACCATATCGATGGTTACGGCCGTGCCGAAATCGGCAACGATGACCGCATCTTCGGCGACATCGTAGGCCGCTGCGGCTGAAGCCACCCGGTCTGTGCCGACCTTGTCCGGCTCATCAACCCATAGCTGCATCGGCAGAGGGATGTCTTTGCCGATAACGTAAATATCTTCGTCGAAATTGGTCTTAGCAATTTCCCGGATGACCTTCGTCCAGGCGGGTTTGACGCTGCTGACGACAATTACGCCGTTGCGCTTATTGTCTTTTGAGCTTTCGATGACCGGTATTTTCTCCCAGGCGGATTTCAGCCAATGCGTCAGTTTTGCCCGGGACCCGCCCGGTATGGATTTAACAAACTCCTCCTTGTCATCGAGGAAAAGCCCAATATCAATATTCGTATTACCAATATCTACTGCTATTATATTCATGATTCTTAACTTGCCGATAGTAGTTCGTTGATTGTTTCTTATGTTTTCTACCCTATTTTGCTGCTGTTGTCAATCTTCTGATATAATGTGCTTGGGCAGAAAAAAGAAAGAATCCGATTTTCTTTATACCCAAACAACCGTGTGGATCGTTATATAAGGTAGTGAACGTTCATTGCTCATCGGTGAGGTTTTCTTGATGGTAGACAGGTTGCTTGTGACCAGATGTAAACAGGGGAGCAGGGATGCCCTGCTCCGGATCTATGAAAAGTACAGAGATAGTCTGATGATCCTGGCTATTGCCCTGTCGCATGATGTGGGTCTTGCAGAAGATGCCGTTCATGATGTTTTCGTTGCTTTTGCTCAGAATATTGCGAGCTTTAAGCTTACCGGCAGTCTGAAAGCTTACCTGGCAAGGTGCGTTGCCAATCGGGTCCGTGACCTGATGCGGGCAAGGCACAGCCAGGCCAGGGCTCTCAATTCGCAGCGGGTATGCTCGGCAGGTATTGACTTGAACGAACCCAGCCGGCTCATTACCTGCAACGAAGAGTTGTTGCTTTTAAGCTCGGCACTGGCTGAGCTGCCGGATGAACAAAGGGAAGTGATTGTGCTGCACATACACGGCCAGATGCGATTCAGGATTATTGCCAAATCATTCGGCGTCTCTGTCAATACAGTCAAGGGTCGATACAGGTATGGAATTAGTAAATTGCGGTCGATCTTAAATAGTGAGATGGAAAAATGAGTTCAGTAAAAGAGATAAAAAGACTGTTTGCCAAATCATGTATCACGCTCGGTTCCAAGATCGATGACCGGATAATGGGCGATGCTCTGAAGGCGTTAGACGAATCCGAAAGGGCAGGATCGATCTGGTCCTGGCTTAATCTATGGAGAGTTATCATGAACAGTAGAATCACAAAGTTAGCCGCTGCGGCGGTGATAATTGCTGCAATCTTTGTCAGCTTTGATCAATTAAACACTAACGGCTCTTCTATAGCCTGGGCTAAAATTACCAGACGTATTGCCCAGGTTGATTATGTACATTTCTATGAACTGAGATGCGACCAGAACGGTCTGGTAGCTGTTTGCGAAGGATGGCATGCGCATGGCAAGACAATGAAACTCAACACTTTCGGCGGCACGTCCTATGATGATGGGCAGATAGAGCAGGAATACGACAGGCACAACGTACGAACAGGAAAAGGACGCTCTGAGTTGGCCGACGGCCGAACCTTATTTGAAGTCATGAGTAAAGGTTTATTATCCACCGATAACGATCAGTTCAACCAGCAGAAGCCTATTAATGTTGGCGGCGATTTTTTAGTTTACAGGTTTGAACCGTCAGAGGAGCAACGCGATTGGCTCAAAGGTACTTCCGTTACGGTGGGAAGAAATTCCCTGCTGCCCGTCCAGATCAAAACCTATTACGATGCGTTTTATGGTAAAGGCTATGAGCTGGTGATTTTCGATTACGAAGAAGCGCAGAAACCCATGGAATTCTTTAAACCGCCAACTGTCAGTGAGGCTCCGCACGGCAAAAACCGAATCGTACTCGACGGCGAAGTGGTAAGAATGGAAATTAAGGATTCACCGGGCATAAAAGAGGCAATTGTACATCTCCATGACAAATATGACGGACCATCTAAACAGTTTCCTTTGGATTATATTCGTAGTGACCGTCATGGGCCTGAATTTTGTAGAGGAGTGTCCGAGAGAGTGCGCGAACAGTATGAAGAAAAAGGCGGACCGGTATTCAGGCTGAAAGTTTCTTTTGTAACAAATGAAGGGTACGAAAGTGCAACCAATGATTTAATTACAGTTTGGTTAAACGAAGGTACGAGATGCGGCGTGGGTGATTACAATTGGCCGGACGGTAAGTATCGCAATATTGTCTTTACTCCAGTGCTTAAACCGACAGATAAAGAGGACACGTTTATCATTGAAATTAGTTGCTGGCTTAGAACTGGAGAGGATTGATTTTTTGGTGGTATCTGAATTCGCAGATTTCAGGCCGGGTTTAGTTTAGCTCAGCCTTTTTCTTGGCATTTGTCGTTAAGACCGGCCCTTCGACATCGCTCAGGATAAACTTTTTAGCTCTTTGACCTTTTGCCAGAGCAGTTCGGTCAATTCCTTGATTCCCGTACCGACAACCGCTGAGATTGGGTGGACCGGCTGCTGCAGCTTTTCTGTCAATTCTTTTACGATTATTCCATCCGGGTCGAGGTCGATTTTGTTGGCGACGATGATTTCCTGTTTTTGGGCTAAGGCTTTGCTGTGTTGCTGAAGTTCTGAGCGGATGACTTTATAGTTCTCCGCGGGATCGGAACCATCCGTTGGCATGATGTCCAGTATGTGAACGATCAGGGTGGTTCTTTCTATATGCTTGAGAAAATCGTGGCCCAGGCCGGCACCGGCG